>Ga0078972_1003034_pt1 | contig 52048 bp, 41 predicted proteins | sample YelNatPaOPGAMG01_FD_67568 | JGI IMG/M metagenome (GOLD analysis project Ga0078972, IMG submission 67568) | Hot spring thermophilic microbial communities from Obsidian Pool, Yellowstone National Park, USA - OP-RAMG-01 (SPADES assembly) (version 2) | ecosystem: Environmental > Aquatic > Thermal...
CAACGTAACGATAATTGGTGAGCTGATAGTGCCGATAGCGATGGAGGAAGGGTTGCGGTTTGCGATACGAGAAGGCGGCCATACAGTAGGCGCTGGTGTTATCGCTCAGATAATTGAGTAGGATGTTAATCAGACTGGGTGCGGCAGGCTTATCTGGAAAATTGGATTGAGAGGCTGCCGCGCCTGGGTTTATTTGGAGATATAGTATGGCAAAGTCAGGTGGTGACGTACGGATCGTGATAACTCTTGCTTGTCAGGAATGCAAGCGGAGGAACTATACGACGACGAAGAATAAGCGAAACGATCCTGATCGTCTTGAGTTGAATAAGTATTGTAAATGGTGCAAGAAGCATACGCTGCACAGGGAGGCGAAGTAACGGCCGTGTGTGAGCTGGAAGTCGTCTAATGGTGTAGGCGGTTTTGGGCTCAGGGATGTTTTTTGGGGCTTGGCGGCTGTTGGTGCAGTGTGGTATAATAAAAAGTACGGTAGAGCCATTAAACATGGATAGCGCCTTGACGCAGGCCCATAGCTCAGTTTGGTAGAGCGCTGGTCTCCAAAACCAGTGGTCGGCGGTTCGAGTCCGTCTGGGCCTGCCATTTTTGCGAATAGGAATAGTATAGAAGATTATATAGGGGACAGTGAAAAAGTATGCCTGATGGAGTTGCGGCGAAGAAGGCTGTAAAGCCGAAGCCTGCGAAATCGAAAGCTGAGAAAAACGGCGGCACACAGCGCAGGGGCGATGGCTGGTTCACACGGTTTCGTCGGTTTCTTAGGGAATCGTATATCGAAGTCGTGAAGAAGTCGGAGTGGCCTACTTGGCCTGAACTGCAGAAGTCAACTTGGATTGTGCTATTTGCAGTTATAGTTATAGGATTATGGATTGCTGGTATAGACCGTTTGCTGAGCTGGTTAACCGCGCCGTTGCTGAAGGGGAAGTAGTCGTTGGCAGTTTCTATGTCTGAGAAACATTGGTACGCTGTACATACTTATTCTGGACATGAGAATAAGGTCAAGACGACTATAGAACGTCGCGCCGAGTCAATGGGGCTGAAAGATAAGATCTTTCGCATCATTGTGCCGACGGAGCAGGAAATTCGTACGCGTGACGGCAAAAAGCAGGAAGTCCAGAGAAAAGTCTTCCCAGGTTATGTGCTTGTGGAAATGATTCTGGATGATGATACGTGGTATTTGGTTAAGAGCACGGCAGGTGTGACTGGGTTTGTGACTTCAGGGAACAAGCCGGTTCCGCTGCAGGACTCGGAGATACAGGAGATATTGCAGAGGTTGGAGTCTCCGGATCGCAAACCTAAAGTGCCGTGGCAGAAGGACGATATTGTAAGGATTAATACTGGTCCATTTGCTGATTTTATTGGCAAGATAGAGGAAGTCAACCCACAGAAGGAAACTGTGAAGGTTCTGATTTCGATTTTTGGTAGGGACACTCCGGTTGAACTGGGGTTCACTGAGGTAGAGAGACAGTAGCGGTGGCTATGCGAGTGCGTCGTAAGCTGTCCGTTTGCGGAGGATTGATGTAGATGGCAAAAAAAGTGCTGGGGGTTGTGAAGCTTCAGATCCCTGCGGGTAAGGCTACACCGGCTCCTCCTGTTGGTCCGGCACTGGGACAGTACCAGATCAACATGATGGAGTTTATCAAGTCATATAATGAAAAGACCGCTTCTCAGATTGGAACTATAGTTCCGGTTGAGATTACGATATATGAAGACAGGTCATTTACGTATGTGCTTAAGACGCCTCCTGCGGTGGAACTCTTGAAGAAAGCGGCAGGTATAGAGAAGGCGTCTGGTACGCCTAACAAGCTTAAATTAGGCAAGGTAACCAGGGCGCAGCTTCGTGAGATAGCGATGATAAAGCTGCCTGATTCAAACACTGATGATATTGAGGCAGAGATGCGTTCAATAGAAGGCAGTGCAAGAAGCGCTGGGATAGAGATAGTTGACTGATTGTTTGCCGTGATGCTCAAAGTGCAAGCGGCTGAGTGAGTTTAGATTAGATAATAAGCCAATCGCAGGCGGCAGGCGAAGAGCCGTTATCCCGGATGGGACCTGCGGGGCAAAAGGAGGATTTTGAAAGATGCCGGTAAGAGGAAAGAGATACCTCGAGGCCGCCAAGACCGTTGGCGAAAAACGATTGCTGGATCCGGAGGAAGCTATTAGTTTAGTAAAGCAGGCTGCGAACGCTAAGTTTGATGAGACGGTTGATGTAGCTATCAAGCTCGGCGTTGACCCAAGGCATGGTGACCAAATGGTGAGAGGCACGACTACGCTTCCACATGGCACGGGTAAGTCTAAGAAGGTTGCGGTAGTTGCCAAAGGTGAGAAAGCGGTTGAGGCTCAGGAAGCTGGTGCTGATGTTGTGGGGGCTGAGGAATTAGTGCAGCAAATACAGCAGGGATGGGATGATTTTGATGTTCTCCTTGCGACTCCGGATGTTATGGGGCTTGTTGGTAAGTTGGGCCCGATACTTAGGGCTAGGATGCCCAGTCCTAAGGCTGGCACTGTGACTATGGATATCGGCAGGGCGGTGCGTGAAATAAAGAGTGCTTCAAGGGTGGATTATAGGGTTGAAAAAGCTGGTATTGTGCATGCGCCGATAGGTAAGGTATCATTTACTGTTGAGCAGCTTTTGGAGAACTTTGTGGCGCTTGTAAGCGCATTGCTCCGCGCCAAACCAGCTTCTGCCAAAGGCAGGTATTTGCGCAAGATTACGATTTCTTCGACTATGGGACCTGGGATTCAGGTTGATACACAGAAGGCCCAGGCTATGGCGGAGAAGGTTTAGTAAGTTTAGTAAAAGGAATAAAAAACGGAATATAGGGATTGCGCCTGAGACAGTGGGCACCGAGCAGGTTTAATGTTCCGACTTATGGGACGCCAACCGAGGCAGATTTAAGCGAGAAGAGGCTCTTTGTAGAGCTGATTGCGCCGTATTATTGCGGGTCTGCTGGGTGTCTGTCGGCAGACCCGTTTTTGGGTTTGTTTGGGCAGTGTTGATCCCGTAGCCGGATAGTTATTATTCGGTATCCGATGAGTGATCGGAGGTGATTAGATGACAGGAATAGTTAAAGCACCTAGGCCAGAGAAAGTGGCTGAGGTAGAGCGGCTTCGAGAGATGCTTGAGCGCTCGAGCGCTGTCATTTTGACAGATTTCCGCGGCGTTGATGTAAAGGGAATGCTTACGCTGCGCCGCAGATTGCGAGAAGCCGACGCCAGTTTTCGGGTGGTAAAGAATACGCTTCTTAGACGAGCTGCACAGGGGCTGCCCGCTGAGTCATTGGTCGAAGGGCTGGAAGGTCCAACAGCTGTAGCTTATACAGAGGGCGATGCAACTGGTGTCGCGAAAGCGCTTCTTGGTTTTTCACGTGAGTTCAAGGTGCTCAAGGTTAAAGGCGGCATAGCTGAAGGCTGCATTATGAACCAAGATCAGCTTCAGGAGCTTGCTGCACTGCCGCCGAAACAGGTTCTTATTGGACAGCTTGTTGGAAGTCTGCAGTCGCCGATTTCGTCACTTATATGGACTATGGAGCGATTGTATTCAGACTTTGTTTATACGCTTAAGAGCGTGGCTGAAAAGAAGCAGTAGTTAGTAATTAATTGCTGCTTTGGTTTTTAGGTTGGTTAGATTATTGGTATTAGAGACCGAAGGAGGTGAAAATTAGATGGCTAAGACCGAGGATGTTGTCAAATCTGTGTTGGAACTCAGCTCTGAGGAAAGGATTGATGCACTCACCCAGATAGTTGAGAGTATGTCTGTTCTGGATTTAAATCAACTTGTGAAGGGTATGCAGGAGAAGTTCGGCGTGTCGGCCGCTCCTGTAGCAGTTGCTGCTGCTGCTCCTGCTGGAGGTGCAGCTGCGCCGGCTGAACCTGCTGCGGAAGAAAAGACATCTTTTGATGTTGTGCTGAAGTCGGCTGGTGATAAGAAGATCCAGGTGATTAAGGTTGTGCGCGAACTTACAACCCTTGGACTCAAGGAGGCTAAGGACTTGGTAGAAAGTGCGCCGCAGACCATTAAGCAGGGTGTGAGCAAGGAAGAGGCCGAGAATATGAAAGCCAAACTCGAGGCCGAAGGCGCCACTGTAGAGCTTCAGTAGTATCTGCAGGCGTTTGTTGCGGAGGCTGGAGGGCATAAGATTTGTGCCCTTCGGCCTTCGCCGTGAGTTAGGTTTTGGGGTTATCTAGTCGTAGTAAGCAGATGATTTGTTTGGCAGAGGCAGGATGAAGGGTCATCCTGCTGTGGTTGCGCGTGTACATAGAAAAAATTTGCAAAAAACTTCGTAAAATGGCGCATGGGGTATTGAAAAATATTATTTACCCTGCTAGACTTGTACTTTGCGCTTTTGTCTCGCCAGGAGGAGCAAATGAAGGAAGTTCAGCACAGGAGTAAGCGAATCCCGCATATACTCGATATTCCCGACCTGGTAGAAATCCAGAAAGAGTCCTACAAATGGTTTTTGGAAGAAGGGCTCAGGGAACTATTCCGAAGTTTCTCGCCGATTACCGATTTTACGGGTAAATGGTCTCTCGACTTGATTGACTATGTGCTTGGGGAGCCCAAGTACTCTGTTGATGAGTGCCGTAATCGCGATATGACCTATGAGGCACCGATTAAGGTTAAGGTCAGGCTCAGATCGAAGGAAAATGAGGTAATTGAGTCCGAAGTGTATCTCGGCGATTTGCCTCTTATGACTGAGAGAGGAACTTTTGTAATAAATGGTGCCGAGAGAGTGGTTGTTAGTCAGTTGTCACGCTCGTCCGGAGTGTATTTCAAGGATACCCTTGATTTTTCGGGTCGAGTGCTATACTTCGCAACTATTATCCCGAACGAAGGAGCATGGGTCGAAATAGAAACCGATGCTTCTGATGCCATTACTGTGCGAATAGGTCAGACTCGCAAGTTCCCTTTGACTACTTTGTTGAAGGCTCTGAATGTTTTCCCAGAAGCATGTCCAGACGAGGCTGTGTTGCCTATTGCCTCAGCGGTCGGCAAGACGATTGTTGAACCGATTATTGATAGCGATACTGGTGAAGTACTGCTGAACGCCGGAAAAGTGCTTGATGCCAAGTCATTGCGCAAGCTTGAGGGCAAGAACGTTAAGGGGACAGTTAGGGTAAAAGCTAAAACAGTTCCATGCGAGACTACTGCTGATATACTTGAGTATTTCGGCAAGAAGGTTAAAATTGAGAACCCCACCCGCGAAATGGTGCGTGGCAAGAGACTCACCCATGAGATTACCGATCCTAAGACCGGAAAGGTTATCGTTAAAGCGTATTCCAAGATAACTGAAGAGGCAGCTAGGAAGATAGAAACTCTGAAACTATCAGAGGTTGAGGTTATCGAGGTAAATCGCTATGTGGATGCCACTATAGATCAGGATAATACGCATGGCAAAGCGGATGCGCTTATAGACATTTATCATAAGATTAGGCCTGGTGATCCGGCAACCGCTGAAAGTGCTAGAAGTTTGCTGAACTCTATCTTCTTTGACACTCGGCGATATGATATGGCCAGAGTAGGTCGGTACAAGCTGAACAAGAAGCTTGGACTTAACCTGCCTGAAGAAATACGATGGATTACCAAAGAAGACTTGGTTGCGGTTGTCAGATATATCATTGGACTATCCGAGTCTGGGGTACTAGTTACACAGCTTATCGGTGACAAGCTGCAGAAGAAGCTTCAGGATTTGGAGAAGGCGCTTGCTCAGGCTGAGGCGAGTGCTTCTGAGAATGATCTAAAGCCCGGTGGCAAGATCGAACGAATGAAAGAAAGCCTGAGCATTCTTCAGAATATCGAGCTTGGTGAGATGCTGACTGAGAGTCAGATCAAGAATATCAAGGAACTTTTGGATCTGATACCGAACGGGCGCAGGTTGATAGCAGATACGCCGGCGGATCTTTATCCAGAAACACTCATTAGGCTTTCTCAGTGTGCGTTGGATGACATAGATCATCTTATGAACAAGAGGGTGCGCTCAGTTGGGGAGCTGCTGCAGAGCCAGCTTAGGATGGGATTTCTTAGGATGGAGAAGGTGGCTAAGGAGCGCATGACCAGCCTGGATCCTGAGAACGTGATGCCTCAGGTTGTACTATCGGTAAAGCCTGTTTCGGCAAGTATAAAAAGCTTCTTTGGCTCCAGCCAGCTTTCTCAGTTTATGGATCAAACTAATCCATTGGCTGAGCTTGCACACAAGAGAAGGCTGTCTGCTCTTGGTCCGGGTGGACTTTCAAGACAGAGCGCGAAGCTTGAGGTTAGAGATGTTCACCATAGCCACTATGGCAGAATATGTCCGATTGAGACACCTGAGGGTCCAAACATTGGTCTTATAGGCTCTCTGGCGGTGCATGCAAAAATAGACTCGTATGGGTTTATTCGCTCGCCATATAGGGTTGTTAGAGATGGACGGGTTACCGGCGAGATTGTATATTTGTCTGCTGATGAAGACGACGAAGAGTATATCGCGCCGGCTAACACACCTATAGATGAGAAGACAGGCAAGTTCCTCACCGATACTGTTCTTGTTAGACATAAGAGCACGTATCCACAAGTCTCATCAGATAAGGTTACCTATGTTGATGTTTCGCCTATGCAGATAATGTCTGTAGCTACGGCGATGATACCATTTCTAGAAAATGATGATGCGAACCGTGCGTTGATGGGGTCTAACATGCAGCGTCAGGCTGTGCCGCTGCTCCGAGCAGAGGCGCCTTTGGTTAAAACTGGGTTAGAAAAACGCGCTGCAAAAGATTCCGGTACTGTTGTTTTTGCTCGCAGAGATGGCATTGTTAAGAGTGTTACTGCTGAGCGGATAGTAATAGAATCGAAAGACGGTACTTGTGATGAATATCGATTGCTTAATCTTTTGCGTTCCAACCAAGCAACATGTATTACGCAGAAGCCTATAGTGAAGCCCGGCCAGCGTGTGCGCGAAGGTCAGGTTATAGCAGATGGACCCAGCGCATGCAATGGCGAGCTCGCTCTTGGCAAGAATGTGCTGGTAGCATTTTTGCCTTGGCATGGCTACAACTACGAAGATGCGATTCTGCTTTCTGAACGGCTTGTTAAAGACGATGTCTTTACTTCGATACATATTGAGAAGTTTGAAACTGAGGCTAGGGATACTAAGCTTGGTCCAGAAGAGATAACGCGCGATATTCCAAATGTTGGCGAAGATGCGCTGAAAGATTTGGACGAGAATGGTATAGTGCGAATTGGTGCCGAGGTTAGACCTGAGGATATCCTTGTCGGCAAGGTTGCACCTAAAGGGCAAAGTGAGCAGACAGCCGAAGAAAGATTGATTATTGCGATCTTCGGTAAGAAGGCTGAAGAGATGAAAGATGTGTCTCTTCGTGTGCCGCACGGTGAATTCGGTAAAGTTGTTGATGTTAAAGTATTTTCGCGCTTCAAGTTCAAGTGTACAAGATGTGCAACTATTTTCAATTTCTCAAAGAAACCTGATCGGCTGGTGTGTGGCCTCTGCGAAGGTGAGCTTGCCAGGGAGCCTGGGGATGAGCTGCCTGCTGGTGTGAACCAGCTTGTGCGTGTTTACATAGCGCAGAAGCGTAAGATTATGGAAGGCGACAAAATGGCTGGTAGGCACGGCAATAAGGGGGTTATCTCTCGTATATTGCCAGAAGAGGATATGCCTCATCTAGCTGATGGTACTCCTGTTGACATAGTGCTTAATCCACTTGGAGTTCCTAGCCGAATGAACATTGGGCAGATTATGGAAACACACCTTGGGCTTGTTGGGAAGTATTTGGGTGTTTCTTTCCTGAACCCAATTTTCCAAGGAGCTGTTGAACGGGAGATACTGACCGATCTTGGGATACTGCGATGGAAGCTTAGACTTAGCAAGCTTCAGTCTTATGCTAAAGAGCTTGGGATTGATGTCGAATTTCCAGAAGAGAAACAGATATCTGTTGCTGTTGACAAAGCCTTTGCTGATGTTCAGCAGTCTACTACCCAAGATGAGCTGGATAGATGCCTTGTTCCACTTGAAGAGATTTGGCAGACTTCTGTAGATCGGCTCAGAGCGGCTGTTAGAAGCCTTGATGCTAGGGAGCTCGAGCTTTTGGCGGCTGATGTTAACGCTCCGCCAGTGGTTGACGATCCTGATGCGTTGGCTCCATTGGCTGATTATGAGGGAAACGGCGAAGATGCGGAGAGAGTTGAGTCCGCCTATGCAGGGGTGCCTGCTCCCGCTGATTATGACATAGAACAGATAGTAAGGAACATCATTGCTAACGTTGACAAACGTGTGGGCATGACAGAGATTGATGAAACACTGCCAGATGGTAGTTTGCGTAGACACTTGAGTGGAAAGATTCAGCTATATGATGGTTTGACGGGTGTTCCGTTCAATCAGCCGTCAACGGTGGGCTACATATATATGATGAAGCTTGCGCATCTAGTTGAGGATAAGATACATGCTCGATCTACTGGTCCTTACTCGTTGGTCACCCAGCAGCCGCTTGGTGGTAAGGCGCAGTTTGGCGGGCAGAGATTTGGCGAGATGGAAGTATGGGCACTTGAAGCTTATGGCGCTGCCTACACGCTTCAGGAGATACTTACCATTAAGTCTGATGATGTGTTGGGTAGGGTTAAAACCTATGAATCTATAGTGAAGGGCGATAGCATGCTTGAACCCGGTGTGCCTGAATCGTTCAAGATATTGGTTAATGAGCTTCAGAGTCTGGGGCTTAAGGTCACCGTTGAGGATGACCGTGAACATGCGATTGATCTGAAAGATAAAGATGATGATTATGGCGACGACGAGGGGCGTATGCTCGCGAAACGCAGACAGAGAGCCGACGAAATTAGGGGGGGCCTGTCGTAAATGGCTGATGCAAGAACCTTCGAAAAAATCAGAATAGGTATAGCTAGTCCGGATGACATTAGGAGTTGGTCAAGGGGCGAGGTAAAGAAACCGGAGACGATCAACTATAGAACGTTCAAGCCGGAACGGGATGGATTGTTCTGTGAGAGAATATTCGGTCCGACTAAGGACTGGGAATGCCACTGCGGTAGGTATAAGAAGGTCAAGTTCAAAGGTGTTGTATGTGATCGCTGTGGTGTTGAGGTTACCAGGTCTAAGGTCAGACGTGAGAGGATGGGACACATCGAACTCGCGTCGCCAGTGGCTCATATATGGTATCTGAAGGGTATCCCAAGCCCAATGAGTCTGATTCTCGATATCAGCCCTAAGCTGCTTGAGAGGGTTCTATATTTTGCATCACATGTGGTTACGCATGTGGATCGTGCCCGGATTAACGAGCATCTGGAAGATATACGGAATACGGTAAATGCTGAGGTAGAATCGATAAAAGAAGCTCGTGATGCTGAGATTGAGCGACTGCGCAAAGAGTTTAAGAAAGAACTTAAAGAAGCTGGCTTGAGCGAAGATGATGCACCTGAGTCAAAGAACAAGGAGCTTGCCGATAAGATAAAGCAGCTTGAGAAAGATGCAGAAGATCGGATAGAAGATCTGTATGATACGCTGAAGCTGATAGAGACTATCCAGAAAAAAGAGCTGATAAACGAGGATCAGTATCGTTCGATTAACCGCTTACTTAAGATGGTAAGCGAAAGAACCGGCGTAGACTTGTCAGGTGTGATAAAAGCTGGAATGGGTGGAGCGGCGGTTAAGGAGCTGCTTGCTGAGATCGATTTGGATAAACTTGCTAGAGAACTTCGCAAGGAGATCCAGAGTACCCAGGGGGCCAAGAGAGCTCGTGCTACGAAGCGGCTTGAGATTGTTGATGCTTTTATTCAGAGCAAGAGTCGGCCAGAGTGGATGATACTTGATGTTGTGCCAGTTATATCGCCGGAGCTTAGACCGATGGTTCAGCTTGACGGTGGTAGGTTCGCTACTTCGGACTTGAACGATCTCTATCGCAGAATCATCAACCGGAATAATAGGTTGAAGAAGATTATGGAGATTCGTGCACCGGAGTCAATCATAAATCATGAGAAACGGCTGCTGCAGGAAGCGGTTGATGCGCTTATAGATAATGGCCGCCGCACAAGACCGGTGGTTGGTTCTAACAACAGACCTCTTAAGTCTCTTTCGGACATGCTGAAGGGCAAGGAAGGAAGATTCCGAAAGAATCTGCTTGGCAAACGTGTGGATTATTCTGGACGGTCGGTTATTGTTGTTGGACCTGATCTTAAACTTCATCAGTGCGGACTGCCTAAAGAAATGGCGCTTGAGTTGTTCAAGCCGTTTGTTATGAAGACTTTGGTAGACCGTGGCTATACTACGAACATCAAGACTGCGAAGCGAATGATAGATCGTATGAAGCCGGAGGTGTGGGATGCGCTGGAAGAGGTTATAAGCGAGCATCCAGTTTTGCTAAACCGCGCTCCCACGCTTCATAGGCTTGGCATACAGGCGTTTGAGCCGAAGTTGGTTGATGGGAAAGCCATACAAGTGCACCCGTTGGTTTGTCATGCTTTCAACGCAGACTTCGATGGCGACCAGATGGCTGTGCATGTGCCACTTTCGTTGAGTGCACAGGCAGAAGCGCGGGTGCTTATGCTCTCGTCGCACAATTTGTTCTCTCCAGCCGACGGCAGGCCGATAGTTGCGCCGATTCAGGATATAGTGCTCGGCACTTATTATCTTACCCAGCGTACGGAAAAGCCTGTTGATGAAACTCTTCGCTGCTTTGCCAATCCACAGGAGGCGATTTTTGCTTATTCGAGTGGTGACCTCGACCTGCATGAGCCTGTGATGGTTAGGCTTACCAAGGGTAATGAGCGGTATATGAAAGAAACTACCGTTGGAAGACTGATATTTAACCAGATTCTTCCAGAAGGTATGGATTATGTTGATGATGTTATTGATAAGAAAACACTTGCGAATCTGATAACTGATGTTTACAAACAGTTCGGACATGACAGAACAGTAAAACTGTTGGATGACATAAAGGAACTCGGTTTCAGATATGCCACGTTTTCTGGGATGAGCATAGCTATGACTGATATGGATATACCTGGCAAACGAGATGAGATTGTGCGTGAGACTGAATCAAAGGTCGAAGAGCTGAACAGGGCATATCGACGAGGTAAAGTTACTCAGGCGGAGCGCAAGCAGCAGGTGCTGGAGCTTTGGACTGCTGCTACAGATCAAGTTGCTGAAGCAATTCTCGAGCAGATTGATACCTTTAACCCGATTTTTATGATGACCGATTCAGGGGCAAGGGGAAGTAAACGTCAGATTACGCAGCTTGCTGGTATGCGAGGACTTATGAGCGATCCGTTTGGGAATTTGATTGAGGATCTGCCGATTAAGTCTAACTTCCATGAAGGGCTGAACGTGTTGGAGTACTTTATCTCTACTCATGGAGCGCGAAAAGGGCTTGCTGACACCGCTCTTAGAACTGCTGACGCTGGTTACCTTACCAGAAGGCTCGTGGATGTGGCTCAGGATGTTATAGTACGCGGTGAGGACTGCGGCACGGTTCAGGGAATTTACGTAAGCCAGATAAACGACGGCGAAGAAGTTATTGAAGAGCTGAAGGATAGAATCAAGGGGCGATATGCGCTCGAGGATATCTATCTGCCTGGTGCGAAAGAGCCTATTGTGAAGTCGAACGAAGAAATAAGCGATGAAGCAGCCGAAGCCATTCAGGCAGCAGGGATAGAGAGAGTTGGTATCAGGTCGCCTCTTACCTGTGAGCTTCGACAGGGAATATGTGCCAAGTGCTACGGTCGAGATATGGCTATACGACGTCTTGTTGAGACCGGCACGGCTGTTGGTATAATCGCTGCCCAGTCCATTGGTGAGCCTGGCACCCAGCTTACAATGAGAACGTTCCACACTGGAGGCGTTGCTGGTAAGTATCTAACTGGCGTGGCTGAGGTTAAGAAGAAGAAACAGGAGCAGCTAAGAGAGCTTCATGAAGACATACGCAGAGGTTTCGTGTCCTTCGATGATGAGGGTGCTCCACAGGCGGAACGCGAGAAGACTCGCGCTATTCAGAGCGTTCTCAAAGTGTTGGAAGACCAGGTTCGCGGCCTGCTGAGGGTTACTGAGTTGTTCGAGGCTCGTAAGCCTAAGGGGCAGGCAATTATAACTGAACTGGGCGGAGTGGTAGAGAAGATAGATGTACGCGGACTGAAGAAGGTTATTATCAGGTCTAGAGTGCCGGCTTCTGAGCTTAAGAACCATCTTGGCGAAGTGGTTGAAGATGTTATTGATCCTGAGAGTGGTGAAGTGATTATACAAGCTGGCCATGAGCTTACTGATAAGATTGCTCAGCGCATTATTGACGCAAAAATACCAGAGGTTGAGGTGAGGAAGAGCTACACAGTTCCGCACAGAGGCAGCCTGAATGTAAACGAAGGCGATGTAGTGCATCCTGGTGATCGTCTTACTGATGGTCCGCTTGATCCCCAGAAGGTGCTTGAGCTTCAGGGTGTACACGGTGTTATGGAGTATCTTGTATCTGAGATACAGACGGTTTACAAAAGCCAAGGTGTAGATATTAATGACAAGCATGTTGAGATAATCGTTCGGCAGATGCTTAAGAGACGCCGAGTGATTGAACCAGGCGATACGAACTTCCTGCCTGGACAGATTGTGGATAAATTCACATTCGAGGATGAGAATCGTAGAGTAAGAGAAAATGGTGGCACAGAAGCTACATCTGAATGGGTATTGCTTGGGATTACAGAAGCGTCGCTTGCTACTGACAGTTTTCTTTCAGCTGCGTCGTTCCAGAAAACAACAAGGGTGCTTACAGAGGCTGCCGTGAAAGGCAAGAGAGATAATCTGTCCGGATTGAAGGAAAATGTAATCATAGGCAGGTTGATACCAGCTGGCACTGGGTTGCCTCGGTATAGGTATCTACAGGTTCTGGACAGCAAGGGTGAGCCAATCATTGGGCCTAAGGAGTTTATCAGTAAGCATAAACCGCAGGAAGAAGAGGATTATACGCCCAAAGCTGCGCTGTTGGAAACAGGTGAGACTGAGAAGTTCGCTGATGATGAGGAACTGACTGATTTGGAAGTAGATGCGGCTGTTCCAGAGATAGGATCCGATGATTCCGAGTCTATTCTTGCTGATATTCCTGAGGAATTGGAAGATATACCGGAGCCTGATGATTTGTTAGCCGGGGATGTTGCTGTTGGCGATGTGACTGAGGGTGAGCCTTTTATGGATGATGTGCTGAAGCAGCCAGAAGCGCCGCCGAAGCGTAGCAGAAAGAAGGCCGAAAAAGAGGCTTCTCTAACCGAAGATGAAGCTCAGACGGAGCCTGAAATATAAGCCTAACTGGTTGGTTAGGATTATGGAAAAGGTCGGACGTGAGTCCGACCTTTTTGTTTTTCTTGGCAGAATTTATTCTATTCTCTGGAGAGCTTGCTTTAGCTGACTTGCGGCTGTTGACGGTAGGTTTCCTTTTATTGGATCGGCAATTGAGAATGTGTCCAATGCAATATGTCCACGTGTTGTTATTTTTGCCGATAAAATGTTCCAGCCGAGTCTGGCGATGGTTTTAGTAATATGATAGAGAAGTCCATCAGCGTCTTCAGCCTTCACTTCAACTACAGAGTGCGAGCCAGGATATTTGCTTAAGATTTGCACTGATATTGCCGGCACTGCAGATTCGGACTTGCCTCTTGCGCTGAGAAGCTCTTCTGCTGTAGTTTTTCCAGTGAGCATACGCAGCAGTTCTTTTTCTACCTCTTTGCGTTTGAAATATGGAAGGCGTCCCTGCAGATAGTCTATGGATAGGGTGTCTATCGCTATTTTGTCGGTGGCTCTGCGAGTGAATACTGATGCTGAGTGTATTGTTACGTCAAGCGCATAAAGCACGCCGGCTATTTTTGCCAAAAGTCCAGGTCCTGGGTCAGGCGTACAGACAGTGAGTTCTGTTATGTGACTTTCCAAATCCTCGTCAAGTCTGACCACAGGTTTGCCTTTGCGCACTTCGGTGACAGCGTCAATGTGTGCTGCAATGCGTTCTGGCCGTGTGTTCAAAAGATAAGCCGGCGGCATGACTTCGCAGTGTTCTTGCACCATTTCATGCGGCAGATTTGCCAGAGTAAGTGTGCGTTCAAGTCGTTTCCTATAGCGTTCGGCGTGCTCGCCAGTTTCGTCTGTAACAGGACCAAGCAGCCGAGATTCGACAGCGAAATAGAACTCTTCAAGGAATCTTCTTTGCATAAGCGCATAGGACTGTTGACCAACGGACATGGCATCGGCAACCGACAGCAGGAAAAGGTTTCTGAGTGTGTTAACGTCTGGCACAATTTGAGCGAATTCACCTGCGACTGCAGCTGAGTTCACGTCGTAGTGTCTTGACATATTAGACATAAGTTCGTGGTGTGCCACTAAGAACCGGATGGTTTCTATTGCAGATGCAGAGAATCCCAACCTTTTTGCTATGTCTGCGGCAATTTCGGCGCCGGTTTCAGAATGATCGCCGTCTTCTTGTAGCATTTTGCCTATATCATGAAGCAGAGCGGCTAGATAAAGAGCACTTTGGTCTCGTAATGACGACCATATACCTGCATAAAGCGTATCCTTTTCGCTTCGCATGTCTTCGAGTGTTCTAAGTACCAGCAGAGAATGTTCGCCGATTGTATGTTCATGAACTCTTTCGGCTGGGATGCGGTGGAGCATGTCGGCGAATTCTGGCAGCAGCCGCTGCAGCACGCCCAGCGCAGCCATTTCTGATAATGTGCCAAATACGTTCTCTCCGTCTAGAATAGCACGAAATTCGGCGTAATCCTGTTTGTCTGTGTATGTGCGATCTTCGACTCGAATTTGCTCTTCAAGCTGTGCTGATATATCTACTTCGCATTCCTGAGCATTTCTAAATGCACGGATGATAATACCTGGACGCTTAAGCACAGCAGGTTTATCAGCGAGAGCAAGCTTGCCACCAGTGAGAAAGAATGTTTTATCTACTGGTAGTCGTCGGTTGACCAGCGCTTTGGTTATGCTTCCGCATATCCGCCTGACTTTTTCTGCGCATGTGTAATATCGTTCCATAAGTTCCTGCTCTGAGCTTAGTGCAAGCATAGGAGCTATCTGTGACTGCCGCTCAACTGTCAATATATCCAATTGTCTGCTTGCGGTTAGGTGCAGAGCGTTTCTAACACTAGCGATGAAATCCCAACATTCTATAAGCTCAGAGGCTTGGTTTGGGCCAAAGATGCGGCGCTGCACTAGTTCTCTCCAGACGGTTTCTGCATTGCATTCGAAAAGTGCTTGGGCTATCCATCCAACAGTGTGTATATCTCGTAACGCGCCAGAACCTGTCTTCACGTTTGGTTCTACCGGATATAATGCAGATTTGTAGGGATCCGATGCAACCTTTCTACATTTGGCATGATACAAAACGAACTGTGCGTCTAGAGTGCTTTTTAAATCGCTTACAAATGTTTCTACGATGTTGCGATTGCCTACTATATGTCTTGCGTCAAGCAGTGATGTTTGGGTGAACCTATCCAGCGATTGGTAGTCGTCAATGGTTCGATATGAATAGCCAATCTTTAGCCCCGATTGATTTGGAACTACGTCCATCAGGATATGAAAGGCTTCTTTCACCACACGGTTTGCCTCGACGTGTTCAGAATCTGTTACTAGAAAGCTTACGTCTATGTCGGAGTAGGGTGCTGTTTCACGTCTGCCATAACCACCGACGGCTGCTATTGCCAGGTTATCTAATGCGCTACTGCGTATCTCTTGACCGCCGGCTGATTCTATAGCGGCTTCGAGAACTGAAGAAAGCAGGCGATCAAGCGCGTCGGCATGTTTGCGCATCAACTCAAGCCCGGCGATAGGGGGCTGAAATGCGAACGCACTTCTGCGTGCATTTTCCAGCTCTTCGGCGAGTTGAGCGCACATCGCTGATACGCTGTGTTTGGTGGTTGATCCGATGTTGGAATGTACCAAATCAAAACCTCCAATTTTGAGGATACCACTGAATAGTTTCAAGAATGTTACATAGTCGTTAACTGTGCATTTCTGCCAGAAGTATCATTTTTAACTGCTTTGAAATCCTATTGTAACATTATATGGATAGAATCCTTGTGTGCTCGGTTGGGTGCAGCATTTAAACTAATGGGAAAGGGTGAAACTATTCGATGAAAATAACTTTGCGAAGGTTATTCGTGATTGTTGCAGCTTTGATGGTGCTGTCTGAAGTTTCTGTGTATGCGCAGGATTTAGAGTCTGTAAGCTCAGGCGATACAGCTTGGGTGTTGGCGTCGGCAGCACTTGTGATGCTTATGACCCCTGGTCTAGGGCTTTTTTATGCTGGTATGGTTAGGCGCAAAAATGCGTTGGCTACTATGCTGCAGAGTTTCATAATGGTTGCTATTATCGGGGTGCAGTGGGTTGTTTTTGGTTATAGCTTGGCGTTTGGGCCGGGCAATTGGTTCATCGGCGGGTTGTCCTGGATCGGCCTGCGCGGTGTTGGCCAAGGTCCCGGCCCATATTCAGAAACAGTGCCTCACTTAGCCTTCATGATATATCAAGCCATGTTTGCAATAATAACACCAGCGCTTATCACTGGTGCGTTTGCTGAGCGGATGAGGTTCAGATCTTTTTTGATATTTATGGTGTTGTGGGCAACAATTGTCTATGATCCAGTTGCACACTGGGTATGGGCTAAGGACGGCTGGTTGTTCAAACTTGGCGCGCTCGACTTTGCGGGTGGAACTGTGGTGCATATCTGTTCCGGTGTGGCAGCGCTCTGTTGTGCGTTGATGATGGGTAAGCGTAAAGGATTCGGTAGGGAAGAGATTATGCCGCATAGTATATGGATGACTGTACTTGGTGCGGCGATTCTTTGGTTCGGTTGGTTTGGTTTCAATGCAGGAAGCGCGTTGGGTTCAAATGGACTAGCAGCCAGTGCTTTTGTCACAACAAATTCTGCAGCATCAGCAGGTGCTCTGTCGTGGTTGGCTGTGGAGTGGTTGCATAGGGGAAAACCTACAGCGTTGGGTGCAGCAAGCGGTGCCGTGGCTGGGCTTGTTGCGATAACACCTGCTTCTGGTTTTGTTAGTCCTATGGCGGCTCTTGCAATAGGAGCGGTTGTAGGAGTGCTGTGCTATTTGGCGATAATGTTGAAATCGAGGTTTGGTTATGATGATTCGTTGGATGTGTTTGGAGTTCATGGTGTGGGAGGAACTTGGGGTGCGATAGCAACTGGTCTATTTGCTTCGACTGCCATCAATGCTGTTGGAGCTGAAGGACTTTTATTTGGCGGTGGTACACTTATGCTGAAGCAGTTAGCTGCAGTTTGTGCGGTGTTCGTGTACTCATTTGTTGTTACAGGGATTTTGCTCAAATTGGTTGGTTTTGTCTCGCCGCTTAGAGTTGCTCGCGAGGACGAGGAAATTGGTTTGGACTTGAGTCAACACGGCGAAGTAGCTTACAATCTATAGACTTCATTTTGGAAGCTATGACTGGAGGAATATGAAGTGGTAAAGATAGAGGCGGTAATTAGACCGAGTAAACTTGATGATGTCAAGGCAGCGCTTGATGAATTAGGAGTTGCTGGTATGACGGTTATTCATGTGATGGGGTGTGGCAAGCAGAGAGGTCGCACGCAGTACTATCGTGGTCAGGAATATACTGTTAACTTGTTGGATAAGGTGAAGCTGGAGGTTGTTGTGCCTGATTCGGATGCTGATGCTGTTGTTGATGCTATAGCGGATGCTGCCGCTACTGGGGAGATTGGTGACGGCAAGATATTTCTAATAAATGTTGCTGATGCAGTGAGAATAAGAACAAAAGAAAGAGGGGATACTGCTCTTCGCTGAAATTGCTATTTCAGGCAGATGAATAGTCGCGTAGGCTGGAGCTGCTATACAGCGGCTCCAGTTTTTTGTTTTAAAGGTCATCCGCAGGCTTGGGATTGTTAAAAACAGGTATTTTTACTAGGATAGCAAGCTGGCTTTTGGTACGCTTATTGCACAATTTTTTAGCAAATCGTACGTCGAGCTCACAAAAAGCGACGCGAAGTTTGAAATGGATTGATGAGTATTTTCTGCAGGCTGCAAATATTTGCTGTCAGCTTGAAGTGAAGACGATCGACGGGATGGGAGGTTACAAAAATGATCAAGAAAGCATATGTTTTTACGGCATTGGCTATATGCCTAATAGCTGTAGGATCTGTTCATGCTGATCCTGCGTCGTGGTCGTCTTTTATGGATGCTGCGATTAGTGGAGTCAGTTTGGATCAGCCTTTGGCTACTAACGTGCTCGACTACACGCTAAGTATAGATGCTGCACCGACGATAACGTTGGGTATGAACACTTATCCGATTATCTGGGTGCAGGCGTTCTATGTAGTCAGCCTTACAGGTGCAGAGAACTTCACTGCGACTCCTGGTGCTTATCCGGCTGATTGGAAATGGGAAAGCAAAACTACTCCTGGCCGCATAGTAGGATGGCAGGGACAGGGCGCTGGGGAGCGCATTTATCCTGGACAGAGCAAGCAGATTCAGTTTGCTTCGTTTGACATCACCGACAAGCCTGTTGTAGAAGGTTATCACATTGGCTATGTAACTCCGACAGGGGAAGTCGTTACTGCTTGGTTCAAAAACACTCAGCAGATACCAGAGCCGGGGAGTCTGTCAGCGCTTGCCATTGGTATTTCTGCACTGATCGGTCTTCGCCGTCGACGGTAAGATTATGGTTTGTGTCCTGTTGTAAAGGTAGAGAATTGTTTGGTATTTTGTTTGAGGCTGCGTTATAGCGCATTACGGGTCGTCCGAGCTTTATATTCTGCAGACGGCCCGTTTGTTTTTGATGCCTGTGAAAAACAGGTATTTTTACTGGGTTTAAGCTCCAAGTTGTTCTCAAAAAAGCTTTATCTACAGCATTTTGGACTCTGATATCTATATATTAGTGAAAATAGGTATTGACAAGCTATACATGATTGGATATTATTTTAATATAATACAGTATTCTAATTTAGTGAAAGCACGCTAGCTCTCGAACTGATGCGAGTTTGTAATGGTGCGATTATAAGCCGAGATACTGTACAAGACTAAGGGAGGAGATTTATATGGGTATTCTTAAGGCATTCGGTTTGTTGGCTGTAGTGCTTATTGTTACAACAGGTGTGGCTTCGCCAGATCCTGCGTCGTGGTCGTCTTTTATGGATGCTGCTATTAGTGGAGTTACTTTGGATCAGCCTTTGGCTACTAACGTGCTTGAATATACTCTAACTGTTGGTCCTGCGCCTAAGCTTATATTCGGAGGCAATACGTATGACATTGTGTGGGTGCAGGCTTGGTATGTTGTGAGCTTGACTGGGGCTGAGGATTTTATTGCTGAGCCAGGTTATGCGCCGCCGGATTGGAAATGGGAAAGCAAGACCATCCCTGGTCGCATAGTAGGATGGCAGGGACAGGGAAATGAGCGTGTGTATCCAGGGCAGAGTAAGTTTTTCACTTTCACTTCATTCGACATAACTAATATGCCTGTGGTGGCTGGTTATCATCTGGGTTACACCAATCCTGGAGGCGGCACGGTTTACACTGCCTGGTTCAAGGATACTCAGATACCAGAGCCGGGCACTTTGATTGGTCTTGCGTCGGTGGCTTTAGGGGCTGTTTTTGGATTTCGACGCAGACGGTAATCTCTGGTTTATTTTGAATACGGCTATTCCCTGATCGTCGGTGTTATCTGGTGGATAAACTAGCTCGAAGTCCTGTGTTGTGAGCAGCATCTGAGCGATGTCGTTCGGCAGATTAAGCCGGTTAATAAGAATGTATGAGATTCCGTTGGAGCTGAGCCAGGCGGCAAGTCTACTCGGATTTTTTTCTATATCTGATGGCACTAATGGATTGTTGCCAGGATCAGCCCATAGATATTCGTGTTCGATATAGAACCCGCGTGTCTCTCCAAACAGTGCTATTTTTGTGTCTGTTGGAGTCTCTTCGTTTAGAAAATAGCTTGCTCGGTAGATGTTAGAGCAGCGCATCAGATAATCCTTCGGTTTCTCCAGTCCAATGGAGGTTGAGATGGATGGGATTGTAAAAATAACGAGAATTATCAGGTTGAAAGCGGCTGCCGCTATTGCAGTCCACTTTATAGCCTTGTGAAGTCCTGCAATTCTGCAAGTTTCTGCCACTGCCGGTGTGAGCAGTGCGATCGCAGGGATTAGGTAACGCGCATTTTGCATTGAGAAGAACCATACAATTCCCAAAGCTCCTGCTGTAAGTATTAAAGGCCGATGGACACCCTTTCTAATGATGCCGAATGTAATAGCAGGGAGTGCTGCAAGAAAAATGGGACCTACCGACGATATATAAGCCAGTGCGTTTCCGGTGAATCCTGGTAGTTCGAAGATATCGGTTCCTATTCTTGCGCCAAAATCTACAAATCGTGCAAATCTGAATGTTAAATTCCATGGCAGCATAAGCAGCGCGAGCAGATCATGTCCTAGTCCGAATTTCAGTTGATCTGCCCTATATAAAGCTGCTGCCTCAGCCGTCCAATTTCTGCCACCAAATACCTCATAAAAGAATGGATAAAATGGGTTTCCAGTGTAAATTAGCGATTTGATATACCATGGTGCGGCTGTAACAATGGCGATTAGGATGCATACTATGGCACTTACTAAACTAAGTCGGCGCTGTTTTGTATCTGCTATGGGCCAAAGTACCCAGACTGCCGATATTGGGACAGCTGCAAGAGCAGTCATTTTTACGCTAGCTGCAAACCCAGCTAGGATGCCTGCCGCATATATCCATCTTCTGTCGGATGTGCTTCTGAAGTTCATTGCAGCATATATTGAAAGCAAGACAAAAAGTGCGGCAGCGGCATCAACGTAGGCAGTGGTAGCTTCCCATATAGCGATGGGGACTGCAGCTAGGATTATTATTGTGGTCAGCGATGTCTTACGTCCAAAATGCCTATCAGCCAGATGCCACGAAGCCCCTAGCAACATAAGCCAAGCCATAAAGTGAAAGAGCTTAGCCAGCGCTGTACTTTTGAACGCTAGCCCAAGGGTGTATAGCATCTCCCAAAGAAACGGAAAATTGGAGTGGGATGCAAATTGCACATAATATATCCCATGGTGCTTTAGGTAGAGCTTTGGAATAGCTAGATGGTATGCCAAACTATCCCAATCATCACCTACTGGAGGCACTAAAGCTCTTAGAATCGCAATAACAGCTATTGAGCTTATTACGATACCTGCAGTGAGGTTTGCTATTTCTAAATTTCTGATTTTTATCGAACGGATTACCGATATACAGTTACAAATGACGCCGCTCAATTCCCTAAGTCCTATAAGTGCCACTGCCAATATCAGAGCAATAAATGCTGGGAAGTAGAATAGTTGCAGGGCGCCAAGTGTGAATACGAGAAGTGCCAGCAGTCCAAGCCCTATTGCTGATTCGAATATGATCTGCTCACCTATGGATTTGAATTCAGGCTCAATTTGTTTGAATACCCTGCGTGTAAAGGCTGCAGCCAACATCGTCAAAACGAGGATCTGCAGAATGGCTGTCACTTTATATCACCGATTATTCCAGCTCGCCAGGTGCAGGTTCCGCAGGAGGCGGTGGGGACGATGAATAAATCTCGGCCATCCTTCGCGCAGTTTCGGCTATAGATTCTCTAAGTTCAGCCGGCTGAAGTACTTCTGCTTCGCTGCCCCAGCTTAGCACCCAGAACCCAATCTCTGTTATTCCGGATACTGTAGCGGAGAAGATTACGCCGCCATCTGGGGTATCTTCGAGCTGCTGCGTAGGATGTCGCTTTGTTTCTCGTATTAGATTGGCTACTTTCGGCGAGAATTTGATTCTGACAAGCTGTTCTACGTCGCCCACCCATACTTCCCAGCTTTTAGCATAGAAGCTGTCTACCGAAAAGTCGCGCGGCATCTCGAAGGTCTCTCCTGTAGCCTCTGCTTCCATTATTCTGGCAACTTTGAGTTGAATTATTCGCCTGTGCTGTTGCGAGTAGCAAACCATATACCAGTTGTGTTTTCTGAATACAAGTGCGTAGGGGTCTATAGTGAGTCTCTTAGTCTCGCCGCTTCTCTGTGATCTATATACCAGTGAAAGCCTTTTGTTGTGCTCTACGGCGTCGGCTAAGAGATTGGTTGTCTCCGGTGGCACATCGGTTCCTGAAGGTACTGGAGTATAAACCGCATGTCGCTTTACGGCTTTTTGGACGGCTTTCAGATCGTCTCCGGTTACAGCAGTCTCTATTTTCTTCCATGCCGACTCTATATGACCAGCGAACGCGGCATAGCGTGACACAGGTCCGGAGTTCATTGCAAGTTTAACAGCAAGCAGTTCGTTGAAGGTTAAATCTAGTTTTCTCGGCACCGGACGTTCTGCTATATAGTATCTGCCCTGTCGGCAGTATATCGGTACATGTAGTTCCTGTGACAAAGCATCTAGGTATCGGTAGATTGTACGCGGCGACCTGCCGAGTTTTTCTGCTATTTGTTCGATTCTAAGTCCAGGATTCTTCTGCAAAATATCCATCATCTGCAAAAGCAGCACAGATTTATTCATCAGTCATCCCTTCAATATTCATAGCCTTAGCACATGCGAGTACATATACTATCATATACATTTCACCATTTTGGCGTAATATCCTTCAAAAAATCTCCTTTGGGTTCAAATTTTAGATTGTGAAGGTTGATATGGCACCGGTATCTATTGTGATATAATGCTCGAAAGTTCAATTGATAATCAGAGGTGCGAATATGAAAATACTGGCAATATCTGGAAGCAGGAATCCGGATGGGCAGACTGCTAAAGCAATTTCTGCAGTGCTAAGCGGTGCAGGATGTGAGAGTGAAGTTATTTACCTGCCTTCTATTGACATTGAGCGATGTCGTCAGTGTGATGCAGATGGATGGGGCAGGTGCCGCAGGGAAGGCAGCTGTATTATAGAGGACGATTTTGTGACTGTGGTTGATCGGATGATGGATGCAGATATTCTGATATTTGCAACACCTGTATATTTTAGTGATCTAAGCGAGAGCATGCGTGCGTTTCTTGACCGGCTTCGGAGAGTTTCGTTCAACGAAAAGGCTTCTTATGGACTTGAAGGGAAACCAGTTGTTGGGATATGTGTAGCAGGTGGCGGGGGCGGCGGTGCACCTGCATGTGGTGCTGCTCTTGATAGAATTCTTGGCATAATTCGATTTGATGTTGTTGATATGATTTTAGCACGTCGCCAGAATTTAGAGATGAAGATTCCATTGCTGAAGGCTGTTGGAAGGTGGCTTGCATCTGGTGGTTTCAATCAGAGATAGTAGCTTTTGGCGATGGACTTATGGCTGGTTATAGGGGGTGTCCAATAATGTCTGGATCTAATGGAGAGAGAGTAGGTTTTTGTGTTACGCTGCTTCTTTTATATGCTGGTATAGTTTTTCTCGCACTTTGGATTGATTCTACTACATATCATCTCAGGGTTTTGACTGAGGAAGCGGCAAGCTATACTCCTGTAATATTTGCTCCTTTGGCAGGAATTTATTGTTTGGCTGCAGCCTTTTCGTGTTTGCTCAGGCGGTATCTACTGTTGGTTGGGTTTCTGGCGATTTTGGTGGGTGCTGCCGGAACATTTTTTCATACAAAAGAGCTTTTTGAAGAGGGGGTTTCAGGTTCGCTGCTTAAGGCGTTGCAGAACCTAGGGAGGCCTGTTTTTGCTCCAGCAGGTTTTGCCGGCAATGGGCTGCTGCTGATATTGGCATGGTGGTGCGGTAGGCGAGCTAGAAAGGTGGAACAGCCAGCGGTGATGCCTGAAAATCAAATTCACAGCAAATATGAGGAGGAGAAACATTGAGTTGCTTTTATGTAAATTTTGCAGAAAGTGATAATTTCGGATGGCGTTATGGGTCTGACACTATTATATACACAGAACGGTTTGCTGGGGGACGTCTTTTGTGCTGTGGGTACCAGGATAACGGCGTGCCTGTGTATACTTCTGATGAGTACACGGATGTTCCATCGTTTGATTTAGTGATAGATGGAGAATCGCTGCAGTATGGTTGGGTGTTTGAGAATTTTGAATCAAAAAAAGAAGGCCACGCCGCAGTAGGCATTCTTACTATGGTGCATTCACTCAAGCCGGTCAAGCTCACAGTTACAACTAGAGCGTTTGGCGGAGGTTTTTTTAGTCGTAGAATCGAGATTACCAACATTTCTCCTGAGAAGAGCCTTTCTATTACCACAGTAAAGCCTCTTTGTGGCTACTTGTGGCGCAGCAAGCCAGAGATGAATTTGAAGTCTCCGCCGTTCGCGCATTATTCGGTTGGTCATTTTAGAGATTTTAACTGGGGACAGGAAGGAAACTTTGGATGGCAGGATATTCCTCTGAACACTGAGATTGCTTATTCGTCATTTTCGGGGAGGAGCGGGCATAGTTGCCCGTTTTTTGTGCTTCGGAATGATGTTTATGGTGGGTATATGGCTTGTCATCTTGGCTGGAGCGCTAATTGGAAAACTGCTTTTAGGACTGAGTTTGCGCCTAGAGATCAGCGTCAGCGACTTAGATTCGAAGTAATGCCGCAGGCGATACCGCCAATGCGTGTGATAGCTCCGGGCGAAACTGTAATTGCTCCGGATGTTCACTTTGGACTGTCTCATGATAACTTCGATGACATTATTCAGCGGCTGCATGCATATCTGCGTCAAAATGTGCTCAGGAAAGTGGGCGATGGGATTCAGCCGGTTATTTATAACCACTGGAGTTATATGGAGCATGAGATGAGCGAAGATAAGCTCAAACGCGAGATAGATATAGCGGCTGAAGTAGGTGCAGAGATGTTTGTCGTTGACGCTGGCTGGTTCGGCGATGTGGGAACAAGTTGGTTTGATACTACTGGTGACTGGAAAGCTGGCAGCCGATTGCCTAACGATCTTTTCCCTGTGTTTGACTACGCCAGAAAGCATGGGCTTGGATGTGGGCTTTGGGTGGAAGTTGAGAGTGCTGGCAAAGAATCCAAGCTTGCGGCTGAACATCCGGATTGGTTTATATCACGCTATGGCGGCAGCATTGAGCGCATTCTTGATCTTACCAAGCCAGAGGTTCGAGATTATGTTGAGTCAACAGTTATGGGATTGATCGAGCGTTACAAGCTTGATATGTTCCGGCTTGATTATAATCTGACCCAGCAGGAAGGTGGGTTCAACATTGTTGATGGGTTTAACGAAAATACACTCTGGCGGCATGTTGAGGCAATCTATGACATATTCGATAAAGTTCGCGATCGTTTTCCTGGGATTCAACTCGAAAATTGCTCAAGTGGTGGTGGTCGAACCGATTTGGGAATTGTGAGCCGTTTTACTACTACTTGGGTGTCTGATTGGATGGCATTGCCTAGAACTGTGCGCATACTTAATGGCATGACTATGTCGCTTCCACCGGAATATGTGAGCAGAATGGTTGGCGCGGGGCTTTCGGGCGATATCGGCAGCATGGACACACTGATGCACGTGGCAGTTTTGGGACATTTGGGGCTTACAGGGCTTACTCCAAGCATTGAGGGTGCTAATCCGGATCTGATGAAGCTGGTCAAGAAGTATGTGAACATTTATAAGGAGTTCATCCGACCATTCCACCGCGAGGCACTCGTCTACCATCACACGCTTGTGATTTCAGGATACGAAGGAGAAGGATGGTGTGCGCTGGAATATGTTTCACCTGATCGGAAGCGTGCCGTTGCTGGGGTGTTCCGGTTGATAGAAGCGATAGAAGATTCATACATCCTGCGATTTCGAGGGCTTAATCCATCGCTAGATTACAGCATCCGGATAGAACCGGGTGGTGTTGCGATTGAGGCAGGAGGGTATGAGTTGATGCAGGATGGCATTGAGTTTAGGCTGGATAGTCCACTTACATCGCGGCTTTGCTTGATTGCTGCGACACATTAAATATTTGGCGCGGTCGGGTATTATGGGGCGATGGGATGGTTAGACTGCGGCATTAGGCTCGACTGGGATGGATGTGGTGCCGGTTATTCTGAGCGCGAACACAACACTTACGTCGCAGACTGGTGATGGTAATACTCATTTTTATTATGACGAGAACGAGAATAGAGTAAAGCTGGTTAACACGGCTGGTGATATATACTACTTTGTGTATGATCCGACGGAATCAATCCTGGCGGTAGTATATGAGCAGGGAGTAGTGACTTTGGGGGGTGGATTATTTCTCTGCCAATGTGTGCTGCTTGTTTGTTTGCCATAGGGCAAGTATAGGCGCGTTTTTCGAGTACAAGTTGGCTCTAGCCGCCGATTAGTTCCACCTGCGCTAGGATTCTCTTTGATTCTTTTCTGCGTCCTAGTTTTTCTAACACTGCGGCATAATTCTTGAGCGCGTGCGTATCTGCGGGTCGTTCCGTTACCACACTTTCATATTCTTTTGCTGCCTCTGCAAGTCTGTTGGATTCAGCTAGCGCATCTGCTAAGTAGAGTCGGATGTCGCTTCGACTTGGATTTATTGCCAGTGCATCCTTGTATAACTTTATTGATTTTTCTATATCACCACAGCGATATGCTATGCCAGCATAGGCTGCTAATACGTCTGCTGTTATCTGCTTGGCACGTTTGAGAGTTTTTTCGGCTTTGTCGGTCTGTCCATTTGATATATATGCCGCTGAAAGCAAAATTGCATCTTGTGGTTCGAGAGGGTTGTTGTTTTGTGCTATTGGACTCAATATTTCAAGCGCACTTTCTGGATTTTTGTTTCTCAGATAGACACGCGCAAGCAGAGTTCGAAGCCATATATTATCCGGTGACTCGGCAACCATTGTTTCCAGTGTTTCGACTGCATCACCTGCTTCTAATGCATACTGAACGGCTTGGCGCTCTGGATAATCGTTCCATGCATCCGCTCGTGCAGCATCATATAAGCGGAAGACCTCGGCGCTTTGATATGCTAACTGATTTCTTTGCGCAGCGAGAAGATTTTCTACAGGTGGCTCAGCTTTATGTATTCTTGAATCCAGCAGCATCGCAAAGTTTTGTTCCCAAGTTTTCATTCTATCCATAGCTTTAGGCGCCGAAAGCTCAAGCACAGGTTTATCGTCGGTGTTTATAATCCCTGTGCCGCACAGTTTGCGCACATTTTCTGGTGTAAAGATAAGAAAACTCATAATATCGCGGGTGCTTCTAATATCTATCTCGCCCAAATCTTCCATCACAGCTTTATTTTTCAGTCCTTTTTCGATTCTTTTGGTATCTATGTTGCTGCTCCCATTAAACGCCATAGCTATAGTGAAAGGACTTCTTACTACGTTCGGGTAGAACACATAGACGTTTGGAAATACTTTCTGGAATGTTCTCAAAATTATCTTCAGATCTTCTTCTGATAGGCTGTAGATCGGCAGCCAGAAGGATATTACACCGTTTGGTTTCAGTCTTGACTTGCACAGTTTGAAGTAGTCTTCTGAGTACAGCCATGCGTTGCCGAGTATCTGTGGGTGTATTGAATCTGATAGTATGGCGTCATATCGTTGATTTGTACTCTCAAGATAGCTTCGTGCATCGTCAACGAATACATGCAGCCTTGGGTTCGAGAGTACGCCATGATTGGTATCTGGGAAACGATCGGCAGCCTGCAGAACCTCTGGTGATATCTCGACAGCATCGAGCCTAGGCATTCCATGCAGCGATGCTGAATAGCATGTACCGCCTGACCCGAATCCTATGTGCAGCACGTTTCTCACGCTGCCATGTAGAAGCAGCGGTAGATGAGCCTGCAGCTTCTGTATAGTTATAAGCTCACGATTGGTGCCGGCTACATTCGTAGCGTCAATATCGAGTATTCTAAATCGTCCTATGCCAGTCAAGTCCGGCACGCTCATAACAGTGACCGTGGCACCTACACCTTCGCGTACGTAGAGCAGTTTTGAACCTTCTTCCTGTCTAGCATAGATACCATAAACATAATGACCATATGTAGGTATAAATCCAATAGACGCAATAACGAGTGCTATCGCAGGCACAAGTTTTTTGTGATCAAAAAACAGTGTCCCAACTATCCAGCACAATCCGGCAAATATAGCCGCTGTAGTTCTTATTCCAACGTGCGGTATAGCGGCATAAGTGGCAAGCACAGGACCAAGCACTGAACCTATGGTATTAGCTGCATATATATCGCCGAATCCAGCTATTTTGCCCTTTCGGTCAGTTTCTATCGCGGCTGCAATTGGCAGAGCCATTCCAGGGAATATTGTTGCGGGCAGGATTACAAGCGCAGCGGCCAGAGCTTCACCTAGAGTTACCATTATCCACGAGCCATATCCGAACGATGCTACTACTTTTGGCATTGTCATGATTGATGCGAGAGAAACTGTTGATGCGGCTGCAGTTCCGACTAAGCATGTTCCTAGTAATGTTTTTCTGTTCCATTTTTTTGATGCTGGACCGGCCAGCGCGCTGCCGATGGTTAGGCCTATCAGCACTGTTGCAAGCATTATCGTTACTACGTAGATATTGCGCCCAAATAGAACGAATACCATTGCTCGGCTCCAGCATATCTCCATGCCTACGACTGCAAGCCCTGAAACGCATGCTGCTGTGGCAAGTAGATGTCTGGTTGGCGATTTTATGTCAGTTTGTTCGATTGGTTTAGAGTCTTCTTGCTTAGTTTGTATGGGTGTAGTTTCGCTTTTAACAATTGATGAGATCAGAATGGCAGATATGGCGAGCGTGAAATTTACCGCAGCCGCAGTAATATTAACTGCAGCAATGCCGATTGTTGTGAACCCGACAAATGTGGCTATTAGCACTCCTGCTACGCCGCCCATAGTATTTATTGCGTAAAATGGGCTTATATTTGTGCTTGCTCTATGTCGTCCGCTTGCAGCAAGAAGCGCAGGTAGAACGCCTCCCATAAACACTGTTGGAGGGATCAAAATCGCTGCGGTTGACAAGAATATAATCAGCGGTGCGAAGGAGAACCTAAGCGGAAAAGTGCGCTCTGGGCCAGGCGGTAGGCTGCTGATAGCATGCGGTATTATCAGTGCAGATATGCATATACCAGTTTCCAGAAGAGCATAGAGTATGATCGGATGTTTGATTTTGTCTGCAACTCGTCCAAAAATCCAGCTTCCGATCGCCAGTCCCAGCATAAACGATGCCAGTACGGCAGTAAGTGCCGCAGTAGTAGTCCCCAGCCTGAGTGATAAAAGGCGCGTCCAAACAACTTCATAGCACAGTGCCGATGTGCCTGATAAGAATGCGAATACCAGCCATATTGCTCGCATCCGTTCAATCCTATTTGTATTGCTATTCCTGTGGTCGTTTCTCACTTTGGATATTATACTCTACGGCAGCAGATTTTCTCATCAGCTTGTTCGTATAAAGTTAAAATGCTTGGTATAATCAAGGTATTATATAGAGTGCTTCACGATGGCACTAAATGATTGGAGTCAAAAATGCTTACAGTTACATTACCTGCCAATTTTTCGGTTATTCAGCGTAATGATGATAATGTTGCTTGTGTGAAAGTGTCCGGAAATCTGAAAACTGATGCTCGTGAAGTAATCATAGAGGCTCGCACAGTGCTCGAAGATGGTAGAATGGGTGCCTCGACTGATTGGGTTGAAATATGTCGGTGTTCAGGTGAAGGTGTTTTCTCCGGCGAGTTAGTCGTTCCTGCTGGAGGGTGGTATAGGTTGGATGTGCAAGCTGCATCTGACGGCAAAGTGATAGATAAGTTTTCTGTTGAGCGATTTGGGGTGGGCGAGGTTTTTATTACTGCTGGACAATCTAACTCTGCCAATCATGGTGAAAGCCCGCAGAAACCGTGGGATGATCGAGTTGCAGCTTATCATATAGGTGCGTGGAGACAGGCTTGTGACCCTCAGCCGGGTGCAACTGGTGAAGGTGGCACTCCGTGGCCAATCTTGGGATCAATGCTTGCCGAGAATCTGCAGATGCCGATAGGCTTTGCCTCGGTTGGAGTAGGCGGGAGTTCATTAGCAGAGTGGCTGGAGTCTCCTGGTTATTATAAACAGTTGGTGCGCGCCGCTTGTGCGTTGGGCGCATTTAGAGCAATCCTTTGGCATCAGGGCGAATCGGACGCCATCTGTCACACAAGCAAACAGGACTATGTGGATGGTGTTACTCGTTTAATACGGATGTCCGCATCTGAGTCCGGTGTCGATGCTCCATGGGTGGTAGCGGAAGCCTCTTTCATAAAAGAAGATCCGCGATTCGAACATGAGATAGCAGAAGCTCAGCGTGAGTTGTGGAAGCGGGGAGTTGCACTTCGTGGACCATGCACAAACGACATGATCGGCTCGTCTTTTCGATACGATGAGATTCACTTTACGAATATGGGGCTGAGAGTACATGCGCAACGGTGGTTTGCGTTTTTATGGACTCATTTTTTTGCTGGTAAGATTTAGTCGGACGAGCGATATTCTTTTTGGTATTTTGCCAGTATCTCTGGCACTTGATCTACGGTAAGTCGTCCATAAAAATCATCATTGATAGTCATCACAGGTGCCAAACCGCACGCACCTATACACCGGGTTTCGACTATAGTGAACAATCCATCTTCGGTAGTCTCGCCGGTTTTGATTCCAAGTTGTTCCTCTATTGTATCTAGTATTGCCGCAGCACCTTTCACATAGCACGCAGTACCCATGCAGACCGATACCAAGTGTTTGCCGCGTGGTGCTAGAGTGAAATATGAATAAAATGTGGCGACGCCGTAAACATCTGCGGTTGGCACCTGAAGCTTTTCCGCCACATAGTCCATCACATCTTTTGATAGATATCCGAACAGCTCCTGTGCCTCATGCAAAACTGCAATAAGCGCGCCCTGCGGATCAACAGGATCTGGATGCTCAGAAATAAATTTGTCGAGAGCGGCAAGTTTTTCTGGATTTAGCCCTTGTTCACATTTTGAGCATGTATTATTATTCACGGCGCCACTCCCTCCCTCCAGATTCCAATAGGTTTGCGTTCTACGAAGGTTGTGTGCAGCAGTTTATGAGATTTTTCTGAAAGTGGCTTGCCCAAGTATTCTCTATAAACTCTCTGCACCCAAGGACTATCATAGCTTCGTCTTATTGTCTTGGATCTATCTTCGATTCTAAGCGCAGCTGCCCGACGCTTAAGCAGCTCGGTATCAAGTGGTATAGAGCCTGTTGATCTAGCGTAAGGCTGTCCGCCTCCGCCTATACAACCTCCCGGGCAGCCCATTATCTCGATGAAGTCGCATTGTTCTTCGCCGGAAAGCACTGCCCTAAGCAAAATATGCGCGTTCTTGAGTCCATCTGCTACTGCAAATCTGTATTCCTTGCCGCCGATGTTAAAACTGGCTTTTTTAATTCCGTGTATAGATCGAAGCTCTTCAAATTCTATGTCTTCCGGTGTCTCACCGGTTATAAGATAATATGCGGTTCTAAGAACGGACTCAGCTAAACCTCCCGTCCATCCAAATATGGAACCTGCGCCAGTTGAGCTGCCCAGTGGATCATCAAAGTCTTCGTCATGTAGGCTCATGAAGTCTATCCCATTGTTTTTTATGAGCCAAACCAGCTCGCGGGTGGTCATTACCGCATCAACTACACGAACCTTGCCATCAATCCAAGTCTGCGGTCTTGTGGCTTCGAACTTCTTTGCGGTGCAGCACATTGCGCCGACAGAGTAGATTTTTTCCTGGGGTATACCTTTGTTTTCTGCATAATAAGTTTTAGCCAGTGATCCCAGTATACTCATTGGCGATTTAGTCGTAGATAGGTTCGGCAGAAGCTGTGGATAAAAGTGCTCTATGAACTTTATCCAAGCCGAAGAGCATGATGTTATAAGCGGCATTCGGTCATTGTTTTTTGCTCGCTCTACAAATTCCGAAGCCTCTTCCATAATAGTGAAATCAGCACCAACTTCTGTATCAAACACAGCATCAAAGCCGATCAGTCTAAGTGCGGCAACAGTTTTACCTTGCAGAGGCTTGCCTGGTTCTATTCCAAATCCTTCGCCTATTGACGCTCTTACAGATGGTGCGAATTGAACTACCACGTGTTTGTCAGGATCAGCCAGGGCTTTTAAAACATCTTGAGTGCTATCTTTCTCCAAGAATGCAGCAGTTGGACATACGTTTATGCATTGCCCACAGGTTACACATACGCTTTCACTGAACGGCAGATTGTATGCAGGCATTACTACAGTTTTAAAGCCTCTATGCGAGTAGCCGAGTGCACTTACTCCCTGAACTTCGCCGCATATTCTTACACATCTATGGCACAGTATGCATTTGTCAGGGTCGCGTATAACAGACGGGGAAGACAAATCCATTGGGTAGCTCTTACGCTCGCCTTCGTAATACCGTTCCCTTACTCCGAGCGAGTATGCTAGGTCTTGAAGCTCACAGTTGCCATCTCTTTCGCATGTCTGACAGTCTTTGGGATGGTTATCTAGAATAAGCTCGACGATGTCGCGGCGTATTTCGCGTATTTCTGGAGTAATCGTGCGAACTGTCATCCCGTCTTCTGCAGGATATGCACAGGAAGCAGCCAGCGTACGCTGACCCTCGACTTCTACCACGCAAACTCTGCAGGCGCCTTCTATTGATAGCATAGGGTGATAGCAGAGCCTTGGGATTTTAACCCCAATCCGCTCTGCAGCCTGCATTATAGTTGTTCCTTCAGGAACTGTTACCTTCTTGCCGTCTATAGTGAGAGTTACATTAGCCATTTTCTAACCTGCCATAGCAGAGTAAGTTCTTATCTCTTTTCAATTGCATCGAATCGGCATTTCTCGTAGCATTGGCCACAGTGTATGCATCTATCCTGATCAATAACATGCACGGTCTTGGGTGAGCCCGATATACAGCTCACAGGACATACCCTGGCACACAAAGTGCATCCAACGCATTTTTCAGGGTTTATGTAATATCTAAGCAGTGCCAAACATGCACCTGCAGGGCAACGTTTTTCGTATATATGCGCTTCGTATTCATCTCTGAAATGTGTGAGCGTGGAAAGCACAGGGTTTGGCGCAGATCTGCCTAACCCACATAGCGAAGCTCTCTGCACCGTATGGCACAATCTCTCTAGTTTCCATAAATCATCTGGAACACCATTGCCTTCTGATATGCGTGTGAGTATTTCCAGAAGTCTCTTTGTCCCTTCTCTACACGGCGTACATTTTCCGCAGGATTCATCTTGTGTAAAACCAAGAAAGAATTTGGCTATATCTACCATGCAGGTGTCTTCATCCATCACGATCAGTCCGCCGCTGCCCATCATAGAGCCGGCTTGCTGGAGAGATTCATAATCTACCGGTGTGTCAAGGTACTTCTCAGGGATACAGCCGCCCGAAGGTCCTCCGGTTTGTGCTGCTTTGAACTTCTTGTCCCCCTTTATTCCACCACCAATACCATATATGATTTCTCTAAGTGTGGTTCCCATCGGCACTTCTACAAGTCCGGTGTTTTTTACCTTGCCAGCAAGTGCGAAAACCTTTGTCCCCTTGCTTCTTTCTGTTCCTATTGATGAGAACCATTCAGCACCGTTTAATATTATTGCCGGAACGTTTGCCCACGTCTCTACGTTGTTGATAACTGTCGGCTTGCCCCAAAGCCCTTTCACTGATGGATAAGGCGGTCTAGGTCTTGGCATGCCGCGCTGGCCTTGTATAGAGTGTATAAGTGCTGTTTCTTCTCCACAGACGAATGCGCCTGCACCTAACCTTATGTCTATTTTGAAGCTGAAATTACTGCCAAGAATGTTTTCGCCGAGTAAATTTAGATCTTCAGCTTGTTTGATCGCATGTCTCAAACGTTTTATTGCGAGAGGATATTCAGCTCTTATGTAAATGTATCCTGTGTTCGAGCCGACGGCATACCCAGCAATTGCCATACCTTCTAGGATGCTGTGTGGGTCACCTTCTATGGCGCTTCGGTCCATAAATGCTCCGGGATCCCCTTCGTCTGCATTGCAAATTACATATTTAGGGTCATCATCAACTTCTGCTGTAAGTTTCCATTTAAGCCCGGTTGGATATCCTGCGCCTCCACGTCCTCTAAGTCCGGATTTTGAGATTGTTTCGATCACATCCTCCGGTTTCATAGTGTCGAGCACTTTTGCCAGCGCTTCATAGCCTTTTACTTCTAGGTAGTCTTCGATTGATTCTGGGTTTATAATCCCGCAGTTTCTGAGCGTTATTCGCATTTGTTTTCCAAAGAAGTCAGCATCGCCCAGAATCTTTATTCTCGACCTGTCGATATCCTTGCCGCCGACTAGCCTTTCAACTGGCTTGCCGCCGACAATATGGCTTTCTACTATTTCAGCTACGTCAGAGGGTTTAACGTGTTCGTAGATGGTTTCGTCAGGATAGACGATTACGATGGGACACCTACCACACAATCCGAAATACACAGTCTCTATGATTCTTACTTCATCTCTGAGTCCGTGTTTTTCTAGTTGACGTGCGAATTCAGGCTCAAGTTCTCGCTTGGCAGGTCCAGTGCAGGCTGTGCCCGCGCATATCATTATCTGTTTCTTGTTATCAGTCACTTATCGCCTTCCTGTTACGATACAACCCAGTCTTCGATTATTTCGCCTGTCTGTATGTGCTGACGGACAATTCTTTTGGCTTTTTCGGTGTCAATATGATGGTATAAAACAGGTGGTTCGCCGTCAATCTGTACCTGTACTAGTGGTTCAAGGTCGCATCTGCCGGTGCATCCTGTCTCCGATACTACAGCTCCCTTTATTCCGCGCTCTTTGATTTCACGCTTTAGCGCTTCCACAACTTCTGCTGCGCCCGCTGCAATACCGCACGTTGCTGTTCCAACAATTATCCGAGCTTTAACATCAGGAGACTGTTCGCCCTGTGACTGTTTAGCTTTATTTTTTACTTTTTCAAGCGTATCAGAGGCGCGTGCCATATTATGAGCCCTCCGCTTGTGTGCCTAATTATAGCACGAGTAAGTATAATCGTCTATACATTTACCCTCAAATGATGTCATTTACACTCTTTGCCACGAAAAAGTCTTCTAATTATTGCTGGGGATTGGTAGAATATCATAACGTTGTTTTTTGAGTTTATAGTTTGCCTCTGGTTGGTGATATGATGGCGCGCTGCGCGGCTTTTTTTATCTTCATAGTTTTGTTTCTCTTTGTCCTGATGTTTATGCCGGTTGGTGCTGAGCCTGGTCCAGTTAACATTTTGGTAGCTTCACGGCAAGTTGAGATCCCATCGAGCCAAGCGTATCTTGATAGCAACGGGGTTGTAAAAGCGCCAGTTGAAGTGCTTCGGGTTCTGGATGTAAGCTATGTAGTCGGCGAGAACAGAGTGACGGTGGTAGATGATGGCCGAACCTATGAACTTCGCGTTACTAAACATCTAGGCAGTACGTTTATTGATCTTGCTGATGCTTCGAAGTTGCTTGGCTTTGTTTATGTATTTGACAAAGATTCTATGACTGCGCAGATAAAAGCCAAACTGGTTTCATTTGATTTTGCCGAAGGCAAGCTCAAAGCAGTATTTGATCTGCCGGTGCAGCCTTCTAGCGTGAGATTGTGGCAGGACCCTTGGCGGCTTTCTATAGATATTAAGGGTGCTGTGGTATCGGTTGATGAGCGGTCTTTGAACGTTGGTTCTGCCGACGTAAAAGGTGTTAGAGTGGGGCAGTTTGACCAGGATACTGTTCGCATAGTGATTGATCTTACGAGCAAGCTGCCTTACAAGCTGCTTACCGTTGGTTTATCCCGTGAGCTGCAGGTAGCCGTAGGTAGTGAGATTTCTAAGCCGGCAGCTGAATCTAAACCTCCAGCAGAGCCCCCTGCTGTTACAGGCGTTGTTTTTGATCCGGTTGATAACGATAGTGCCACTATTAAGGTTTTGGTTGCAGGCAAGCCGGAGTTTGCTGCGTCAATGCTTTCGGATCCGTTGAGGCTTGTAATTGACATTAAAGGCGTTGTGCTGCCGGAGCCGATAGCCGATATTGATGCGAAACACCCACTTGTAAGCTCGGTTCGAATAGGTGAGCAGAAAAATATGGTCAGAGTAGTCTTAGACCTGCAGAGATACGTTATTTATCATGTGTCTGTTGATTCAGAGTCTGTGATGATTGGGATTAAGATGCCTGCGGCTGCTGGTGGAAAACTTTCGCAGAAGACGATAGTTTTGGATCCTGGACATGGTGGCAAGCAGACAGGAGCTATAGCAGGTGGGGTAAAAGAAAAAGACTTAAACTTGCTCATAGCTAGACAGGTTAAGGTGGCACTCGAAGAGAAAGGTGCTAGGGTTATAATGACTCGTACCGACGACAGTGAACTTGATCTTCCTTCACGTCCAGCGGTTGCAGATAGGGTTGGAGGCGATATTTTTATTAGTATTCACTGCAATGCATGTGGTGTACCGGATAAAATGTCCGGTGTTGAAACTTATTACCATCCGGCTCAGCTCAGCAGTAGAGCGCTCGCTGCTGCTATTCACGATGCAGTGGTCAAGAAGACAGGCCTTAAGGATCGTTCTATTCGTGAACGCAGCGGACTGGCTGTTCTTAGGCACTCACGTGTGCCGGCTGTGCTTCTGGAGTGTGGCTATTTGGACAATTCGAAAGACAGGGGTTTGTTGCTCAGCAGTGATTTTAGGAAAAAGTTTGCATCTGCTGTGGCTGATGGACTTAAAGCATATGTAGAGGGAGGTTCTGCGATAGGAGGAGGGGAGGATTAGCTATGTCTAGTAGGAAGAAGAAATCAGCGCCTACAGGCTCACGTTACTGGATTATTGTTGTGGTTTTGGTTTTTGCCGCTGCAGTAGTGTGTGTATGGTGGGTTATGAATAATAAAATGTCTGTTGAACCGCCAGTTGGTATTACAAAGGAGCCTCAATCCCCTGCTCGTGAGTACAAGAAGGTTACTATATATGTGCTAAAATCTACAGATGGTGAAATTGGGTTATCGCCAGAAGAACGCACAGTAACAGGTAATGTAGAGCCTCTGCGTGCCGCGATAGAGCGGTTGCTTGCGACAAATCATGAGGTTGGTACATCTCAAGGGCTTGTGCCAGTTGGTACTAAATTGCTAAGTGCGAAGGTGCGCGGCTCAGTTGCTTATCTGGATTTCAGCAGCGAGTTGCAAAACAATTTTACAGGTGGATCTACGCAGGAGGAACTGCTTGTAGGTGCGATAGCTCACACTGCCTGCCAGTTTAAACCAATAAAGAAGGTGCAGATATTGATTGAAGGTAAAAAGATTGATTCGATCGGTGGACATATCGAGATAATCGAGCCTGTAGTGCCCGATCCGAGTCTACTTGTAAAAGGAGGCAGGAGTTGAGCCGGCTGATTGGTATATTCGATTCGGGACTTGGCGGATTAACAGTCGCTCGTGCTGTTATTAATCGCCTTCCATGTGACCGCATAATGTACTTTGCTGATACCGCACATGTACCTTATGGCGAGCGTCCGCTGGATGAAGTGAAAGGATTTGCGCTGGGCATTACTCGGTTTTTGGTTGAGCGGGGCGCATCTGCGGTGGTGATGGCTTGCAATATGTCTTCAGCGATAGCGCTTCAGCCAGCCCGTGATATCTTTCCTGATATTCCCATTATCGGTGTGATAGGTCCTGGGTCAAGGGCAGCAGCTGAGAGGGTTTTTGATGGCCCAATTGGTGTGCTTGCTACAAGTGGCACTGTGCGTAGCGGTGCTTATTCTCGTGCCATACATACTTTCGAACCAAATGCCGAAGTTATAGAACAGGCTTGTCCTGCTTTTGTGCCGTTGGTTGAGGCAGGACTTGTTGATACAGAGGAAGCTGAGGCGGCGGTTCGGGATGCGGTGGAACCGGTGCTTGCGCGGGGCGCTAAGACGCTGGTGTTGGGGTGTACGCATTACCCATTCTTGCGTGAGGTTATAGAAAGAGTTGCTCCTTCGGCTGTGATTATAGATCCGGCAGAGGAAACTGCCGGTGATCTTGTCAAGCTGCTTGAAGATGTTCCGGATTGTGGCATTGAAGCAGAACATAGGTTTTTCGCAAGCGGTGCTGTGGAAGGGCTGATTCGTATCGGCGGAGAGTTTTTGGGGATGCCGATATACGATGTCGAGACAGTTGAATGGGGAAGAGATCTACATCAGCCATACAGCGAGATCAACACTGGAAAGGTTTGATAATAGGTGAGACATGATAAGAATTGATGGTCGTGCGCCGGACGAACTTAGGCCAATAAAGATAACTCGTAAATTCATCAAGTATGCAGAAGGCTCGTGTTTGATTGAAATAGGGGATACGAAGGTTATCTGCACTGCAAGTATAGACGACAAGGTTCCTGTTTGGCGTAAGGGCGGAGGTTCCGGATGGGTTACTGCAGAGTATGGAATGATACCACGATCGTGCGAGACTCGGAACCCTCGCGAGATCGGCAAAGTGATGGCAGGAGGGAGGACGCTTGAGATACAGAGGCTCGTTGGGCGTGCGATTCGTTCGGTTGTAGATCTAGATGCTCTTGGTGAACGAACGATTTGGCTGGACTGCGATGTAATACAAGCCGATGGCGGCACGCGGACTGCATCTGTAACAGGTGCGTTTATTGCATTTGTTGAGGCTGCGTCTTTCCTTAAACAGCAGGGTGTGGTTAAAAAGATTCCTATAACCGACGTTCTTGCTGCAGTGAGTGTTGGTGTTGTGCAAAATGAGGAGCTGCTTGATCTGAACTATGCCGAGGATTCGAACGCTTCAGTTGATTTGAATGTTGTTCAGACTGCATCGGGCAGGTTTGTAGAGATCCAGGGGACTGCCGAAGGCATGCCATTCTCTAAAAATCGCTTGAACAAACTGCTTGATCTTGCAGAAAAAGGTATAAACGAGATCATAGTGAAGGTCAAGGAAAGTCTGGCTGATGTGCTGTGAGAACGCTGGTTATTGCTACTCGAAATAAGGGTAAAGCAAGAGAGATTGCCTCGATCCTTGGCGACTTGGATTTAGATATTTGTGATCTGGAAGATTATCCGGATTTTGAAGATCCCGATGAAAATACCGATAGCTTCACTGGAAATGCTGCAGTGAAGGCTATTACTGCTGCTGATCACACTGGAGAGATGTGCTTGGCGGACGACTCTGGGCTTGTGGTTGATGCACTTGGCGGCAGGCCAGGGGTGTACTCGAGTCGTTACGCCGGTTCCGATGCAAGCGATGAAGATCGAGTCCAAAAGCTTTTGGAAGAAATGGCTGATGTGCCGGATAACCTGCGCTCTGCGCGTTTCGTTGCTGCTGTGGCTATAGCTTTGCCCGGCAGATTGGTGGCTGTAACTGAGGGTAGATGCGAAGGGATGATAGCCTGCAGTCCTAGGGGCGAGAATGGGTTTGGATATGACCCTATTTTTATCCCGCAGGGTATGAATAAGACGATGGCTGAGCTTCCGCCAGAGATGAAGAACAAAATCAGTCACAGAGCACGAGCTCTGAAGGCGGCTAAAAGAGTGCTTATGCATTTTATGGATGAAAACGGAGTGGTTTTTGAAGATGGCTAGTGATCTGCGCGAGAGAATTTTAGAAAAGATAACCGCGATTGAGGTAATAGATGGACACGAGCATTTATGGCCTGAGAAGGTTAGAGTTGAGAGTCAGGTTGATGTGTTCACTTTGTTTAGTCATTACATCCAGTTTGATCTTATAAGTGCAGGACTCAGCGAAGCCGATTTCAAGAAGCTTTCCGACCCAAACCTACCACTTTCGACGCGATGGGGAATAGTGGCGCCTTATTGGGAGCTTGTGCGCCATACCTCTTACGCTGGAGCTGCGCTGATCGCAGTAAGGAAGTTTTATGGGTATGACGATATAAACAATCAGACTTATGAAGCAATCTCTGAAGCAATAGCCGCTTCAAACAAACCTGGGCTTTATGAAAAAGTGCTTAGGCAGGCCTGTAATATACGCACATGCCTTACGCAGTGCGGCACAACAGATACTGGAAGCGAATTGCTTACTCCATTGATGCCGCTTGTCTATTTTAATCCGATGGGCGAGCTAGAAACGCCTGATCGTTTAATTGGGCATCCTTTCAGCGTTGAGAGAGGTGTCAAGACACTGGATGATTTGGTGAACGCGATTGATGATTATGTAGCGGATGTTAAATCCAAAGGCGCGGTTGGGCTGAAGATGGCGGCTGTACCGTTTGGTGAGCCAAATCGAGATCAGGCTCAGGCTGTTTTCAATCAGATTGTGAACGGAGGCGAACCGCCGTGGCCATCAGTGCCGAAAGATCACGATTATCTTGGCAGACATTATTCAAACCCACTTCGAGATTATTATACTGACTGTGCGATTGCTGCGGCTGGCAGGCATGGGCTGGTGGTGGCAGTTCATACAGGATATTGGTGGGATTTTCGTAGACTTAACCCGCTCAATATGATTCCGATACTTTATCGTCACCCGGAAGTGAAGTTTGATATATATCATCTGGGTTATCCGTGGGTTCGAGAAACGTTGCTGCTTGGCAAGAATTTCCAGAACGCTTTTTTGAACCTTTGCTGGGTGTATGTTATAAGCGAGAAGTGCGCAAAGGATGCTTTAAGAGAAGCATTTGACCTGCTGCCGATGAACAAGATAATTGGTTTCGGCGGAGATTATGGGATACCGGTGGAGAAAATTTATGGTCATTTGACAATTGCTAGAGAGAGCATGGCTACTGTGCTTGCAGAGAAAGTGGAAGCTGGCAGGATAGATGAAGATGAATCAATAGAGATAGCCAAGCTTTGGCTTTGGGAAAATCCGCGCAAGCTTTATAACCTAAATCTGTAAATGTAATAGAAAACCACCGGACGATGTTTTTTGACATGTATCCGGTGGTTTAATTTATCTGCTCCCGCCGAGAGCAACTAGCAGTCCTACTACGCCACCGGTTATGAGCGCAGCAGTTGGTCTGCAAAATAGCCCTCAAGTAGAGCCGATACTCCGTGATACTAGATGAAGTCCATAGCCTACAGCCATTCCAACTGTAGCGCCTATTATCGATTTTGCCACAATTATCATAGTCTGTCTCTCTTGTAGATTAGTCTAAAGCCTTATCTAGCAGTGCGCTTATATCATCTTTAGAACGTACGCCTACCATGCGTGCAAGCTCAGCGCCGTCTTTAAACAGTATCAATGTTGGTATGCCGCGTATACCAAATGTGTCTGCTAGCCCTGGGTCTTCGTCAGTATTGAGTTTCAATACTTTCACTTTTCCCTCATACTCGCTTGCCACAGCATCTATTACAGGTGCTAGCATGCGGCATGGCATACACCAAGGTGCCCAAAAGTCTACTAATACAGGGACTTTTGATTTCAGCACGTCCTTCTCAAAACTGGTTGTTGTTACAGAAACAGCGTTGCTCATTTATAAACCTCCCAATCTGCTGCCATGTATTTACTATACTATGTATAGTATATCCAAACGCAGGCAAAATAAAACATGTCTTGAGCCGACCGGCTCTAGTCACCGGTGCCTCAGCCAAATCCTCTCGAGTCTCCACTACCACACCCGCAGGATGATGAGGAGAATGTTGAAGGTAGTCTCTTTGTTTCCTCACTGCCGCAGTAAGGACAGCGAATACCTTCCTGCGGTGCATTCATTGGCTGAAGTGTATCAAACGATGCTCCGCACTTACTGCATTTGTACTCGTAGATAGGCATATTGTTTCACCTCCTCGCTGAAAATTGGTTTTTAGCTGCTGGGTTTTGTTTACGCAAGCATCAAGAACAGGTCCAGCGCTTCCTGCATAGCTTTATCAGGGTTTCCTCCGGATTTCTTATTAACACACTCCTGCATTCGATGGGAGAGAATTAGAAACCCGACTTTATCTAGTGCCTTGCGTGCAGCAGAGAGCTGCTGTACAATGTCTGCACAGTCTCTGTCTTCTTCTATAAGTCGCTGGAGTCCTCTCACCTGGCCCTCGATTCGCTTGAGCCTGTTTATGATTTCATCTTTGGGTTTTTTTGCCATATAAATGCCACCTTTATACCCCTAGGGGTATCATCTACTTTAATATTATTCCACTTGTGGCAGATTGTCAATCTCCGCATATGAAAAAACTCGTGCGGCATATTATTAAAAATTGGGATAATTATGTTGTCGCTTGGTTAGTCAAGTTGGCCGACTACCATTGGCTCTCCAACCGGTGGTGTATCGTCTTTCTCATCCCAAGGGATTTTGGGATTGCTCAGTATTCGATACCATTCTATCAGGCTGTTAGCAACTACAACTAACGCGAGCCCTAGCATAATAACTGTTAGGATTCCGTTGACCACCTGTACTTCTATACCTGGTGGAGGCACAAGAAAACGTATTGTGTTCTGAATACCGCCTGTGAATACAGTAGCTACCATAAACACCATAGGTACGAATGTTACGAGTGCATAGATTCGCTTGGCTGACCTGCGTAGAATAAATGTAGTACCGATTGATAATGCTATACACCCAAGTAGCTGATTGGCAACTCCGAACATTCGCCATATAGTGTCTATCGAGCCGTTCCAGACCAAATACCACCAAGCCACCGATACTGCCGCGCTCGTGATTATAACACCTGGAATCCAGGAGCTTGAGCCAAGTGGCTTTGATACTCTGCCCAGCATTTCTTGGAGTATGAACCTGGCAACACGTGTGCCAGTGTCAATTGTAGTTAGAATGAAAAGCGCTTCGAACATAATGGCGAAGTAATACCAGTATGGGAATATTCCCTTTATGCGATTTAGTAATGGAATTCTCCCGAGAATATCTGACATTCCTACTGCAAGTGTCACAGCTCCGCCAGTGCGTCCTGCCAATCCAGGAAGCTCTGTCTTTCGCTTTCCTTCTGGTAGGCTAAGCTCTACTACTCTGGACGGTACTTCTAACCGTTTCGATATCTGCACAAGTTCCGTCTGAACAGGTTTATAAAGTCCCGTTTCCGGCTTTGCGTTTATGCCTTTATAGATGCCAAAACTCAGCGTGCAGGCGGTTATCAGTGCGAGCATTGCGACAAATCCTTCTGTCAGCATCGCGCCATAGCCTATTGGCAACATATCTGCTTCGGAGTTGATCATTTTGGGAGTAGTGCCGCTGCTTATCAGCGCGTGGAATCCCGAGATTGCGCCGCATGCTATGGTTAGGCACACATAAGGCCAAACCGGGCCGGATATTATTGGTCCTCCGCCGCTCATATATTGTGTTGTCATTGGTATTTCGAGCCTTGGATGTACTATAGCGACACCGACTGCCAACACTGCCACAGTACCGAGTTTCATATATGTGCTCAGATAGTCTCTTGGGCATAATAGCATCCAGACTGGTAGTGCAGCAGCTATAAATCCATAGGTAGGCAAGATGATTTTTATTGTATTTTCGCTGTAAAGGAACCATGAAGCCATGTGAGAAAGTGCAATTGGCCGACCCAGTGCAACAGCACCAAGCAGTAAAATCACTCCTATTGCAGATGCTTCGGCAATTCTACCTGGACGTATCTTATACATCCATTGACCCATGAGAAACGCTATGGGTATGCTGCAGGCGATTGTAAATGTTCCCCAAGCGCTTTCAGCAAGCGCTTTGACAACTACTGCTGCCAGTCCTGCAAGTGCGACTATGATTATGAAGAGAATTGAAAGTGCCGTACACCATCCTCCAATACTTCCCAAATACTTCTCTGCTATGTAGCTTATTGATTGCCCCCTATGCCTTACGGATGCATATAATATTATGAAGTCCTGAACACCGCCCGCAAACACTGCACCAAACAGTATCCAAAGTGCCCCAGGAAGATAGCCATATTGAGCTGCAAGCACAGGTCCAACCAAAGGTCCCGCACCTGCTATTGCAGCGAAATGATGTCCAAATAAAACTACACGATTTGTAGGATGATAATCTTTGCCGTCGCGGAATTTATGTGCAGGGGTAGGATTGCTAGGATCCGTAACGGCTACTTTTGCGGCAATAAAAGCTGCGTAATAACGGTATGCGAGCACAAAAAAGCACGCTGCTACTGCCAAAATAACTAGCGAGTTCATAATTCCTCCATTGTTATTGTTATTATTAAGTGTTGCAATCTGACGCCGTTGTCTGAGTAGGGATATACTGGTTTATTATGGTTCTAGCTAAGTTAATATGTCAATCTTGAGCAAGTTACCACAAAGTTGCTTCGGCTGGTGCCTCTGCTAGATCTGGTGCAATCCAATCTGCTTCTGCCAGTTGTTCGGGAGTGAAGCTGGTTGTGAGAGCCAGGCATCGGAATCCTCCTGCTTTTGCTGCTTTGACCCCGCTTACTGCATCTTCTACGACAAGACATTCATCCGGTTTAAGTCCTAATCGTGATGCAGCTTTGAGAAATATCTCAGGATCAGGTTTCTTTTTTATCACGTCTGAGCCACTTACTATTACATCAAATGTATCATGTGACAGGCCGGCTTCTTTCAGATTCACATCTACTTTTATTCTATCTGCGCTGCTTGCTACGGCAAGTTTTAACCCTTTGGCTTTCGCTTCAGCGATGAACTCGGCAGCGCCGCGTAGCGGAGATAGCCGTCCTTTCACAATCTCAGAATAGATCTCGTAAGTGCGTGCTTTCATGCTGGTGTCAAAGATAAGCCCATACTTTTCGGCAACTCCGCCGATATACCTGTCTTCACCAGTTCCCACAAATGGGATGAAATCAGAGGGGGTTACATAAACGCCTCTCTCTGCAAACATTTTTATAGCGGCTTCACAGATGAACTCTTCCGAATCTACGAGCACGCCGTCCATGTCAAATATAATCCCTTTTAGCATAATACCTCTTGTTATGTTTATATTTATATTTTATATTGACGATTGTGCCAGATCAAACTAGAATATGCTCAATTGGGGGTGATTTATATTATGTCTTCACAGCCGCCAGTCCAATTGAGCAGCGAAGAACGCAATTGGGCAATGTTCTGCCACTTATCTGCGCTCTCAACGTTCATCACCGGCATTGGTTTTATCTTAGGTCCTCTTATCTGCTGGCTTGTAAAGAAAGATCAGATGCCTTTTGTAGACGCACATGGTAAGGAATCTATCAATTTTCAAATAACATGCTTCATTATATCGTTGGTTATAGCTGTCGCAGGGATTATTACATGTGGGATTGGCTTTTTTCTATATATTCCTGCGGTAATAGCTTATGTAATACTGATTATAATGGCTTCGATTGAAGCAAGCAACGGCAGATATTACAAATATCCGATCAATATACGATTTTTGACGTAATTAACACTACTCATCTATTTTGAGTACGCTCAAGAATGCTTCCTGCGGTATCTGAACTCTACCGACAGATTTCATGCGCTTCTTGCCTTCTTTCTGTTTCTCTAAAAGCTTGCGTTTTCTGGTAATGTCTCCGCCGTAACACTTCGCAGTTACATTTTTTCTAAGAGGCGGGATTGAGGCTGACGCTATGACTTTGTTGCCTATTGCTGCTTGTATTCTGACTTCGAATTGCTGGCGCGGCAGAAGCCCTTTTAGCTTGTCAACAAGTGCTCTGCCACGCTGATATGCCCTATCACGATGGGTGATGAACGACAGCGCATCAACCGGTTGACCATTTAGTAGTATGTCAAGCCTAACAAGATTCGATTCCTGGTATTCTGCAGGTTCATAGTCGAATGATGCGTAGCCTTTAGTTCGGCTTTTTAGCTGATCGAAAAAGTCCATAAGTATCTCCCCGAGCGGCAGTTTACAGGTTACAAGTACCGAATGCCCGCCGGAGTAATCCATATCTTCGATCACTCCTCGTCTATCTCTTACCAGGTCAAGTACGGCACCTACGTATTCTGATGGAACAAATACCGTCGCATCAACATAAGGCTCTTCCATTTTCTGTATATAAGTTGGCTCCGGTAGATTGGCAGGATTGTCAACCTCAATCACACTGCCATCGGTTTTTGTTATTCGATATACAACGCTTGGTGCAGTGGCGATAAGCGAAAGCCCAAATTCACGCTCAAGTCGTTCCTGAATTATTTCCATATGCAGCAGACCAAGAAAACCACATCTGTAGCCGAATCCTAGAGCTGCAGAAGTTTCAGGCTCGAATTGAAGTGATGCATCGTTGAGAGAGAGTTTTTCCAATGCTTCCCTAAGCTCGGAGTAGTCGCCGCTTTCTGTAGGATAGAGTCCACAGAATACCATCGGTTTTGCAGCTCGATATCCTGGCAGCGGTTCGCTTGCAGGTCGCTCGGCATCTGTGATTGTGTCTCCAACCCGTGTATCTCCAACATTCTTCATTCCAGCCGTTAGATATCCGACCTCACCAGCAGAGAGTGATTTCACCGGCGTCATCTCCGGCTTGAATATCCCTACACCAGTTACCTCGAACTCTTTGCCTGAAGACATCATCATTATTTTCATACCTGGTTTGACTTCTCCGTCAACTACACGGATATAGCTAACTGCGCCCAAGTATTGATCGAAGTGAGAGTCGAATATGAGCGCTCGCAGCGGCGAGTTTGGGTCGCCGGAAGGTGGTGGCACTCTTTTAACTATTGCTTCTAATATGTCTTCAACGCCGGCTCCTGTGCGTGCGCTTGCTAGTATTGCATCTTCTGGATCAATGGCAAGAACATGCTCAAGCTCTTCCATTACTCTTTCTGGGTCGGCATTAGGCAGGTCTATTTTGTTTATCACAGGAACAATTGTAAGTCCGGCAGCCATCGCTAGGTTAGTGTTAGCAAGAGTCTGCGCTTCGACGCCCTGCATAGCATCTACTACGAGTATTGCACCCTCACAGGCTGCCAAACTCCGCGAAACTTCGTAGTGAAAATCTACATGCCCTGGAGTATCAATAAGGTTGAGTATATAGCTTGAGCCATCTTTGGCTGTGTAGTTTAGTCGAACTGCTGCCATCTTGATTGTGATTCCACGCTCACGCTCAAGATCCATAGAGTCTAGCACTTGGTCTTTCATTTTGCGCGAGTCTATCGCGCCGGTGATCTCAAGTATCCTATCGGCTAGTGTGGACTTGCCGTGGTCTATGTGCGCTATGATCGAAAAGTTGCGGATATTATGCTGCTGATTTGTCATCTTATCTCAGAGTTGCCAGAATATTTTACCACATCCAGAGCGGTTCAGCTTTGCCATTCTGAAAATTTTGGCTTGTTCTATATGTGCTGCAATCAGCAAAAGTTATCCCAGGAGACAAAATAATCAAAGGACGGTCTTCGCATAAGCTCCGACCGCCCTGAGTTTTGTATTTAATTTTGTAATCCGTCTTGACTACTTTCTAGTCTTCATTCTGCGTAGCAGAAAACCACCAGCACCTAAAAGACCGAAGAACATTGGCGCAAGTGTGTTTGGTTCAGGAATTGTCGAAATTCCAAACTGCAGGTTGCCCTGTCCATCTCTGAACAGAACAAACACGTCTCCTTCTGGAATAGCCCAAATGATTGGATCACTTCCTGCCAGATTGGCGCCGCCGTAAGTGATATTCTCCAGATATACTTGGCCCTCGTCAACTCTTACAAATCTCATATTGCCATCTGAACCGGTGAAAGCAGCGCCGCCCCAAGATATGCTCGGCGCACCGCCGGTGCCGAGCCCAGATAGCCATTGCCACTGCGTTCCATCGTAGAAAGCGGCATATATCTGACCGTCAATCGAACATCCGTAAGCTGCCATAGGGTTTTCATCTGAAACGCTGGCAATTGCTCTTCGTGAGAGAACTATAGAGTTGTTCCATCCGGTTGAAACAGACGTACTGCCTATGCTTGAACCGCTGGCTACGGCCTCTTTGTTAGACCAGCTTGCGCGACCTCCCCAGTTCTGGAACTCATAAGCTATTGCGTAGGAGCCATCCATCAGAACAGCAATCGAAGATTGCCCATAGTAATTGCCGCTTCCTGAATCATACCAGCCGTCTAGCAGTGTCTCAAATGGTGACCATCCAGAACCTGCGTTAAACGAATGAACTATCTCAGTGTATCCATCTGAGTCATAGTTGCCTTCTACCAGCAGGTGAAATCCGGGACCAAAGTAATTTGAGCTTATGCTTGGCTTGGTTCCTTGCCCTATTACTGTAGGTGTCCACGCATTGAAGTTGCTTGCTTCGTATATGTTACCGGCGTTGCTGTATACGAGGGATACATCACCTGCTCGGTTTCCTGCTATTGAAGGCCAATCACCTGCACCTAATGATGTTATCTGCCAAGTCAAGTTTGACGCTGTTATAGTGGCATAGTAAACTTGCCCTTGCTTGACATAGGCTACGTGTGCGGCTGCTTCGGTGATTGCGAAGTCGTACTTGCCTGCTTCTGCAGCATCTATTTGCAAAAGCAATGACAAATCAAGAGCACAGACAGTGCTACTGGTCATTATGACTACCAAGATTCCCAGTAACAGTGTTATGCACATCTTTTTCGAACATTTCATTGAAACTGCTTACCTCCCTTTCATATACATATTTATTTATATATGTGGCTACCTGTAAAAAGTACTGGTGCCAGATTTTGTTTCTGCAAGATTCGTGCCAATTTTCAGTATGACTGAGATTGAAGAGGTGTTATTTTAAGAATTCTTGCGCAGCGGAGGTCGCGTAGTGTTGGAGGTATATATTGTTACAAGTGCATACCAAATTCGCGCGATTCTTGCTGGACATTTTCTGAAATTATTTTCTATCTCCAAATATTTCCTGTGATGGAACATAGTCTGTGTGAGCAATGTCAGAATACATAACAAGTGTGCATTTTATTGACGATGCATTGTGTCTGTATTTTGAAAATTAGTCGTTGACTTATCTCAGTGAGCGGGATATAGTGCAATTGGTAGTGTCCACTAATTAAGGAGGAAAAGAATGTCAAATTTTGTCACTTTGGTACGGAGAGGAAGATTACTTCCCATCGTAGCAGTTTTTGTCGTTATCTTTGCGATAGGTGTACAGTCGGCTCAGAGTGCCAGTTGGCCAATGAAACAGCGCGATATTTGCAACACTGGCAGAGCCGATTTTGTTGTCCCTGCTTCTAGACAAAATGATCATTTCTTCGACATTATAGTTTGGCAGACACCATCGCCTGGGTCTCCAAACGAAGGCAATTTCTCCAGCACTCAGATGACCTTCTTCGACGGTGTTGGTCCGGGCAACTGTGATGTTGTGGTTGGTGGATATCATTGGCCGAAAGGCGTCCAAGCAATGAATCGGCAGAACGGTGCGCGTCTTTGGTACGGCAATCCTGAGGGTGGAGAGAGTATAGGAGTAATTACTCCTGCGTTTTCACCAAACGGACGAACCATATACGTTACGAATGATGCCACATCACATCAACTTATGGCGTTTTCTACTTCTACTGGTCCGTCAAGTTACTGGCATAACGGTGGCGATCCTTATGCTGGTGTGATGGGATCTCCAAGGATTGCTCCAGACGGCAGAATATTTGTGCATCAGTGGAGCGATAGACCCTATGGTTTTACTGATAGTGGAACTTCGCTTTCTTCAACTTGGGTTGCCGCGAGCTGGACAGCCGATTGTCTAAGCGAACCGGCGCTTTATCAAGACGGCGGCACGCTCAAAGTAATTGCTGCAGGGAGATTTAATAGGGTTTACTGCTTTGATGGATCTACTGGTGCCGAGATTTGGAGTGTAGGAACTGCTGCAGGTACTGATGGTGCGCCGACGGTAGATCCAGCTAACGGTAATATATATGTTGCATGTGGTTGGGACAGTGTTTATGTTGTTGGGCTTACTAAGAATGGTGCACAGCTTTGGGATGCGGTTTCAAAGAGAGTTTTTGAGTGGCAAAATGGGGTTAACTCACCACAGCGTGTATCTTCACCTGGTTGCCTTAGTCATGATGGCTCAACTTATTATTTTCAAACGGTGAGCACGTCAGGCACTGGCGCTCTTTACGCAATCAATACTTTTGATGGTTCGATTAAGTGGATATATGATACTTGGAGCACCGGCGGCGAAGCAGTGGCTTCAGCTCCGATAGTAACCCCTAATGGCATTATTATAGTAGGGAACAACGAAGGCGGTATGTATTACGCACTTCGAGACGACGGTACACAGGCGACTCTCATAGACAGTTTGGGTGTAGAGTGGGGAGGCAATGCCAGAGCATCTGCTACACTGGCACCGGATGGCAAGCTTTATCTGCCTCTGCGTACTATATGGACTGCTCCAAACGCTGGTGGAGGTACGCCTACGTTTGATGTTGCAAATGTTTACACCTGTTTTGATCTAAATGAAGGGGCAAGCCAGCCGCTTGCGCCTCCGTCTGGTCAGGGATGTGTGGCGCTCAATCGCTCCTGCCGCGTTACTTGGAAGCCTATTGTTGACCCGAGTGGCAGATTCCATCATTATGCAATTTATAGGGCTACTTCGCCATTTACATCTGTTGCAGGCAAAACTCCTATAGGCACTGTTAACAATATAAACGCAGTGAGCTACTTGGACGTAGGGCTTACTAACGGCACCAAATACTATTATGCTGTAACGAGCGTTACTACGGATGGTGCTGAATATAAAGATGTTGTGAGCGTTGGGCCGCGCACGCCAAGGGATGAAACCGATCTGCAGGTTGTTAGTGTTGCTAGGACGCCGATCTATCCGAGATATTGGGCGAATTATACTTACTATAGCATAACAGAGCCATCTGGCTTTGGGCCTTATGTGTTTTCTGCTTCTACAAGTTTAGGCGGAGGGCAGAATGCCAACACCAAACGTTGGCCAGATATAGGGGAGACCACTACTTACACGGCAACTGTTCGCAACCGCGGTACTAATACTTGGTCTGGTACTTTGTCGGCTACGTGGAAGGTGGATGGTACAGTGGTATCAACACCAAGCAAATCTGTCAGCCTGGCGCCGGGCGATATTGTTACTTTTACTATCAATCGCACATGGGATAATCTTTCGCATGATATTACGTTCCAGATCAACGTAACAGATGCGCGTTCGGCAAACAATACGCTTACCACGAATTCCAAGTCCGTTGCGTTTCTCACCTATGTTGATGTGGATATGATAGAAAAGTTTAGGGAGAATACACCAGGAAATTATCCACAGGCGAAAACAGACGACTTGCTTGACTGGTTGAACAGGCATATGAATAGGTTCAACCAGATGTTTGCGGATGCAGGAAGCTTGAAACGTGTGAATTATGGTATATTGGAAGTTCTCGACAACAATGCGCCCGATCCTCCGACGGATACAATCTACTATGCTATCTTCCCATTCCGCTATAGAGCTTTTGTCGATGGCGATCCGCGTGGCTCAGGGTATTATAACCCAACGGATGACATAGATTATGGTTTGCTGCACGAAGAGGGGCATCAGCTTGGTATGATAGATTTGTACCAGATGGATGTAGCGGCTTCTATGAATCAGGTTTCAGGTTTGGGCTATAGTGCTCCGAACGGGTTGATGCGCGGCTGTTCGCCGTTTATTTCAGAGTTTCACGCGCTTGCGATGAATCATTGGTTGGACAAAGCTCATGGTTACTATGGTCAGTTTATGTATAATCTGCCTGAAACTATCAGGATGCGGTTCCTAGGGTTTGATGGTAGCCCACTCAGAGGTGCAACTGTTAAAGTGTATCAGGTGTGTGAGAGGCCGGGGATTGGAAAAGTTATCACCAACCAGATAAAGGCTCAAGGTGTAACCGATGATAATGGCTACTTTGTGCTTCCAAATGTGCCGATAGATCAATCTTTGGTGCCAACAATTGGCACTGGTGATACCCTGCGTCCGAATCCGTTCGGATATCTAGCTGTGGTTGGCACAAATGGTGTTTTGCACTTCAAAGTAGAACTGAATGGTGGTGTTGATTACTGCTGGTTGGATGTTACTGAACCGGTTGTCGCTTACTTTAAGGGGCAGACATCGGTTGCTACATTTGATAGGCAGCTTGCGTTGGGTGGTGCTGTGCAACACTGGCCGCCTGATGAGCTTACAGAGCTTAACGCTAACGATTGGAGTGCGTGGGCTGAAGGATCAGCTCCAGAGAACACATACTGCGCAGATGATACATCGCGCAAGCAGGTTGGTGCTGGTTCGATCAAGTTCGTTACCGACGGCGGTTTTGATACGATGTTGAGATATCCTCGCACATTTACAGCGCAATGGGATCTCAGACGGGCTAACACATTGAAGTTCAGAGT
>Ga0078972_1003036_pt1 | contig 52006 bp, 43 predicted proteins | sample YelNatPaOPGAMG01_FD_67568 | JGI IMG/M metagenome (GOLD analysis project Ga0078972, IMG submission 67568) | Hot spring thermophilic microbial communities from Obsidian Pool, Yellowstone National Park, USA - OP-RAMG-01 (SPADES assembly) (version 2) | ecosystem: Environmental > Aquatic > Thermal...
TAAAAGGCGAAATGAGTTTTGTGGGGCCGCGCCCGGAGGTCCAGCAGTACGTGGATATGTACACTGAGGAGGAGAAGGCCATTTTGACAGTGAAGCCCGGGATTACAGACTGGGCTTCACTTTGGAACTCCGACGAAGGGGCGGTGCTTGCCGGCAGTCCCGATCCCGAGAAGGCATATCTCGAGCTGATTCGACCGACTAAGATAAAACTGCAGCTCGAATATGTGCGGAAGCGGTCGTTTCTGACGGATTTGGGGATTTTGCTGCGCACAGTTATGGCGGTGGTGTGCCGGTCAACCTCGCCGGCTGTGTCTGAATTGGGAGGCTGTGATGGATCTACGCGAGATAGTGGTCGGGGAAGAGATCGCTAAGGCGGTAAGTGAGGCAGATGTGGCCAGGATTGAAGAGTTGGCGCTGCGTCTGCGCCGCCACTGCGTGATGATGACCCATCGTGCCAGGTCTTCACATATAGGGTCTTGCTTTTCGGCCGTTGAACTTTTGGCGGTTTTGTACACCCAGGTGCTGCGGGTAAACCCTAATTGGCCGGATTGGCCCGATCGAGACAGGTTTATAATGAGCAAGGGGCATGCTGCGGCAGCGTTGTATGCGACATTGGCCGAGGTGGGGTTCTTCCCTGTGGAGAGGCTGAAAGCTTTCTGTCAAAACGGTTCAAATATGCCAGGCCATGCCACACACAGTGCGGTTCCTGGCGTTGAGATATCAACTGGCTCGTTGGGTCACGGTTTGTCGGTTGGGGTAGGCATGGCACTGGCGGCAAAGCGCGATGGGAAGGGATATCGGGTTTTTGTGATGTTAAGCGACGGCGAATGTGACGAGGGCTCTACTTGGGAGGCCGCGCTTTTCGCTCCACATCACAAACTTGACAACCTGATTGCGATAGTGGATTATAACAAAATTCAAAGTTTGGGCATGGTAAAGGAGGTTCTCGATCTGGATCCTTTGGCTGAGAAGTGGAAAGCTTTTGGATGGGCCGTGAGAGAAGTAGAAGGACACGACGTCCATGCGTTGATCGATGTATTCTCGGCACTCCCGTTTGAGACTGGGAAGCCAAGCTGCGTAATTGCACATACTGTCAAGGGCAAAGGTGTAAGTTTCATGGAGAACAAACTGCTTTGGCACTATCGATCACCCCAGGGAGAGGAGTTGGAAAGAGCCCTTGCCGAGCTTGTTAACGGTAAGAAGCCGGTGCTATGAGAAGCGCTTTTATCGAGGCTTTGACAGAGCTGGCTGAGTCCGATAAGCGCATAACACTTGTTGTTGGTGATCTAGGTTTCGGAGTAGTAACGGATTTCGCCAGGCGGTTTCCGAGCCAGTTCGTGAACGCAGGGGTCTCGGAACAGAACATGACAGGGCTGGCGGCAGGAATGGCGCTCAGCGGGCGCATAGTGTTCACGTATTCGATCGGAAATTTCTCAACTTTGAGGTGCTTGGAACAGATAAGGAACGACGTGTGCTATCACAAAGCCGATGTGAAGATTGTTGCCATCGGTGGTGGGCTGGCGTACGGCGCTTTGGGGGTTTCCCATTATGCCACGGAAGATATCGCCGTTATGCGGGCCCTGCCCAATATGCGCGTGGTTGCCCCAGGAGATCCGGTCGAGGCGCGCCTCGCTGTAAGGGCTATTGCCGAGGAGCACGGCCCGGCGTATCTGCGTTTGGGACGTGACAAAGAACCGGTTGTACACCATAATCTTCCGGGGTTTTTTATTGGGAAGGCGATAACCGTGAAACCCGGGGGTGATATAACACTTATTGCAACCGGCGGCATGCTTTACAACACTGTGAAGGCTTCGGAGGAGTTATCGTCGATGGGTATAGACGCAAGGGTGTTGAGCATGCACACTATTGAGCCGCTGGACCGCGAGGCTGTGCTCTCGGCTGCAAAGGAAACTTCGGCTATCTTCACCGTGGAGGAGCATAGCACTGTTGGTGGTTTGGGCAGTGCGGTTGCAGACGTTTTGGCGGAGGCTGGTTGCGTCCCGGAGCGTTTTGTGAAGCTTGGGCTTCCCCCGAAGTTTCCGGATGTGGTTGGAGATCAGGAGTTTTTGAAATCGCGCTATCGTTTGGATGTTGCTGGCATTGTGGGCAGAGTTTTAGAAACGCTGGGCATTCAAGGTAATGCGGCAGTTGAAAGCGCTGGGACGCAAATAACTTCTTCTTGAGCAAGCTCTTAAGTTAGGGGGAAATGATGGAATACCGTGTTCCGTTTGTTGATCCACGTACTCACTACAAGAGGTTAAAAGACGAGATAGACGGGGCTATTGTTGGCTGTTTGTCTAAGGGCAATCTCATTGCCAGGCAAGAGCTTCGGCAGTTTGAAGAAAACTTTGCGGCTTTTATTGGGGTGAAGTACGCCGTAGGGGTGAACAGCGGCTACCACGCCCTCCATTTTGCCCTGTTGGGGGCCGGGGTTGGCCCTGGAGACGAGGTCATAACGGTTGCGCATACGTTCGTGGCAACGGTTTCAGCAATCGTTCACTGCGGTGCCAAGCCGGTTTTGATCGATGTGCGCGATGATTACAACATGGACCCCGAGCAGATCGAGCGGGCTATTACTCCCAGGACCAAGGCCATCCTTCCCGTGCACCTGAACGGCCGCGTCTGCGATATGGATGCCATTATGGATATCGCCGAGAGGTACAACCTGAAGGTGGTTGAGGATGCCGCTCAGGCGATAGGCGCTACGTACAAAGGCAAAAAGGCCGGCAGTTTTGGCGTTGCCGGTTGCTTCAGCTTCTACCCGTTCAAGATTCTTGGGGGCTTTGGCGATGGGGGCGCGCTGACCACCAACGATCCCCATATAGCGCGCATGGCAACCCTCCTGCGCTACAACGGCGAGGATCGGGAAACCGGCGAGTACCACTATCACGGCTACACCGCTTTGCTGGATAATGTTCAGGCCGCGGTGCTGGATGTGAAGCTGAAGTACCTCCCGGGGTGGATTCAGCACCGCCGGATGATCGCCCAAATGTACAGAGAACGACTTGAGGGTGTTGGCGACTTGCGCCTTCCGCACTATTGCGAAGACCATCAGTTTGACATTTATCAGAACTACGTGATACGCACCAAGCATCGGGACGAACTGAGGCAGTACCTGCGTGAAAACGGGGTGGAGACATTGGTGCACTGGCCAAAGCCGATGTGGGAGCACAAAGGCCTTAATCTGGAGAATCCGAACCTTCCGGAGACGGAAAGCATCTGCCGCGAGGTAATCTCTTTGCCTATGAGCGCGGAGACCACCCCCGAACATGTTGAAATAACCACCCAGTGCATACGCGAGTTCTTCGCTGGGAGGGCTTGAGAGGTGGCGCTTGGGTTGAGTTCACGGGCGGCGCGCATCGTGCAGTCTGAAATTCGCGCCATGTCCATAGAGTGCGAGAAGGTTGGCGGCATAAACTTGGCTCAGGGGGTGTGCGATACAGAGGTGCCGCTCCCGGTGCGGCGCGGTGCTCAGCAGGCGATAGAAGCCGGCGTTAACAGCTACACCAGGTACGACGGCTTGAGAGAGCTTCGTGAGGCTATTGCCGCCAAAATGCGGGCTTACAACGGCATAGATGCCGATCCGGAAACCGAGATTACTGTAAGCGCAGGCTCTACGGGGGCGTTTTACTGCGCCTGTTTGGCCTTGCTGAACCCGGGCGACGAGGTCATCCTTTTTGAGCCTTACTACGGTTACCATGTGAATACGATTTTGGCGGTTGAGGCAGTGCCTGCTTACGTGACCATGCACCCCCCGGATTGGAGTTTCGACCCGAAGGATCTGGAGCGCGTTGTTACCGAGCGCACCAAGGGCATAATGGTGAACACGCCCGCAAATCCGTCCGGCAAGGTTTTCTCCCGGGAGGAGCTGGTTGCAATATTGGAGTTTGCTCAGCGCCATGATCTGTTTGTTTTCACGGATGAGATATATGAGTATTTCCTCTACGACGGGCGCACACACATAAGTCCGGGTTCGCTTCCTGGAGCTTGGGAGCGGACGATCACGATTTCCGGGTTTTCGAAGACCTACAGCGTTACGGGGTGGCGCGTTGGGTACAGCGTGTGCCACTCGCGGTGGGCGCAGATGATAGGTTACATGAACGACTTGATCTACGTGTGCGCTCCGGCTCCTCTTCAGTGCGGGGTGGCTTCCGGCATTCGGGAACTGACCCCGGAGTTCTACGTCGAGTTAGCGCGAGAATACGCATCGAAGCGCGACCGCATCTGCGGGGCGTTGGATAAAGCCGGGCTTACACCTTACGTTCCCCAAGGCGCTTACTACGTTTTGGCCGACGCTTCCAAGCTTCCCGGTAACAACAGCAAAGAGCGCGCGATGCACCTTTTGGAAGCCACCGGTGTTGCCAGCGTGCCGGGTGAGGCCTTCTTCCACGGCTCTGAAGGCGATACCCTACTGCGCTTTTGCTTCGCGAAGGACGACGCAGAGCTTGATGAAGCCTGCCGCCGCATCGAGCGGTTGGGGAAATCGGTGTAATATGAAGTATGGGTAACCAACCAGGCAAGCCGTTGTCGGACGACTACAGCTCCGTAACGGAAGTTCCGGGCGGCCCGGCTACTAAGGAGCAACTTCGCCGGTTGCACAACCGCTACCGTGTTGCGCTGGAGTATTCTGCCGGCCGGCGGGTGCTTGAGGTGGCCTGCGGGGCCGGCATGGGCTTGGGCTATCTGGCGAAGGCGGCTGATTTCGTGGTCGGCGGTGATTATACAGAGCGGCTGTTGTGCTTGGCGAAGGAGCACTACGGAGATCGGATGCCATTGGTGCGGCTTGATGCCCAAAACCTGCCGTTCCGTGGTAGTGCGTTCGATTTGGTTGTTATTTTCGAGGCGCTGTACTATTTGCCGAATGCTTCCAGTTTTGTGGGGGAAGCATATAGGGTTTTGGCGCCTGGGGGAATGCTGGTTATAGGAACTGTAAACAAAGACGCACCCGGATTCGTTCCGAGCCCTTTCAGCACGCGGTACTTCTCGGTTCCAGAGCTTTGTGATTTGGTGGTCCAAAAAGGCTTTGAACAGCCGTGCTTCTTTGCCTCTTTCCCGATAGGGAAGCGGGGTTTGAGGGATTGGGTTCTATCGGTGCTTCGGGAGGCAGCCGTTGGGTTGAGGCTGATTCCGAACACTTTGGAGGGAAGGGCGCGGCTGAAGCGCTTGTTCTACGGAAGCCTTTTGAAGCTGCCTGCTGAGGTGCACGACGGGATGGTGGACGAGCCGGCTTCTGTGGAACCTATCCCAGGAGAGGTGCCTGATAGGGGCCACCAAATTGTGTTCTGCATTGCTAGGCGGGGCGGCTGAGCCGAGTTTTGGTGCGGGGGGCTGTTCGGCAAATCGCTTTCGGTATCCGCTTGCGATTTCCTCAGAGCTAAGAAAGGAGTTTCTCCATTTTTAGAGAAAAAAGAAGAGGAACCTTCTGAAAGCGCTTGGTGCAACCAGGCTTTTTGGTGGTCCGTCTAAAAGAGGAGAACTCTTCAAGAAAAGCTTTTCAAGGGAGTGTCACAATGAGCGGTGATGGCAAACGAGATTTCAGTTCCATGAGCCGAAGGGAGCTTTTGAAAGCTTCTGCGGTTGTTGGAGCAGGGGCGTTTTTGGCGGGTTTGTCGGCTCCTTCGGATCTTTTTGCGGCTAGGACCGACAGCCTGCCTCTGCGAGTGCTGGGCCGGACGAAGTTGAGGCTGACGGCGATGTGTATGGGCGGCATCGGGTTGGAGGATCCGGCGGTTTTGGAGCATGCTTTGGATGTGGGCTTCAACACGATCCATACCGCTCCGGGGTATGTTGGCGGCCGCAGTATCCGTGCCGTTGGCGAGGTTATGAAGAAGCGGAGGAAGGGCGTGGTGCTTCTCCTTAAGGGAGAGCCAAGCAGCATTGATGAGTCGCTCAAGATATTAAACACCACTTGGGTTGAGTGCATAATGCCGCAGACGGATACTCCGGAGCAGGCCGCGGATCCGAAGCGCCGAGAGGACTTCATGAAGGCCAAGGCTGCCGGTAAGGTCCGCTTCATGGGATGCGCAATACATACGCGCGTTCCGGAGATATTGAAGGCGGTGGCCGCCCAGAAGTACTACGATATGGCTATGATCGTTTACAATCCCGCTTCTGGCAACACCGCCGAAAAGACCGCCTTGGATGAGGCAATTGCTGAAGCGAAAAAGATCGGCATGGGCATAGTGGCAATGAAGTCCGTTCGCGGAAGGAGTGCGGAGGAGCAGACTGCTTGTGTCCGCGCTTTGCTTACCGATGCCAGGATCGATGCCGTGGTGAAAACCTTCAGGACGCACCAGGACGTGGACCACTTCCGCGAGATCACCATGCAGATGAAAAATCTGCCCAGAAGCGCCAGCCGCACCGAAGCGGGAGAAATGCTTGCCGGATGGGCGTGCGTGGCCTGCGGAAACTGCAAAGTATGTCCGAAGGGCATACCGGTGGCCGACATCCTGAGGTTCCGCATGTACTTTGAGGAGTACGGATGGCGCGATTACGGCCGGGAGCAGTATGCATCGCTTGCATCGCATCAGTTGGCGAGCAACTGCGATGGATGCGGTTTGTGCGTTAAGAACTGCGGCAACCGCATAAACATTCCGCAGAGGCTTGCTGAGGCACACGCCATGCTTGCGTGAGTGTTCGCATGGCGCAGTGAGATTGCAGGGGGCCGCTCTGACCTTTTAAGCGTTGGGGCGGTCCTTCTGTTATCTGAGGGCGTTTTACCCGGTGATTAAAGCTTTTCCTCCCTGCCCGGGGGCAGAATCTTTACGTTTGGGTGCATGCCTTCAAAGGGCTTTTCTGCAGTTGTGTGGATGGGTATGAGGGTTTTGGGATTGAGGTTTTTGACCACTTCCTCCAGGTGTTTGCGGTTTATATGTCCGGATGTGTGGGCATGCTCAAGCTGCAGGCCGCTCAGCTCCAGCCAGTTCAGCAGTATTTTGTGGCTGAACTCCATCTCTTCGTTGAAAGGTTCGGCTTTGCCGTATATGTAAATGCCTTCCATGCGCTGTTCCATCTGCAACATCTGAAGAAGGATTCCGGGGCCGTTGGATGTTATAATCACATACTCATCCGGGTTTTGGAGGATGTGATTGCGGCCGTGCGGTCCCCAAATGAACAGCTCGTCTGGCAGTGAAAGATCGTCTTCGCCGATGGTTTCCTTGGTTTTGGTTATCCTTAGGCGCTGTTGAGCGATTAGCCGCGCTTCGTGGCCCTGCCTTCCGTACCATGCGGCTTCCACAAACAAGCCGTTCTGGTGGTCGGCAAGCTTTTGGTGCGCTTGTTCAGCGGGGGCGAAGCACTGTTTGTGCCATTTGGAATCTGAGCGCAGTTTCGTTCTGGATAGGAGGATACGGAAGCAGTTAGGTTCCGGCAGGTTGGGGACGATTTCTCCGTCCGGACCTCGGTTGAGGAACAGCAGAAGGAAAGCCTTTTTGGAATCCAAAACAACGCGGCGGCCGGAGTGCTGTGCTGCTTCGAGAACCCGAGTCAGGCGGCTGATGTCCATGGGAGACATGTCGTATATAACCAGGCCTTTGCTTTTGCGGAAAAGCTCGGCGCATTTTTGTTTTACGGTTTCTTCGCTGTCCAAGGTGTGGTGAATGCTGTTATCGAGGCTTTCCGTTGGTTCGTGCTTGCTGAGGCAGGTTCCCTCGCACAGGAGGTAGTCGATTCCCTCCGCGGTTACTTCTTCGATGAAGCGCTGGGTGGTTTTCTGGGCGTTATCTGGGCCGTGCAGTCGGAAGTCACCCGTGTAAACCAATCTTTTACCATCGGCTTCTATGGCGAAAGCGCTTGCGCCTGGGATTGAGTGGTCCACATCGTAGCGCTTCACCCGCATAGTGCCGATATCTACCCAATCGCCGGTTGGGATGGGGATTATGCTTGCGTCTGGAGCCGCCGTGCGGAAGTCGCTGTTCAAATCGCGCATTATTTGAAGCAAGCGCTTTGTGATGGGTGAGCAGTAGATGCGTATATCGGGGTGGAGTAAACCGATGTATCCGCAGTGGTCTGTGTGGGCATGGGAGAGCAAGACTGCCTGGACCTCCGGCTCGCACGGTTTTCCTTCCAGTGCGAATTCAGTTTCATCGGCGCCGTATCGGATGTGCAGCCCATCGCCGCAGTAGAGGCCAGTGATGTTTGGGATGAGGCCGGTCTTCAGAAGGTCCTCTCGGCATTGGGGCTGCAGGAGGGGGAATTCGAAGTAACGGCTTTCCCTGCAGAAACTGCGGCCAAAGTCCAAGAAGATTTTGGTTCGGCCGTCATTGAGGAGGAACATATTGCCCCCGATTTCGCAGGTGCCGCCGAAAGCCGTGATAGTTAACATGGCTGTTCCACCCGGAAGTTAACTTCGGCAGAGTGCAGGGGGCAACCTTTCGGTATGCCGAAAGCGGATTTTCCCCGGGGTTTGTGCGGCGAAAAGCAATCCCCGATTCCTAATTAGGAATCGGGGTATAAAAGCGCTGGATTATCTATCGAAGGGTTTTGATAGGGCGCCGGTTTGGGTTAATTTATTTGCCCTGTTTGGTGATTGGCGAGCGGCTTTTTGTGCGAAAGGATGCGGTAAGAAACCGGGCCGGCAATTCCGTAGAAGTCCCATCCCACAAGGCCTACGTTCGGTGCGAGCCACTCGGTCCATGCGAAATCCGGCCCGACGAAATATTCTATGCGCAGGCAGCGTTCGAAGCGTCCCAGGGGTGTGTCTAAAACGTCGGAGCGGGAGGCCATGGTTGCCTTGGCTTTTGTACCGAAGTCGAAGATCCAGGTTTCGCCAACGGCGGCGTTCAGTTGGTAGCGCAGGGCATCGCGGCCATCAGCGCGCTGGAGAACGGTGAAATCGTCGGTTAGGCGAAGCAGCGCTTCGTTGCCGCTTTCAGGCGTTAGGGAGATGCGCGTGTAGGTGTTGCCATCCACGGTTGCGTAACCCAAGCCTTTTATGGTTTTCTGGGGCCAGCGGCCGTCGGTGCTGACGAACACGCGCTCTTCTCCCGGGATTGGAAGCGGGTAGTTTGCCGGCGGTTCTTGGTATCCCTCGCCGATTCCAATGGTTGTGCTGCCGGATACCTGCGGGCCGTTTTCGCCGTTCTTCATGGGAACGAGCTCTGCGGTGATTTTGTAGTAGCCGTCCGGTACTTGTGCTCCATCGGCGGTTTTTTGGTCCCAAGTTTCGGACCAATGCCTTTCCTCTCCGGGAGCGAGCGTAAGTTCCGTGATGACGGTTAGGAACATTCTTCCTTCGGACCAGGTCCAAACTTTGCGGCCGCCCTGACCCGATATGGTTATCTCGTAGATTTGCGAGCTGGGGAAGGTCCATTTAACGGCGGTGGAGGATGGGTTTTTCAGGGTGATGTTTATTGTGACCGGTTCCGCAGGTTTGTAGCCGAATTTGTCTGTGGTAACGAGCAGTTGAGGAGACTTCTCCGGCAACGGTTGAGGCTGTTCCGTGCTTGTGGGTGGAGCAAGTTGAACAACCACGAGCAGTGTGGCAAGGGCGTCGCGCACGGTTATTTGGCCATCGCCGTCGACATCGGCGTTTCGGGCTTTGTCTGCAGGAAAGGCTATGGTGCCAACCGCGGCGCGGAGAATTAGTACGGCATCCGCTACGGTTATTTGGCCGTCGCCGTTTACGTCTCCAGCAGGAACGGCTTTCAGAGATTGAGCGTTTACAGCGGTTGCCAGTGTAAGAACCGCGGCAGCGATGATTTGGCTTAACTTAACCTTCATGTTACAACTCCTCCAAATTTGGTGTTTCCCACATAAAATACGCATGTGGCAATAAAGGCTAACGCTGGCGTTGGAACCAATGCAAGCTACCGGTTATCATTGTTTATGGACGCCGTCTCGCTTTTAAGCGGCGGCTCTTTCTTGGGTGGTTTTGATGAAGAGACGGAGCACGGCAGTATTTGCGTGGGCGGTTTTGGTGCTGGCCTTGGCGGCGGGTGCGGCGAGCGGGCAGTTGGTGCAAACCCGACCAGACCTGCTGTCGGCGACCGCGGTTTCCAACTACGAAGCGGTACGCCCGGGGCAAAACTTTACCGTAGCGGTAAAGATTAGGGTGGGGAAGGGCGCATGGCTGTACGGTCCCGACCCCGGTGGTAAGATTATCCCGGCTCAGCCGCTGTCCATCGAGCTTCCCAAGGAAGGTGCTTTCGCCTTCGGGGCTGTGCGGTGGCCAAAAACAACCAGGCACACCACAGACCTTGGTGGTCAAACAGATCAGCACAATGTTTATACCGGAGAGCAAACCATTCTGGTTCCGGTGCTGGCGAAAAGCGGCGCACGGTTTGGAAGTTACGACCTCCGCTTCCGGTTGAGGGGGCAGGTTTGCACGCCTGGCACCTGCATTCCTGTGGAAGCTGTGGCTTCTGTGCGGTTGTCTGTTGCTGAAGCAAGCCGCGAGAGCAGATATAAACTGCCGCAGCTTCCGTTTGTGCATGGCTCTGCAGCAAAGCCGACCGGCAGTGCACCGAGCTTCGATGTGACCAAAAATGTGCGGGTTGAGACGCCCAAAACCCCTTGGATTTTGGCGATTTTGGCGGCATTGCTTGGCGGAGTGGTTTTGAATTTCATGCCCTGCGTACTGCCCGTGGTTCCGATTAAGGTTTACAGCTTTTTGGAGCATGCCCAGCGGGATCCAAGGAAAGCACTGCGGTTGTCTTTGGCTTTTGCGCTGGGGATGATCGCGGTGTTTTTGGCTTTGGGAGTATTTATGGCCTCGGTTCGTGGATTGTGGGGCATGCAGTTCCAAAGGCCGGAGTTTGTAACGGCGCTTGGGGCTTTGGTGTTCACAATGGGTTTGTGGCTGGGCGGGGCTTTCACGATAGCACTGCCGCAAAGTTTGACCGGTGCCAGGTTTTCCGCTGGTGAGTATTTGGGCTCTATTGGTATGGGCGCGCTGGCAACCGTTTTGGCCACCCCCTGCAGTGGACCGTTCCTCGGGGGTGCGTTGGCTTGGGCAGCCACGCAGCCGGCGCCGGTTGTTTTGGCCACTTTCGCGGCAATCGGCGTTGGAATGGCCGCTCCATATGTGGTGTTAGTTGCACAGCCAAATCTTCTGAAGCGCCTTCCACGCCCTGGGCCGTGGATGGAAACATGGAAGCAGGGGATGGCGCTTTTGATGTTTGCGGTCACCGTGTATTTTGTTTCCGTCCTGCCTGCGGAAAGGCATGTGCCGTTTCTTTTGCTTTGCTTGGCGATCGCGGCTGGCGTTTGGGTTGCGAATCGCTGGGGCGGTATCAATGAGGCGTTTGCAAAGCGTACGGCGGCGCGGCTGGTGGCGTTTGGACTTATTGCCGCGGGAGTTTGGGCGGCTTACAGCCCACGGATGGCGCAGGCCGGGATTTCTTCCAGCGAAGCGGCCAGCATTCGAAGCGGCGAACTGACATGGAACTCTTTCGATATCCGTACGCTGAACCGGTGGCTTTCAGGTGGGCAGACCGTGATTGTGGAGTGGACCGCGGATTGGTGTCCCAACTGCAAGTATGTGGAGAACACGGTTTACAGAAACCGAGAGGTGGTTCAAAGATTGAAGCAGGGTGTAAAGCTGATGCGGGCTGATATCACCCGGCCGTTTCCCGAAGCCGAACGCCTGCTTAAAAGGCTTGGCGGACGCAGTATCCCATTTACCGCCGTTTTCCCGGCCGAAGACCCTTCAAAGCCGAGGATTTTGAGAGATATCTATACCCCGGAGGCCCTGTTGAAAGCGCTCGAGTAGGCCATCAAATTGGGTTTTCGGTTCGGGAGAGAACGTAGGACAGCGCTGCTATGAAAGTTGCAACCAGCAAAAGCGGCAAAACAACGGATGCAGAGAACAGCTCGCCCATCTCTCCCTCCTCGGTTCCACAAGGTGCTCCAAGAATTTATTACCCTTTAGCGGACGGTGTTAAGCAGTGGATAACCGGGGATTTGCGCTGTTTGCGTTTCGGGCGGGAGGATGAGTTGAGGCGGCGGCGAACGTTGGTATGGTATAGTTGGTGCAATGGGGGTGGCTGAGCTGCTTATGAGCGCCGGCCTCTAAAGGTAAAGAACAAACCGGAGGATTTTATAATCATGGCTGTTGATATACACTTAGAAATTCCAAAAGAACCGGTTTCGACCTCTCGAGAGCGAATTCAAGATTTGATAAATCAAGGCTTGGTGACAAAGGATGAACTGTTGGACATGCTACGGTCCATGCAGGAAATACGCGCTTTCGAGGAAACCGTTTACAACCTTTACAGAGAAGGCAAAATCAAGGGGGCCTCACATCTATCCGCTGGGCAAGAGGCGGTTCCTGTTGGTGCTATAGCGGCTATCACCGAAAAAGATTTGATTTCCAGCACACACCGCGGTCACGGTCACTGTGGCGCCATTGGCAACCTGCACGCAAAGACCGAAGAACAGCGCCAAGAGCACTGGAACCGCATGATGGCCGAGCTGATGGGAAAGGTTACTGGCTACTGTAAGGGCCGCGGCGGCTCGATGCACATTGCGGATGTGGAGCACGGAAACCTGGGTGCAACGGGCATAGTTGGCGGCAACATACCGGTTGCCACCGGTGCGGCTCTGGCTGAAACTCTAAAGGGCACAGGAGCCGTGGTGCTGTGCTTCTTCGGCGATGGTGCCGCGAACACCGGCGCCTTCCACGAATCGCTGAACATGGGTTCGACCCTGCTCGGCGGCCTGCCGGTTGTGTACATATGCGAGAACAACATGTACGGCATGTCTGTTCCTTTTCACCACAAAAGCGTGGAACTGGCCGGCAGGGCATCTAACATAGAGCATGTGGCGCAGAGGGCGGCGGCTTACGGCATCCCCGGTGTCATTGTGGACGGCATGGATGTTCTGGCTGTGAAGCGGGTGGTTAAAGAAGCGGTTGAGCGTGCGCGCCGTGGGTTGGGGCCCACACTTATCGAGGCTAAATGCTACCGCTGGTACGGCCACTCTTTCAGCGACCAGCGGGCTTACCGCACCCGCGAGGAAGAAAGGCAGTGGCGGGAGCGCTGTCCCATCGAAACGCTGAAGAGGCGGTTGGTTGAAGAAGGCATATTCAGCCAGGATGAAGTGGATGCAGTCATCCAGAAGGCCAACGCCACTATAGAAGAAGCAACGCGCTTCGGGTTTGAAAGCCCTTATCCGGATCCAGCGAGGGTTCTGGACGATGTGTACGCTCCCAGAGACGAAGCGGCTTGGCAACAGCAGAAGAAGGAAGAAGAACAGCTTCGTGCGCGTGTGAGGCCTGCGGAACAGGCCGTTTTGGAGGCCGCTTTTGCGGAGGCTCCTCCAGATGCAAAGCTGGTGCTTCCGAGGGTGGACCGTGAAACTGCCAAGGAGATAGAGAAACGGTTTGGCATGCCGGTTATCCCGTATGTTCAGGCCATTGTGGAAGCCCAGCGTGAAGAAATGCGCAGAGACGAGCGCGTGTTCATCATGGGCGAGGACGTTGGGATTTACGGAGGAGCATACGCGGCCACAAGGGGGCTGATAGAAGAGTTTGGTCCGCGGCGCGTTATCGATACAGCCATTTCCGAAGCCGCTGTTGCAGGCGCGGCTGTGGGTGCGGCGATGCGCGGCACAAGACCGATCGCCGAAATTATGTATATAGACTTCGCCACCATAGCTTCGGACCAGATCGTGCACAACATGTGCCACAACCGGTACATGTTCGGCGGCAAAACCAAGGTGCCGGCGGTGATTCGCACAGAAGGCGGGGTTGGTAGATCCTTCGCCGCTACCCACTCCGAGAGTTTGGAGGCATGGTTCCTTCATATTCCTGGGATATACATAGTGATGCCCTCCACCCCCTACGACGCCAAGGGTCTGCTGAAAGCGGCTATTCGGGAAGAAAACCCTGTTATGTTCATAGAGCACAAGGCGCTTTACAGCGGTGTGATGGGGCCGGTCCCAACTGAAGAGTACGTAATTCCTCTGGGCGTTGCGGATGTGAAGCGGCCCGGTACGGATGTGACCATTGTTGCGTATTCCCGGATGCTTCATTTTGCGATGCACGCCGCGCGCATTCTGGAAAGGGACGGAATCAGCGCCGAGGTTGTTGACCCGAGAACGCTGCATCCGCTTGATTTGGAAACATTGTGCAACTCGCTGCGCAAGACCGGCCGGCTGATCACGGTATCGGAAGGCTATCCGAGGTGCGGGGTGGGGCCGGAAATCGTTCGGCAGATGATGGAGTACCGCTTCGCAGACGGCTGGACCGGGTTCGACTGCCTTGACGCGCCGCCGATCTGCTTGTCCGGCAAGGACTGTCCTATCCCGATGAGCCCGCCTTTGGAGGAAGTGGCAGTTCCAACCGTTGCCGAGATCGTTAACGCCGCTAGGAGTATTTGCGGATAGTAACAAGCGATGCCGGCACCGAAGATATTGATTGTGGAAGATGAGGCTCCCATAGCAGAGGGGTTGGCATACAACCTCAGGCGCGAAGGCATGGAGGTTATCATCGCTTCAGACGGGGAGAAGGGGTTTGAACTTGCCAGATCGGCAAACCCGGACCTCATCATACTGGATTTGATGCTTCCCGGCATAAACGGTGTTGACCTGTGCCGCATGCTGAGGCGCGAGAGCAATGTGCCTATTATAATGCTCACGGTTAAGAACGCCGAGATAGACCGCGTGGTTGGCCTCACGGTTGGGGCCGACGACTACGTAACCAAACCTTTTTCGGTGCCGGAGCTTATCGCCAGGATTCGCGCAGTTCTGAGGAGGGCTTCGGCTTCCTCAAGAGACGAGCCGTGTTCTAAGGTTACGGTTGGGCACCTTACGGTGGACTTTGATGCCCACCGGGTTACGGTTGATGGGAAGCCGGTTGCGCTTACGCCGAAGGAGTACGATCTGCTTCGGGTTTTGTTGAGGAACCGCGGCAGGGTGCTTACGCGGGATATGCTGTTAGAGCAGGTTTGGGGCGGCGAGCAGTATATCGACTCGCGCACAGTGGATGTGCACATCAGGTGGCTTAGGCAGAAGATAGAGAAAGACCCTTCTAACCCCACTTTGATTCAGACGGTGCGTGGGGTTGGGTATCGGTTTGGGGATTAGGGTTCAGTGGTTGCTTAAGCGCTGGCTAGGGGGCCGCAGAGCAGTTGGATTTTGGAAGGCTGGTGGTGGTTGAACACAAATAGGTAGGGACAAAGGTTGCGCTGGAGGCTTTTTTCCTCGCACTTTTTGGTTTTGATGCTGTCGGCGGTGCTTACTGCCGGAGTGCTGTTGTTTGCGGCGCGCCGAGAGCTTATGCTGGACTTAGAGGTTCGGCTTTCGGAGGAGGCTCGGTTGTTGGCGCGCCTTTTTGCCCCTGTTCTTGCTCAAAATCCCTCTGCTGGGGCCATAGGCAGGCTTGCGGAGTCCACGCTTGGTTCCTCTCAGGTGCACGTTTTGGTTTTAAGCCCCGAAGGGCGCGTGCTGGGTCATACCGAGGACGATTTCAAGAACTACTCGCGCAAATTAATCCCAAGTGAATGGCTAACCGGCGGTAATAAAGCGTGGAGTTTGTTTGGTCCGGTAGTTGAGGGGGATGTTGTTTGGGTATCCGCGCCTGTAGTGAGTGGCGGAAGGTTGGTCGGCGCGGTTGGTCTGTCGGTGCCACTTGAGGTCGTTAACGCGCGGCTGCGGGTTTTTACTTTTGGCATCCTCGGCGTTGTTTTGCTTGCCACTGCTTGTGCTGCTCTGCTGAGCCTCCATTTTGCTTCCGCGCTTGTTCGGCCTCTGCGGAGGGTTATTTCGGTTGTTGGCAGGATAGCAGAGGGGGATCTTTCCCAGCGTGCATATGTGGAAGCTGGCGACGAGGTTGGCGAACTGGCACGTAATGTTAACGCGATGGCCGAGCAGTTGGGAAAGATGCTGGAGGATTTAGCCGTGTCTGAAAGCACCATGCGGACTGTGGTATCTGGGATGACCGACGGCATTATACTCACCGATCCCAAAGGCACGGTGGTGCTTTTCAATCAGGCGGCTGAGCGCGCGTTGGGAATTCGCGCGGACCAGGCTCTGGGGCGCACCGTGCTGGATGCCACCCTGCATATGCAGCTTTCCGACATGGTGAAGAGGGCTTTGAACGAAAGGAAGACATCCACGGCCGAGATAACGCTTTTGTATCCACAGCGGAGAGTGCTTTCGGCTTTCGTATCCCCGGTGGAGACGGACCGCGGAATAATAGGGAGCGTGGTTGTATTCCACGACCTCACCGAGACCAGGCGAGTGGAGCAGATGAGGCGCGAGTTTATCGCAAACGCCAGCCATGAATTGAAAACCCCGCTTGCATCTATCAAACTGATGGTGGAATCTTTGCTGGCCGGTGCGAAGGATGACCCGGAGGTGGAAGAGCAGTTTCTGAGCGTGATTGCTTCGGAAACGGATCGGTTGGTAGCCATAGTTGAGGATATGCTTCAGCTCTCGGCGATTGAAGCCCAGGAGACCGCACTGCGCCGCGAAGAGGTTTCTTTGTGCGTTCCGCTGCAGAGGGTTTTGGAGACTATTTTGCCCAGGCTGGAAGCCAAAAGCCAAAAGTTGACGGTGGAAGTTCCGAGCGAAGCCCGCTTTGTTGGGGATGCCGAGGCTGTTGAAAGAGTGCTGGCGAATCTGCTTGACAACGCCGTGAAGTATACTCCGGATGGCGGCAGTATCTCGGTGGCGGCGGAGGAGAGCGATGGCAAACTTGTGATTAAGGTGGCGGATACGGGAATAGGGATTCCGGAGGAACACCAAAGCCGCATATTTGAAAGGTTCTACCGGGTGGATAAGGCCAGATCCCGCGCGCTTGGCGGCACAGGTTTGGGGCTGTCGATAGTGAAACACCTGGTGGAGGCGATGGGAGGCAGCGTGGCCGTTGAGAGCACGCCCGGGTGCGGAAGCACGTTCACTGTTGTACTGCCGGCGGCGGAAACCGACGCTATGCCTGCCTGCCATAAAGGTTGACACCTTTCGGGTTTATAGGGTATAATTTGGGTGCGCAGTGGCCCCATGGTCTAGCGGTTAGGATACCACTCTTTCAAGGTGGGGGTACGGGTTCGACTCCCGTTGGGGCTACCATGTGAAAGCGAACGGCGGTCGAGCACCTTTTCAACGCTCGGCCGCCGGTTGTTTTTAGAGGTTTTCCGCGTGAATGCGCGGATGTGCTTCTCTCTCAGCGGCTTTTTGCCAGCTCAGCGGCTGTTTTGCTGAAGAACTCCACGCACTTCGCTACGTTGGAAACGAGCTCGGCTCCGGAGCCGGACTCATACTCGATGGAGAAAACCCCTTTGAACCCTTGGCGCTTAAGCTCGGTAAGCATCCCTTTGGCATCGCACACGCCGGTTCCCCAGGGTACATCCTGCTTGTTCTCGTTCAGGTCTTTGAAGTGGAGGGAGATTATTCTGCCCCGAAGCTTTCTGAGGGACTCCACCGGGTTCAAGCCGGACCTGTACCAGTGCCCGACGTCGGCGCACGCGCCAACGCGTTTCGACCGGCCTTCGCAGACCTTAAGCACCGTGTCGGGATTCCAGTAGTGAGAAGGGCGGGGATGGTTGTGAATGGCAATGTTTATTTTGTACTCCTGGGCGAGGCGGTCCAGCATAGGAATAGCCTCTTCCGGGGCCTCCAGGGTGATTGTCTCGAGGTTCAGCTTTTTGGCAAAATCGAAAACCGCTCTGGCACTGCCTTCATCGTTTCCCATGCCGACAACGCCGTAGCACACCGGGGTGACCTTGGCGCTTTTCAGCTTTTGAAGCAGGCCGTTTATAAGTTCGGGTGATGCGCTGTGTGTGAAAGGAACCGGATTTTCTTTTGAGTAGCGCTGTCCGGGGAACAGTTCGATGTAGCGGATGCCCAGATTAGCCAGCGTGTCTATGGTTTCGAAAAGGGTCATCTCCCTAAAGGTGTAAGCCTGACACGCCAGCTTCCACCCAAGTTTTTGCATGGATGCGTAGTCAATCTTCGGAGCGGATGTTGCGGCCAGTGTTGAGGCGCTTCCCAAAGGCGCTTGCGGTATTTGAGCTTCAGCTAGGCCGGTTGCAACCAAAAGCAAAACGGCGGCAAGGATGCAAAGAATGATTCGCATAGTTAACCTCCACCTTCTTTCGCAGGCGCAAACAGGCGCCACGGAGTTTGAAGGGCGGCGCGAAGTTTTTGGCAACTTCGTGCGTCCACATGGTTATCTTCGCGGTTTGAAACCGAAAACCTGCAGACTGGGTGCGGGATTTCGGATTTGGCTGACTGTACAGCTCGGCTTTCTGGAGCATGGTGCGTGGGCCTGGGATGCGCTTTTGCAGAGCCCTGTGAACCTTGCAAATGCGGAGCCAAGCGTTTTATACTCGGTGTGGTGGTTGCTTACTGCTTTTGGGGTTTTGAGCGGTGCGCCGGACGGCGATTTTCGATTTGCACATAGGTTTGGGCGCGCGGATGACAGAGTTCGCGGGCTGGGAGATGCCGCTTCACTACGGCAGCATCCTCTCCGAGGCGCGGGCTGTGCGCAGTGGTGTTGGCGTTTTCGATGTTTCGCACATGGGAAGGTTGCTTGTGCGTGGAGAGGACGCGGTGAAGGTGCTGGCGCGCGAAACCGTGAACAATGTGGCGGGCTTGGCAGTTGGTCGCGGTCACTACACGCTTATGCTGAACGAAGCCGGCGGTATAGTTGATGATTTGGTTTTGTTCCGCCTTGGCGAGGGGGTTTTGGCAAACGAACAAGAGCCGACTGAGCGTCAAAACTTCTTGTTGGTTGCCAATGCTGTTAACACCCACAGAGTTCTCGAGAGGCTTGAGAAGCATGTTAGTGCCGGCGCAAGCGCGGAGGTGAGAGAGCAAACCGAGGTTCTTGGAATGCTGGCTCTTCAGGGGCCGCGCGCTGTTGAGGTGTTGAGTGCATACACTCAGGATGGAGACCCTGGGTCTTTGGCGCGCTTCGGTATAGGGCGGTTTAAGGTTGGCGGTGTTTCCTGCCTCGTGTCCAGGACGGGTTATACCGGCGAAGACGGGTTTGAGCTGATCTGCGAGGCGCGGAGCTTGCCCTCTATCTGGAACCTTTTGGTGAGAGACGGAGGAGCGGTTCCGTGCGGCCTTGGAGCGCGCGATGTGCTTAGGATTGAGGCCGGATACCCCCTTTACGGCCACGAGATAAGCGATGAGATAACTCCTTTCGAGGCGGGCTTGGGCTGGGTGCTCAAAAACACCGAGGAGTATGTTGGCAAAGAGGCTCTGCGCCGCATGGGGTTTCTTTCGCAGGCCGAGGGGGTTCAAGCGGCTCTTCCGAAGCGGCGCTTGGTGGGGTTGCTGCCTGAAACCAGGTCTGTTCCCAGGCAGAATGATGCAGTGGAGCGCGAAGGTCAGGTTGTTGGAAAGGTGGCCAGTGGGACTTTCTCGCCAAATCTGAACAGGTCGCTTGCCACCGCTTTTGTAGACGCGGAGTTTGCTAAGCCAGGGGAGGAGCTTTCCATTCGATCGGTGGGTAGAACCCAGAAAGCCCGGGTTTCGGCACTGCCATTTGCTGATTTCCCGGCGGCAAAAAGGAGAAAGGAGTAAAGAGAGATGGAGTTTCCAGAGGATTTGAGGTATTCCAAAGACCACGAGTGGGTTAGGGTTGATGGAGATAGGGCTACCATAGGTATCAGCGACTACGCTCAGGATAACCTGCAGGATGTTGTTTTTATCGATTTGCCGGAGGTTGGGCGGCAGTTGCAGCAGGGGGATATCTTCGGCAGTATCGAGTCTGTTAAGGCGGTTTCCGACCTGATAAGCCCTGTCAGCGGAGAGGTGATTGCGGTTAACGAAGAACTGCCGGACGCTCCGGAGATAGTGAACCAGGATCCGTATGTGGGCGGCTGGATGATTGTGGTGCAGATGGATGATCCTTCGGAAGTGGAAGAGTTGATGACTGCCGAGCAGTACCGAGAATACGTTGAGGAGCTGTAAGCGTTGGCATACCTTCCCAACACGCCGCACCTCAGGGCAGAGATGTTGTCTGCCTTGGGAGTGGAAAGCGCAGAAGAGCTTATCGACCGCCAGGTTCCCGGCAAACTCAAGTTTCAGGGGCTTCTAAACCTGCCGGCTCCTCTTTCGGAAATGGAGCTTTTGGAGGAGCTGGAGAGAGATGCCGCTTGCAACCAACCTGCCGGTGATATGCTGAACTTTTTGGGTGCCGGCGTGTACGACCATTTTGTGCCTTCGGCGGTGCAGAGGATTATTTCGCGCTCGGAGTTTTACACCTCCTACACGGCTTACCAGCCGGAGGCAAGCCAGGGGATGCTTCAGGCAACGTACGAGTACCAAAGCCTCATATGCGCCCTCACCGGGATGGATGTGGCAAATGCATCCAACTACGACGGCGCTACTTCTCTGGCCGAGGCGGCAATCCTCTGCGTGTCGGCGACCGGCAGACGGGGTATTGTTCTCTCTGGGGCTGTGCATCCAGCATACCGCAAGGTGGTGGAAACCTACACAAAGGGGCTTGGCAGTAACATACGAACCGTGCCCACTCCGGACGGGGTTACCGATCCGAACACCCTTGGCGAACTGCTTGCCGAAGCACGCTCGGGCGAGGAGCCTCCTGCGGCAGTGGTTATTCAGCATCCGAACTATTTCGGGTGCCTGGAGGACGTGTCTGCGGTTGCTGCCAAGGCCCACGATGCCGGCGCTTTGTGTGTTGTCTGCGTAAATCCGATATCTTTGGGCATACTGGTGCCGCCCGGAAGTTGCGGTGCCGACGTGGTCGTGGGCGAGGGGCAGCCCCTCGGTTCGCCAATGAATTACGGAGGGCCTCTGCTGGGTATTTTCGCCTGCCGCGAGGAACACGTTCGCCGCATGCCGGGCCGCATCATAGGTGCCACAACGGATGCTCACGGCCGTAGGGCATACTGCATGACCCTGCAAACACGGGAACAGCACATCCGCCGCGAGCGCGCAACATCCAACATTTGCACAAACGAGGCTCTTGTGGCATTGGCCGCCGCTGTGTATCTTTCGCTTATGGGGAAGCACGGTTTGCGACGGGTGGCGGAGCTGTGCCTGCAAAAAGCCCACTACGCCGCACGCCGCATATCCGAGTTGCGAGGTTACAAGCTTGCCTTCAGCGCGCCTTTCTTCAACGAGTTCACGGTTGAAACGCCGGTGCCTGCCTCCAGAATCGTCTCGGAGCTGTCACAGGAGGGTATTCTGCCCGGCCGCGATCTGTCGCTGGATTTTGCCGTGGGGAACAACGGCCAAGAAGTTTTGAAAGACGCACGGAGACCAAACTTCTTGCTTCTTGTGTGCGTTACAGAGCGCCGCACCAAGGCTCAGATAGACCGGCTGGTGGAAGCGCTTTCTAGATACCAGCCGGATTCAGGGTGATGGTATGCTGCAGCCAGTGACCGAACCCACCATTGCAGAGTTGAGCGCCGAGGGACGCGTTGGAGTCTCGCTTCCGCGGTGCGATGTGCCGGAAGCGCCTTTGGAGGAGCTTATACCGAAAGAGCAGATCCGAACCGATCTGCCGCTTCCGGAGGTTTCCGAGCCGGATGTTGTGCGCCACTTTACGCGCTTGTCTCAGCGCAACGTTGGCATTGATACGCATTTTTACCCGCTTGGGTCCTGCACCATGAAGTACAACCCCAAAGTGAACGAGGAGATAGCTTCGTGGCGTGCGTTTTCGGGGTTGCATCCGTACCAGCCGGAGGAAACGGTCCAAGGTGCTCTGCGCATCCTTCAAAGCCTCGAGCGCTTTTTGTGCGAGATCGGTGGTATGGATGCCGCTTCCCTTCAACCCGCCGCCGGGGCTTTGGGGGAGTTTACGGGCCTTTTGATAATCCGCGCCTACCATGCCGACCGCGGTGAATCTCACCGAAACCTGGTTCTGGTTCCGGATTCATCCCACGGTACGAACCCAGCCACCGCCGCCAGATGCGGCTACCAGGTGGTTAAGGTGGCTTCGGATGAGAGAGGGCGCGTGGATTTGGGCGACTTGGAGCGACACCTCAGCGACCACGTGGCCGCCCTCATGATGACAAACCCGAACACTTTGGGCGTTTTTGAAGACCAGATTCAAGAGGTTTGCGAGTTGGCCCATTCGCGCGGAGTGCAGGTTTACTGCGACGGCGCCAACATGAACGCCGTGCTCGGCATTTGCCGCCCTGGGGATATGGGTTTCGACGTGATGCACTTCAACCTCCACAAAACCTTTTCCACGCCCCACGGGGGAGGCGGCCCGGGTTCGGGGCCGGTGGCCGTGAAATCTCACCTCGAGCCTTATTTGCCGGTGCCGAGGCTTCGAGAAGAAGGCGGCATTCTTCGCTGGAATTACAACTACCCAAAGAGCATCGGCCGCGTGCACCCGTTCTACGGCAACTTCGCTGTTGCGCTTAGGGCTTACTGCTATATAAGGCAGTTGGGCCCCGAGGGACTGCGCTCCGTCTCCGAAGATGCGGTTCTTAACGCAAACTATCTGCTAAAGCTTCTTGTTGATGGCGGCGCTGATAAAGGGCTTGAACTACCGTATCCTGCTCCGTGCATGCACGAGTTCGTTCTCTCCGCCGCCGAGCACAAAAAGGCCACGGGCGTGCGCACCGCAGACATTGCCAAGCGCCTTTTGGACTACGGCTTTCACCCGCCGACAGTGTATTTCCCCCTTATTGTGGAGGAGGCTCTTATGATCGAGCCCACCGAAACAGTGTCGAAGGAAACCCTGGATGCTTTTGCGCAGGCTCTTCTCACAATCCTTGACGAGGATCCGGGTGTGGTTAAGAACTCTCCGCATACCGCCCCTGTGTCTCGGGTGGATGAGGTGAAGGCCGCGCGAGAGTTGAATTTGAGATGGTAGTTTCCTGCTGGAGGCTGATTCTGGACGGTCCTGCTCAGGGCTTTTGGAACATGGCTGTTGACGAGGCTTTGTTCCGCTGGGCGGAGGAGCACGGTGGGTGCCCTGTGATCCGTTTTTATTCGTGGCATCCGCCGTGCGTTTCTTTGGGCAAGTTTCAAAAGGTGGAAGCAAATGTGGATTTGGAAGCCTGCCGCCGCCTCGGCATTGAGCTGGTTCGAAGGCCAACCGGCGGCAGAGCTATCCTCCACGAGAACGAAGTGACCTACAGTATAGCGGCACCGCTGGCATCCTGGGGAGTATTGGAGTCTTATCGCTATCTTTCTGAGGGGTTGGTGCGGGGGCTTAAGAAGCTCGGCATAGAAGCGGGCTACGGTGCGGAACGGGCTTCCGGCTTGCTTTCAAAGGCGAGCTGTTTTGCCCACGCGGCCAGGTGCGACATCGTTGCTGGCGGCCGGAAGATAATTGGCAGTGCTCAGGTCCGCGGGGCGCGCTGGCTGTTACAGCAGGGGTCTATTCCGCTGGAGATATCCTTGAAGCGCAATGCGGCTGTGTTCGGCTGGCGGGACGAGAGCGAGTCGGGCGCCGCCAGCAGTCTATCCGAGGTGCTGAGCCGCCCGGTGACCGCGGAGGAGGTTATCTGCGCAATGGTGCAGGGGTTCGAGGATGCTTTGCAAATTCCTTTGAAGGCAGAGGCGCTTACATCTCAAGAAAGAGAGCTGGCCGAGCACCTGGCCCGCACCAAGTATGCCGCCGAGGAGTGGACCCTTTACGCCAAAGGCTGATTCGGGTGCGCCGGAATGCCTGCGGCGTGTTAGTTCTATTCCTCTGAGCCTACTTCCCTTCCGGAAAGGATTGTGACGTCTGCACCGTGCAGGGCATTAACCGCTTCATCCAGATTTTCCACTCCGAACACGATTTCAGCCTCGCCGATTGGGTACATGTACTCCACATTGATATTCCGCGCGCCCAAAGCCTCGAGAGCGTTTGCAAGCCCTCCAGGGCGGTTCGGGACGCGTATGCAAAGCACTTTGGACATGTACACGGTGAACTGCTGCTCTTTAAGCGCGTTGTAGGCTTTGTTCGGAGAGTCCACCACAAGGCGCAAAATTCCATATTCGCTGGTATCGGCCACGCTGAAGCCGATTATATTTACCCCGGCGTTTCCTAAAACGCGTGTAACCTCCGCCAATCTGCCGGCTTTATTTTCCAAGAACACCGCAAGCTGTGTAACACCCATTTCACTTTGCCTCCTTGCGCAGGTCTTTCACGCGTTTGGCCTTGCCTTCGCTTCTTTCTATGGTTTTTGGCTCCACAAGGCGCACCTTAACGCTTAGACCCAGCACGCTTTCGATTTCGCTCTTAATGCGGTTGGACAGGGCTTCGAGGTGGCGGATTTCGTCTTTGAAGAACCGCTCTTCCACCTCCACCCAGATTTCCATTTCGTCCATTGCGCCCTCTCGGCTTACCACGATTAGGTAGTGCGGCTCTGTGCCTTCCAGTTCCATCAGCACGCTTTCGATTTGGGATGGGAATACGTTCACGCCGCGAACGATGAGCATGTCGTCTGTGCGTCCGGATACCCGCGCCATTCTCGCGGATGTGCGTCCACAAGGGCATGGTTCGTAGGTCAGGCTGGATATGTCGCGCGTGCGGTATCTGAGGAGCGGGAGCGCTTGCTTCGTGATGCAGGTGAAAACCAGCTCGCCGGTTTCACCTGGGGGCAGGCGCTTTCCCGTGTCTGGGTCTATGATTTCCGGGATGAAGTGGTCGTCGTTGATGTGCAGGCCCTGCTGATATTCGCATTCGAAGGCGACGCCGGGGCCGATGATTTCGCTCAATCCGTATATATCCAGAGCGCGCAGTCCCAGTCTCGATTCGATTTCGCGCCGCATGCCCTCCGACCACGGCTCGGCACCGAAGATGCCGGATTTCAGCCTCAACTCTTCCGGCGACACGCCCATCTCTTCCATTACCTCGGCTATGTTGAGGGCGTAGGATGGTGTGCACGCTAGGATTGTGCTGCCGAAGTCCTTCATTATCATCACCTGGCGCTTTGTGTTGCCGCCGGAAATGGGTATAACCGAGCAGCCGATCTTTTCGGCGCCGTAGTGCGCTCCAAGGCCTCCGGTAAACAAACCGTATCCGTAAGCCACGTGGACCACATCGCGGTGGGTTGCTCCGGCGGCTGTTAGTGTGCGGGCCATGAGCTCTGCCCAAAGCTCGATGTCGTCTCGCGTGTAACCCACTACGGTTGGCTTGCCGGTTGTTCCCGAGGATGAGTGTATGCGCACCACCTGCTCCATTGGCACGCAGAACATTCCGAACGGGTAGTTCTCCCGCAGGTCGTCTTTCGTGGTAAAGGGCAGTTTTTCGAGGTCGTCCAGCGAGCAGATATCCAGCGCCCGTGCACCGCATTCGTCAAGCTTTTTGCGGTATGCGGGGGAATTGCGGTATATATAGTCCACCATTCGCCGAAGTCGGTTAACCTGAAGAGCCTCGCGCTGTTCGCGGGGCATGGTTTCGTAGCGTTCGTCCCAAATCATCTCTTCCTTCCCCAAATGACCTTTGCACCCATATTTCGGCCGGCGAGTTTTACGTCAGTTCGGTAAATCCGGCTTCTTTTCCCAGGAGGAATGCCTTTTTGTTAACTTCCAGAAAGTTCGGCTTCACGTGCCGTTCCAGGGCTTTCTGCCAGGCTTCATCCGACAGCGGAAGGTGCACGGAGGCAGCGCCCAGCAAGGCAACGTTTACCGTTAGGGGATGCCCGGCCTGTTTGGCCAGCTCCAGGCCGTTTACGGCCACCACGCGGAAACCGTTTTCTCGGAGTTTTGCCTCCACATCCTCTGGGTATTCTGCGGCACCCGCCAGTACCGGTGCGGGCAATATCTTCTGCGTGTTCAAAAGGATCAGGCCTTGGCGGCGGGCGTGGGTTGCGTATCTCAAGCCCTCCAAGAGCTCAAAGGCCAGAAGCAAGTCCGTTTGGCCGGCGGGTATTACCGGAGAAAACACCCTTTCACCGAAGCGAACGTGGCTGGTTACACTGCCGCCGCGTTGGGACATCCCGTGTATTTCGCTCTTTTTCACGTCTAGGCCGTCTTCCAAGGCGGCTTGTGCCAGTATTTCGCCGGCGAGAACAATCCCTTGGCCGCCAACACCAACGATTAGCACGTTTACTGTTTTACTCAACGCCAAACCATCCTATCGCATTGAATGGACATACCTGTGCGCATTCGCCACAGCCGGTGCACAGAAGAGGGTCTATCACTGCGACGGCGCTGTCGCCAATCGGGGGCTTCAGGGCTGGGCAGCCCAACTGTGCGCACACCCCGCAGGCGGTGCACATGTCTACGTCAACCTGCATGGGTTCCTTCCAGGAATGGCGGTCAACAAGTGTACATGCGCGTTGCACGACCACCACACTGGGACCGGGGTGTTTGATGGCGCTTTTCACAGCTTGTTCCAGAGCGTATAAATCGTAGGCATCTACCACGTGCACATCTTGTACCCCGACTGCGCGAGCCAAATCGGCCAGGTTTAGCTCATGCGTTTGCTCTCCAGAAAGAGTTCGACCGGTAGCCGGGTGGTCCTGCCTGCCTGTCATTGCAGTGGTTCTGTTATCGAGGATGAGGACTGTGACGGCCCCTTTGTTGTAAACGATGTCTATCAGCGGTGTGATGCCTGAGTGCACGAATGTGGAGTCTCCAATCACGGCCACGAACGGCTCGGTGTAGCCGGCTTTATACGCGCCCAAAGCCATGCCCACTCCAGCTCCCATGCAGACGCAGGTGTCCATCGCCGAAAGCGGGGGTGCCGCACCAAGTGTGTAACAGCCGATATCCCCGAAAACGGTGGCGCCCAGTTTGGAAAGCACGTAGAAAACCATGCGGTGCGGACAGCCAGGGCACATAACCGGCGGCCTTTGCGGAAGCTGGATTTCTGAAAGAGATGTGTGTTCGGATGGGCGCTCCGGGGCTTCTCCGAGCAGAGCCTGCGCGACAAGAGTGGGGTCGAGTTCTCCGTATGGAGGAAGCGGGGGTTTCCCGGAAACGGAAATTCCCATTGCCCGAATGCCTTCCTCGAGGATTGGGTCTAGCTCCTCCACAACGTACAGCTTGCGCACGTTTGAGGCAAACTCCTCAATGGTGTGCCTAGGGAGGGGATATGTCATTCCCAGCTTAAGCACCGAAGCCGTCGGAAGTGCTTCTTTTACGTATTGATAGGCTACACCGGATGTTATTACGCCGATATCCTGGTCTCTGTATTCTATTTGGTTAAAGGGGCATCTTTCGGAAAACTCTGCCAGGGCTTTCAGGCGTTCTTCCAGGGCCACCCTTCTGACGCGGGCATTTGCGGGAACCATGACGTACTTTTGGGGGTTGCGCTTTGCCTGCGGTGGTGGTAGCTCTTTGCGCTCGCCGATTACCACCGGAGATTTGGAGTGTGAGATGCGGGTGGTGCTTCGCAGGAGCACGGGAATGTCGAACCGTTCGCTGATTTCGAAGGCGGCGGCGGCCATTTCATATGCTTCGGCGCTGTCTGAAGGCTCCAGCATGGGGACTTTGGCAGCCTTGGCGTAGTTGCGGCTGTCCTGTTCATTCTGCGAGCTGTGCATTCCTGGGTCATCCGCCACCACAACGACCAAACCGCCGTTTACGCCCGTATAGGCCGCTGTGAAAAGGGGGTCTGCGGCCACATTCAGCCCAACGTGCTTCATGGTAACCAGCGCTCTTGCTCCGGCGAAGGCGGCTCCAAGCGCAACTTCAAGGGCAACCTTTTCGTTGGGCGACCATTGGGCTTTTACTCCGGGCCACTGAACAATCGTCTCCAATATCTCGGTACTCGGTGTTCCGGGGTAACCGGCGGCAACCGCCACTCCGGCTTCGTAGCAACCGCGGGCGATTGCCTCATTTCCAGACAACAGCAAACGCACTTTACCGCATACCTGCCTTTGAAAAGGTTCAGTCAAAAGTATGCGGCAGTCAGTATCAACTGCCGCATGGGAATCCAGCCGACAGATTCTTTGTGCGCTTCCATTATACTGTGGAGGCGCGTGGTGTGTCTAGCCGACGCCGGTGCTTGAGGGCCTTGCAGTCGGATTTTGGATTTGGCGGTGTGGGTATTGACAAAAATGTCAATTTTGTAATAATTATACTTAACTTCCTGTTCCTAACGGGCCCCCGGAAAGAGGGATTGTGATGGCGGACACCAGCATCCCAGGTTACACCTACGGCTCAGAGCAAGTTGCTTGCTCTCCGCTTGGGTTGAAAGACTTGGAGGATTTGAAGAAGGCCGTGCTCTTCGGCCCGGAAGACGAGAGATACCTGCGCATGGCTGGCGAGGTGCTGGCGGACCAGATTGAGGAGGTCCTCGATGTTTGGTACGGTTTTGTTGCATCCCATCCGCATCTGGTTTATTACTTCACGAATGGGAGGGGCAACGCAAACAGTGAGTATCTTGCCGCCGTTCGCAAGCGGTTTGGCCAGTGGATCCTTGATACCTGCAACCGGTCCTACGACCAAGCGTGGCTGGATTACGCCCACGAGATCGGTTTGCGCCACCACCGCACCAAGAAAAATCAGACTGATGGGGTTCAGTCTGTGCCTATAGTCAACCACCGGTATATGGTGGCTTTTATCTACCCGATCACCGCGACGATAAAGCCTTTTCTGGCTAAGAAGGGGCACAGTCCGGAGGATGTGGAGAAGATGCACCAAGCTTGGTTTAAATCGGTGGTGATGCAGGTGGCATTGTGGAGCGTGCCTTATGTAAAAGAGGGCGACTTTTAAGCCGGGAAGGTTCCTCTGAGGCGGCCGGGGTGTATCCAAACACTCCGGCCGCGTTTTAGTTTGGTGCGTTTTTCCGGTTGTGGTTTGGGCGGCGTTTGGGACGCGTGTTCGCATCTGCTCTTGCAGACTTGACTGGTGGTGCGCAGAGGTGTTATACTAAACTCGACTAATATACAATGCAAAGTCAGGAATACTGAAGTGTTTTCCACAAAAGAAGATTACGGACTCCGTGCGGCACTGGACCTGGCGATGTACGCGTCTTCGGGTCCTGTGCAAACCCATGAGATATCCAAACGGCAGGACATACCCGAGGCTTACCTAAACCAGATTCTCGTGGCTCTGCGCCGGGCCGGCATAATCCGGAGTGTGAGGGGGGCTTCTGGAGGGTATACGCTGGCCAAGCCTCCGGGTGCGATTACCGCCGGGGATGTGGTCCGCGCACTTCGCGGGGAGATTTTCTCTGTTCCTGCGTCGGCGGATGCACAACAGCCGTCTGCTGTGAGTCAGCTTTGGGCTTCGGTGCGCGAGGCTGTTGAGAAGTTGCTGGACTCCGTAACCCTAAGCGACCTTCTCGAGAAGCAGTACCAAATCGACCAGAGTTTGAGCTACATGGCGCATATCTGAGAGGCGCATCCCGTGGGACTTTCTTCGGGTTAACCGGCGCCGGCCGTTTGGATTGGTGCTTTGGGGAGTTGTTTTTGTCTGTGGCACTTATTTTGTGCCCGAGTTTGGCTTGGAGGAGATGTATATGAAAATTGCGGACAACATAGCCCAGCTTATAGGCAACACGCCTTTGGTTCGACTGAAAAAGGTAACACAGGGTTGTGTGGCCACTGTTGTGGCCAAGCTGGAGTCTTTCAATCCGGCCGGGTCGGTGAAGGACCGCATTGCGTTCTCTATGATAGAGGCGGCGGAAAAAGAGGGGAAAATCGGTCCGGACACCATAATAGTGGAGCCCACAAGCGGCAACACCGGGATAGGGTTGGCCATGGTGTGTGCCGCCAAGGGTTACAAACTTGTGCTGACCATGCCGGAGAGCATGAGCCTCGAGCGCAGAAGCCTTCTTCGCGCTTTTGGGGCCGAGTTGATTCTTACGCCGGCCTCTGAAGGGATGCCGGGTGCTGTGCGCAAAGCCGAGGAGTTGTGCGCGTCGGATTCGCGCTATTTTATGCCTCAGCAGTTTAAGAACCCCGCAAACCCCGAGATACACCGCCTGACCACAGGCCCGGAGATATGGCGGGATACAGACGGCCAGGTTGATATTCTGGTCAGCGGGGTGGGAACCGGTGGCACGATAACGGGCGTTTCCGAGTATATAAAGCCGAAGAAGCCCTCGTTCCAGGCTATTGCGGTGGAGCCGGCGGCATCTCCGGTTCTATCCGGAGGTCAGCGCGGCCCGCATCCCATTCAGGGGATTGGGGCAGGATTCAAGCCGGATGTGCTGCGCTTGGAGCTTGTTGATGAGATATTCCGCGTTGAGAACGAAGACGCCATAAATATGACACGCCGCCTGGTGAGGGAAGAGGGAATCCTGTGCGGGATCTCTTCCGGCGCGGCGGCGCATGCGGCGGTTGAGGTGGCAAAGCGGCCGTCGAACTCTGGAAAGCTTATTGTGGTGGTACTGCCGGATACGGGAGAGAGGTACCTTTCCACGCCAACCTTCCAGGAGCTTGCCGAGTGAACGGTGCGTAGGGTTTTGAGGCAGGGTATTTTTGGGAGGAGCACAGATGCCTGTTGTGGTGAGGATACCCGCGCCTTTGCGCAAACTTGCGGGGGATGCGGATGAGGTGCGCATAGAGGCTTCCACTTTGGGTGAGCTGATAAGCAAACTGGATGGAGAGTATCCGGGCTTCGCGGGGCGCATACTGGATGAAAGCGGCCAGATTCATCGGTTCGTCAACATATACGTAAACGATGACGATGTTCGGGTTCTTGGTGGGTGCGAGGCCCCTCTCCGTGATGGGGATGAAGTGTCCATCGTTCCGGCAATAGCAGGCGGGTGAGGCAGACAACCGGGGAGATGGCTGGCGTTGAGGACCGCGCGGTTCGGTCCCGGTTGATTTTGGCAGACGGATTTTGGAGGGAAAGCCCGTATCGGTGAAGAATAACAAAATTAACAGTGGTGCCACTTGTTGCACTCTCTATGGGAGGAGCGGTTTATGAAAAGGCGGGCTTTTACCTTGATTGAGCTGCTGGTGGTGATTGCCATAATCGCCATCCTTGCAGCCATCCTCTTCCCGGTGTTTGCAAAGGCCAGAGAGAAAGCGCGGCAGTCGGCGTGTTTATCCAACGTCAAGCAAATGGCGTTTGCCGTGCACAGCTATATGAACGACTGGGATAACTGCTATCCATCTTCCGCTAGATACCCAACTCCGGATCCCAAGTGGGACAACGTGTACGGCTACGGCTTCTGGATGTGGCTTCTGCAACCGTACATGAAGACGTATGATGTTTACCGCTGTCCCAGCGCTCCGCACAACAAGCCGGTGTGGCTTCCGGAAAACAGCCCTTATCCGGTGGCTAACTACGGATACAACGAGTACATTGTCTATACGACGGACCGCGAGTTCAACACCGAAAGCAACATACCTCTCCCCTCGCAAACGGCGCTGATTGCCGACTGCTTCAACGCGGCTTTGTTCCACGATTGGGGCGAGAACGAGGACGACAACACCAACTGGACCAAGGCCCCGGATAAGAAGCGCCTTCCCAGCGGAATTTTGAGGATTAAATACGCCAACGGCAACGGTGGGGTTCCGGGCGGCACGCTTAAGTCGCGCCACGAAGGGAGCAACATTGTTTACTGCGATGCCCATGCGGCTTTTATGCCGGTTGGCCGCTTCGATGCGGTAAACTGGACCGGAGAGCCGACACAGCGTTTGGAGCGCCCGATAATCCACCCGCTTGCCAAGCCGATGCCTTAAGGCAGTGCGAAGACCGGTTTTTGAGGGCACAGCCCGCACGGTTGAAAGACGCCGTGCGGGTTGTGTTTTTGACGGCGTGAGGTTAGGCTTTGGTTTCCACCCAGGCGTGGAGCATTACCGGCGCGCCGTTGCTGGCTTCGATTCCTTTTGTGCGCACTTTGTAGTTTGGGTTTATACCGCGCAAATACTCTGTGATCTCCTGAGCGTGTTCGGGCTTGTGGTAGGTGGCTATTGAGATTCTTGGGCTCCAGCGCTGGATTGTTCTTCTGGCGCCTCGGAGCATTTCCATCTCGTACCCTTCGAGATCGGCTTTGATGTAGGTGATTTTATCGAATAGGTCATCTACCCTTGCCACCTGTATGGGGTGGCCGCTGGAGCCCAGCCTTGATGCAATGCCGTGGTCCGAGAGAAAGGCCGTTCCTGGTTCGCCGCCAACGGCTAATTCGAGGACCTCAGCGTTTGGATAGTGTTGAAGGGTCAGCCTAAGGGCGCTGGCAAATGCAGGGTGTGGCTCCACAGCGTAGATGCGTCTGCACTTCGATGCAACAGACAGCGAGAACAACCCTTCGGATGCGCCGCAGTCCAGCACCACATCCTCCGCGGTTACCTGAGTTCCTTCGGCTTCGTAGTAGTGCCAATCGTCAGGGCACATGGTTTCGCATATAACCTGACACAGCGGCCTCAGTGGAAACCGTTTTGCGAAAAGTTTTATAGCGTCCGACGGTTGGGTTGGCAAATTCTTCGGATAGTACAAAGCGGTTGGGAGGTTTTTGAGGCTGACAATCCAGAAATCCCCACCGTCCTCGATTTTGGTTATCAAGCGCTTGGCTTTACTTACGCAGGTTCTGCCTGCAACCTTGGCGAGCAGCTCGGCAAGGCCAACGTTGTTTCTTTTCCCACGCAGCCAGTGCCAAACGATTGCCAATCTGCGTTTCACTTGGGCAGTGCACGCTGTATGGTTTGCTCCAGGAGGCCTAGCTCACCGTTCTTCAGCACCGATTCGATGAGGTTTGCCGCAGAGTTTTCCTGGATGTAGATAAGAATCGAAACGATGAGTATGCCGACCAAGAGCTGGGCCAGTATCCAAGGCCATGCCCAGGATAAGGTGCGCAGGAATATGCGCCCGAAACCTGGATGCCCGGCTTGCCTGTTTGCCGCTATAGACGTGATGGCCGCGGCCGCCACCATTAAGATGGGCACTCCGTAGCTCCAGCGGATGTAAAGCTCCGGTGTTACCGGTGCGCTGGCCAAAGATGGCAGGCTCTGCCAAACCCTGCTGACCGTTATAACCGCAAAGATGGTTAGCGCGTCCACAGGCAGGGTTGAGGTAACGGTTACTGTTAAGTTCAGCGCCTGAGTGGGGCGTCCGTTGCTTGGCAGGAAGGAGCTGGCAATGGATGCCAGCAGTCCAACAGCGAAACAGATTCCCAGGGCCGAGATAATCACAGCCAGCCAGTACCAAAGTAAGCTTGCTTTTAGGTGTGGCTCAAGCCAACCGGGCTGTGTGGAGTTGTAGATGGAAATGAAACCGCGTTGTTTAGCGGCGGTTTCGATTTCCCTGCGGACCAAATCCGCCTCCTTGAGACGCCCGGATTCGCGCAGTGCGGTCTCCAGCGTTTTGCCGTCCAGCACCCACGCGGTTTCTTGGATGACCGTTCCATTATACACCCCTTGAGCGGAGGCCTCCCTCTTTCGGATACTGCCGCCAAGGGTTACCAGCGCCATGTGGACATCCAGTTTGTTGGGCAGGTTTTTGGCTTGGACCAGCTTTACAGCGAGCTGACGGAACAGAGCGTGGTGCGGGAGTGCCGCCAGAAGCGTTCTGGCGGAAAGGGCGGCCTTGGCGGGTTTGGCGCCGGCATCTTGGGCTGTTTGCATAATCGCTTGAGCCAGCTCCCATTCATGGGGGTTGTACTGCTTGCGCGAGGCCTCTATAACGGTCTTCGCCGCTTCTTCCAGGTTGCCGGAGGTGGCGGCTGTGCCTGCGAGGGCTAGGTCGAAGAAGGCGTTTTGCGGCTCCAAGCGCTTTCCATCTTCGGCGGCCTTTCGTAGCTCTTCGATGGCGGCCGCATCGAACCGCTTTGCCAGCGCTTCGATGAGCGCCACGTATGCGACCGGATCTTTAGGGGATTCGGCAACCAAGCGGCGGGCTTCATCCAGCGCCTTGGTTCCGGCCGCCGGCAGTGCCACCAAAGTAAGGCGCACATGTCTTTGGCTCGGTTTGGGGTGTTGGTTGATGAAGCTCCAGTCAACAAGTGTAAACAGCGGAACGTGGTCCAGCGTCCAGCGCAGGTTGGATACGCTGGCGCCTTCTGCGGCTGGTCCCAGAGCTTTCTCATCGATGGGTATGCTGTGAGATACAGCCAAAGCGAAGTATCTTCTCGGTACCGGTAGCAGGGCTATCAGCGCAGAAGCCACAAGGATGCTCAAAAAAGCTATCCTGGTAAGTCTCAGCATGCCGGATTGGCAAACCTCCTTTGTTCAGCACTTGCGGTCCAAGTAAGCGCCCTTACGCTTTTCGACGAGAGGGCGGGAACTCCTTGGGGCAAATTTTTTCGATGAAACGTTTTTGCCCAGGCCTTTCAAGATGTTTGCTTCCACTCACCTCTTGCTTTTCTTCCGTGCTTCACGGTGGGGGGAATCAGGCGTCTTTCTGGGGGCTATCGGCTTCTTTGAAGACTACTGCTATTGTTGTTTGCCTTCGCCTTGCGTAATGTGCTATCGTTATTGCCGAGAGAAAAGCAGGAGAGTGAGGGGTTGCTGGGATGAGGAGACTTTTTCTTTTGGTGGCGGTTTTTTCACTGCTGGTGATGGTGCCCTGCGTTAGCGCGGAGCAACTTCCGCTTTACGGGGATATGAACGAGGACGGCTCTTTGGACGTGATGGACGTGGGTTTGGCACTGCGCGCGGTTTTGGGTTTGAGGGTGTTCCCGGCTGATGTGATGCGAGCGGCGGATGTGGCGCCGCGCCGCACCGAGTACTCTTTCGGAGATGGGCGCGTGGATGTGAGCGACGTTCTCCGGCTGCTGCGGTATATCCTGGGTTTGGAGAGCGGTCCGTGGCCGGCAAAACCGAGCTTTTTCTCCTTTGAGATTGGCAACACATGGTCTTATATGAACAGCAGTGGAGAAACCATTACAGCTCGGGTGGAAAAATTGGTCAGGGTGGAGGGTTTGCTTTACAACAAGGAAACAGGGCAGTATACCTACAACCCGCTGGCTCGCGAGAGCGAATTTGCCGAAGCTTACGAAGTGGTGCTTTCCAATGGACAGGCCTACTGTTTGAGGCAGGACGAGGTTCCCGGAGAGGGAGGTGGGCGGTTTGTGCTGAGGATGCTGAGGCGCACAGAGCCCGGCGGCGCTACCAGTACTTTTGTCCCACCTGTTGAGTTGGTGCGGTATCCTTTTGAGATAGGTGATAGCTGGAGCGGCGATGTTAGCCTGCCGGCCGGAGGGCTTACACCAAAGGGTGCATACAGCAGTAAGGTTCTGAAGAGAGATGTTATGAATACGCCGGCGGGTCGTTTTGATGTGTTCCACATTGAGACAGTTGTGAGCACGCAGGTATTTAGCGTGCCGATTAAGTTCCGCGAAGACTGGTACTATTCCCCATGGTTTGGCTGGGTGGGCATCGGGAGCACCGATGAAGGCGGGCCGAAGTGGACGGTGGTCAGCGCAAGAGTGCAAGGCCTTAGCTATCCTTTAACGGGGTTTGATTTTGGCATTCCCGGCAGGATGTAATCCGCACACGGGTTTAATGCGAGGGTTGCTTGCGGCTGTTGATTGCGGTGTGCTACAATTCCATCGGTAGTTCAGGCCCCTGACGAAAAAATTTCCCAGGGCTGTGGCAGGTTCCCGTGGATTTGCTTCGGCAAAACCGCGGCGGTTTGAAGGCTGCAGCCCAAACGGATTGGATAAAAATGCTCAGTGTTACCAGGCTTTTGTGCGGCACTGCCACTCCGGGCGATGCTCTTCGCTACGGGCGCGATACTTCGCGTCTTCCTTCACACCTTTTGCATTACTCTCAGGATAAGCGGCCGATCGTTGTTTGGAACCTCATACGCAGGTGCAACCTGCGCTGCGTGCACTGTTACTCTGATTCCAGAGACCAAGAGTATCCGGGCGAGCTTACCACCGAAGAGGGCAAGCGGTTCATCGACCACATGGCGGATTTCGGTGTGCCGACCGTGCTTTTCTCCGGCGGTGAGCCGCTTATGCGCCCGGATTTGTTCGAGCTGGCGGCTTACGCTCGGGAGAAGGGCCTGCGCTGTGTGCTTTCCACAAACGGCACGTTGATTGACGAAAAAACCGCTCAGCGCATAAAAGAGGCGGGCTTCGCTTACGTGGGCGTCAGCATTGACGGCTTGGAGGATGTGCACGACCGCATTCGCGGTGAGAAAGGCGCTTTCCAACGGACGCTTCAGGGCATTCGCAACTGCCGCGATGTGGGGATACGCGTTGGCCTCCGCTTCACTGTGCACAAACTCAATGCGGATCAGCTTCCCGGCATCTTCGACCTGATGGAGCAGGAGCGCATTCCGCGTTGCTGCATTTACCATCTGGCCTATGCCGGAAGGGGGGATAAAATCCGGCGCAATGACCTTCTGCCCGAGGAAACCCGCCGAATTGTGGATTATATCTTCGACCGCGCAGAGGATATGCACCGGCGCGGCGTGGAGAACGATATCCTCACCGTTGACAACCACACGGACGGTGTGTACCTGTACCTCCGCGTGAAGGAGCGCCAGCCTGAGCGTGCCGAAGAGGTGTACCAGATGCTGAAGTGGAACGGGGGAAACCAATCCGGCATTGCTGTGGCGTGCGTGGATAACCTAGGCAATGTGCACCCCGATCAGTTTTCCTGGCACCAGACCTTCGGCAATGTGAAGGAGCGCCCCTTCGGGGAGATATGGCAGGATACTTCGCATCCCATTATGGCTATCCTCAAAAACCGCAAGCCGCACCTTAAAGGCCGCTGTGCCGCCTGCAAGTTCTTGGAAATATGCAACGGCAACCTGCGTGTGCGCGCCGAAAGGTACTACGGCGATTTTCTTGCGCCGGACCCCGCGTGTTACCTCTCCGATGAAGAGATTGGCCTGAAATGACGCCTCTCACCCTTCGGTTGGGCCACAGTCCGGACAGCGACGACGCCTTCATGTTCTACGCGTTGGCCTGCGGCAAGCTGGACACGGGCGGCGTAAACTTTGAACACATTCTTCAGGATATCGAAACCCTGAACGCATGGGCGATGGAGGGCAGGCTTGAGATAACCGCTCTGTCTGCCCACGCTTACGCCTACGTGTGCGACCGCTACATACTGCTTCCCCACGGAGCCAGCATGGGCGAGGGGTACGGCCCGATGGTGGTAGCGCGCCAGAAACTGCCCCCAGAAGCCCTCCGCGGCGCAAGGATAGCTGTCCCCGGCAAACTTACCAGCGCGTATTTGGCCCTGCGTCTCTATGAAGACGAGTTCGAACCCGTGTTCATTCGGTTCGATGAGATAATGCAGGCGGTTGCCGACGGCAGTGTGGATGCCGGCCTGCTCATACATGAAGGGCAGCTTACCCATGCCAGTTTCGGACTGCATACGGTGGTTGACCTCGGTGCGTGGTGGTGGAATACAACCGGGTTGCCTCTGCCTTTGGGGCTGAACGCTGTTCGGCGCGACCTTGGCTCCGAGTTGATTCGCCGCGTTTCGGCGCTTCTGCATCAAAGTATTCGGTATGCTTTGGAGCACCGCCAAGAGGCGCTTGATTACGCGTTGAAATATGGCCGCGGACTGTCATCCGACACTGCCGACAGATTTGTTGGCATGTACGTGAACGAGCGCACGCTGGATATGGGTCCAGATGGGCGCGAAGCCGTGAAGCAGTTTCTGCAAATGGGGGCCCAGCGCGGTTTGGTGCCGTCCGACGTGCGTGTGGAGTTTGCCGAGTAGCCGTTGGCGCAGTTGGCAGTTGCAGGCGTGCGAATCCGGATTTTTGTGCATCGGGGTTGGACGGGCGGTTTCGCAGGGGGCTTCTTGCGCTCTGCACAAGTGCGCGTGCTGGAGAGCCTTTCGTTAGGGCTGTAAATTCCGCGTTTCAGAAGCTCTGCTGTTGCAGGGACCGGTTTGGCGGCGTCGAACCAGCAAGTAAGCCTGTCTTGAATGGGGGTGTTTGGATGTATACCTTTCGGCGCCGACCATCGGGGTTCACCCTGATTGAACTGCTTGTGGTTATTGCGATTATAGCCATTCTCGCTGCCATTTTGTTCCCTGTTTTTGCGTCCGCGCGGGAGCGTGCGCGCTCCACTACCTGTCTTAACAACCAAAAGCAGATCGGCACGGCTCTTTTGCAGTACATGGGGGATTACGATGAGCTGTTTCCCGCTTACAACATCGATTCGGGATTGTGGCCGGAGGCACTGCGCGGATATTTGAACAAGATAACCAAGGCAAACACCGCAAGTGTGTATCTTTGCCCCTCGGTTAGCGAATCCGAGCAGGGGTGGGGAAGTGCACACACGACTTGGTTTTGGAACCAAGGCAATTTTAGCTCGATGGGTGCCTATGCCCACAACGGTTTTGTTTACAACTGCGGTCAGTCTGACGTCAAGGATCCTGCAAACACCATGTTCGATGCTGACGGCGTGTGGATTGATACTTGGCCACTGCCCACGCAGAAGCTTCCCGCCAATATGGAGACGCCTCCTGACGACTGCGGCATGGGGCGCATAGCTATAGATCGCCACAAAGGCGGCATCAACATGACCTTTGTGGACGGTCACGCCAAATGGGTTCCCATCAAGAAGCTTCCGGAGATAACTTACAGGGCGAATCCGAGCGTGCCATTGTCGGAGCGCCCGAAGAATTACTTTGACTGCGATGCCAATATACCGGCAGTTTACGGTTGCAGGGGGTACTGATGTTCCGCGGTTTGTGGAATATTCCATTGGTGCGCAAAGGGCTTGTTTTGGCGGTTTTGTTGTGTGGAGCACTGAGTGCCGCTCCATCCAATGCGGTTACCCGGGCTGTGTTGGGCGATGTTACCGGAGACTCCAGGGTGGCGGTTGACGACGCGGTGAGGGTGCTGCGCGTGGCGGTCGGCTTGGCTCTGCCGACGAGGAACGACCTCCGCCTTGGCGATGTTGCGCCGCGCAAGGGCGTCGGTAACCGAATAATCGGCGATGGTGCCCTGACTGTGGCAGATGTGCTGGCTATACTGCGCCGCGCCGTCGGCCTTATATCCGACGAGGATTTCGGAGCGAACCTTACGCTTGTGTTCGTGGAGCCGGATACGGTGGTTCTCGGGCCTGGCGATCGCCAAAGGTTTGACGTGATGGTTGTTGGGCCGATGGTTACCGGCGTGAGCTGGCGGGTGGTGGGATCCGCCGGCGGGATTATATCCACCGACGGGGTTTACACCGCTCCGCAGAAAATAATCGGAGTGCAGAAGGTTATTGTTGAAGCACAGGTTGACGCTTCAACTGGCACAGCCGAGGTTGTGTTGGATGAGGAGGGTGCCCCTCCGCCACCGCCGCCGTTGGGTTAGCCCAATTTTGCGGGACGAAGAAACACGCACACCTTACTGCGCACCAGTGGGAGCAGTTATGGGCTTGCAGTCGAGGGTTTTTGTCGCAGTCTTAGCGGCGCTGTGCTTGTTTTTTGCCGTGCCGCCTGGTGCTGCCGATGTTCGGGTAACGTCTATCGGCGGAAGCAGTGTTTGGCCTGGCGGTTCAGCTCCAGTTACCGCAACCGTGGTTAACAGCGGTGGTTCTGCTGTTACGGTGCATGCGGTGGCGCTTCGCATTTTTATAGGCGATAAAGACGTTACAAAGTACCTTTTGGTTGTTCCGCTTCAGCCCTTTCCGGTGCAAGTGAACGCAGGCGAGGTGGCCCGCTTCAGCTTCCAGGTGACCTCTCCGCGGGATGCGCCTTCCGGCCGGCTTGCCGTGGAGGCCGCTCTTTTCGGGTACGATACGTCAGTCGGCGGCGGTAAAAACCTGCTTGACAACCCCAGTTTGGAGGGGATAAGCGGCTACAGCGCGGCAAAGGATCCGCCAGGTTGGTCCTTTGGCCAGGACTATCCCTCCACAGCGGAGCATGCCTGGGTTCGCGACGAGTTCGTGAGCGGCCAGGCCTCGTACAGGCTGTCCAAGCAAGGGGGGTTGCTTCAATCGTACTTGCAGCAGGTGGTTCCCGGCTCTAAGTTGAAACCCAACACGACCTACACCTTCTCGGGATGGGTGAAGACCGAAAAGCTGCCGGCTGGAGCGGCGGCCGCACTGGTGGTTTGGTGGGACGACGGGGCTTACCACCAATCGTTGGAAACGCCACCGGTTACGGGAACTTCCGGCTGGCGGAAGGTGATTGGAAGATTCACCACGGGACCCAGACAACCGAATTTGGCAATATTTCGGGCTCAGGTTTCGGGGTCTCCGGGCGGCTCCGCGTGGTTCGATGACCTGTCGCTTTCGGAAGGGGGGCAGGACGGCGGTTTCACGGTTTTCAGCCAGCGGTTTCCCCTTGGACGCATGCTGGGCGATGCCAACGGCGACGGCGCGGTTACGTCTGCAGATGTGGTTTTAGTCTTACGTGCGAGTTTGGGCCTTGCAACGCTGTCCGAAGAAGGCCTTGCGGCTGTGGATTTCAACCGAAACGCCAAGGTGGACCATGCCGATGTCGTGGTTTGCCTGCGCATGGCCTTGGGCCTCCCCACGAAGTACTAGGCTCCACCTCTCGGACATAGATTTCGTTGGCGGTTTCGTTGTCGAGGGCGATTTCGGTTTGATCCACCTGAATCACGTAGGAAGGGTGCTTTTGGTGGAGCTTAATTATAGTCCCCGGCACCACATGAAACGCGCTGAGGCGGTCCAAAGTTGATTTTCGCCGCTGGTGAATGAAAACGATTTTAGCCACGGCCCCCGGGCGGAGCTGGGTGAGCGGCGTAACAAGCGGTCTGATCTCTGTTTGAAATCGGGCACAGCAGGGACCGCGGGGTATGGGGCGCCCGTGGGGGCATTTCGGGGGATGACCAAGCAGTGTGCATACGCTGTCTGTTGCCTTCTCCGAGAGTATGTGCTCGAATCGGCAGGCGTTGTCTTCCACTTCTTCCGATGGAAGCTCGAGAATTTCCGATAAAAGCACCTCGGCCAGTCTGTGGCGGCGTATCACTTTTGCGGCCAGCTCTTCACCTAGAGGGAGCAGGTTTATTTTGCCGTCGTGAATCTCGATGAGGCCGTCTTGTTGCATGGTTTCCAGCAGTTCGGCCGCGTTGCTTTCCTCGGTGCGCGCCAGCAGATTTTCCACCGTTGTTGGCTCGCCGTCTTCTCTCAGTATCCAGATTAGCTCTAGCAGTTCCTCGTGGTTTTCTGGGACCTTCATGAGTTGCGTATCCTCCACTTTTTCCAAAGCGTGGTGAGCCATTCGGCAATTCTGCTTCTGGTGGGGAATTCGTAGCCGCAGTTGGGGCACACGACCATTCCGCAGTTGCTGGCAAGCGGGCAGCTTTTGCACGCCGTGGGTTTTTGGTCTGGATCCCACACGAAGCGGGTTCCGCACAGACCGCATACATGTAAAGATTTCTTTCCCATCAGAAGCTAATTCCAAGGGTGGTAAGAGCCACGTTGAGCAAAGTTCCAGCTCCCACCGCAAAGATTATAGTGAATAGTGCAATACTTACCGCGGCTTTCAGGCCGCGTTCTTTTGCCGTAACGAAAAACTGGGCAATGCAGGGCACAAAGAACGTAATGGTTACAACGCTTACCAATACCTGAGTGTTGCTGAGTTGGCCTTTCTGGGCCATGTCATACAGCACGGTGGCCCCGTAGTCCCTTCTCAGGAAGCCCATAAGGAAGGAAATGGCGGCTTCCTTTGGCAATCCCAGAAGGTTAACAACTACTGGGCGCAGTAGGCCTTCTGCTATTTTCAGCAGGCCCAAGCGGTCGGATGCGAAGAGGATAAACGTACCCAACACAAAAAGGGGAACCGCTTCTTTCAGGTACCACTCCATGCGGGCGGCCACTTTCACCGCCAGGTTGCTTATCTGGGGCCGGCGGATTGGCGGCAGCTCCAGGATGAACTCGGAGCTGTCGCCGGGGAGCAGTTTGGAAGCTATGTAACCCACCAGCGCCAGTGATGATATCACTATTGCCACCCAAATCACTGTTGCTGTTGCGGAGAGAGAGCCCAGCAGTCCCAATATCACTCCCAACTGGGCGGAGCACGGCACGCCCAATGTCAGCAGTAGGGTAACCAGAAGCCGCTCTCTGCGCGTTTCCAGTATCCGGGCCGTTAGGGTTGCCATTGTGTCGCAACCAAGACCCAGAATCATGGGCAGTACCGCTTTACCGTTGAGGCCAACCACTTTGAAGATGCGGTTAACCATGACAGCCAGGCGCGGCAGGTATCCGGAGTCCTCAAGTATCCCAAAGGCTAGGAAGAAAGTTGCCACAATTGGAAGAACGATGGCAAAGGCGTAGGTAAGGGCCATGGTAATCAGCCCGTATTCTCCGACCAGCATATCCCGCAGGAGTGGAACGGGAAGCACGGTGCGGATAACGGCAGATGCGGCGGGGTTGATGTAGCGACTGAACACCACTTCTTCCAAGAAGCCGACCAGCGTTTGCGCCCCGAAAACCCCAACGAACTGGTAGACCAAGAACAGAACGGCAAGCAGTATGGGTATGCCCCAAACCGGATGCATGGCCAGCCGTCCGAACAGCGAGGCCAAAGAGCCCATCTCACCGCTGGATACATTGGTTACCTGAGCGGCGATATCGTCTGCCCATTTCAAGCGCTGGCGGTTGATTGCGTAACCAAGCGGCTCTGGGTGGCGGCTTTGAGCCTCCTCTCTGAGGTTTTTCAGCTCCTCAAGCCTTTGGGGTGGAAGGTGCAAACGCAGCCAAGGAATCAGCGTTTCGTCGCCGCTCAGTATCATGAGGGCGAGTGCTCGTTTGGAAACGCGAGCGTTGGGCAAAATGGATGCGATCTGCTCGATGGCTTCTTCGATGTCTGCGCTGTAATGCAGGCTGAGGGTTGGCTTGCGTGGGGATGCGGCCGATGTGCGCAGTCTTTCGATTCCTTTTCGGTGGATTGCCACTGTGGGCACAACATCCACGCCGAGGAGTTTGGAGAGCTTGTCCGCATCCACTTCTATGCCGCGGTTTTGGGCCTCATCCTGCATGTTCAGCGCGATAACAAAGGGGATATCCATTTCCGCCAGCTGAATGGAAATCAGCAGGGCACGGCGGAGGTTTTTCGCATCCGCGATTTGGACGACTGCATAGGAGTCTTTTTCCAGGAGGATGTCTCTTGTAACCTGCTCGTCCTCGGAGTTTGGGGTTAGGGAATTGATGCCCGGAGTATCGATCACCTCAATTCTGCGGCCGTTTATGGTGGTCCAGCCGGTGGTTAGCTCAACCGTGGTGCCTGGGTAGTTGGAAACGGTTACATAGGTGCCGGTAAGCGCGCCGAAGACCACGCTTTTGCCCACGTTTGGGTTTCCAACCAGAACCAAACTTTTTACTTCGCCGGAGGGGCGGTTCTGAGCATCAGATTCCACGGCAGTGAAAACTCCTCGTGTTCGATGGATTGCCAAGCGCTTTTGAATATGACAATCATTATCATTTAGAAGCCACAACCCAAACTGTTGTTGGAAGCTACCACTATTATAAGTTTCAGGTGGGATAGATGTAAAGGAAACGGGGAGGTTGTGCGCGCTTATCTGAGGCGGGTGTTTTAGTCTCTGGGACGGGTTGGAGGATTGGGGCGGTTTTGGCCTTTACAAAAATCGGTTTGGTTGGTTATGTTCGGGAAGCAATGGTTATTCGCGCGGCGAATGCGGTGGTCCGCGATTTGTCCGCCTTTCTATGAGCGGGTTTTACAGGACTTTGCAATGTGGAGGTTTTTCAAAGCCTCTGTTGCCGGCGGTGAAGAGGCTGGGCTTTTGAAGGTGTATGTTAAGATGTTATAATAAGCTCAACACGTCTTGCATTTTTGAGGAAGGGGTAGGGATGCCTTTGGAATTTCAGCGTGTTCTAGTGGCGAACCGCAGTGAAATTGCGATTCGCGTCTTCCGTGCTTGCACTGAACTCGGCATTCGGACAATAGGCATTTACAGCAACGAGGACCGAGGTGCTCTGCACCGCTACAAGGCGGACGAAACCTATTTGGTGGGCGATGGTCTTGATCCGCTTAAGGCTTATATGGACATACCGTCCATCATGGAGATCGCCAAGCGCCACGGTGCTGATGCCATTCACCCGGGGTACGGTTTTCTTTCCGAGAACCCCAACTTCGCGCGGGCCTGCGAGGAAGCGGGAATCAAATTCATCGGACCGCCATCGAGCATTCTGGAGCTGATGGGAGATAAAACCGCCGCCCGCCGTACGGCGCAGTCGCTTGGCATACCGGTTGTTCCGGGAACCGACGAGCCTTTGCCTGACGAGGACGCTGCTGTTGAAAAGGCCGCTGAGATCGGATATCCGGTAATGCTGAAAGCTTCTTACGGCGGTGGTGGGCGCGGAATGCGCGTATGCCAAAATGAAGCAGATCTCCGCCGCTTTTTCAAGCAGGCTCAAAGTGAGGCGGTGCTGGCTTTTGGGCACGGAGAGATATTCCTTGAAAAGTACCTCAGCCGGCCTAAGCACATCGAGGTTCAGATACTGGCAGACGAGTACGGAAACACTGTTCATTTGTTCGAGCGAGACTGCTCCATTCAGCGGCGCCACCAGAAGGTGATCGAAATTGCTCCAAGCCCGTCGCTGGATCCTGGGATTAGAGAGAGCATACTCGATGCGGCTGTTCGCCTTGCCAAGCACGTGGGTTACGTCAATGCCGGCACAGTTGAGTTCCTAGTTGATTCCGAGGGTAGGTTCTATTTCATCGAGATGAATCCGCGTATTCAGGTGGAGCACACGGTTACGGAGATGGTGACCGGCATAGACATAGTGAAAGCCCAAATACGCATTGCCGAGGGCCACCCGCTGGACAGCCCCGAGATAGGAATTAGGTCTCAGGAGGATGTTTCCATCAGGGGATATGCCGTGCAGTGCCGCATCACTACCGAGGACCCAACCAACGATTTTATGCCGGACTACGGGCGCATAACCCACTACCGCTCTGCCGCCGGGTTTGGCATTCGGCTTGATGCAGGTACCGCTTTCACAGGGGCCGTTATAACTCCATACTATGACTCGCTTCTCGTGAAAGTAACCTCTTGGAGCCTTACTTTCCAGGATGCGTGCCGCAAGCTCGGGCGTGCCCTTGCCGAATTTCGAATACGCGGCGTTAAAACCAACATCCCCTTCCTTGAAAATGTTGTGCGCCACCCGGTGTTCCTCTCCGGCAATTTTACCACAAGCTTCATAGAGGAAACGCCGGAGCTTTTCGTGTTCCCAGAACGGGCGGACCGAGCCAGCAAACTCCTTCAGTTTATCGCCGATGTCAGCATCAACGGAAACCCGGATGTAAAGGCGCCGAGGCCGTCCAAACTCCGCCAGGCTGTGGTGCCCCCGTACGACCCCGATTCTCCAATACCCCCGGGAACCAGGGATCTGTTCAAACAGCTCGGTCCGGAGAAGTTCTCCGAATGGATTCTCGAACAGCGCCGCGTGCTCATTACAGATACAACTCTGCGCGATGCCCATCAGTCTCTACTTGCAACCAGAATGCGGACCTACGACATGCTCCGCATCGCTCCAGCCAAGGCCAGACTGCTTTCTGGGTTGTTCTCTTTGGAAATGTGGGGCGGGGCCACTTTCGATGTAAGCATGCGCTTCCTCCATGAAGATCCTTGGGAGCGGCTTGCCCTTCTGCGTGAGGCGATACCCAATATCCTATTTCAGATGCTTCTTAGGGGCGCCAATGCTGTTGGCTATTCCAACTATCCAGACAACGTTGTGCGCGCCTTTGTTAAAGAAGCCGTGGATGCTGGAATCGACCTGTTCCGAATTTTCGACTCTCTCAACTGGGTTCCCGGCATGACCAGCGCCATCGAGGCGGTGAGGGAGGCTGGCGCGATTGCAGAAGCCGCGATTTGCTACACCGGCGATATATTCGATCCAGCAAGAAGCAAGTACAACCTCAAATACTATGTGGATTTAGCCAAGGAACTGGAGCGCCTGGGAGCCAACATACTTGCCATTAAAGACATGGCGGGCCTTCTGCGTCCGTACGCGGCCAGGAAGCTTATAAGCACCCTTAAGCAGGAGATCGGAATCCCAATACATCTTCACACCCACGATACAGCGGGGGTTCAGGCAGCTTCTATCCTTTTCGCTGTTGAAGCGGGGGTGGATATTATTGATGCTGCTTTCGGTGCCCTCTCCGGCCTAACATCCCAACCGAATTTAGAATCCATAGTCGCCGCCCTTGCGCGACAGGAGCGCGATACCGGCCTTGACTTTGACCAACTCCTTCGGTTTTCGGACTATTGGGAGGTTGTGCGCGAGTACTACGCTCCGTATGAGAGCGGAATGAAGGCCAGCTCGGCAGATGTTTACATCCACGAGATTCCGGGAGGGCAGTACAGCAACCTCCGCCCGCAAGCCGAAGCTTTGGGTCTTGGCGACCGCCTGCCGGAGCTTAAGCGCATGTACGCTGTTGTTAACCACCTGCTTGGAGATGTGGTGAAAGTTACGCCCTCCTCTAAGGCGGTGGGAGACCTCGCCTTGTTCATGATGACAAACAATCTAACTCCCGAGGATCTGCTTGAGAAAGGTGAAGAACTCTCCTTCCCGGAATCGGTTGTGAGCTTCTTCGCCGGCGAGATGGGACAGCCGCTGGGCGGTTTTCCAGAGCGTCTTCAGCAGGTTATCCTCAAGGGAAAATCAGCGCCGCCGGGGGGAGCTGCAAAAACCCTTCAGCCTATTGATTTGGAAGCAACCAGACAGCAGTTGGCCGCAAAGATCGGCCGCCCGGTCAGCCAGAGAGACCTCCTTTCTTACCTTATGTACCCCAAAGTGTTTCTGGAGTTTGTTGAGCATCAGAGGCGCTACTCCAACGTGATGCCACTTCCGACTCCGGCCTTCCTCTACGGGTTGAAGCCCGGCGAGGAGATAACGGTGGATATTGAGAAGGGGAAAACGCTTTTCATCAAACTGGTTGCCGTAAGCGAGCCGGATGAGGAAGGGGTTCGGTCTGTTTTCTTCGAGCTGAACGGCCATCCGCGCGAGGTAAGGGTTGTGGATGCATCTGTTGGTGTTAGCGTTCAGCGGCACATTAAAGCGGATCCGGAGAATCCTCATCACGTTGGAGCCCCAATGCCAGGCATGGTGGTGGAAGTACCGGTTCATCCTGGACAAACGGTGGAGAAAGACCAGACGCTTGTTGTGCTGGAAGCGATGAAGATGCAGACTAACGTGGCCAGTCCCAGAGCGGGCAAAATCAAGGATGTGTTTGTTGCCAGGGGCACGCGCGTAGATACTGGTGACCTGCTTGTCACTTTCGAATAAAACTTGCGGGAGGCATAGGCGTGACTGAGCGAGAAAACCATCTTCGGTGCATCGAGTTCCGCAGGCCCAAGTGGATTCCCGTTGTTGTGTATTTTCTACCTGCGGCACTGCACCGGCACAGAGAGCGTTTGGAGGATTTGATTCTGCGCCACCCGGTGATTTTCGGTCCTTACCGCAGGGGCTCCATCGATTTCGATTCCTTTGGTCCGGCATATGCCGAGGGCTTTTACGTTGACAACTGGGGATGCACCTGGCAGAACATCCTGCCGGGCATGGAGGGTCAGCCGGTTGGTCATCCTTTGGCGGACTACAGCCTTTTGGACTCTTACCGCCCGCCGGATCCCCTGACGCAGGCCGAGCGCGGTCCGCGGCCGGATTGGGAGCAGGTGGCAGCTCAGGTTGAGAAAGCCAGGCAAGAGGGGAAGCTCGTTTGGGGGCACGGAGACCGCTTCTTTGAGCGATTGCATTTTCTCAGGGGTTTTTCGGCTCTCATGATAGATTTCGTTGAGTGCCCGCCAGAGCTAAACCGTTTGATAGAAATGGTTCTTCAGTACAACCTGGCTTTGGTGCACAAGTGGCTTTCGTTGCGGCCGGATATTATGTCTTTTGGAGACGATTTGGGCACCCAGAACGCGGCCATGGTCAGCCCGGAAACCTTCCGCCGGCACCTAAAGCCTGCGTATGCCCGAATGTTTCAGCCGTGCCGTGAGGCTGGTGTTCATGTGCGCCTGCACTCCGACGGTTGTATATTGGAGCTTGTGGATGACTTGATCGACGCCGGCGTTACGGTTTTGAATCCGCAGGTACGCGCTAACACTTTGGAGGGTCTTCGGCGCACCTGCAAGGGCAGGGTGTGCATACACCTTGATTTGGACCGCCAGCTTTTTCCCTTCGCCACCCCAAAGCAGATACGCGAGCATGTGGAAGAAGCCGTGGAGGTTCTGGCCAGCCCCGAGGGAGGCCTTGCTCTTTACGCGGAGATAGGTCCGGACGTGCCTTTGGAGAACATCGAAGCTGTGTGCTCGGCCTTGGAATGGGCACGGGAGAGGTTTTCTTAGCTTTGTGCAAGAGTATCAGTTAGTGGCTGGTTCGTGCTGACTGGGTTTGTTTGGCAAATCAGTGAGTGGCTTTCTTTCCATAGGCCTGCGGTTTTCTTGGTTTGCCACGAGGATGTATCCAATACCCCTCTGTGTGAGGATATAGCGGGGTGACGATGGGCAGGGCTCCAATTTCCTCCGAAGGTTGGCTATGTGCACCCGGAGGGTTTTTTCATCGGCAGGGTATACGGTTCCCCAAACGTGCTTTTGTATCATTTCCGGGGTCACGACCTTGTTGGCATTTGCGGCTAAGAATTCCAGTATTCGGTATTCGGTGCGCGTTAAGTGAATATTCTCGCCGCCTTTTGTTACGCGGCGGTGTTGGAGGTCTATCTCTATGTCGCCGCACGTAACGATTGGTTCAGATGCACCGACCGATATAGAACTACGGCGGACGAGGGCTCGGAGCTGGGCACCAAGCAGGTTGGAGGAAAAAGGCACCACTATGAAGGCGTCTGCGCCAGCATCCAAAGCTGCTGCTAACTTCCTGTTGGAAGGTGCATCGGTTATCAGAAGAATAGGAGCGTCTGAGAGAATGCGGATGTGCTGGAGGAATTCGCTTTCTCTCTCGCATACCGATTCATCTACAATAATAGCGATTGGCGAATGGTCGATTATACTCTCGGCAGTTTGGTTTGGGCTGGCGCTAACCACAGAAATATTTTGCGATCTCAGAGCGGTTTGCACAGCTCTAGCGATTCTCGAGCTTTTTGTGACTACCAGTACGGTTTCTGGTGCGGCACCTCGCTTCATAGGTTTAGATGCGGCGTCGCGCGGTGTGCTCGTGAACTGAGAATGGGCTTGATTTGGCTTACCCAGCTGCGACTGTCCGTTCGAATTGTACAATTTGTTTTCGTGTCCCATTTATACTACCCTGGTACCATTAAGGTCACACGCGTCGGTCGCGTGCTTGGTGTGGAATTATGCCCTTCCGGTCTGGGCAGCACAGACCGGAAGGGTGATGCGGCGGAGCGGAGGAACCCAATGCTTAGACCGCTAGCCGCTAAAAGTTTTGCAATATTACCTCATCGTTTTCGCCGTCACCGAAGGGGATTAGGGACTCTGCGTAGGTTGAGGTTGTCAGCTTGGTGGTTTCTTTGGTAGATGGTTTGCGCGGTTGCTTGCGGGCAGAGCTTCCACGCGACGCGCTGCGAGTCAAGTCTGCGCTTAGATGGAACCCGGCGAGCATGCTTCTCATCTCTTCGGCTTGGCTGGCAAGTTCTTCAGAAGAGCTTGCCGTTTCCTCGGAGTTTGCGGCGTTTTGCTGGGTTACTTGGTTGATTTGCTCTACGGCTGTAGCTATTTGGGAGACGGATTGGCTTTGTTGCTCTATAGCCGCTGCCATTTCCGACATTACCACGCCTGTTCTGGACGACTGTTCGCCTATCTCGGCGAAGTTTTTGGTCACCTCCTCGGCAATTCGGACGCCTTCGTTAACGTTGTTTACCGCCTCTTCTATCAGGCTGGCGGTGTTTTTAGCCGACTCGGCACTGCGCATGGCAAGGTTGCGTACTTCTTCAGCGACAACTGCAAAGCCCTTGCCTGCTTCTCCAGCCCTTGCTGCTTCCACAGCGGCGTTGAGAGCCAAGAGGTTGGTTTGGAAGGCGATTTCGTCGATAGTCTTGACCACTTTCGTGGTAGATTCCGACGAAGTCTTGATTTTTTGGATGGCTTCCGATAGCTTGTTAATGCTTTCTGTGCCGGTTTCAACAACGCGAGTGGTGTCCTGTGCCAAATTTCGCACTTCAGCCGCATTGGCAGCCGATTGTTTGGCGTTGGCTTCCATCTCTTTCAGGCTGGCTGATATTTCTTCCAGCGAACTAGCTTGCTCAGAAGTTCCCTCGGCTAGGGACTGACTGGAGCCTTGGACCTGCTCTGCTGCTGTGGCGACCTGTTCGGCTGCCACCGCTACCTGCTGAAGGGCTTCATCCAGGTTTTGGACTGCGGTGTTGATAGCCTCTTTTATCTTCTCGAAGTCGCCTTGATAGTTGCCCGTCATTCTGGCAGATAAGTCGCGGTCTGCGATGCGTTGCATAACCGACAGTATTTCGGCGATGGGGCGGCCCATGGCGTCGAGAGTGTTGTTGAAGCCTTGTATGATCTCTTGGTAAGCACCGTGGAACTTAGCGGCTTCGCCCCGCACGTCGAGCCGGCCCTCCACAGCCGCCTTGGTTAGTGATTGGCCGTCCAGTATCATGCGCCGGAGGATATCAATGGTCTCCCTGAGTTTTGGCCCGATTTCATCTTGTGCGTCTGCGACGGGTACATCTACACTCAGATCACCTTTGGCGATTCTCTCTATGGCACCCACGACGTTTGTCTGGAGATTGTCTGCGAATCTGTCCAGAGTGCTAGCCATGAGGCCAATTTCGTCACCGCGGTGTATGTTAAGGCGGGATCCAAGATGCCCGTTGGAGAGCTCCCGGAGCATGGCTATAGTTTTTGCCATCGGCTCTGAAAGCGTGCGAGCGGTGAAAGTGCTTAGAGTGAGTCCAAGGGCAATGCCGCAAGCAAGCAGGAACAGCACGGCGGTGCGTTTTTTGGTAAGGGCGGACAGTGCCGCAGATTTGCTGGTATCCGCGTCGGCCTTTGCTCGGTTAGTCAGCTCAGTGAAGAGGCTCTCTAGCTGATCTTCTGTTTGTGCTCCAATTCCTTGAGCCGTGGTGATTAAAGGAGTTTTGGTGTCTGCTCTCAGCGCTGAGGTTACGGCTTGGCCGTGAGTGTCTTGATACTGCTTCCACGCGCTGTCTATCTGCGTTGCCAGCGATTTGCCTTCCGCGGTGTCAAGCAGGCTTTTAGCTTGATCTAGATGTTCCTGGAGCTTGGTGCGTGCCTCTTGCCATTCACGTGCATAAGACTGTTTGTCCCCGGGATTTGCGGCGAGATACAGGTTCCGCTCGGCATTGCTCATTCTGTAGAGAGCTGCCTTCGCTTCACCCAAGTGGTAAATGATGCGCAGGTGGCCGTTTGTGATGACATCCGCGGATCGTTTCAGTTCGGTTGTGGCTTGGATCCCCACTATGCTGGCAAGGATGGTTACAGCCAGCACAACGGCGATGACCACCGTAAACTTTGTGTTGACCTTTAGATTGTTGAACCACTCACCCATGCTCTTCCTCCTTTATTTTTTGTGGAAAGTCGGATGCAAAAGTTACGGGAGTGTATCAACCAGCTCTGTCTGGGATGCTGGTTCGGTTTCTCCTGGCTGGCTTATGATGGATTGTAAGCCGGCGGCATCGGCGGATGTTAGCACTGCATCGATGTCCAGCAGTAAGCAAACGCCGTTTGCAGTTTTTCCGATGCCGAGAAAACAAGATGTATCCACATCGGATGCTAAATAGGGCACGGGGTCTATCTGTTCGGAGGAGATATTCACCACCTCGCGGACACGATCTGCAAGCAGGCCCATAGGGGTTCCACTGGTTTGCACAACTATGATGCAAGACTCGTCGGTGAGTTCTGTTGTGCCCATGCCGAACTTGCTTCTCAGATCCAGAACCGGCACTATCCTGCCGCGAAGGTTAATCACTCCTCTGATAAACTCTGGGGTTTGAGGAACTGGTGTTATGTCCATGACTCCGATGATCTCTTGAACCCTGAGGATTTCCAAAGCGAACTCTTCGTTGGCGAGTTCGAAGGTAAGAAATTTACCGCCTGCGTGGATATGCGCAGTATCGGTCGCTGCATCGGTTTGTGCAGCAGAGTTAGTCATTCCGATAAACCTCCTTTCGAACTAGAGAGCAGGCCGCATGAGTGGTTGTGGCATCGGCTTGGATCCCCATAATTTTTAAGGCAGGCTATGCGGCCTTGCTCGGTGTAGTATATCGTCACAGGAGGTTAAGAACGTGTTTATATCGCAATGCGGAAGATAAAGATTTCGCCTAGATTTGCACTCAGAAGCAATGTTCCCGGTGAGAAGGATTCGGATGCTGTGCAAAGAAACCTAAACCACTAACGCGGCAGGAGGGTTCTTGGAATGATGCGCCGGCTGGTTTTAAGCGTTTTGTTCTTTGTGTTTGCA
>Ga0078972_1003037_pt1 | contig 52002 bp, 48 predicted proteins | sample YelNatPaOPGAMG01_FD_67568 | JGI IMG/M metagenome (GOLD analysis project Ga0078972, IMG submission 67568) | Hot spring thermophilic microbial communities from Obsidian Pool, Yellowstone National Park, USA - OP-RAMG-01 (SPADES assembly) (version 2) | ecosystem: Environmental > Aquatic > Thermal...
CTTTTGAGGAATTTTTTAAAGGAAAATGGCTATTTTTTAAGTAGAAAAGATAGACAAACCATTATTAAATATGTTGAAAATTTCCTTCTCTCAGTTGAGAAAACTTTTTCCAGATTTTCAAATAATTATCAAAGAAAAGGCATTTTTCAGGGGCACCCAATTTCATGTTTTCTTGCCAATGTTTATCTTCATTATTTTGATAAAAAATTGAGTGAAAAATCCTTTAAATTTGTTAGATATGCTGATGATATTACTATTCTGACAGGGACAAAAGAAGAAGGAGAAAAGGCGTTTAAATTTGCGAAAGGATATTTAGAAAAAAATTTGAAATTAAAAGTCAATGAGGAAAAATCTTTAATTGGTGAAACTGAATTTGAATTTCTTGGTTTTAAATATAATAGTGATGGAAGCAAAAAGATAAGGGAGAAAAGTATTGAGAAGGCAAAAAACAAAATAAGAAAGATAACCTCTTTTAAAAATAAAAAATACAAAATAGAAAGATTGATAAGGGAAATAAATCAATTTCTGGGTTATAAACTTGAGAGTGGAAATAATGAGGAAGAGATTGAGAAAAAAGTAAAAAAAAGATTAGGTTGGTATACTGGGAAAGGATGGATTGATTTCTTTGCTGAATGTAGTAATGGGAAAGATTTTGACACTATTTTATCCCAGATGAGAAATATGGATTGTTTTACAAGAGATAGATTGAGAAGTTATAAATATGGTAAAACTGATTGGGACAGGGAAATTATAAAATCCGATAATGAAGAATTCTTTAATATGGGTTTAAGGTCATTTGCCGGAACATATAAAATGGCTTTTAAAAAATATCAGGACAGAAAGTTAAAAATATTAAGTTATAAGAAGATTTAAAATTTCATCTGTAACTGTGGATTTAAACTTTTTCTGAGGGCTGGACTGGAATTTCTTTTTATGTGGTATATAATAATTTTGAGGGTCGAAGAATGGGTAATATTTTAATTTTGATTAGTTGCAGTCATGATAAAAATTCAGAAAATGGTGGGTTTACAACCGAGAATTTTATTAGTTCAATAAGTGAAAATAGAGAGAAATTTCTAGACAAAAGAAAAGAAATAAAAAAACTTATTCAGGATGGGAAGGTTGAAGATAGAGAATTGCGGGAAGGGAATAGAAAAGAAAGAAAGGAAAATATTAAATTGATAGATGGCCCTGATTTTGGTGGAAATATTGAAGAAAAAAGATATTTACCTGCCTATAAAAGATATAAAGGAAGGTTTTTTATTCAACTTGATGAAGAAGATTGGAAGAAAGCAAAAGAAAAAGGTTATCATATCTTAATCATTTCTGGTTTATATGGATTAATTAGTTTTGAAGATTCAATTCAGGATTATAATTGCCATTTAACAGATGTAATAACTGGAGATACCGGAGACCAGGGAACTCTGGTTGATTACTGGGTTAATACATTAACAGAGGGACTGAAGGAATATATTAAAAACAATAATATTGATATGATAATTGACCTTATTTCAGAAGAAAGTTATCAGCATTCTATAAAATGGGAGGAAATAGAAGAAGAGAAAGAATTAAGAATTTTACACAGAGTTTTTGAAAAAGAGGCAGGACCCGGTAGTTCCTTTTTTTTAACAAATCTTGGCCGTTTCTTTAAGTATGACATTATTTATAAATCCCCTGAAGAAGTTAGAAAAATAAAGGTAAGTAGCCCCGGTGATTTACATTTTATAGAAAGGGATTATTTTAAAGGAAATGACAGGATTATTTTTGAATCACAACTTTATGAACTTGGTTTTAATTATGTTGCAAGAGAATCAGACAGAAATATAGAGTCGCGTTTGAGTTCAACATTTGGTTTGGGTAATTATTGGGGTTCTCTTAGTGAATTTGAAAAGTATTATATTATAGACGGCGAAAGGGTTTATTTAGATTTCAAAAATGGTAAGTTAAAGACAGGGATTCCATGTATTCACAGTTTTTGGACTGCAACAGAAAGTGTAAGAAATAGATTTCTGGAAAAATTATTTGAACCGTTTTATGATTGGGGATACAGGGAAGTAATAATTCCTGATCCAAAAAGTTCTGTAAAATCTGTAAAATTAGAAAAAGTAGGCAGAAAATTAAAATTTTATCCAGGTGTAGGAGCATTTGAAACCGAATTGTTGCTGAGTTATTGTGAAAATCCAGAGAAAATCCCTTTGAATTTAAGAGATAAGTTAAAACCAACTGTGGAATTTGTTAGGAAATTAATAAGGGACCATTCTATTTTTTCTTTATTTCGCAAAGATGGAGTTATATATACACAAAGAGAATTAAGGAATAAATTAAAAGGTGGTTTAACCAACCCTGAGGAAATAAAGGAAAAAGTTGAGAAATTTCATGACCTGTTTTTTGATAAAGAAAAATCTATTTTGATTGCATATCTCAGATTAATTGAGGAGTTAAAAAAAAGGGAAGATAGGATGAAAACCAGTGGATTCAGTGAAAATACAAGAATGGCAAAAAGGGCATATGAAATAATGATTAATGATATTGATGAAGGAGAAAGAATTTTTAAAAATCTTATTTTTCAATATGGTGATGATGGTATGTTTTATTATCAAAGGGGACTTGCATATAAACACTGGTATGAAAAAACAAAAAACGGAGTATATAGAGAAAAAGCAATTTATGATTTCAGCCAGGCATATAAATTTTTCCCATCTCCAATCTGGAAGGAAAAAGTAAAAAAAGAAATTGAAAGTTTAGAACCGAAATTAAAAATAGATGAGATTATAGATGCAGTAAAACAGGAAAGAGCAAGAATTGAAAATAAGAAAAATAGACAGCCATATTTTGTTTTTGGATTGATTGAGTTATACGAAGAAAAAGTGGGAGATGAAGATTTTATTTATTTTGTTTTTGAGAATTATCATGAGAGAATCCAGATGGATATGAGGGAGGAAAGGGAAAGTTATGATTTTAAGTTTGGAGATAGATTTCTGGAAGGACAATTAGAATTTGAAGAGGATAAATTAAAGGTTATTATTCCTGCTGGTAAAAATTCCCTTGATTCAAAAGAGATTGAAAAACTTAAAGAGATAGCAGACAGAGAGGGGATTTATTACATTTCTGATTTTAGAAAAAACATTGAGAAACTTGCTGAATTCCTTATAGAAAAAAGGTATGAAAATAACAGATATCTTGACTATTTCTTCAATATAAAAAAGACACCTGTTTTTTCCGGTTTTTCTGGAATTATAGATGAATTAATAGAAAAAAATCTAAATGAGTCCCAGATAGAAGCAATTAGAAGAGCATGTTTTCAGGATATAACATTTATCTGGGGACCACCTGGAACTGGAAAAACAGAAGTTTTATGCAATATTTTGAATATTTTTTACAGGAATGGATATAGAACTCTTGTCCTTTCATTATCAAATAGTGCTGTTGATGAACTCTTAAAAAAGTTTATAAGTAAATTTCAATATGAAAAAGAAGAAATTGTAAGATTGGGAGATGAAAGGCCACAAACACCTATTGAAATCCGGGGATTTTTTTCTAAAAAAATTCCTCCATATGCGAAAATAGTTGCAGGTAATTTCAACAATATATTCTACAGGAAAAAAGTTAAGCCATTTGATTTCATTTTAATTGATGAAGTTTCAATGACACCAATCCCTAATATAGTTGCGATAAGTTATCTTGCTGAAAAAGGACTTATTCTTGCCGGTGACCCTGCACAACTTCCTCCACCTTACCCAAAAGAAATGGAAAGACCAAATGAATGGTTTTCAAAAAATGTTTTTGAGAAAATAGGAATTGGGGCTGAAAATATTGAAGAAACTCTTGAAGATAGAAGATGTGTTTTCCTTGATACTCAGTATAGAATGGCAAAAGAAATAAATGAACTTGTAAGTGAACTTTTTTATGAAGGAAAATTGAAATGCGGAAAAAAGGATGAAGTTTTAAATTTGAATAAGAGGGTATTTTTTATTGATAGTTATGGGAAGATTGAAATTGGGCCTGAAATTATCAATAGAAGAAATGAACCCCATGCAAAGGCAATTGTAAATTATATAGAAAAATTACTGGAAAAACTGGACAAACCCTTAAAAATAGGAATAATCACTCCTTACAATGCCCAGGTTTGCACAATTTATAAATATCTAAAAGAAAAACAACTTCTTGAAATTATAAAAGCAGGAACAGTCCATATTTTTCAGGGCAAAGAATATGACATAATATTTTTTGATATTCCTGACATTGATATTGAACCCTCTCCATTAATTACAGATAAAAAACTTTTAAATGTGGCACTTTCAAGAGCAAGAGAAGCACTTATTATAATCGCTGATAAAAATTACCTTCTTTCGCCTTATTTTTTTGATGAAGAAATAAGAGAAATTTACAGGAAGATAATTGAAAAAGGAGAAAAAATAAGTGGAGATGTAAAATGGATAGATGTTATGTAAAACTGGTTGAAGTTTATTATTGTAAAAACTGTAAATCTGAAGTTGAAGGTAGAAATGAGTTTGATAGTGCTTTTTATCTAACATTTGGAAGAAGCAGGATTTATCCGACTTATAGAATTAGACCTCCGAGAAAAGTATGCTCAAATTGTGGTTATCCTTATATATACAGCAAAGGATATAAATTTAAATTTGTCTGTCCTAACTGTGGAACAATAAAATATTTAGATAATAGACCCGAAACCTACAAATGCCCTTTGTGTGAAAAAGAGTTTAAAATTGAGGGACAAACAGGATGTTTTATTGCTACTTGTGTATTTGAAAATTCTAATGTATGGGAAATTTCTGTATTTAAAAAATTCAGGGATAAACTCATTTCAAAAACATCAATAGGTAGGTATCTTGTAGGACTTTATTATAAATTTTCTCCTTCAATAGCAATAAATTTAGGGGAAAACAAATTTTTAAAAGTACTGATAAGAGAAATTTTGAAGAAACTGGCGGTTATTCTATCTAAATTAATTCCATTTTAAATCATGGACTTTGTAAAAACTGATGACGGGCCTCGGAAAAGATTTGAAAAGTTTGACAGGTAAGGTATAATTTTATCAAGAGGCGCTTGTGGCTTAAATGGATAAAGCGCTGGCCTCCGGAGCCAGAGAATCCGGGTTCAATCCCCGGCAAGCGCAAAAGTTATGAGAAAAAGAAAATTTTTTATAATTTTTGTATTTGTTGTATTTCCATTTTTCTGTATTTGTGTATTCCATATTCTTGTTCCATTTGTCTGGATTAAAGTTGATGAGGCATTCCACTGTGGAAATTATGATAGAGCAATTGAATATTTATCTTTCATTTCTTATATGCAGCCAAAAAACCCTGAAAGTTATATTTTAAAGGGGTGGTTACAGTGGTCAGAGGCAAAAAGTTTTTATAATGAAGGTCTTTCTTATGAAGAAAAATTGAATGAAGCAGTTGAGACATACAGAAAAGGACAGAGAAATAATCCAACATCCTGGAAGATTTATTTTGAAGAAGGTATGATGTGGGAAGCGTTTGGACAAAAGGAAAAAGCACTTAAATCATACTATTTGAGTTCAAAATATAGTTTTCCACCATACAATAAAATTTATGAAATTAAAAAGCAAAAGTTTAAACTTGATGAAAAATATTGATTATTAGTATAATAAAAATAAAAAAGGAGGTTCTCATGAATAAAATAATTTGTGTTTTTCTCGGGCTTTCAGTTTTTATTGCATCTGGAGAAGTAAAGAAAGCAAACTATGATGAAATAAAAAATTCAATTTCAGTCCTTGAAAATGCAATAAAAGAAGGGAAAGAAGATTTAATCCCTTTATTTAGTGAAGCAATAGAAATAGAAAAAAGAGCAAATACTCCTTATTATGCAGAAAAGATTATGAAAAAAATATGTAAGGCAGGAAAGATTAAGGAGGATGAATTCATTAATTTAAGAAAAAATTTTTCATTTTTTGATATTTCAATTGCATGGACTATAAATCAGATTACCGGTAAACCAATAGAAAAAATATTGAAAGATAAGGAAGAAAAAGGGTGGATAGATGTTATCTGTCAGGAAAATATTTTTCAAAAGGAAAATGTTTTATTAAAAATAAAAGAGTTGAATCCAAAATCAGAAACCTTTTAATAGATTGCATATTTTTGAAGGTAAACCCTTTTCAATAACTTTTTTCAAAGTTGTTTCAATGTTATACTCAATTCTATAAAGTTTAAAATTTTTTCTCTCAGTATCATAAATAGAAATGCAGGGGAAAGGAAAACCATCTCTTGGAAAACCGGTACTTCCAACATTTATTATATATTTAAAATTTTCTTCTATATCAAGTTCAATTTTACCTGAAAAATCCGGTAAAACTTTTTCAATTTTTCCTGTTTCTATATCTTTTTTAAATATCACTGGAATATGTGTATGTCCAATAAAACAAATTTTTTTTTCAAGTTCCTCAAATTCTTTTTCTGTATCAACTGTTTTAAAAAGATATTTGTAGTAAGGGTCTGTTATTGATGCATGAACAAAAAATAAATCATAAATTTCTTTTTTTTCTTCCCATCTTTTAATATTTTCTATTTTTTCATTAATTTCATTAATTGTCCATTCAAGAGAAATTCTTGCATATTTTTTAAATCTTGAAAAATCATTTTTTATAATTCCTTCTTCGTGATTTCCTTTCAATATAATATCAGCATTTTCTTCTGCTAAATTTATACATTCATAAGGGTCAGGACCATAACCAATAATATCACCGCAGATTATAAGTTTATCAACCTTATTTTTTTCATAAAAATTAATTGAGGATTTAAATGCTTCAAGATTTGAATGTATATCACTTATTATTCCAATTTTCATAAATTTCCTTCAATTTTTTTATTATTTCTTTTAAAGGAGGTCTTTTTTCAGGATTTTCAGATTTTGATAAAAGAATATAAGGATAAATTTCTTCAATTAAATCATAACTGGAAAGCACTTCTTCAATCATCACTCCATAGGAATAAATATCACTTTTAAAAGAAATAATTCCTTTTTTTCTTTCAGGTGCAATATATTTTTCACTTCCTCCTGTATAATTAATTCTTCTGAAAACTGGTAATTTTTCTGCATAGCCAAAATCAATAATTTTTAAATCAAGAAAATTTTTGCTTATTAGAATATTTTCTGGCTTTATATCGTTATGAATTACTTTTTTTGAATGCACATATTCAATTGCCTCTCCAACTTTAATCAATATTTTTAAAATTGTTCTGGAGGAAACTTCTGAATTTTCATTTAAAATATTTCTTAAACTTTTCCCATCAATGTATTCCATAATTATGTAATATATTTTATCAACTCTACCGAATTTGTAAACTTTTATAATATTTGGATGGGAAAGATTTTTGAGTATTTTGAACTCTTTTTTGAATGCTTTTATTTGATGTGGAAGATTTCTGTAAGGATGGAGAACTTTAATTGCAACAATTTTGTTTAAATCTGAATCTTGTGATAATCCTTTATAAATGGTTGATGTTCCTCCATGCCAGATAACTTCTTCAATTTTATAATTTTCTAAAAAACTTCCTTTTAATTTAAATTTATATCCTTCCATCAATCTTTACCCTTTTAATTTTAAAAAACCAGTTAATTTTAAACCAATTTTTATTTTTTTTCAAATTGTTGTAAAATATTTTTATGGGTGAGAAAAAGAGTAAAAATATAATTGTAGGTGTTACAGGTTCTATTGCAATATATAAGAGTTGTGAAGTTGTCAGAAAACTTATAAAAAATCACTGGTCTGTTAAGGTTGTAATGACTGAAAGTGCAAAAAAATTTATCAGTCCTTTAACATTTGAAACATTATCAAGAAATCCAGTTTATTCTGAGATGTTTGAAAAAAAATTTTATGAAGAAGATCATATTGCTTTGGCTGATTTTGCTTCAATAATTTTAGTATGTCCTGCGACAGCAAATATAATTGGAAAAATATCTTCTGGAGTATGTGATGACCTTTTAACAACTACAATTTTAGCATTTTCTGGACCGGTTATTTTTGCTCCAGCAATGAATGAAAATATGTGGAAAAATGATATAGTTCAGGAAAATGTTAAAAAATTGAAAAAATTCGGATATTATTTTATAGAACCTGAAGAAGGTGAACTTGCAAGTGGAAAAACAGGAAAGGGTCGTCTTGCAAAAGTTGAAAAAATAATAGATTTTGTTGAAAAGGTATATAGTAATAGTTAATCTTCATTTTGAAATATTCCTTGCCTTTAATTATAAATTGAAAGGAGAAAAAATTGGGAAAGGAATTTGAATTAATTCCTAAAAAAATAAAGAGAATTGAAACAGAATTCAGAAAAATAGTAACTGATATACCTGTTCCGGAGTCAATACCTATCCTTGAAAAATTAAGAAAGTATGAACCCCGTTCAATGTCAGGTCAGCCGCCAGTTTTATGGGATAGGGCAGTTGGTATAAATGTATTTGATAAATATGGAAATATGTGGCTTGATTTTTCTTCCGGTGTTCTTGTTGCAAATGCAGGACATGGAAATGAATTTGTTCTTGAAGAAATAAAAAAACAGATTGAAAAACCACTTTTACACAATTATTGTTTTCCTTCTGAAATAAGGGCAGAACTTGTTGAAAAAATTGCTTCTTTATCTCCAGAGCCATTAAAAAAGGTTTTTCTTCTTACAACAGGAGCAGAGAGTGTTGAATGTGCTATTAAACTCGCAAGAACATACGGGAAAAAGAAAAATAAAAAGGTGATAATTTCTTTTGAAGGTGCATTTCACGGAAGGACACTCGGTGCTCAGATGATAGGCGGTATACCAAACCTGAAAGAATGGATTGTTAATCCAGACCCTGACATTATACAGGTTCCTTTTCCTGGTGATCCAAGATGTAAGGATAAAAGTTTTGATTTATTTTTAAAAATTTTGAATGAAAAAAATATAAAAGGGAAAGATGTGTGTGCTGTTATAAGTGAGACATATCAGGGAGGAAATGCTTCTTTTATGCCCTGTGAATATGTAAAAAATTTAAGGGAATGGTGTGATAAAAATGAAGTGTTATTGATATTTGATGAAATCCAGGCAGGTTTTGGTAGAACAGGGACTTTATGGGGATTTCAGCATTATGGAGTAATCCCTGACTTATTTGTTCTTGGAAAGGGGATTTCAAGTTCTCTTCCAATATCTGCTGTTGTTGGAAAAAAAGAAATTATGGATCAGTATGAACCAGGGACAATGACAAGCACCCATACAGGAAATCCTTTATGCTGTGCTTCTGCCTTAGGGAGTATAAAATATATAGAAAAGTACAGATTGTGGGAAAATGCAGAAAAAATGGGAAAAGTTTTTGAGAGAGAACTTTCAAAACTAAAAAAATATGGTTGTGTTGGTTTTGTTTGTGGTAAAGGTCTTGTCTGGGGATTACATATAGTTAAGGAAGGAACTGAAAATCCAGACCCTGATATTGCTTTTAAAATTGTTGAGAAGTGTTTTGAAAAGGGTTTATTATTTTTTGCTCCTGTTGGTTTTAAAGGTGCTACAATAAAGGTAAATCCACCACTTATCATTGATGAAAGACCAATTTTAGAAGGGTGTCAGGTTATAGAAGAGGCGATAAATGAGGTTATAAATGGATGAAATTGAAAAAATAATTGAAGAGAGTTTGAATGAGGCAAAAGAATTTCTTAAGGATTTAATAAGTATTGAGAGTATTTCAGGTGCTGGTGAAGAAAAAATTCAAAAATTTATTTATGAAAAATTTAAAAAATTTGGAGAGTGTAAACTTGTTGAGATAGATGAAAGTATAAAAAATGACCCTGAATATACATTCAGTGATAAAAATTGTGATTATTCGCTAAGAAAAAATCTTGTTCTGGAAATTGGCAAAAATGAAGGAAATGTTTTAATTTTAAATACTCATTCAGATACTGTTCCTGCTTCAAACTGGGAAAAAGCATTTTTTCCTGAAGAGAAAGATGGGTATATTTTTGGAAGAGGCGCCTGTGATGCAAAAGGTCAAATTGCGACAATTTATTTAATTTTACTTACACTTAAAAAAATGAATATAGAAATTAAAGGTAAACTTATTGTTGAAATTGTTATAGAGGAAGAAATTGGAGGGAATGGAACTCTTTCTTTGATAAAGCAGGGATATAAGGGAGATGCAGTTATTGTCCTTGAACCAACTGAACTTAAGATTACTCCTGCCAATAGAGGTGCTGTATGGTTTAAACTTGAATTGTTTGGAAAAAGTGTTCATATGGGTAAAATATGGGAAGGAGTTAATGCTATTGAAAAATTCTTTTATCTTTATACAAAACTAAAAGATTTTGAAAGAAAATTGATTGAAGAGAGTAAAAATTTTCCTTTATTTGATAGATTTAAGCAACCTGTTCAATTGAATTTTGGTGTGATTAAAGGAGAAGGATGGCCAAGTATGGTCTGTGGAAAAGTAGAGGTAGAGGGTGGAATAGGATTTTTGCCGAATAAAACATTAGACGGAATAAAAAGTGAATTTGAAGATGTTATTAAAAACTGTGGAGATGAATGGATTGTTTCCAATTATAAACTATCCTTTCCAAAATTACATAATGATTCCTATTCAATACCTCGTGATCATATTCTTGTGAAAACAATGGAAAATGCCTGTAAGGAAGCAGAAGTTATACCTGTTGTTGAGGGTTTTATTGCAAGTTGTGATGCCAGATTATTTAATAAGGTCGGAAAAATGCCTGTTGTTGTTTTTGGTCCTGGTTCACTTGATGATGCTCATTCAGATAATGAAAAAATAAAAATATATGATATTAAAAAGGGATGTGAAATTATATTAAGAACAATTTTAAAAATACTGGGGGTTGAAAAATGATAAAACTTGGTATAATAGGACTTGGAAAATTCGGGACAAATATTCTTAATACATACAGTCAACTTGAAAAATCCGGAATATGCAAACTTATCGCAATATGTGATATAAATGAAAAAGTTCTTGAAACAAATGTTAAAAAATTTAATGTGAAAGGTTATACTGATTATAAAGAAATGATTGAAAAAGAAAAACTTGATGGTGTTGCAATAGCCACTCCAGACCCATTTCATAAAGAACCCGCAGTTTATGCTGCAAGTAAAAAAATTCATGTTTTTGTTGAAAAGCCACTTGATGTAACTGTTGAAGGATGTAATGAGATGATAGAAGAATGCAAAAAAAATAATGTTTTACTTCAGGTAGATTTCCATAAAAGATTTGACCCATTTCATCAAACAATTAAAAGGGATATAGAACAAGGGAAACTTGGAAGGATTGAATATGGTTCTGTTCATATGGAAGATAAAATTGTTGTTCCGAGGGACTGGTTTCCTAACTGGGCTGGTAAGAGTTCTCCTGTCTGGTTTCTTGGTGTTCATTTTTTTGATTTGATGAGATGGTTTTTAAAAAGCAATGGAAAAAGTGTTTATGCAAAAGGAGTAAAAAATAAATTGAGTTCACTTGGAATAGATACATTTGATGCTATTGTTGCAATTGTTGAATTTGAAAATAAAACAGTTATATCATTTGAACTTTCCTGGATTCTTCCTGAAAATTTTGAAAGTATTGTCAATCAGGGTTTTAAACTTGTTGGAGAAAAAGGAATTATAGAATGTGATAGTCAGGATAGGGGAACAAGAGTTTGTTATGAAAATGAAGGAGTTATGACTTATAATCCTGTTTTTATAAATGAAGTGGAAAAAATGGGACAGACATTTTATTCTGGATATGGTATTGAAAGTATTGCAGATTTTGTTTATAATATAATGTATTTGAAAAAGGGTTATGAAATTGAAGATTTGAAGAATGGAATAAGTGCTTTTGGAGAGGATGGACTTGAAGTAACAAAAATTGCTCTTGCTGTTCATAAAAGTATAGAAACTCAAAAAGAAGAAAAATTATAAAGGAGAAAAAATATGGCAACAAAAATAAGATTGGTGAGAAAAGGGAAAAGGAATAGGCCTTTTTTTAGAGTTGTTGCTGTGAGTGATGAAAAAGATGGAAGAGGTGATGTCCTTGAAATTTTAGGATATTATGACCCTTTACCTGACCCTGCAATTTTTGAAGTTAAGGAAGACAGGGTTAGATACTGGTTGAGTGTTGGAGCAAAACCAAGTCAGACAGTGGAAGCATTTTTAAAGAAAAAAGGGATAATATAAATTAAATGCTAATTGACATAATCTCTATTTTCCCTGAAATATTTACTCCTCTGGATGTAAGTATTATAAAGAGAGCAAAGGAAAAGAAAATTGTTGAGATAAGGATATGGAATTTAAGGGATTTTTCAAAGGATAAACATAGAAAGGTTGATGATAAAGCGTATGGTGGAGGGAAAGGAATGGTTCTTAAATGTCAACCAATATATGATGCAGTTGAAATGATAAAGAAAACGAATAAAGAAGGCAGGGTTATTTTAACAAGTCCAACCGGTCTTCTTTATAATCAACAGATTGCAAAAAAATTAAGTGAAGAAAAAGGTCTTATTATAATCTGTGGTCATTATGAAGGAGTTGATGAAAGGGTAAAAAAGATATGTGATTATGAGATTTCAATAGGTGATTATATTTTAACAGGGGGAGAACTACCTGCAATGGTTATAGTTGATAGTGTGGTTCGTCTTTTGAAAGGAGTTTTGCCAGAAGATGCACCTACCTATGACAGTTTTCATAATTATATTTTTGACTGGCCATGCTATACAAGACCTGAAAATTTTAGGGGAATGAAAGTCCCTGAGGTTTTAATTTCAGGAAATCATAAAGAGATAGAAAAATGGAGAAGAAAGATGGCAATTGAAATGACAAAGGAAAAAAGACCAGACCTTTATGAAAAATATATTAAACAGGGAGGAAAAAATGGCATTGAGAAAAATTGAAGAAATTGAAGAAAAATTAAAACCTGATAAAGAAATTCCTGTTTTCTGGCCAGGGGATGAAATCGCGGTTCACATAAGAATAAAGGAAGGAGAAAAAGAAAGGATTCAAATTTTTACAGGAACATGCATTGCAAGAAAGGGAAAAGGAATAAGAGAAACATTTACAGTGAGAAAAATTTCTTATGGAGAAGGAGTTGAAAGAGTTTTTCCTTTATACTCTCCAAATGTTGTAAAGATTGAGGTTCTGAAAACAAGGGAAAGAAACCGGCTTGCACCAAGAGCAAAAATGTATTATCTCAGAAATAAAAATAAATGAATAATATTTACCTTGGAAAACTGGGAGAAGAAAAAGCAATTGAGTTTTTAAAGAAAAAGGGTTATAAGATAATTGAAAGAAATTATAGAACAAAGATAGGTGAGATTGATTTAATAGCAAAAAAGAAAAGAGAAATTATTTTTATAGAGGTCAAAACAAGAAGTTCTGATAAATTTGGATTGCCTGAAGAAGCGGTAAACAAAAGAAAATTGAAAAAGATTGAGCAGGTTGCTCTTACATATCTTGATTCAAAAAAAATTAATTTACCATTTAGATTTGAAGTTTTAAGTATTATGAAAGTTGGAAATGATTTTAAATTTCAGATAATAAATGTTTAGGTGAATTTAAAGTTTTTCTTTCTGAATAAATAAATGCATATATCCACAACTTCTTCATCATATTTTATCCCTTTATTTTTATATATTTCTTCAAATGCATCATCAAGAGTTAAAGCGGGTCTATAAGGTCTGGGATTAATCATTGCTTCAACAACATCACTAACTGCAATTATCCTTGCCTCTTTTAAAATTTGGTCTCCTTTAATTTCTTTTGGATAACCGCTTCCATCAAGTCGTTCATGGTGCTGTAAAACTATTTCACTTATATTTTCAAAATTCGGAATTACCTTTAATATATTATAGGCAACTACTGGATGTGTTTTTATTATAGAAAATTCTACTGGATTTAATTTTCTTGGAAGGACAAGTAATTCAGCAGGAATTGAAATTTTACCAATATCATGCAATAATGAAGCCCATAAAATTTCTTTAATTTTATCTTCTTTAAATCCCAATTCTTTTGCTATTTCCTCAGATAATTTTGCAACATTTATCTGATGGCCTGCTGTATAAGGGTCTTTAATTTCAACTATTTTTGTAATTGCATAAATTACCCCATTTAAAGTTTGTTCAAGTAAATTATGTTCTTCTTTTAATTTATTTTCAATATCTACTCTATCAGTAATATCAATTAAACTCCCCATTATAACTTTTTTCCCTTTATATTTTCCACACTTTCCAGTAGCATAACAGTATCTTACTTTTCCATCAGGTCTTTTAAATCTCAAAAAATAACTTGCTACTTCAATTTCTCCTGAAAATCTTTTTTTAATCATTTCATTTACTAAATTTACATCATCTGGATGAACAATTTCATAAGATTTCTTTTTTCCAATTAATTCTTCTTTACTATAACCAACAATATTACAGAAGGAAGGATTTACATAAAGAAAATCTAAGTTATCATCAAAAATATAAATACCAGCAACACTTTTTTCAAAAAGAGAATAGAATTCTTGGATAATTTCTTTTTCATCCGCTAATTTTATTTTAAGTGATTCTTCTTCTGTTATATCATGCATTATAATTAAATATTTTTCTTTTTCCTCATCTAACTCAATTAACTTTCCGATAACAGTTTTTTTGTCTTTTTTTCCTGAAATAACTTCAAATTTTACAAGTTTACCTTTGTTTTCAAATAATTTATTTATTGAATCTTCAGAGATAAAAAAAGATATTTCATTTAGATTTTTTCTAATGATATCTTCAATTTTATAATCAAAATCTTTTATTCTTTCGTTTACTTCAATGATGTTTCTATCTTTGTCTAAAAGTAAGATTATACAGGGGACATTATCATATATAAAATTATAAATGCTTCTCATCTTTTTATTTTACCTTTGATTTTTGTTTTTGTAAATAGAAATGTTATAATTTATTTTTAAAAAGGAGGAAAATGGCTTTAGTGGTTCAAAAATATGGTGGTAGTTCTGTTGCAGATATTGAAAAAATTAAATTTGTTGCGAAAAAGGTAGTTGAAACAAAAAGGAAGGGAAATAAAGTAGTGGTTGTTGTTTCTGCTATGGGAAAGACAACCGATAATTTAATTTCACTTGCAAAAAATATTATGGAAAATCCACCTGAAAAAGAACTTGATTTACTTTTATCCACAGGAGAAATTGTCTCTGTTTCTCTTTTATGTATGGCTATTGAAAGTTATGGAGAACAGGCAGAAGGTTTTCCAGGATATTTTGCAGGTATTAAAACAGATACATTGCATACTAAAGCAAGAATTCAGAAAATTGAACCATCAAAAATTTTAGAAGAATTGAATAAAGATAAAATTGTTGTTGTTGCTGGTTTTCAGGGTATAAGTTCAGAAAATTCAATTACAACTCTTGGAAGGGGAGGGTCTGACCTTACTGCAATAGCAATAAGTGGAGCAATAAAAGCAGATATATGTGAAATTTATACAGATGTAGATGGTGTTTATACTTCTGACCCGAATAGAGTTGAAAATGCAAAATTGATACCTGTTATTTCTTATGATGAACTTCTTGAAATGGCAAGTGCCGGGGCTAAAGTTATGCAGTCAAGAGCAGTTGAATTTGCTAAAAAATATAAAATACCTTTTGTTGTAAAATCAACATTTAAAGATGGGGAGGGAACAATGGTAAAGGAAATAGAATTGAAGGAAGGAGCGGTTGTTTCTTCTGTTTCTATAGATGAAAATCAGGCAAAAATTTCAATATTTAAAGTTCCTGATAAACCTGGAATTGCCGGTAAGATATTTTCAGCACTTGGGCAGGCAGGAATAAATGTTGATGTTATTGTTCAGAATGTTGGAAGGGATAATTTTGCAGATATATCTTTTACAGTTAATATAAATGATATGAATAAGGCAAAAGAAATTGTTGGGAAAATTGGTAAAGAAATAGGTGCTGAAAAGGTTATTACTGATTCTGATATATGTAAGGTATCAATTATTGGTATAGGTATGATGAATCAGCCAGGAGTTGCAGGAAAAATGTTTAACTGTCTTGCAAAATCAGGAATTAATATAGAAATGATAAGCACCTCTGAGATAAAAATATCCTGTGTAATAAGAAAAAAGGATGGACAGAAAGCACTGATTCAACTTCATAAGGAATTTATTGAGAATAAATAATTTTATGGCGAAAGAGGGTATTACATTTATAGAAATTTTGATAGTTATTTTTGTTTTCCTTTTATTTTTAATTCCTGTAACTACTCTTATTCAGAAATATCATCAGCAATATCTTTTGAATACTGCATGTGCTGAAATTGTTGAAGGAATAAATCTTGCAAGAGAATATGCAATAAATGAAAGATGCAATTTTTCTGTGATTTTTAATGAGAGAAGTTTTAAAATTTTAAAAGAAGGGAATGTCCTTGTCTGGAAAGAAATAAAGATGCCAGAAAATATTAAAATAAAAGAAAAAACAGAAGGTATGGACCCTCTTATTTTTTTCCCTGATGGAACAGCAAAACAGGCAGGACATATAGTTTTAGTTGAAGAAATTTCAAAGAAGGAGAAGAAAATAAAAGTTCATAATATTACAGGAAAATGTATAATAGAAGATTGAAATATGGTTTTACATTAATAACTGTTTTAATTGGACTTTTTATTCTTGCATCAGGGATTATAGTGCTTGTAAGAGTTTATCCTGTAATTATGAATTTAAGTGAAAGGGGTAAAAGAGAGGTTAATGTTTCCTTCATTGCAGATAAAATTTTTACACAGGTTGAGCATATCTACGGGAATAAGGATATTTTTCTTCCAGATAGTATTGAAGGAGTTTTGTATGATTATCCTGATTACTCTTACAGGGTGAGTTTTTTTGAAGAAAAAAAGGACCTTTATAGAGTTGAACTTGAAATTTTCTGGAAAAAAGAGGGAAAGAATGAAAAAAAGTATTTTGTTTCATCTCTCAGGAGAAGATAGAGGATTTACACTTATTGAAATTTTAATAGCAATCTTTGTTTTTACATTTGTATGCTTCAGTGCTATTTTTATTCTGAAAAATTCCCTTTTATCTTCAAGAAAAAAAACAGTTGAAAAGGAAATTTTAAAAGAAATTATTTTTATTTCTGATTATATTGAAAATAGAATTTCAAACGCAATGATAAATGACCTTTCAGGAAAATATAGAATGAATTTTAAAGGAGAGGATAAATGGGTAAAATTTGTTGCACCTTTTTCAGAAAATAAAGAAGGAGATATTGTAAAATTTGGGATTTACTGGAAAGATAATAAAATAATGGTTGAGATGGTAAGGGTTGATAAGGAAAATCCAGATTTTAGTTTTTTTGATGGATTTCCAGGAGCGCAGATTCTTGGAGAAAATGTGAAGGATTTCTGTATAAAATATTCTGATGGAGAAAAATGGTTTGATAAATGGGATACTGAAATTATGGATGAACCAAAATTGCCTGAATTTGTTGAAATTAAAATTATTATATCAAAGGGAAAAATAGAAAGGAGAGAAATTGAAAGGGAATTTAAAAAGACAATTAAGATTGGGTGGTGAAAATGGCGATGTTATAATTATTGTGATTATGGTTTTACTTCTTATTTTTCTTTTTACATCAACGATGCTTGTTCTTTTTAATTTCTGGACTAAAACAACAGGGAAAATTATATTTGGAAGGGAGGCAAAGAATTTTTCAAAAATAGGAATTGAAAATGCCATATGGGAAATTGATAACGATGATAGAGAATATGATTGTTTTCTTGATAGTTGGAGAGTTAATTTTGAAGGGAATGATGTTGATTTAGATGATGATGGAGAAAATGATTCAAAATGGTTTTATGTAAAAGATAGAAAGGAAAATATTATAGGAAGATATGCTGTTTTAGTAGAGGATGAGAGTGGAAAAATTAATATAAATGCTTCAGGGAATTTAAATACTTCTTTTAATGAGGGACATACAGTTTTTGAGATAAATATCCTTGAGAAAATTCTTGGCAAATCACTTTATTATAATATTGTTAGTTTCAGATATGGTAATGACGGAAAACCTGGAAAAGCGAATTTTGATGATGATGGAGATATAATTGAAAGTCCTTTTGATGGTATAGATAATGATGGTAATGGATTTATTGATGAACCAAATGAAGGTATTGATGAGGATGATGAATTTTATTATTTAAAACCAAAAGGAGATGATAGACCCTATTTTTCACCTTCAGAAATAAAAATGGTTTCAGGTCTTGGAGAGGAAAGTTATAAAAAGATAAAAAATTATATAACTACTTTTTCATATGACAGGGATTTAAACAGAAAAGAAGAAGAAAGGATTGATATAAATAAAGCGAATTTTTATGAATTGTCTGATTTTTTTAAAAAAATGGGTTATCCTGAAACACAAGCAATTCAAATTGCTTTAAATATAATTGATTTTAGAGATAAGGATTCAATACCAACTGTTTATAAAACTGGAAGTAAATTTATGACAGGAATTGAAAAAACTCCGTATTTAAATGAAATTGATGCTGTTAAAAAATGGAAATATAGAGAACTTGCAATAGGGAGAGTATTTGAAGAAGAAGGAGGACAGTTTATAGAAATATTTAATCCGTATTCTGAAGAAATTGATATAGGGAACTGGAGAATTGAAGGAGTTTTTGTTCTTTCTTCAAATAACTGGAATGAGGTTTTTAGTAATTCTCAGGAAATTTATGATGATTTTGTTAATAAAGAAACAGAATTAAATCAGGAAAAAGCAAATAAAATTACAAGTTTAATTGATAAATTTACTTCAATCACAATACCTTCTGGCAAAAAAATAGCACCTCATTCATTCTATACAATTGGAGATAATTTAAAAATAACTGTTATAATTCCTGATGAGGGACCACCTGCTTTACTGTTTTTCCCGATGGATGGAGACCCTGAAAATTCCCAGCAATATGAAAGAATACTTGCTTTAAATCCAGGTTCTTTGGGGATATTGGGAGAACTACTTGGTAAAATTCCATTCCTTGCAAATCACGGTCTTGATTTTACAATGAAACTTTATGATAAAAATGGCAATTTGATTGAATTCTGTGAATATTTTATTGAAGGCCCTGAAATGAGTGTTCAGAAAAATGACCCGAGGATGAAAGGAATTGCTGACTGGATTTTAGGTCCTCCAACTCCAGGAAGGTTAAATGCTTATTTTCAACCCTGGGTTGGAAAAGAATTTGGTGAAATAAACTGGAAAGTTGTATGGCCATCAAGTTTTTATGTCAAAAATAATCAATTTTCAACTATTGGAGAACTTTCATTTATTCATAAAATGGAAAACTGGAAAACTTTAAATTTCTGGAAAGGAGAAGACATAAAAATTGTTGATTATCTTACCTGTTATAAAAAAGTTGATGATAATATATATGGTAGAATAAATATAAATACTGCTAAAAAAGAGGTTCTTGAATGTTTACCTCTTATTGATGAAAAGATTGCTGAAAAAATTATTTCTGCAAGACCATTTAAGGATATTTCAGAAGTTCTGGGTGTTTATGGAGAGAAAGGAGAAAGAGGAAAATTGAATGAAGAAATTACAAAATATGGTTTTGATTTTAAGGATAATGATTTAGATTTATTTATTGATATAGAAAAAGAAAAGGAAATGGTTTTTTCAAAGATAGTCAATCTCATCACAACAAAAAGCAATGTATTCAAAATTACTTCTCTTGGACAAAAGGTGCAAGATAAAAATAATAATGGTAAAATAGAAGATAATGAAATTACAGGAGTGAAAAAGTTAGTTATATGGTATGATAGAAATAAAAAGAAAATAATATACAAGAGAGAACTATGAAAATAAAAATAATAAAATTGAAATTGTTTTTCAGAAAATGGAAAGGAATTATCGGACTTATCGTTTTATGTATTTTAATTTTTGGTTCACTTGTTTTTCTGATAATAAAGGATAAAAGAAAAACAGTTGCTGTTGTAAATGGATATAAGATTACAGTTGATGATATAATTGAAAAAATTGAGAGTTCTCCTGATATTTATAAAGAATATTTTTTCATTGATCCAAAAGTTGTTATTGATGATTATGTTAATCAGATTTTGCTTTTTCAGTATGCCAAAAAATATGAAAGAAAATTGAGGAAGAAAATTGAAGGTAAAATGAGAAATTATTATATGGAAATTTTAACACAGCAGTTTGTTGAGGATATTTTAACTGATAAAATTAAAATCACTGATGAGGAAATTTCCAACTATTATAATGCTCACTTACAGGAGTTTATAATTCCTGAAAAAGTTCAGATTTCAGAAATTGTTGTTGATACAAAAGAAAAGGCAGATGATATTTTAAATAGATTGCGTCTTGGAGAATCATTTGAGAAAATTGCTGAAACAGAATCAATCGCACCAACAAGAGAAAAAAGAGGGGAAATTGGCTGGATTGAAGTGGAGAAATTAAATCCAGAGGTCTCTTCTTTAATAAATCAATTAAAACCAGGTGAAATTCTTGCAAATATTATAAAAACAGAGATGGGATACCATATAATAAAATTAACCGGAAGAACAGAAAAAAGGATTTTAACACTTGCTGAAGCAACTCCAATGATAAAAAATTTAATTATATCCCAGAAGAAAAAATCAGAAGTTGAAAATCTTTTAAAAAAACTTAAAGAAAAAAGTAGAGTTGAAATCTATCCAAATAAATTAGAAATTTTAAAGGAGAAAATTAAATGAAGAAAATTTTGATATTCTTTTTTCTAATTATATTTCCTATTTTTACTCAGGATAAAATTGTTGCTATTGTTGGAGACAAACCAATATTTGAAAAGGAAATAGTTTCAAGAAGTTTTCGGGATAAGATTGATTATTCAACTTCATTAAATTATTTAATAGAAGAAAAATTATTACTTTATCAGGCAGAAAAAAATAAAATAGAAGTCACTGATGAAGAAGTTAAAAATGAGATTGAGAGAATTAAGAAAAATTTCCCATCTTTAAAAGAATTTTATGATTACCTTAAAGAAAATAAGATAAATATTTCACAACTAAAAGAAGAAATTGGGAATGCCTTGAAAATAAAAAAACTTATAAGAGCAGAAATTATTTCAAAAATAGAAATTACTCCTGTTGAAATTGCAAATGAGATGAAAAAAATTGAAGATGAGTATAATGAATATGAGTTCTTTTTCAAATGGTTTGATAATAAAGAAAGTGGTGATGAATTTGTTGAAAAATTTAATTCAGAAAGTTTAAAAGAAATGGAATATGCAAAACTTAAAAGTTCGGAAATTATAGAAGAGATACTGGAAAAAATATCAAAACTGGAAAAAGGAAAAATTACCTCTCCAATTAAAATTGGAGAAAAATGGGTAGTTATATATCTTAAAGAAAAGAATGAGTTGAATGCTGATAAACTTGAAAAATACATACAGGCAAAAGATAGAATTTTTAAGACAAAATATTCAGTTTTATACAGAGATTATATTGAAGAACTTAAAAAAACAATTCCTGTAAAATTTCTCTGATGAAAAAAATCATCGGTATAACATTAGGAGACCCTGCAGGTATAGGTCCTGAAATATTACTTAAAGGTTTTGAAGAAATTAAAAAAGAAGATTTTTTTCAGGTTATAATCGGAGACACCTCTGTAATTGAAAAAAATATTGAAATTACAGGTGTGAAAGTGAAAATAAGAGAAGTAAGGGAAAAGAAAGATATAAAAGAGGGGTTTCTTAATGTTTACAATTTGAATATTATAAAAGATAAGAATTTTTCAGTAGGTGTTGATAATGAAATATGTGGAGATGCATCTTTTAAATATGTTGTTGAAGGAATAAATCTCTGGAAAAAAAAATTTATTGATGCTCTTGTAACTCTTCCAATATCTAAAAAAGCATGGAATCTTGCAGGACATAATTATTCAGGTCATACAGAATTACTTGCCGAAAAATTGAATGAAAAGAATTATGCTATGGTAATGATTGCTGAAAATTATAGAGTTTTGCTTCTTACCGTCCATATTCCTTTAATAGATGTTTTTAAATATTTAAATGAAAAACTTATAAATGAAAAAGTTAAAGTTGGATATGAATTTTTGAAAAGATTGAAAATTGAAAATCCTAAAATTGGAATATGTGGTTTAAATCCTCATGCAGGAGAAAATGGTATTATTGGGAAAGAAGAAATAGAAATTTTAAAACCAGCAATAGAAAATTTAAGAAAAGAAGGAATTGAGGTAGAAGGTCCATTTCCAGCAGATACAATTTACAGAAAAAATTTTGATTTAATAATTGCTATATATCATGACCAGGCACTTATTCCCCTTAAAACATTTTATTTTGATAAACTTGTAAATTTTACAGCAGGGATAAAATTACCAAGAGCAAGCCCTGGACACGGAACTGCTTTTGATATTTCTTATAGAAATAAAGGGAAACCATCAAGTTTTATAAGTGCCTATAAATTTATTGTAAAACTTCTTGAATAAAATGAAATTTTTAATTTTAAAGGAAATAAGAAAGTTGATAGAAACAGGAGAGATAGATATAAAGAAAAACCTTGGACAGCACTTTCTGATTGATAGAAATGCAAGGGATAAATTGCTTTCATTTGCAAATCTTACCAAAAGAGATACAGTTGTTGAAATTGGACCTGGACTTGGTTCTTTAACAGAAGGAATAATTGAAAGGGTAAAAGAATATTATGGATTTGAGATTGATGAAGATTTTTGCAGGATACTGGAGAAGAATTTTTCTGAATATAAAAATTTTCATTTAATTAAAAAGGATTTTTTACAGTCAGATGAAAATTTCTGGAATTCTTTTAAAGGGAAAGTAAAAATTATAGGGAATACACCTTATTATTTGAGTTCTCCAATAGTGGCTCACATTCTGAAATTTCATAAAAAAATAAAACTTGCTCTTTTGACTGTTCAGAAGGAAGTTGGAGAAAGATTTGTTGGTAAACCCGAAAGTAAAAATTTCTGTCCCATTTCTGTAATACTTTATTTCTATACCGATACAAAAATATGCTATTTTCTAAATAAAAATGTTTTTTATCCAAGACCCAAAGTGGAATCAGTTGTTGTTAAAATTGTTCCACTGGAAAAACCAAGAATAAAAATTGAAAATGAAAAAAAATTTTTTGATTTTCTTCCTTTAATTTTCAGTTATAGAAGAAAGAAAATCCCTAATGTTGTTAAGAAGGTTTTTAAAGTTGATAAAGAAGAATTTATAAAAGAACTTTTAAAATATGGGATATCAAAGGATAAAAGGGTTGAACAACTTACTCCTGAAGAAATATACCAACTTTTTAATATTATAAATTACCTGAAAAATATGACTTGAAAAAAATTTGGTTTGAAAGATAAAAAGAAGTATAATAAATTTATCAGATTGAAAAACATGTCAGATAAAAACTTGTCAGAAAGAAATAATTTAAGTTTGTTTTCAATTTTACCTTTTAAAAAGGAGGAAATAAAATGGCAATGTGGATAGGGATAAACAGGAAAGCCCGTGTTTGTTATGGTTTTGATGATATTTCTCTTGTTCCTGGAACTTGCACATTAAATCCTGAAGAGGTTGATATAAGCACTCAAATTGGTCCTTATAAACTTGATATTCCTGTTTTTGCTGCTGCAATGGATGGAGTTGTTGACCCTAAATTTGCTATTTTATTTGGGAAACTTGGTGGAGTTGCTGTTTTAAATCTTATGGGAATTTATACAAGATATGTAGACCCTTATTCAGTAATTGAAAAGATAATTTCTTCTTCTCCAGAAAAATCAACTCAAATTATTCAGGATATTTACAGAGAACCTGTTAAGGAAAAATTAATAGAAGAAAGGATAGCAGAAATAAAAAAAGGCAAAGTTATCTGTGCTGTAAGTTGTATCCCTCAATATGCTGAAAGATTTTTTGAAATTGCTCAGGCAAGTGGTGTTGATATTTTTGTGGTTCAATCAACTGTAACAACTGTAAAGCATATTTCAACAAAATATAAACCACTTGACCTTTATAACTTCTGTAAAAAAGCAAAAATTCCAGTTATAGTTGGAAATTGTGTGACATTTGAAGTTGCTTGTGAACTTATGGAGACAGGAGTTTCTGGAATACTTGTAGGAATAGGTCCTGGAGCAGCATGCACAACAAGAGAGGTTCTCGGGATTGGAGTTCCACAGGTCACTGCCACTTCTGATTGTGCTGCTGCAAGAGATTTTTATTTTAAAAAGACAGGAAGATATGTTCCAATAATAACAGATGGTGGGATGGTGACAAGTGGTGATATCTGTAAAGCATTTGCCTGTGGTGCTGATGCAGTTATGATAGGTTCTGGTCTTGTTAAAGCAGTTGAGTCCCCTGGAAAAGGTTATCATTGGGGGATGGCAACAAGTGATGAGAATTTACCAAGAGGCACAAGAATAAAAGTTGGAACTACTGGAACATTAAAGGAAATTTTATTTGGTCCTGCAAAAGTTGATGATGGAAGTCAGAATTTAATGGGTGCTTTAAAACTGTCAATGGCATCTCTTGGAGCGAAAAATATAAAGGAAATGCAACTTGTTGAGATTGCTATTGCTCCAAGTGTTAAGACAGAGGGTAAAATATATCAATCAGTTAAAAAACTTCAGAAGGAGAAATGAAAAAGTTTGTTCATCTTCATTTGCATTCAGAATATAGTTTACTTGATGGAATGTGTAGAATTGAAGAAGTCGTTCCTCTTGCCCATAGATACGGAATGAATTCTCTTGCTATTACAGACCACGGAACAATGGCAGGTGTTATTAAGTTTTACACAGCATGTATTGAAAATGGGGTTAAACCAATAATCGGGAGTGAAATGTATGTGGCTCCTGAATCAAGATTTGAAAGGAAAACAGATGAGCAGAAATCATCATATCATCTTACGCTTCTTGTAAAAGATAAAGATGGTTATAAAAATTTAATTAAACTTTCAACAATATCCTATCTTGAAGGATTTTATTATAAACCAAGGATAGATAAGGAAATTCTCTCTCAATATTCAAAAGGACTTATAGGACTTTCCGGATGCCTTCAGGGTGAAATAGAGTGGTATTTAAAGAATGATAATTTTGATAAAGCAATTGAAGTAGCAGGAACTTATTCTGAAATTTTAGGTAAAGAAAATTTTTATCTTGAAGTTATGCTTTTAAACCTTGAGGAAGAAAAAAAAGTTGTTCCTCTTTTAATTGAACTGAGTAAAAGGACAGGAATAAAACTCGTTGCTACAAATGATTGTCATTATATTTATAAAAATGATAAACTTGCTCATGAAATTTTATTGTGTATTCAAACTCGTTCAAAAATTGAAGACCCCAATAGATTCAGATTTCAGACAGACCAGATTTATTTTAAAAAACCAGAGGAGATGATTGAAACATTTAAAGAAATTCCAGAGGCAATTGACACAACTCTGGAAATAAGTGAAAAATGTAATTTGACTTTTGATTTCAATAAATATTACCTTCCTAAATTCAATCTTCCTACAAATAAGACAGTTGACCAGGCACTTGAGGAGTTGATTAAAAAGGGTTTAGAGGAAAAATTTGGTATTAAGGTGGATAATCTGGATGAAAAGAGTGAAAATGAAATTCTTAAAAGGGTCTCTTATGAATTTAAAATTATAAAACAGATGGGTTTTTCCGGATACTTTTTAATAATAAATGACTTTGTAAATTATGCAAAAAATAAAGGAATAAGAGTTGGGCCTGGAAGGGGTTCTGCTGCAGGAAGTTTAGTTGCCTATTTACTTGACATTACCCAGATAAATCCAATTTCTTATAACCTCATATTTGAAAGATTTTTAAATCCTGAAAGAATAAGTTTACCCGATATAGATATTGATTTCTGTGATAGAAGAAGAGAAGAAGTTATTGATTATATCAAGAAGAAATATGGAGAAAATAATGTGTGTCAGATAGGAACATATGGAACCATGCAGGCAAGGGCTGTTGTTAAGGATGTGGGAAGGGTTCTTGGATTTACATTTTCTGAAGTTGATAGAATTTCAAAACTTATCACACATGAACATGAAACACTTAGAGAGGAAATAAATGCAAATCCTGAGTTAAAAGTCCTTCAGGATAATGATGAAAGAATTAAACAGTTATTTGATATTTCAATAAAACTTGAAGGCCTTGCAAGACATTCATCTATCCATCCTGCAGGTATTGTTATAACAGAAAAAGAAGTAAGTGAATATGCTCCTTTATTTAAAGGTCCAAACGGAGAGATTGCAACTCAGTATGAGTTTGAATGTATAGAAAAAATTGGTCTTTTGAAAATAGATATACTTGGGCTTAAGACACTTTCTGTTATAGAAGATACTATAAATTTTATAAAGGAAAGAAAAGGCATTGAGATAAAAGAGATTCCACTTAATGACGAAAAAACTTATAGATTACTTTCAAGAGGAGAAACTCTTGGTATATTTCAACTTGAAAGTGAAGGGATGAGGAATTTATTGAGAGATATACAACCACAGAAGTTTGAAGATATAATTGCAGTTCTGGCTTTATATAGACCGGGTCCAATGAAAAGTGGAATGATTAAAGAATATGTTGAGAGAAAAAAAGACCCATCAAAAATTAAATATGACCATCCAATACTTGAAGAAATACTTGCTCCAACATATGGTGTAATACTTTATCAGGAACAGGTAATGCAGATAGCAAATAAACTTGCAAATTTTACAATGGGAGAAGCAGATGTTTTAAGAAAGGCAATGGGTAAGAAAATTCCTTCTGAAATGGAGAAGATGAGAGAAAAATTTGTAAATGGTGCTGTTTCAAATGGAGTGAAAAGAGAGATTGCAGAGAGGATATTTGAAAACATATCAAATTTTGCAGGTTATGGATTTAATAAATCACATAGCGCTGGTTATGCTTTACTTTCATATCAAACCGCTTTTTTAAAGGCAAATTATCCTCTTGAGTTTATGACAGCACTTTTGAACAGTGAAATTGGGAACCAGGATAAAATAGCAGAATATATTGAAGAATGTGAGAGGATGAATATATGGATTTTACCTCCAGATTTATGTGAAAGTGATGAGAAATTTAAAATTTTTGGAAATGATATAATTTTTGGGCTGTCTGCAATAAAAAATGTGGGGTCTGCTGTTATAAAATCAATTATTGAAAGTAGAAAAGAAGGAGATTTTGTTTCTCTTTATGATTTCTGTGAAAGGGTAAATTTAAGGAGTGTAAATAAAAAAGTGATTGAAAGTTTGATTAAGGCAGGTGCTTTTGATTATCTTGGAATTTATCGCTCACAACTTTTTGCAATGATAGATGATGCAATTGAACATGGCAACAAAATTCAGAAACTGAAAAATGAGGAACATATTGAAATTTTTGCAACAAAGGAAACGAAAAAATTAATACCAACCTTAAACAAAGAAGCAATTACCTCTTTACCTGAATGGCCACAAACTAAACTTTTATCATATGAAAAGGAGATGCTTGGTGTCTATCTTACAGGACATCCTATTGAAAAATATGTTCCTTTGACAAAACTTTATTCAATGCCATTTTCACAGATTGAAAAAATAAAGGATGGAGAGACAGTTATATGGGGAGGTATTCTTACTGATATTAAAAGGACAACAACAAAGAAAAAAGCAGAGAAAATGGCAATAGGTGAAATAGAAAATATAGATGGAAAAGTAAAGGCGCTTTTTTATCCAAATGTTTTTGCAGAATTTTCAACGCTTATAAGAGCAAATAATATAATTTTTGTTAAAGGGAAACTTAAAAAAGATGCAGAAGAAATTAAAATTATTGTTGATGATGTTGCAAATATGAATAATGTAAAGGAAAAGTTCTTGAAGAAAGTTGAAATTGACCTTAAAATACCTCTTGGAGAAGAAAAATTTGAAATGGTTAAAAACTTATTTATGAAATTTAAAGGCGACTATCCTTTTTTTATAAATATAATTGTTAATGGTAAAAAAATTAAGATTAAACCAAGAAATTTTGGCATAAATTTAAATGAGGAATTTCTTGAAGAATTAAAGAAAATTGTTGGTGAAGATTGTTTACACCCGGGCATTTAAAATGGAAAATATACCTGTAAAACCGTTCTGGTGGAAAAATGGCCTTTATATAATAGACCAGAGAATTCTTCCTCAAAAAGAAGTTATTTTAAAACTTGATAAAGTAAAGAAGGTTTATGAAGCAATAAAAGAATTGAAAATAAGAGGAGCGCCTTTAATTGGTTGTGTTTCTGCTTATGGTGTAGTTGTTTCTTTCCTTGAAAATAAAAAATTCCCATTTGAAAGATTGAAAAAAAGGATTAAGAATGATATTAATTTTTTGAAGAGTTCAAGACCGACTGCTTATAATCTTTTTTATGCTTTAAACAGGATGGAAAGAGTAATTGATAATCACAATATAAATGATAAAAGAGAATTATTTGAAAATTTATTGAAAGAAGCAGACAGTATTTATAAAGAAGATTTAGATGCATGTTATAGAATTGGTTTGTTTGGAAGTAGATTGATAAAAACAGGGATGAATATTCTAACACATTGTAATGCTGGAGGTCTTGCTACAAGTGGTTTTGGAACTGCACTTGCACCGATTTATGTAGCAAAACAAAAAGGTAAAAAAATTCATGTATATGTTGATGAAACAAGACCTGTTTTACAGGGGGCTCGTTTAACTTGCTGGGAACTTGAAAAAAATAGAATTCCTTATACACTTATATGCGATAATATGGCTGGATATTTGATGAGTAAAAGGAAAATAGATATTGTGATTACTGGAGCAGATAGAATAGCAAAAAATGGAGATACAGCAAATAAAATAGGGACATATTCACTTGCAGTTCTGGCAAATTACCATAAAATTCCTTTTTATATTGCAGCCCCTATCTCAACATTTGATTTTGATATAGAGGATGGAGGTAAAATTCCAATTGAAGAAAGAGATGAAGAAGAAATAAAGAAAATAAATGGAAAATATATATCACCAAAAACAGCAAAAGTTTTTAATCCTGCTTTTGATGTGACTCCAAATAATCTTATAACAGGATTTATAACTGAAAGGGGTATTTTAAAGGCAGAAGAGATAAAAGATATGGGCGGTTAGCTCAGTGGTTAGAGCGCTTCCTTCACAAGGAAGAGGTCGCAGGTTCAAGTCCTGCACCGCCCATTGGATTTTCTACTTTGAGAAAGGATTGAACCGAGACCTCCAAAGGGTAAGAGGGAAAAGAATTTTCCCTCGCGGTGTCCGTATTGGGGGGAGAATATCAGGAAGGGGGAAGCACCCCCTCCTGAAGAGCGAAGCGAGAGGTCGCAGGTTCAAGTCCTGCACCGCCCAACTAAAGCAGAAAAGAAAAACATAGGCAGAGAAAAAGTAAAAACTCAGGCAATGATGAAATGCAGGACTTGAAAGGAGGCATGTTTTGAAATTGCGACAAGTTGAAGCAATTTCAGTGCCGGATGGCGACCGGAGCCTGCATTCGCTAAAAGTGAATAACAAAAAAGCAGGCGGAGGCGCCAAGTCCTGCACCGCCCAATTTAGGTAGAATTGAAGAACAGGGGTAGGGAAGGAGTTTTTTTTCCTACTGGCCATATATTTCAATTGTATTCCAATCCAATCAAAATGTCAAATTCAATTGTATTATAATCCAATTGAAAATAAACATAAATTAAATGATACTTTTATTGAATTAAAAGTTTCATAGGGCTGGTTAAAATGATAAATTATCTTCCTCAACATTTAATTGAACTATAGTGTTACTGTTGCTTTGTTCAAATATATTTTCTTTTTCTAAAAAATCTTTTACTTTCAAAAATAAATCAGGTATTTCATTATTTTTATTAATTGCCCATTCATAAGCATTTTTAACTTTTTGAGCTTCTTTCCTGGCTGGTAGTCCTAAAAATGTTTCTAATTTTTCCAGTATTTCAATTCCTTTTCCATTATTTTTTACTTCCACTAACAAATCTTTTCTTGGATTATATTCTTCTTCACTGTCTTCATTGTCTTCATTCCATATCGCAAAGTAATCATTAATTCCAACTAAACCGCATATCCCAACAAAGTAATTAACACCGCCTTTAATCCAAATCTTAAATTGAAAAGTTGTAATATCTCATATTCTTTGGATTTTAAATTGGCTATACAGGCTTTCTCCATTTTCCTTTCCTTAAAATTTCCCCTTCTTTTATTTGTTATATAAAGAAAAAAAATTGTAAACTGTCTTTGCAACTACTTCCTTTTTCTTAATTTAGATGGTTCTATAATAATGGTAGAATTTTTGATGTCTTCTTCACTTAAAGAATCAATAACATTTATAACTCTTTTAATAACTTCTTGAATGGAGGATTTAGGCATTTTTACAATAATTATTCCGTTATATTGAGAAGGGGGGAACATAATAATATTGCCAAAATGTTTATAATTAGCAGAAATGAGTATTCGGCCTTGATCAGATGCAATTTTTATAATCTCTTCATCTGTTATACCAAACTTACCTAATTCTCTTATATCAAAAACATCATATCCTTTTTCAGAAAGTTTCTTTTTCAAACTTATGGGAAGATTTTCATCAATAAGAAATTTCATAAATTTTATTTTGACTCTATTTCCTGTAATTCTTCTCTTGCAAGCAAAGCACCATATTCAATGGCTTCCAAGATGTCCTCTTTTGTTAATTGTGGAAACTCTTTAAGAACTTCATCTATGGAATTACCCCCTGCAAGGAAATCAAGAATAACATAAACAGGAATCCTTGTTCCTTTTATACAGGCAAATCCACCACAAATTTTGGGGTCTGAAACTATCCTTTTTAACATTTTAACTCCTTTTTTATTATTATACCTTAAAAACAAAAAAAGAAAAATTGAAAAAGGATGTGATGTAATATGAGAATAGAAAAAAACAACATCTATTCACCCTTTGTGTCCAGAGGCAATCTGAAAAAGCAGGATGAAATAGGTTCTAGTGCGAAGAATTATAAGGTTTGTTTAGCAGGGCTGGCAAGATAGTGAACCAATCTCACCGGCCAAATTTACTAAAGATAAAGGGGTAAAAGACTAATTTCCAAAAAGGATTTTAAGGAATTCGGAATCACTAAATCTTTTTCTTGGTTGGGAAATACCCTGTCTGACAATCACAAGTTTTTTTGAAGGAATAATATATAATCTTTGTCCACCAGCCCCACATGCAGCAACTAAATCAGAAGGTATAAAGTCATTACTCATTTCTTTTTTCCAGTTTAAAGCAACAATGTCAGAAATATAAAAGTTTGTTTTTTCTGCTTTCAACCACCATGTTAAACCGTAAAAAGGATTTGCATCTGACCCTTTAAAACACTCTTTAATTAATTCTTCCTTTATTATCTGTTTTCCTCCATATTTTCCATTTAATCTTACAAATTCTCCAAATTTTACCCAGTCCCTTGCAGTCATAAAACCACCACCTGCAACCTGAGGGTTTCCATCTTTGCATCTCATAAGCCACTGGAGTTTAATATTCAATGGTTCAATAATTCTTCTTTTTAAATAATTTTCAAATGTTTCATTTTTCAGTTTAAGTTGTAATGCATAAGCAAAAATATTAAGGGATACTCCTCCATATCTGAATCTTTCACCAGGTGTTGAAATTAAAGGTCTTTCAGTTAAATCCTTCCATGTATAATTTTTAAAGTCATTTACATTTAAAGGAGCAAATCCACCTGTTAATGTTAGAAGATGTCTGTAGGTTATTTTTGATTTTAAAGGATCGTTTTTCCATTGGTCAATAATTTTACAAACTCTATCATCAAGTTTAATCAATCCATCTTCAACTGCTCCTAATGCTACAATTCCAATAAAACTTTTACTCCCGCTTGCAAGCCATTGTAATTTTTCAGGACTACCTCCATTAGAATATTTTTCATAAATAATTTCTCCATCATACATTACAAGAAATGTCTGTCCACCAGTTGATATGCTGTATTCTGATGCCTTTTCTAAATTTTTAATATTAACTGGTAAATCTTTTCCATATAGAGAAATTGCAAGAAAAATCGTAAAAATTAGAGTTTTCATCTTATCTCATCTTTTTCCATTTAGACGAAAACAATAAAAAGATGGTTTAGAGATTTAAATTTATGGTAAAATATAAAAATTATGAAAAAATATAACTTTAAATCAAAACTGGAAGAAATAGCAGTTGAAAAATTTGGAAAGAAACTTCTTTATGAATATGAAAAAATAAAAGTTATTGAGGTTCCAAATTTCCCCTCTCTTGGAAAAATTGTTGCTTTGAGGTTTATTGAATGGCTTGGTTTAAATCCGGATGGAGTTATTTCTCTTCCGACCGGAAAAACTCCTGAATATTTTATAAAATGGACAAAATTTTATCTGGAAAACTGGGATAATAAAGAAGTGAGAAAAGAACTGGATTTCTGGGGGATTGATTTTAAAAATAAGCCCGATTTGAAGAATTACTGGTTTGTTCAGATTGATGAATTTTATCCAATGGACCCTGAAAGAGAAAATAGTTTCAATTATTATATAAAAAAATTCTATATTGAAGGTTTTGGTTTAAATCCTGAAAAAGCAATTCTTATGAATACCTATACAGTAGGAGTGGATAAAGGTTTAAATCTTTTTCATATTTTTCCTGATGGAATGGTTGACCTTACTTTAAGATATAGAATGCCAAAAAATGAAATTGAGGAAAAACAAAAGGAAGCAATTTACAATATTGATAGATATGCAATGGAATATGAGAAAAAAATAGAAGAACTTGGTGGAATTGGTTTTTTTCTTGGAGGTATAGGACCTGATGGACATATCGCTTTCAATATAAAAGGGTCTGACCATAATTCAACAACAAGAGTTCTTAAAATTAATTATGAGACAGCCGCAGCAGCTGCTACTGACCTTGGTGGAATTGAAAACTCAAGAGATAGAGCGGTTATGACAATAGGACTTGCAACCATTACTAAAAATCCTACAACAACTGCAATTATTATGGCTGCTGGTGTAAGTAAAGCAGGTGTTGTAAGGGATGCAATAGAAAACGACCCTGATATTCTTTATCCAGCAACTTCACTTCAGAAATTAGAAGGAGCAAGATTTTATTTAACTTCTGGTGCTGCATCTCTTCTGAAAGGAAGGAGGATTGAAAAACTTAGAAACTATAAATCAATACCTTATATAGAGAAGGAAAAAATTCTTGTTGATATATCTTACAGGTTGAATAAAAAAATTGTTGAAATAAATTTAGAGGATATAAAAAATGATATTTATGGTGCTGTTTTGCTGGAGAAAGGGGAGATAAAAAATTTGAAGAAGATAACAAAAAAGATAGAGGATAATTTTAAAAGGAGAATTCAAAGAGGAGTTTATGAAATAGAAAATACCACATTTTTACATACTGCTCCACATCACGATGATATTATGCTTGGATATCTGCCATATATTCTTCATCTTGTAAGGAAACCAACAAATAAACATTTTTTTGCAACTTTAACAAGTGGTTTTACTTCAGTAACAAATAATTATCTTTTTGAACAACTGGAAAATCTTGAAAATTGTATAAAGAAGGGAAAATTGGAAAAATTGATTTCAGAGAAAACTTATTTTTTGAAAGATAATATTATAGGAAGAAACAGGGATATATACAGGTATCTTGATGGAGTTGCAGGTCAGAATGAAGAAATAATAAAAGAAGCAGAAGCAAGAAGAATGTATCGTAATATTGTTGAAATAATAAAAAATGATAAACCTGAGGAAGTTTTAAATAAGATTTATTTTCTTAAGGAAGAATTAAAAAAATCATATCCTGGGAAAAGAGATATTCCTGATATTCAAAAATTAAAAGGAATGATAAGAGAATGGGAAGAAGAACTTCTCTGGGCTCATTTAGGATTCAGTTGTAACAATATTTTTCATTTAAGATTGGGATTTTATACAGGTGAGATATTTACCCCTCAACCTGAATGGAAGAGAGATGTTGAACCATTTATTGAAATTATGAAAAAAGTTAAACCAGATGTTATTACTGTTGCTTTTGACCCTGAAGGAACCGGTCCTGATACTCATTATAAAGTTCTTCAGATAATTTCTCAATCTGTAAAATATTATGCAACAAAGGTAAACAAAAATATAAAAATATGGGGATATAGAAATATATGGGATAGATTTCATCCTTCAGAAGCAAATATTTATGTTCCTGTATCAATGAATTCAATTACTATTATGAAAGGTGCTTTTGATATATGTTTTGGTTCTCAAAGAAGTGCCTCTTTCCCAAGTTATGAATATGATGGACCTTTTTCTGAACTTGCTGTAAAGATAATGGTTCAACAGGGAGGATTTGTTAAAGTTATTCTTGGTAGAGATTTTTTTGGAGGTAGTGAATATGCAAGAATTAGAGCAAGTAGAGGAGTTGTATTTATTAAGGAGATGGAAGTAGATGAATTTTTAACCGAAAGCGACAACTTAAAGAATATTATGGAAGAATAGTTTTAAAAAGAATAAATAAAATGGATAACAAAAGGAAAATTGACTTTTTTATTCTGGATGGGTTATAATAAAACCAAATGGTGACCTGGCATAAAATAATTATAGGAGATTCAAGATGTATGAAAGAAATTCCTGATGAGTCGGTCGATCTTATTATTACATCCCCTCCTTATTGGCAATTAAAAGATTATGGAAACCAGAGACAAATAGGATTTAATGACACATATGAAGAATACATAAACAACCTTAATTTAGTTTGGAAAGAATGCCACAGAGTATTGCATAAAGGTTGTAGATTATGTATAAATATCGGAGACCAGTTCGCAAGGTCTGTCTATTATGGAAGATATAAGGTTATTCCAATAAGAACTGAAATAATTAAATTTTGTGAAAGTATTGGTTTTGATTACATGGGAGCAATTATCTGGCAAAAAGTAACTACCTGTCATCCAACTGGAGGCGCTACTGTTATGGGTTCTTATCCATATCCAAGAAATGGAATTATTAAGTTAGATTATGAATTTATATTAATTTTTAAGAAATATGGAAATCCACCAAAAGTAAGCAAAGAAATTAAGGAAAAGTCAAAATTGACAGATGAAGAATGGAATCTATATTTTACAGGTCACTGGAATTTTCCAGGAGAAAAGCAGGATAAACATCTTGCAATGTTTCCAGAGGAATTACCACGAAGGTTAATTAAAATGTACAGTTTTGTGGGAGAAATTGTTCTTGACCCATTTCTTGGAAGTGGAACAACATCATTGGCAGCAAAAAATTTAAACAGAAATTCTATTGGCTATGAAATAAATGAAGATTTTTTACCGATTATAAAAGAAAAACTTGGAATAAACCAGAATATTCATTTTCAAGAAGCAACTTTTGAAATAATTAAACAAGAAGAAATTAAAATAAACTTTAAAGAAGAAATTAAAAAGTTGCCGTATATTTTTAAAGACCCTGTAAAATTTGACAAAAAAGTTGACCCTAAAAAATTGAAATTTGGTTCCAAAATAAATAATCATAGTGATGGAACAGAGTATTATTATAAAGTAAAAGAAATATTGACTCCAGACCTTATACTTTTGGATAATAACTTAAAAATAAAATTAATTGGCGTAAAACCAAAAATAGGAACAAATGGTGAAGCAGTTCAATTTTTAAGAGAAAAACTTAAAGGTAAAAGAGTATTTTTAAAGTTTGATAGTTTTTTATATGATGAACAAAACAATTTACTCTGTTATCTTTATTTGTGGAACAAAACTTTTATAAATGCTCATTTGATTAAAAGAGGTTTGGTGGATGTAGATACTTCATTTGAATATAAATATAAAGAAAAATTTTTAAATTTACAAAAAGAATTACTCAAAAAAAGTTAAGATGAAAGTCAAAATTACCATTGAAGAAATAAAAAAATATCTGGATATTGAAACACCAGAATTTCCAAAGTATGTAGCACCGCTTATTAATCTGGCAAATCAGTATGCTCAGGGAACAAGACCAAAAGTAGTTGGTCAAATGAGTGAACTTATTCGGGAGTTTGGAGGAAAAACATTGTCCGAATGGGAAGAATGGTATTTGAAGAAAAATCCTGATGCGATAAAAAATGCAACTCAAAAGATACTTCAGAAATTAAAAGAACTTAAAGATGCAATAAATAGTATTGACAGTAATATTGTTGAACAATGGGTAAGAGATTTGGTAATTGTAAAAACTTTCATTGGATTAAGATTTCAAGAAGTAATTCTAAAGAAAGGGGCAGAAATAAAAGGAACAAATTATAGATTAGCAGAACCCAAAGAAGAAGCGAAAGGGATAGATGGTTATATTGGTGAAATTCCTGTGTCTATAAAACCGGCTACTTATAAAATAAAAGCATCCCTTCCTGAAAATATAAATGCAAAAATTATTTATTACAGAAAAATTAGAGATGGAATTGAGGTTGATTATGGAGAGATTTTATAGAAACTCTTTATATAATTTTGTGGAAAGTATATTCAAAATTTTTCTTTTTCTGTAAATTTTCTAAAAGGAAGTTCTGAAAAAATGAATATCATAAAGGAAGCAAGCATATATCATTTCCCTCTGATATTTTTTGGCAATTTCATAAATCTTTTTATTTAGACATATCCAGTTTTTCAAGTTTTTAATTACATTTTCATTTCTTTGTGTCTGTCAATTAGATTTATAAGAAACTTTTCTGAACCCATTAACATTGAAAGTAGGTTATAATTTATTCTGATAAATTTTTTGAACAGAACCAATAATTCTCATAACTTCAAGTGCTTCCTCTGGTTTTATCAATAATTCTGCTTTTTTATTGAATGCTTCAATAAAATTTTCATAGAAAATTTTTCCTGCTTTTTTCCAGTAATCTGTTCTATCAATTCCTTCAATTATTTCTTCCTTTATTTCAGCATCTAAATATCTCAACTTCATTTTGCCTGTTTTCCAGTCCTCTGTCTGGATTGTTCCTTTTTCTCCTTCAATATATAATTTGGGAAATGATATAAAAGACACTCTTGAAAAACCTATTTCTGCCATTGTATTGTTCCTGAATTTAATAAAAATTAAAAAATGATTATCTGCATCCTGTTCTTCATCAATTAAGGGAATATACCTTACATCTCCTAAAACAGATTCAACTTTTTCTTCTACCAAACTCAAAACCTGGTCAATTAAATGGGGTCCCCAATCCAGAAGGACTCCTCCACCAAATTTTTTGAACTTTCTCCACCCACTTTCTTTTGTTGGCTCATCAGAAAAAATCATATTTCTTATAAATAAAACTCTTCCTATAATACCTCTTTCAATAATTTTCCTTGCTGCTTCAACATCAGGGTCAAATCTTCTATTATGATAGACAGTTAATAATAATTTCTTTTCTTTTGCAATTTCTACCATTTGTTCTGCTTCCTCAAAATTTTCTGCCATTGGTTTTTCCACAATCACATTTTTTCCTGCTTTGAGTGCCTGGATGGATTGTTTTGCGTGAAGAGATGTAATAGAGGATATTAAAACTGTGTCAATTTCCTTATCATCTAAAATCTCTTCTAAGGAATTATAAACTTTAAGGTTTCTTGCTTTGATTTCCTTTTTCGCATTTTCATCTATATCAAATGCTCCTTTGATTTCTATTCCCTTAATATCCTTCATTATTTCAAAATGATTTCTACCTGAACCCCCAAATCCAATTATCCCTATTTTCATTTTAAATATCCAGTTTTTTTAAGAAAGGAAGAAATTTTTTTAATATTTTTTTCAACAGTTGAAAGGAAATTTTTTTCTTTAAGCCATTCTATTTTTCTATCCAGTTCTACTCCAACCCAATTTCTATATTCATTTTCTTTCAATGTATCAAGGAATTTTTCTATTTCAACCTCACCTTCTCCTAATGGAACAAACTCTTTTCCTCTGACATCCTTTAAATGAATATGAGCAACTCTCTCTTTATATTTAAGAAAAAGTTCAACAGGATTGACATTTGCAGCAAATTGATGAGCAGTATCAATTAAGAGATATATATTTTCGGAATTTTCCATCAAAAATTCAATTTCTTCAAGATTTTCTATTATTTGATTTAAATGTGGATGAACTGCAATTTTCACTCCATATTTTTTAGCATATTTACCTATTTCTTCAAATTCATTTACACACAATTTTAAATCTTCTTTTAAATTTCCTGTTATAAGTTTATCTCTGTACCAGCCACCTGTCTGATAAAATTCACAACCAATCACTGAAGAAAATTTTATTCCATTATTTATATCTGAAGAAGAGATAGAAACTATTGAAAGTCCTTTTTCCTTAGCAATAGAAACAATCTCAATCAGATTTTTTTCATCATTTATATTAACTCCTTCAACTCCGGTAAAGCCCGCATCTTTTATCATATCAAAAATTTTTTCAATATCTAAATATTGAAATCTGATTAAAGCCCAGGAAATAGTATGAAAAGAAAATTTCATTTTTAATTCCTTTTATTTTACCATGCCGTTCCCCATTGAAGGACATGCTTTCCAGAAGAATCAAATTTTTGAATGTACCATCCGTCACTTACATATATATTTCCGAGTTTATCAACTGCAAGACCAGAAGGATAAGAAAGATTTCCCTTAATCTGGCCACAAAATTTAAATGATAAATCAAATTTTTGTATTCTTTTGTTATTTGCATCCGCCACATAAATAAAGTTATTAACCTTATCAATCACTATATTTACAGGGTTATTAAATTCACCTTCTTTATCTCCTAAATTTCCAAAACTCATTATAAATTTACCATTTTTATTAAATTTCTGTATTCTATGATTATAAGTATCTGCTACATATATATTCCCTTCATTATCAATATCTAATTTATATGGGGTATCAAATTCTCCTTGGCCATTTCCTTTTTTACCGAAACTCATTATAAAATTCCCATCTTTATCAAACTTCTGTATTCTATGATTATGAGTATCTGCAACATATAAATTTCCTTCATTATCAACTGCTATTCCACATGGTTTGTTAAATTGTCCATTTTCTTTACCTTTTTCTCCCCATTTTTTTATAAATTTAAGATATTTATCAAATTTCTGTATTCTATGGTTATAAGTATCCGCAATATAAACATATCCTTCTTTATCAACCGCTATTCCAAATGGTCTATCAAATTCTCCATCTCCTTTACCCAAATTCCCATATTTATATAAAACAACACCATAAATAGGAGCCCCTTTTGTATGAAAAACCCAGATATTATTATTGTATGTATTGGCTATGTACAAATATTCTGAATCTGGAGAGACCGCCAATCCATAAGGATTATTAAAATAATCTCCCCCTTTTTCATCATCTTTTAATGTAAATTGCCCCCATGATGAAAAAAGATTTGTGTAAATAATGAAATTTAATAGAAAGATAAAATATTTCATAAAATTCTCCTTTTACATAATCACAATATATTCACCTGGCTCAACAACAATTTCTTTTTCTTCAAAATTTAAATTTGGTAAATCAATTACCTTTTTCAATTTTGTTTTGATTCTTTTATCTGTTGGATTATTTACTGAGATATGCCATTGAGATGGTTCTTCTTTTGTTTTTGTAACCTGAATTATTAATTCTTTTCCATCGCTGTCTGCTATTACTGGATGCCCAACAATTACCCAGGTATTTTTTGCCATATCTATATAAAGCGGGAAGTAAGATTTTCCAAAAGAATCAACCCATAAAGGTCTAAATCTATTCTCATCACTACCAAATTCTTTTAAAATATAACCCTTTTTCTGGAATAAACATGCTGTCCAGTTAGGATTTAAATTTGAAACAACACATGGTAAAACAAGTTGATTTAAATCTTCCTTTTTTTCAAATTTTAATTCAATTTTATAATTTTCGGGTATAAATTCTAGTGGCACTTTACCTTCAACTTTTTTCCCTTTTAAAATCATTAAATCAGGTGTTTTTTCTAAAAAGTTTATAATCTTTAAAACAGAAGAAGTGTCTTTTAAATATGCATTTACAGGAAAACCAATTGAATAAATCTTATAAATAAACCTTTCTCCCTTTTTAACCTCCTTCCCTTCAATATCTGCAAATATTTTCCAGTTCTGTAAATCCCAGTAAATTGGTTCACCTATATTCCTGTAAAGAATTGTATTTGAAATCTCCTGTCTAAAAAATCCAAACCAGTCACCATCCTTTAAATAAATTTTCTTTTTTTCATAATTTTTTGATAGGTCAATTATTTCCGGTTCACTACCTTTTTTCAGTATAATTAAATTACCTGTTCCTGATATGCTACCTAAACAAAGTGAATTTACTTTAAAATTATCCTTAAATTCAATTTCATTTTCAAAAATTGTAGATTTAGTGCCTGATTTTATTGCATTTGCTGGCCATCCATCATAATGAGGTCCTAATGTAGGTCCTAAAAATTGTTTATATCTTAAAACGAAAGTGAATAATTTTGGAGATTCGGAACTGAAAGTACCAAAAGTATGCCATGGATTAACAACCTGTAATACTTTATCTGAGTAGATTTTGTTGAATTCTTTGAAAACTGATGTCATTCCATCATCTGCAAAATCCAACATTGATGGTCCTTCAAATCTATTACCATCTTCTTTTCCTTTATCTGTTTCCAGAACAGGGTAAATATCCCTGTTATTTGAAATTGGTTGATATCTAATTGTCCCTCCTGATTCTAAATCATCTCCTGTTATTTCCCATGCAAGTGCATAAATATCATTGATTCCAGGAAAGAAATGACCTCTTGCAAGTTTCTGGCCATCAGGTCCACCCTTACAATCATTTATATGGTCACTACAAAAACTTATTCCATATGTTCCATCCTTTTTTGATGTTCTATAAAAACTTATTGCTTTGCCACCTTTTATATCTTCTGCTATTAAAATGAGATTTTTGTGTGTAATTCCTTCAAGAATCAGCAATTTATTAAACTCCTTTTCACCTTTCAATATAAACCTTCTGTATAATTTTCTTCCATTATAAATTTTTACTTCTTTAAGTCCAACATCTGATTTGAGGGAAATTAATGAAGGCATAACTATTTTTTCTGCTTTAAAGTAATGTCCCCAACCCCATACCCAAGGTCTATAACATGCCGGCCAGGATAATATCTCAGGTCCATTTGATAAAAATATATTCAATCCATCATATTGGCTCTGATATCTCAAACCCGCATTATAAATATTTTCTAAACTATCTGTTCCTACACAGGTGATAAAATGTCCGAGTTTAATTTCATTTATAAGTTCTGAAGGTGAATGGACTTCATTTATTGCTACTGGTGATGGAGGGATTGTTCCCTGAGCAGAAGTTAAATATTCATCTGATATATCCTCAATTAATTTGTTATTCCTGTAATAAATCAGACCTGCTAAACTGAATAATCTACAATCGGTAATCCTCATACCATTTTTAACCTCATTAAAATTATAATATCCTATCTGGTTAAAACTATGCATTTCTAATAACCATGAGAAAGTTGGAGCAAAATGTAAACCTGTAAAATTTCCCTTTAAATCTTGTTCCTGAAGATAAAGGGTTTTTCTATCAGAACCACAGAGAATATTGTCTGGTGGAAGTTTTATTGTTTCTGGTTTTCCATAGATTATCATATAATTTCCAATATTTGTTTTTATGGTGTAACCAGGAAACAACTTAATCTTATTTGAAGAATATTTTTTGCAGTCCTCCACAAGTTTTTCAAATATATCCTCATCAATTTTATCAAAATCTTCCATAAAAATAAGGAAATTAAGACCGAGATTTTCTGCAGTTTTTGCATATTCTTCAACAGTCCCCTCATATCCGCTGTAATTTGTTTTAACACCTATAACCCCTTTATAAATATTTACTTTTGGTGCTGAAACATTTTCAACTTCTTCTTTTTTATATTCCCATCCACCACTTAAGTATGCATTAATAACTTCTTTTCTATAATTTGGTGGAATATGTCTTTCTTTGTCATTAACATATCCCCCAATTTTTTTGTCTTTTAATGATTTTTCTGAAAGCCACTGAAATGTATTTATCAACAATTTTCCAAGGTCACTTTTTTTACCTTTTGCTCCTTTCTCAAGCACCTGTCCATTATAATACCATCTTTTTCCTGAATAAACTGAGAATTTTGGGCTTGAACTCATAAGTGCTATTCTTCCATTTTTATATTCTCTTATTGCAAATATTGGTGGTTCAGATATATTCCCTTTTCTGAAGAATACTTCATCATAAAAATCCTTCCATCTATCAGGATTTTCATCAATTGGAACTGTTTTGCTTGTTTTAGAAGTTCTTAAGACCACTTTCCAGTTTTCATCAAGGAATAGGGGATTGGTTAACTGAGAATTTTGTGTATTTGAATATGGATACCATATTCCTTTTATTCCTTTACTTACAGGACTTTGTTGAATATTATCAGTATATGCAATTAAAACTGAGGGAGCATTTTCCAGTTGAGATATTTTTTCATTATCTTCTTCCACTATCCTTTCAAGAGGAATTTTTGCTCCCCAGTTTTTTATTAAATCAGAAACCATTTGTTTTTTAATATTCCTTTCCTCACATATTATAAATATACTTCCTCCTTCCTCCAGATATTTTTCAATTAAATCAACAAATTTTTTTATTCTTTCTTCTGATGGTTTATCATTTCTATATGAAACAGCAAAGGCATCTGGAGTATAAAAAATTACAACTACATTATAATTTTTTATTAAATCCCAGGTAAGTTCTTTTTCAGCATAATCAACTTCAAATCCAGAATTCTGTAATTCTTCCAGAAAATCAAAATATACTCTTTGCTGGAAAAGAATTGATGGCCTATTCTGTGAGAAACATAATGAGACCAATATGAAAATCAATAAAAATAATTTCTTCATTCCCTTCTCCTTTTTAATTTTCTTTTTTTATTTGTTTTAAGAATTCCTCATAACAACTTTCTATCTCTTGTGAATTTAATGCTTTATCATAAATTGTAATTTTCCCTATTTTCCCGCGAAAATATGCCTCATGTAAATAAAAAGGTTCTGCTCCAATTACCAGAATAGATTGCATCCTTAATGGGGAATTAAATTTTTGAGAAACTTCCTGTTTAACCAACTTTCCATTTATGTATATATAAAAATTCATTTTTTCTTTATCCTTACCATCTGCAACAACAGTAAAATGATACCATTTTCCCTGTTCTATTTTTTCATCTGTCCAGATATATTCCTGATAAGCGAGATTTAATCCAAAATTATATGGTGGTTCAATTCCTTTAAGACACAATTCACAATATCTTCCTCCGAATGATAGTATAATTGAACCACCAAAATGACCTGGAACCATTTTTTGATGGGGTTTTACAGGAACACATATAGTGAAAGATGATAATTCCCATCCTCCATAAATACTGCCTGCAAAACCAAAAATAACATCTTTTAAATTTTTAGCAAAACTTAAACTGCGGTAGGTATTCTCATATGGTGGTAAAGGATTTTTTCCCTTATTTTCATCAGAAAGTTCTAAACATTTTATTCCTTCATCAATTGACCATTTTATATTTGATAATTCAAGCACTCCTATTTTTCCACCATAATCATATACATAATAACCTTCTCCCTCTTCCATTCTATATTCTGCAAAAACTCTTTCTTCCGGTTTTTTATATTCTGGTGGAAAAGAATTTGGTTTTTCCGCAACTTCTTCTGGTATTTTCTCATCCTTATTTAAAGGACGAAAATCAAGATTATCTATCCATACCTTTCCAGTTCCATCAAGACCTATTTTTACTTTTGCATCTCCCTTTTGTGTCAGAAGAGATGTAATAAGTCCTGTTTTTTTCCAGTCATTATCTCCATATAATCCAACATAATGTAATTCTTTTTCCTTATCCCTTTCAACAGAAATATAAAGACCCTTTCCATGAACATTTTTTGTCTTAACATAGAAAACCAAAATATATTTATCAAAAACATCATAACCAAGATATCCATCTTTTGTTAATGGTTTAAACTCTACCCAGCCATTTGTTTCAAGTAGAAGGGAATAATTATCATCATATCCTGTGTTTTTATCTATATCATAAGCACCAATCCATACAGCATTTTCTAATGGTTCACTTACTGGATTATGCTGTTCAGGTCTAAAATAATTTATACCACTTTTATAGAAAACTTTTGTATAATTTACCTGATGAAGAGGTGGTGTTTTTGCTTCTTTTATAATTTTATTCATTTCTCCGGGTAAAATACCAAAAAATCTGTACTGTGCTTTTATTTCCTTTTGAGGTTTATCAAAATGCCATCCAAACCAGTTTTCATGTGAAAAACTGCAGGTTGAACAGTTTAGTTTATATTCTACTTCTTTATTTAAAAATTCAATTGCAGGATTACAAACTGGATGAACTCCTCTTGCAAAAAAATCTCCATATTTATATCTTGGTTTAAATTCTGTATCAGGGCTGACATATAATCTTGTTCCATATTTTGGAGGAACTGGATAGTCCCAATCCTTTCTAACAGGAACCTTATACAGATTCCCATCTTCTCCATAAAATATCTCCCATCCGTAATAATAAATGCTATCATCTGAACGAATTATATTTGAAGGCAATTTTATTGTATCTTTAAAAAGGTCATTTTTATAAGTTGCAGGATATATACCCAGCCAGGCATGTGGAGAACAACTATATGGAAAAAGAAAATTGAAAGTAAAATCTCTTACCTTTGAAAAATTCGGGTCATTTTCATCAAAAATTGCTTTTTCATCAAATTCATAACAATAACTTTTCTTATTTTTGTCATAATATATTTTTATTTTTATCCGCGTCTCTATTTTTGGAGAAGATTTTGTTTTACCTTTTACAAGAAGATTTAATTCATCAACATTTTCTTTTTCTCCAATTACATTTACTTCCTCAATTACTGTTGCAGGTCCCTGGTCAGGTCCAATTGCTCCTAAAAGTGCCATTATCTGTGGTTTATATCCTGGCAAAAGTTTCATCTCTTCAAGTTTCATTGTTTCCCTTTTTATCTGTGCAATTGGCTCATCATCACAGAATATCCATTCTCCTTTATGCCAGTTACGAAAACTCATAAGATATTCTCTTTCAGGTAATGGTTGTAGTTTTTCTTTTCCTGCATTTGATACATCTATTCTATGAAATCTAACAGTAGAATTACAAACTCCAACTCCCCATTTTCCTCCTTCTCCAATTATTGGTGCAACATTATCTTCATAATCAATAACTTTTTTATCATTAAACCAGACAATTATCCTTTTTCCCCTTATTTCCATCTTTAATTTTAAAGGTTTTGAAATATCAAATTTTACTGGAACAACCTTTACATATCCACCATTTCCTTTGTGTAAAACAATTTCCTGATACAGATATGATAATTGAACCCTATACCACCAGTTTTCAGTAAAAGTATAGCCGAAATAACCACCAATTAAACAAACATCATATCCAGGGTCATTCCTTTGAATATCATATCTGAACCAATCAGGTTTTCCACTTCCTTCTTTATTATTACCTTTAATTATTGTAAACTCCGCTTCAATTACAGAATCTTCTTTAATCTCTTTATCAATAAAAGCATATACCCATTCTTCTTTATTATTTTCACCAGTTAATTCTTCTCCCTCCAATTTCCAGAATTTATTATCCCCAAAAAAATTTCCTATTTTAACCTGAGTAAATAAATTTAAAAAAAATAAAATTAAAAAAAATATTACCTTTCTCATAAAAACTCCTTTTTAAAATTTTACTAAATATCAAAACTGTCCACCATAAATTCTACCATAAGAAAAACCATAAAAATAAGGGTCTGTATCTGGATGAGGCAATGGCATATAAACTTTTTCTCCACCAATATCCTTATAATAACCATTTGTAAATAATTCAACATGTCCATCACAAAAACTAACAGGAACATATCCGGAATTTTTGCTTATCCATACATGCATATAAACCCTTAATCCCGTTTGGTCTGGGTCCCAGTATTTAACATGAGCCCCACAATAAGCCCCCCACCAATTTCTTACATCTACAAACATATATGTATGGTCTGGTTTCTGTATTGCTGATAATTTATAACCACTAACTCCAGCAAGATTCCAATTAGTTTGGCTTCCAAAAACACCGACATTATAACCATAACACTGGCTTCCCCATGGAGCATTTCCATCTAATTTCCTTTTAACATATAAATTTGAAGGACATACATAAGGTTCTACATTATAGTAAGGATAATTTTCCTTTCCAATATATTTTTTTATTAAAACATACCAGGAAGGACCAACAGGCCAACCAGGCGAATTAGGATAAGTTGGTAAAGTGTCATCATTGTCATGGGCATACATAATACAGGCAAGTGTTATCTGTTTCATATTATTCATACATGTTGACATTCTTGCTTTTTCTCTCGCTTTACTGAGTGCAGGTAAAAGCATGGCAGCCAGAATAGCAATTATGGCTACCACTACAAGTAATTCTATTAATGTAAAGCCATATGATTTTAAAATTTTTTTCTTCATATTTCACCTCCTTATGGTGACCTTAATGTTGTTGAAGAACCATATGCACAATTTGGCATCTCATTTAAAGGTAAATACTGTCCATACCATGTTTGATAAATATACATTGGTGGTCCAACTGTTGAAACCCATTTGGCATTTCCTCCTACATATAATACATTTATTCCATCTATTCCATGAGGGTCTCCCCTTGTTACATAATACCATCCCCATGGTAAATTTTTACCTGCATATAATAGGACATTTGAGCCTTCGTTTCCTAGTCTTGAGTATCTATCTGCCATTATAACTGTTTCTGAACTTGTTTTTATATTAAGAGGGAAAGCATATGCATATGAACAGGTTGCTCTCCTTTCAAATGTTCCGCCTGTGGAAAGAGTCCAGTGAATTATTCCATATTTTGAAGGTTCATCTGTATTACTTGCACTTGGACAGATAAAAACAGAGGCATTTTGAACATATACAGGACCTTCTCTTTCAGGAGTTGTTGATAGAGGGTCGGAAGGATTATAGTCATATTGGCCTGTTAATATATTTAATGATTTACTTGTATCATGTCCGCTTGTAGCTTTCATTGGCACATTTGTCGGGAAAAATCCATCATAATCATTTGCATACATATAAAGAATTAATCCAAGTTGCTTTAAATTTCCTATACATACAGCCCTTTTTGCTTTTTCCCTTGCTCTTGCAAGTGCAGGTAGAAGCATAGCAGCAAGAATCGCAATTATCGCAACAACCACAAGCAACTCAATTAATGTAAAGCCAGCCCTTTTTTTAATTTTTCTTTTCATTTTTCACCTCCTTGTTTTTATATATGTAATCAGGACATAAAGTCCTGGGAATAAGGAATAAATTAGAAAAAATAAAGGAAGGAGTTTTTAAATTCAATACATTATAAGAGAGAGAGAGAGAGAGAGAGTTCATTTTTATTTCCCATTTTCTTTTCCATTTTTTATGTATTATACCCTATTTTTTATTTTTGTCAAGTCTTCGAATTGCCTCATCAAAAATCTAATTGAAATTAAATCGTTGCCTCACGAAAAAATCTAATTGAAATTTTTTCTCACCTTCTTAAAAATAAGATAAAAAGGAGGTGAGAGAATGAGAAAGGAGATAGATATGGAAGTGAGGAAAGAAATAAGTAAGGCGGTTGTGAAAAGGTATAAGAAATCAAGTAAAAAAGAGAAGGGTAAAATTTTGGATGAATTTACAAAAATTACAGGATATAACAGGAGTTATGCGAGTTGGCTATTAAATAATTTAGGCAAGAAGATAGTTTTTTATAGGGATGGGAAAAGGATAATTTTAGTTGGAGAAAAAATAAAGAAAAGAAAGGGAGAAAGACCTGTTATATACGACAAGAAAGTTATAGATAAATTAAAGAAGATATGGAAGACATTTGATTGTCTATGTGGCAAGAGATTAGCACCTTTTATGGAAGAAGGGATAAAATCACTGGAGAGAAGTGGCATAAAAATAGAAGAAGAGATAAAAAACAAATTAATAAAAATGAGTGCTGCTACTATAGACAGGAAATTGAGAAAATATAAAAAGATAATGGATTTAAGAAGAAGATGTAAAACAAAACCGGGTAGTTTATTAAAATCACAAATACCTATAAGAACATATTCAGAATGGGATGAAAAGATGCCTGGATTTATAGAAATAGATTTGGTAGACCATAGTGGAGGAGTAGAAAGGGGGATATTTGCGCAGACACTTGATGCAGTTGATGTATTTACAGGATGGACAGAGACGATATGTGTAGAGAATAAATCACAAGTTAAAGTTTTTGAGGGGTTGGTAAAAATAATAGATAAATTTCCTTTTCCAATCCTTGGTATAGATTCAGATAATGGAAGTGAATTTATAAATCATCATCTTGTTAGATTCTGTGAAAGTAGAAAAATAACATTTACAAAATCAAGGCCATATAAAAAGAATGATAGTTGTTATATAGAACAGAAGAATTGGTCAGTGGTGAGGAAGGCGGTTGGATACTGGCGATATGAGACAAAACAAGAAGTAGAAATAATAAACCAGATATATAAATATTTACGGCTTTTTACTAATTATTTTCAACCGCAGGTTAAATGTATAGAGAAAATAAGAATAGGGAGTAAAGTTAAGAAAAAATATGACAAAGCAAAAACACCTTACCAAAGAGTAATTGAATGTGAGAAAATAGAGATAGAAACAAAAGAGAGATTAAAAAAGATATATGAAGGATTGAATATAATAGAGATAAAAAAGAGAATAAATGAATTAGAGGAGAAATTATTTGAGATTGTGAGTAAGAAAAGAATGAAAGAAAAAAGAGGGGAAAAAATTGAAAAAGAAAAAATTTTGGTTTAGAATTTTAAATGAGGCAACGAATATAAATTCGTTTAGATTTTTATATGAGGCAACAGGGTCTTTTATTAATCAATCTTTTCGCAATATATTTTTATTTCTGTTTTTTTCAATCCATCTTGCAATTGCATAAAATCTTTCAAGTTCCACACTGATTCCATCAGCAAAAACACCAAGGACAAAATTTGCTTTTTTTAATCTCGGAGTAATCAATTTATCCAAAGCAATAGGTATTTCTTCAATTTTGTTGAGTATAAAAAAAGAAGGAGGAATGGCACCAATAATAATTGTCTCTTCACCAAGAATATCAAGAGCAAGTTCCCAAGGAGTATCTCCAGTAGGTGGTGGTGTTAAAGCATGTATTCCATCGCATTTTGTCTCCTTAATAAAATGAAGAATATTTTTTACATGTCCGCACATATGAAGTATTGCTGTTTTATTTGACCTTTTTATTTCTTCAACAAATTCACTCTGATGTGGCATATTGAATTTTTTATAAATTTCAGGAGTTATATAAAATGTGCTTGTATTTTCTACAAGTATAATACAACTGCAAGGATGTTGTGCAAGAATTTTAAATGCCCTTTTTTCTACTTTATGAATTGTTTCAATTAAGTTTATCATTTCATCAGGATAATCATTAAATAGATAATAAAAATTTTCAATTCCCATGTCATATTCAAGCAATCTTGGAATTGTTGATGGTCCCCAGAATCTTGCTATAACTCCAGAATTACCTATAAGATTTTTTAAGTTTTTGTAAGTTTCTGAATCGTCATGATAAATAAAACTTGCATTTTCCCACATTTCTCTATAAATTTTTATTGCCTTGAGTGAATCAACAGGATATTTTAAAGGGTGACCATTTTTATCTGTTATTCCTGTTAATATTCCCCTTTTTGTAATCCATTTATTTACAACTTTATCCCCTTCTACATATGTCTGAAATTGAACTTCTTGACCCCACTTAAGTTCAGGAGATTTGAATGTATAGGGTGTATTCCAGCCATTCAGAAGAAGAATATCACATCCAATATGCCTGTAAAAATCAATTCCATAATTTCCCTGGAGTTCTTCTGGGAAAAATTTTAATGTATTATTATCTACAAGGACTGTCCAGGAAAGTTTATCTGCACCCTTTTTATTTAATATTGAATTTAATCTTTCTTCTGGTGTCATTTTATTCTTTAACTACAAGGGTTCTTGCAATTTTATCATGCCATGTCTGTTTCTTTTTGTCCCATAAAGCCCAGAGATACCCAAGCCATGAAATGAAAAAAATAATAAAGTAAATGATATCCTTTATAAGAACCTCTCTTATAAAGGCAACTCCATATGAAATTTTATTACCATTTTCATCAACAATTTTTATTCCAGTAATCATTTTTCCAAGAGTTGCTCCAAACTTCCCTACAAGGAATGTTTTATAGAAAATAGAAATTAAAAAATAGATTGAAAGGCATATTAATGTTTTAAATAATAAAGAAAGATAATCTAAGAAGACCTGTTGATTGTATTTTCCAGTATAAATGTCCTCAATAAGATTTCTGTATGTTTCAGGATTTGGTAAAGAATTGAAGAAAAATATTCTGAAAATAATGGTATAAATGCACCACAAAACTATTCCATCAATTATAAAGGATAAAAATCTCAGACCAATATTTGCATATTTAATCTCTACTTTTTCGTAAATTTGATTTTCTGACTTTAATTGTTTATCTTCCATTTTTAATCTCCGGGCAACCACAGATATTTTAATACAGGAGTTTTAATTTCAGGAATTTTTGAAAATAATAATTTTTCGCTTTGATATAGACCTATAACATCAAAAATACCAGGTTTGTAATAATATTCAACGACTTTCAACTTGTCAATCTTTGTCATCTCCTTAATTACACTAACCGCCTTATCAAGATTTCCAATTTCATCTACAAGTCCAATTTCTTTTGCCTGAATACCTGTAAAAATTCTTCCATCAGAAATTATATTCACTTTATCAGAAGAGATGTTTCTGTTTTTTAAAACAACATCAAGAAACTTTTTTGCTGCCTGATTAACAAGACCTTGAAAAATATTTTTTTCTTCAATATCCATCTTTCTGAAAGGAGAACCAATGTCTTTATGTTTTCCACTCTTTATTACATTCATATTGATGCCAAGTTTTTTTTCAAATAATTCCTCAACATTGTAAAGTATTATCACTGCTCCAATATTCCCTGTGATTGTTAAAGGATGGGATATAATTTTGTCTGTCCCAACTGCACAATAATATCCACCAGAAGTTGCAACATTTTCAAGCAGAGCAATAACTGGTTTGGATTTTTTTATTTCCTGAATTTTATCATATATTTTTTCAACTTCAACTATATCTCCACCTGGGCTATTTATTTGAAGAATTATTCCCTTTACTTTTTCATCTTCTTTAGCAATATCAAAAGCATTTTTTATTATATCGGAGATACTTTTGAAATAATATTTTTCGGAATAACCTGTTATTTCTCCCTCAATTTTTACAAGTGAGATTTTATATTCTGCATCCTTATCTCCTGAAATAAATCTCTGCCTGAATTTTATCCTTTCGTAAGACATAACATCTCTAACAGGAATCTTTGATTTTTTTGAATTTTCTTTATTAACTGTAAGATAATTTAAAATCAGGGTTAAGATAATCAAAATTCCTACGATGCTCAAAGCAATTATTTTTTTCCTTTTAAAAACCATTTTTTTTCCCTTTAAAAAATATTATCACTTTCAATTAATTTTTCAAAAAAGTATCAAAGCCATTCTTTTATTGCTGAAAGACCAACTTTTAATGATTCATAACCATCAATTCCACTTACAACCGGTTTTTTGTTATTTCTTATACAATCAATAAAATGTTCCATCTGTTTTTCAAAGCCAATACTTAAAGAATTTAAAGGAATTGGTCCTATTTTTTCTTCTCCATTTTCTTTTTTTACAACAAAATATCTATTTTTTTCATCCTGATATCCACTAAAAATAAGAACTCCTTCAGGTCCGATTGCCTGGTGTAAATATTGAGAGGAAGTATTTTTAGGTAAGCCCCATGACCAGCATAAAACAAGAATATCTCCTTTTTCAAATTCAACAGAAACAACTCCAGTATCAGGTGAGGTAAATTTTTTAAATTTTGTTAATGAACTTTTTACTTTTTTAA
>Ga0078972_1003038_pt1 | contig 51989 bp, 46 predicted proteins | sample YelNatPaOPGAMG01_FD_67568 | JGI IMG/M metagenome (GOLD analysis project Ga0078972, IMG submission 67568) | Hot spring thermophilic microbial communities from Obsidian Pool, Yellowstone National Park, USA - OP-RAMG-01 (SPADES assembly) (version 2) | ecosystem: Environmental > Aquatic > Thermal...
TACTTGGAGACAGAAGGACCTATAAAGAAATAGCTGTTGATGCGGATCCTAACACAGCTGGCATTCAGAACCCGGGCTATCCTGGGTATGAAAGCAAAGGCTATATAATAGATACAGGGTTCGGCATAAGCTATGAATATTAGGAATCATGTAAGTGACAGATTTACTTATGTAGTAGATGTTTATTTAAAGCATGAGAAGCTGTTCATTGCTCTATTCCTTGTAACATTTCTTTCTACTGGATTCTACTATGTAGACTGGCACAACCATCTTCTCTGGAAAGAAGGAATGAAATTTTATAATTTAACTACCTTCATAGATCGTTCAATTCCATTTACACCAGGTTGGGTATGGATATATTTATTATATTATCCTTTTTGTTTTACACCATTGTTCTTACTTAACAATATAGATACCTTTAGGAGGGTAGCAGCGGCTTATCTTTTGGAATTTATTATAGCATTTATTGTATTTCTGTCCTTTCCTGTAAGGATGATAAGACCTGAAATTGTACCTGTTACTTTGAGCGAAAAAATAGTAGAGGTTATTTACAGAGTCGATCCAGGATTTAATGTATTCCCGAGTCTACATGTTGCTAACTCCTTTCTTGTTGCATTGATATTTTATAGATATAACAGAACTGTTGGTATAATTTTTATATTCATAGCAGTACTTATTTCTATTTCTACACTTTTTGTAAAACAACATTATTTCTTTGATGTAGTTACCGGTCTTCTTGATGTTGCCGTTGTTTACCCTTTTGTTTTTTATGGACACAGACCTGTAAAATGGCAAAAAAACATTATTTAAAAATAAATCTTGACTTGTATACAACGCTGTGTTTTTATATGAATGAATAATCATTCATTAGGGAGGTAGGTATGAAAAACAGTGGAAGAGAGGCTGTAATAGTTTCGGCAGTAAGGTTGCCCATCGGTAGGGCAAAAAAGGGTTCATTCGCAAAAACGAGGCCTGATGACATGTTTGCTATGGCAATAAAGGCCGCCCTAAAACGGTTGCCAAAATTTGATTATAAAGAAATAGAGGATGTAATATGCGGTGAAGCCTTTCCAGAGGCAGAAGGTGGGATGAATGTAGCGAGGATAGCAAGTCTTCTGGCAGGTTTACCGGTTGAAGTACCAGGTACCACCATAAACAGGTTTTGTGGTTCAGCTATGACCGCACTTCATAAAGCGACTTATGAGATAATGGGTGGAGCAGGGGATATCTTTATTGTTGGTGGAACCGAAAGTATGACAATGATACCAATGTCAAGCAACAAACCGACCCCTAATATAAAGTTTGTTCAGGATGGAACAAATTTACCAAATATATATATCTCAATGGGTGAAACTGCAGAGAATGTTATAGATAGATATGGTGAAAAGTATGGGCTTACCCGTGAGGCACTTGATAAGTTTTCGTATGAATCTCATATGAAGGCAGTAGCAGCACAAAATGCGGGTAAATTTAAAGAAGAAATAGCACCTGTGATAGTCAATAAAGCAACCGGTGATATTGAACTTTACGAGGGTGGTAGTATCCCTGAGGGATGGGTTCTGGTGGATAAAGACGATTGTCCACGAGCTGATACAACAATGGAGGCATTGGCAAAATTGAAGCCAGCCTTCAGGGTTAATGGAAGAGTTACAGCGGGTAATTCTTCGCCAACCAATGATGGTGCAACAGCAATGGTCCTTATGTCATCTTCAAAGGCAAAGGAGCTTGGTATAAAGCCACTTGCAAAGATAAGGGCAACAGCCGTGAGGGCATTAGAACCAGAAGTAATGGGATTGGGTCCAATATATGCGACCAGGCGCATACTTGAGAGGGCTAAAATGACTATAAAAGATATACAGCTTTTTGAGATCAACGAAGCATTTGCTTCTCAATCTATAGCCAGTGTAAAAGAATTAGGAATTGATCCAGCGCTTGTTAATGTCAACGGTGGTGCGATTGCACTTGGACACCCTCTTGGAATATCAGGTGTCAGGATTCTTACTACACTACTTTATGAGATGATAAGGAGAGACCTTAATATAGGTTTAGGCACAATGTGTATAGGTGGTGGACAGGGAATAGCAACTATTATTGAAAGATAATAAATTAAGAGGAGGAATTATTATGAGTTATCAGATAAAAAAAGTGACAATAATAGGTTCAGGAGTTATGGGTTCAGGTATTGCTGCTCATTTAGCAAATGCAGGCATACCGTCATACATGCTGGATATAGTTCCTAAAGAACTAACAGATGAAGAGAAAAAGGCAGGCTTAACACTTAAGGATCCACAGGTCAGGAATAGGCTTTCACTTGCTGGTATAGAACATATAAGAAAGTCAAAACCAGCTCTTATTTATTCGCAGAAAGACATATCATATATAACGCCTGGTAACATGGAAGATAATCTTGATTATATTAGCCAGGCTGATTGGGTTATAGAGGTTGTTACAGAGAGGCTTGATATAAAGAAAAAGGTCTTTGAACAGGTGGATAAATATAGAAAACAGGGATCAATTGTTAGCTCTAATACATCTGGTATTAAGCTTAAAGATATGATAGAGGGCAGGAGTGAAGATTTTAGAAAGCATTTTATGATCACACATTTCTTTAATCCTGTAAGATATATGAAACTGCTTGAATTCATTGTCGGTGAGGAAACAAAACCAGATATGGTCGCTTTTATGCAAGATTTTGCAGAGAATGTACTGGGTAAAGGGGTCGTATACGGGAAGGATACCCCCAACTTTATTGCTAACAGGGTTGGTACCTTCTCTATGTTAGATACAATAAAAGCAATGCTTGATGATGGATATGCGATAGATGAAGTAGATGCAATTGTAGGTAGACCCATGGGTAGACCTGGTAGCGCAGCATTTGGAACTGCAGATCTGGTAGGACTTGATACTCTGGTACATGTTACAAACAATGTTTATGAAAACACTCCTAACGATGAAAAAAGAGATGTTTTCAAGGTACCAGAATTTATCAATAAAATGCTAAAACAAGGTTTATTAGGAGATAAGGCAGGGCAAGGGTTTTATAAAAAGATAAAAGATGAGAAAGGTAGAAAAAAGCTTGTCCTTGATTATAACACTATGGAGTATAAGGATACTCAGAAATATAAATATGATTCTCTAAACATGGCTAAAAATGCAGAATCACCTGAAGAAAAAATAAAAATTCTTATATCAAGTGATGATAGAGCAGGCAAGTTTGCGTGGAAAGTAACCAGAGATACCCTTGTTTATGCTGCAAACAGAATTCCGGAAATCGCTGATGACATTGTGAATGTTGATAATGCTATGAAGTGGGGATATAACTGGGCAATGGGACCTTTTGAAACATGGGATGCAATAGGGCTTGCCAGGTCCGTGGAAAGAATGGAAAAAGAAGGTATAAAGGTTCCTGACAATGTTAAAAGGGTTATTGAAAAAGGATACGGAAGGTTTTATCTGGATATAAAGGGCGATAAATATTATTTTGACTTTAAAACAGGTACATATCAGCCAGTAGTGAGAAGGGAAAACACCATTTCTCTTGATAGCTTAAAGAAGAAGGGAGCAATCCTTAAGGAGAACGGAAGTGCAAGATTGATAAATCTTGGTGATGGGGTCATATGTGTTGAGTTTAATTCAAAGATGAATGCTATTGATGATGACCTTATTGCGATGATCAATCATGGTGTGGACATGCTGGAATCAAGACAGGATATTGTTGGGATGGTTCTTGGTAATGAAGGAGAAACCTTCAGTGCAGGGGCGAATATCTTTTTGATCTTAATGGCTGCTCAGAATAAAGAATGGAAGGCATTAGAAGCTGCAATTGATGGTTTGCACAATGCAAATATGAGAATGAAGTACGCAAGTAAACCAATAGTTGCTGCTCCATTTAATATGACCCTTGGCGGCGGTTGTGAAGTAAGTATGCATGCACACAAAATAAGGGCACATGCAGAACTTTATATGGGATTAGTTGAAGTAGGTGTTGGTGTTATCCCGGCTGGTGGTGGAACAAAAGAATTGTATGTCAGGTCGCTGGGTGACAATGTTGTTAAACCAGATCCTATGAAAGCAGCTATTCACACCTTTGAAACTATAGGGATGGCGAAAGTTTCCATGAGTGCCAAGGAGGCAATGGAACTATATGGCTTCCTTAAACCAACTGATCAGATTACTCTGAACAAGGATAATCTTATATACGATGCAAAACAAACAGTTCTTGCAATGGCGAAGGAAGGATTTAAACCTCCAAGATACAAAACAGATATAGTTGTTGCCGGAAGGGAGGCAATAGCCACTTTGAGGTTGGGGGCTCGAAATTTGAAACTTAGTGGTTATATTAGTGAATATGATGAGTTTATTGCAAATAAGCTCATAAATGTTATAGCGGGTGGTGATGTTCCACCAGGAACTATTGTAGATGAGCAAAGGTTGCTGGATCTTGAGAAAGAGGCATTTTTAAGCCTGTGTGGAGAACAAAAGACGCAGGATAGATTACAGTACATGTTGATGAATAATAAACCCCTCCGCAACTAAAAAACGGTGCAGATCTCGGTCCCCTCCGGAGGTCTGCACCACCCCTCTCTTTTTAATTTGTAATTTTTTTAATTGACAATTGTAAGATTGCTGTATATTTTTCTTTAATCTTGACTATTAATTTATTGAATAGATGCTATTGATGATTTAATATTTAGAAAAGCATTAACAGAAAAGAGAATACAGATGGATAAAATTATAGATAAGATTTGGCGATTTTTCAGTTCTGTAAAACTTGCCATTGTGCTGATATTACTTATAGTTGCGACTGCTATTATAGGTACTGTTATCCAGCAAGGGTTACCGACAGAAATGTATATACAACATTATGGAGAATCTACATTTAATATACTCAATTCACTTGATCTTTTTGATATGTATCATTCATGGTGGTTTGAGCTGTTGCTTATACTTTTTATTATCAATGTGGTTGTTTGTACCTGGGAGAGATTGCCCGCTGTCTTTAAGATGTTTTCTAATCCAAAATTGAAGTTACCTATAGAGAAACTAAACGCTTTTAAAGAAAAGGAAATAATTGAATATAGCGGAAATAGAGAAACAATTATAAACAACCTGAAACAGAAATTATCACAAATATACAAAACGCCCATCCATGTTGATGCAAAAGAGGGTGATTTCCTGTATCTTGAAAAGGGAAGAATAGCAAGGTTTGGTCCTTATATTACTCATCTTAGCCTTCTTATTATATTTATTGGTGTATTAATTGGCTCATTTTTTGGTTTTGATACCTATGTTAATCTAATTCCTGGAGAAAGCTCAAATATTGTACAAACAATAAGAGGCAATCAAAAAATAACATTACCGTTTTATATAAAATGTAATAGTTTTAATGTAGAGTTTTACAATTCTGGCATACCAAAGGCTTATAAGAGTGATCTAAGTATAATTTCTAATGGTAATGTAGTTGCAAGAAAGGTAATAGATGTAAATAAACCTTTAACATACAATGGTATTACCATTTATCAGGCTTCCTATGGACAGGCTGGAGCAAGTAATTTTCAGCTTGTATTATCAAATGAGCATGAAGGCGAAAATGACATTTCATTAAATCTTAATCAACCATACCATATTTCAGACAATACCTCTATTGCTATACTTGATTATGCTCAGAATTATCAAGGGTTTGGTCCAACAATACTGGTTGGTATATTCAAAGGTGAGAAGCTCGTTAATACCTCCATATATCTTCAAAAATACCCTGATTTTCATGGTGCAGAAACCATTGATGGTTATAAAATAAGATTTGTTAAGGCAAACGAAAGTTATTATACAGGGTTACAGGTTGCTAAAGACCCTGGAGCCCCATATGTTGCTGTAGGTGCGGTTATATTAGTTATAGGACTTCTCATGTCATTCTTTAGTTATAGAAGGAGAATATGGATATTTGTCCCGGTAAATGCCAATGCTATTACAATAGCAGGTGTTGCAGATAGGAACAAATATTCATTTGAAGGTGAATTCAAAGATTTGGTAAAGGAGATTAAGAAGGAGGTAATAAAATGATGCATGCGACTCAGCAAGTAAATACAATGCTTTTAAGTATATCCACATTTATATATGTGGGTGCGATGTTTTTATATTTATTTGGACTTGTATTTAAAAATAAATTTCTGGACATGTCAGGTTTTGTGATCTTTGTAATTGGGTTTTTATTAGAAACTGCAGGCTTGATTGATAGATGGATAGAATCTTATCATCTTAACTACGGGCATATTCCTATAACCAATTTATATGAATCGTTGGTTTTTCTTTCATGGACAATAGCGTTAGCTTATATAATAATAGATCTCAAATATAAAATCAGAAAACTGGGTTTTCCTGTTTCGCTCATTGCATTTATATTTATGGCATACGCATCATTTTCACCCGATGTTAATAGTAGGATAGAACCACTTGTCCCTGCCTTGAAGAGTAATTGGCTTGTATTTCATGTTATAACAAGTTTCTTTGGCTATGCTTTTTTTGCTCTTGCATTTGGTGCAGCTATTTTTTATTTAATAAGCGACTGGTATACAAAATACACAAACGGAAAGGTAATATCTTATCTACCTTCTACGAAGGTACTTGATGACATAAGTTATAAGCTTATTATTGTTGGTGAGGTCCTGCTTGCAATTGGTATTATTACAGGTGCAGCCTGGGCTGATTATGCATGGGGACGGTATTGGAGTTGGGATCCTAAAGAGACATGGTCACTTATAACCTTTCTTGTATATGTAGTATACATACATTTAAGATACTCATGGGGCTGGCACGGTAAGGCTGCTGCTATTTTTGCTATAATTGGATTTGTATTTGTTTTATTTACATACCTTGGTGTCAATCTTATATTGTCTGGTTTGCATAGCTACGGAAGTGCATGATGATAGAACGAACATTTTCAAACACCTTATGAAAAAGATATTGATAATAAGTGACTTTGATGGCACAATAAATAAAAGGGACCTTGGTGAAGAGTTCGGTAAAATCATAGAGAGTTATCCAGATCTAAAAGAAAAATTTATTAATAATAGTCTAAGTGTACCAGATGTATATAGGAGACTATTGGATATTGATGGATTATCATTTAATGTAGTTAAAGAATTTTATGTAAAACAATCGATAATTGATGAGCACTTTGTATCTTTTCTAAACTTTGTGAATAATAAGCAGATAACGCATATAATAGTAAGTGATGGCTTTGACTTGCTCATACAGGCAGCTCTCAGGTCACATGGGATTGAAGATGATATAATCATTTTTGCCAACCTTATGCGGGATGGAGGAGATAAAATCATAATGGATTTTCCGTTCCAGGATAATGATTGTACATTTTCCGGTGTATGCAAAAAAAAGATAATAAAAAGTTTTAAACCTTATTTTGATAGGATTATCTATATAGGTAATGGATACTCTGATATTGAGGCAGCACCAGAGGTGGACATTGTATTTGCAAGGTCTATCTTAAAATCCTTCTGTGATGATAATGAAATACCATGTTTTTCCTATGAAGATTATAGTGACATAATAAAAAGGCTTAATAGCTCTTATAAAGGTATCATATTTGATCTTGATGGTACCCTGATAGACTCTTTTTCTGCCATATTTGAAAGTTTTAATTATACAATGCGGAAACTTGGATTGCCTGAGTATTCATACGAAGATGTCCTGAAAACAATTGGTCTTCCACTTGAAGATGTAATGACTAACATTAGAGGAATTGAGGATCCAAAAGATGCAGTTAAAATCTTTCGTTCAAACTATGAACATATCTATCTTGAAAAAACAAGGCTTCTTCCAGGGGTAAAGGAAGTTTTAGAAAGGTTTTATAATGATGGATATGTAATGGCAGTTTCAACCAACAAGCTTGGCAGGTATTCACGTTCTATTCTTGAGCATTTAGGCATTGCTAAGTATTTCGTCTCAGTTGTTGGTATTGGTGATGGTTTAAGAAATAAGCCATACCCGGATACAATTGAAAATATAATATCAGAGCTTAAATTGAAAAAAGAAGATGTTGTTTATATTGGTGATTCACTTGTTGATGCTCAAACTGCTCAGAGTGCCGGGATTAGCTTTATAGGGGTTTCAACTGGACCAGTTTCTTTTGCGGAACTTGCAAAAACAAATGCTGATATAGTAGTAAATAGCCTTCATAAGCTTCCTGTTTATCTGAAGCCATTATATTAACCCAGGGAATGCAATATCCCTCACGCGTCATTCCCGTGGAAACGGGAATCCAGTTTTTTTACTTAAATTCCCCTTTTATGTTTAAAATATGGTATTATTTGTTCTTGGTAGTCTGCTCTACAATGGTCACTCTGAGTAAAACGAAGAGTTTATTCATACTTGTCATTCTGAGCCGCAGGCGAAGAATCTACTTACCTTGAGATTCTTCGTCATGGCTTGAAAAGCCATTCCTCAGAATGACATACCAAAATCTTTCAACTTCCAGAGTTCCGGAGTGCGGAGTAAGGACGGAGTTTGATAAATCAAACCGCTATATGCTTTCTTATTGCAAATGCATTTTTAGGGTAGTGCAAACAATAAGCCACTTGATAAAAAACACTTGACTTTTTATAAATTTATTCTCTATCTCAGATTAAAAGGAGTGTGTATGAAATCCAATCGTTATTATTTGTATGTAATGGCATATGTGATATTACTCCCTATAATTTTTGGATGCAGCAATACGAAAGGGAGCAATGCCGTGGGTCATCTGCCGGGGCCACAGTTCACACTTTCAGTTTCCAAAACTACGCTTGTACAAACGCTTGTGCCAGTAGAACCAGCAGTAAATCCGATTGACCCGAACGATATACCGCAAAGTATGTCACAAAATTTTGGCAAATTTACAATCGGCCCGGGCGAGGATTTTACCTTCCGCAACGACCTGAATATAGCTGGTGCAGTTCCAACTCTTTCTGCAAGTGCTCGTTCGGTTGTGTATTTTCCCGTTATAACAGATATCCACATTATGGATACTAAGACGCCGCTCAGATTTTTTTATACCTATGATGATAACGGCGTCACAAAATCAGTTCTGCCGCAGGCCCAATACTCGCCACAGGTGCTGGATGCCATGATACGGACACTCAACGATTTCAGCAAAACACGACACTATGACCTGTTTATAAATACCGGCGATACAGTCAACGATACTGCCCTAAACGAGACTCGCTGGTTTATTGATATTCTGGATGGAAATATAGTTGTACCGGACAGTGGTACTCACCGAGATATTGTGCCAGGTCCTCTCAACGATGCCCACGATCCTTTCCTCGCATGGGGACTTGACAAGCATGTTCCATGGTACACGACTATGGGTAATCATGATGCGCTTATTGCCGGGCATTTTGCCGTTACACCGGTCTATAACGCCATTGCTATTGGTGATACTGTATACATAGGTTCTGAAGACGATTATGGAAATGTTTTGTCAGCGGGTACAAAGGTTACACCAGATATAAAGAGAACACTCATCGGACCTGTTGGCTATATGCAGGAATTTTTTACGACAACAACCCTGCCAGTAGGGCATGGGTTTACCGCGGCCAACATCAGTAGCGGCTATGGTGATTATGCCTTTGATGTGTCCGGATCCATACCGCTCCGATTTATTGTGCTGGACTGGCAGTGCAGGGCAGGAGAGACCGGTGGGTGCATACGGCAAGATGAATTTGATAACTTCCTTGTACCAGAATTGGACAGGGCTGCTCGTGAGCATAAGCTTGTGATCATTGCAAGCCATCAATCTCCTGATTCTCTTGATATAACTACTCAAATTACCGGCACAGCATTTATTGATCTCCTGATAAGTCATCCCAATGTTATTTTGCACCTTGTAGGACACGGGCATTACAACAGCATAGTACCTCGCGCAGGTGTATCTGCGACGCAGCCCGGGTACTGGCAGATTGAGACTTCAAGCCTTATAAATTATCCACAGCAGTCAAGGATTATAGAGGTAGTGGATAACGGTAACGGTACGGGCATCATCTTTACAACGATGGTTGATCATAATTCCCCTGATGGCTCAATGCCCGCACTATCAAGGTCGCTCTCACTAAATATGGTGCAGACAGGCAATGATTCCGAGGGTAGAGAAGGGAGCTTTTCAGACCGCAATACAGAGCTTGCAATAAAGATACCCCCTGATGTGGAAGCTGCACTGCAATCCGCTTCTCTTCCATCAAAGATAGAGTCTTTAACGACCCTAAGGGGTGAATAAACAACTGTATCAATTGTTTTATTGGAGTGGTTAAAAAATTTAAACCCATTCAATGCTTATTTCATTTTGATTTGTTCCAGAAATGCATTTTAAAAAGCTGACTGGAAGCGTGTAGCGGTTTGATTTATCAAACTCCGTCTTTACTCTGCACTTGAAAAAGTTAAGGACTTGAGGAGTTTCTACAGTTATTGACAGTATTGTAACATGGAGATAGACTTAACAAAAGTTTCAAGGAGGTATTTATGCAATCTCTTTTGACCCTCTCGGGAACAAGGCTTGCAGAGATGATACGAAACAAAGAGGTCTCGTCTTTAGATGTAGTTAAGCTACACATTGATCATATAAAAGAGGTAAACCCTTTAATAAATGCACTTGTGAAGGATCGTTTTGATGCTGCCCTTAAAGAGGCAAAGGAGGCAGATGAAATGCTTAAAAAAGTTGATCCTGACAAACTACCTCCTTTTCACGGTGTTCCGTGTACTGTAAAAGAGAGTTTTATGCTCACAGGCATGCCCAATACATCAGGTCTTGTTGCAAGAAAGAGTGTTATTTCTGATAGGGATGCAACTGCAGTTTCCAGGTTAAAAAAGGCAGGTGCTATACCTCTTGGTGTTACAAATACCCCTGAATTATGTATGTGGATGGAGACATATAACAAAATTTATGGGAGAACAAACAACCCTTATAATATTAAACATATTGTTGGTGGTAGTTCTGGTGGAGAAGGCGCAATTATTGGCGCAGGTGGTTCGCCATTTGGTGTGGGTGCAGACATTGGTGGTTCTATAAGAATGCCAGCTTTTTTTAATGGTGTTTTTGGACACAAACCCACCGGCGGATTAATACCAAATTCAGGGCAATATCCTATTGCTCGAAACGAGGGGCTTAGGTATCTTACGACCGGTCCTCTTGCGCGTAGAGCTGAAGATCTCATGCCTTTAGTGAAGATCATGGCAGGGCCAGATGGTGAAGATACTGGATGTGTTGAAATGAGGATTGGCGATATCAAAGATATAAAAATTAAAGGCTTAACGGTGATTGATGTGGAGGATAACGGCAGAATCAATGTAGCCGAAGATTTAAAAAGGATACAACGCAGGGTTGCTGAATATCTTGAAAGTAAAGGAGCTGTGGTAAAAAGAACAAAGATTAAACATTTAGAAAGATCAATGGAGATATGGGGATCAATGCTTTACGAATCAGATCAAGAATCATTTAATGAGCTTCTCGGTAACGGAAAGCCTATACATTCATTCTCTGAGATAATAAAACTAATATTTGGTGTTTCACAACATACACTCCCATCTCTTTTTCTTGCAATAGCAGAAAACTTTATAAAGCATGTACCAGGTCAAACAAAGAAATTTGTTGAAGCAGGTATAAATCTTCGGGAAGAACTTGTAAACACGATAGGAAAGAATGGTATTATGCTTTATCCATCTTATTCTCGTCCAGCACCGAGGCATAACAAACCTTTATTAAGGCCATTTGATTTTGTTTACACAGCCATCCTTAGCATGATGGAGCTTCCGGTAACACAGGTTCCTCTTGGATTAAATGATGAAGGTTTACCTCTCGGGGTACAGGTGGCTTCTATTCATGGTAATGATCATGTTACTATAGCTGTTGCACTTGAGCTGGAAAAGGCTTTTGGAGGATGGGTTCCACCCAGGATTGGACTTTTAAAAGATTAAGATAAAATATTATTTACAACAATTTTTTCTTAAGTTCAGTAATATTAGTAAGGGTTATTTCTCCCCGTTCTGTAGTTATAAAACCTTCTTTCTCTAACTCCCGTATAATTCGTATAGTAGTTTCAACTGTAGTGCCACACATCTCTGCTATATCCTGCCTTTTTAATCTTAAAACTGAATTACCTGTTGCCTCGTACATCTTAACTAAAGTAAAAATGATCCTTTTATCCACATGTTCTGTTGCTATAGTTTTAACTGTGTCCAGCATGTCCCTTAATTTTCTTCCAAGATCAGCAATAATATCAAGAGCTATCTGTGGTTCTTTGTTCAGAAGTTCTATAAGTCTGCTCCTTTCTATAACAAAAGCCTTTGTGTCTACCATAGCAATAGCAGAAGCAGGGTAGGGTTTATTATCAAAAACCGCTACCTCTCCGAATATTTGTCCCTTTTCAATAATTCTTACAATAACATCTTTACCTTCAGGGGAATGTTTTACAACCTTTACCTTGCCTTCAATAATCAACCCCATCACCCTTGGTTGTTCGCCTTCATTAAATATGTATTCATCTTTTGCATAAGACTTTTCAATGCCGATCTTACTTATCCTTTCAAGAAGGACTTCGGAAACTGTATAAAAAAAAGGAAATTTTTTGAGTATATGAACTACTGTTTCCATTTACAGTTCTCAATTCGTTTAAACAATAATTTTATTTTCTCTTTGGATTTTTTCCCGGGAGTTATCTCAACTCCTGATGATACATCAATTCCATAAGGATGGTATAGCTCTATTAAGCTACACACATTATCAGGATTTATACCTCCAGATAGTATAAATTTTAAATCAGGAGATAATCTGCTTAAAAGTGTATGATCAAAATTTCTACCCGAACCTCCGTATAGCTCGGAATAACTATCAAGTAAAACTAAATTCAGCCCGGATTTATTAATTTCCTCTATGGATAAGGCATCCTTAATTCTAAATGCCTTTATTCCTTTTCTACCGAACTTTAACACTGTTTCTATTGGTTCATCTCCGTGTAGCTGTACATAATCAATACCTGTTGAATTTATAACATCATTTATATACTGTACACTCTCATTTACAAACACACCTACAGTAGATACAAAGACAGGTAGCTTTTCTACAATTTTAATAGCATTTTCAGGTGTAATATATCTTGGGCTTTTTTTGTAAAAAACAAATCCTATAGCATCCGCACCATAATCGCATGCTGTTAGAGCATCATCTATTGAAGTTATGCCACATATCTTTACTTTCATTGTATTCAGAAGATGGTATAAAGGGGCAATGTGGTAATTGCCCCTTTTATTGTTTAATAACGCTTTATTTCATTTTAGTTTAAATTATACAACCGGTAGATCTTTTAAGGATTTTTTTATCTCTGCTTCAGGATATTCGTAGTCTTGCAATTTTCCGCGTAGATAACTATCATAGGCTGATAGATCAAAATGTCCATGTCCGCTGAGATTAAATAAAATAACCTTTTCTTTACCTTCTTCCTTTGCCTTTTTAGCCTCGTTTATAGCGCCAAGTATGGCATGGGCTGATTCAGGTGCAGGTATTATACCTTCTGTTCTGGCAAATATTAGAGCTGCTTCAAACACAGGAAGCTGGTTATATGCAACAGCCTCTATAATGCCTTCGTGATAAAACTGACTTACAAGCGGGGAATCACCATGATACCGCAGACCGCCAGCATGAATACCAGGAGGCATAAAGTTATGACCGAGTGTATACATCTTTATTAAAGGTGTAAGCCCTGCTTCATCTCCAAAGTCATAGGTATAAGGTCCTTTTGTAAGTGTAGGGCAGGATGCTGGTTCTACTGCTATAGCCCTTACATTTTTACCTGCAAATTTATCCATAAGAAATGGGAATGCTATACCGCCGAAATTGCTGCCTCCGCCACACGACGCAATAACAACATCTGGATATTCATTAATTTTTCTCAACTGTTCTTTTGCCTCAAGTCCTATAACACTTTGATGGATCAATACATGGTTTAATACACTTCCAAGTGAATAGTTTGTATCGTTGTGTGAAACTGCATCCTCAACGGCTTCACTTATTGCAACCCCAAGACTGCCTGGAGATGTTGGATCTTCCTCTAATACCTTTTTACCCGCTTTTGTAAGCTCTGTAGGACTTGCGTAAACATTTGCACCCCATGTTTCCATCATGATCCTTCTGTAAGGCTTTTGATCATAGCTAACCCTTACCATATAAACCGTTACTTCAAGCCCCAACATTTTACCTGCCATTGCAAGTGCACTTCCCCATTGCCCTGCACCTGTTTCTGTTGCAAGCCTTTTGATGCCTTCCCTTTTATTGTAGTAAGCCTGGGCGACAGCAGTATTGGGCTTATGACTGCCCGGTGGGCTTACACTCTCATTCTTATAATAAATGCGCGCAGGTGTCTTCAGATATGATTCAAGGTTGTAAGCTCTTACCAGAGGGGTGGGTCTCCACATTGTATAGATCTTCAGTACATCCTCAGGTATGTCTATCCACCTTTTTGTTGACACCTCCTGTTCTATCAACCCCATAGGGAAAATAGGTTTGAGGTCATCAGGGGTGATCGGTTTTTTTGTTCCGGGATGTAAAACCGGTGCTGGTGGCTTTGGCATATCTGCCATTATATTATACCAGCGCCTTGGTATCTCAGTCTCATCTAAGAGTATTTTTTTTAACATGTTATCTCCTTTCGATAAATGTATTTATTCTAAATTTATCAATGAACTCTTTTAATTTTTTTTCCGGTGATTCTGCTCTCATAAAGGCTTCACCAATCAAAAAGCCGTTAACACCTAATTTCAGGAATTCAGAAATAATATTGGTGGATATTATTCCGCTTTCAGCTATTATTAATATGTTTCTTGGCACATAGTTTATTATGCGTTCCACTATGTCTATGTTTGTGTTAAATGTTTCAAGATTCCTCGAGTTTATACCTATTATTTTGGCACCTGCATCAATTGCAAGTTTAAGCTCTGTCTCATCGTGTATTTCTACTAATGGTTCCATGCCAAGTTCCCTTGAGGTTTCTATGTAATTAATAAGGTTATTCCCGAGTATTTTTACTATGAGGAGTACAGTGTCAGCGCCTATCATTCTTGATTCATATATTTGATAAGTATCAATAACGAAATCTTTTCTCAAAACAGGAATACTTACAGTTTGTTTAACATTGATGAGGTCGTTAATACTACCACCAAAATATTGTTCATCTGTAAGAACTGATATAGCAGAGGCTCCAAATGAATCAAATCCTTTTGCTATCTTTTTTATATCAGGATCCTTTATAAGTTCACCTTTTGAAGGAGATCTTCTTTTGATCTCTGCTATTATACATGGAGGTTGACTTTTTGCTATTGCGTCTACAAAAGAAAGTGGAGGTTTTGCAGCATTCGCGGAAGCAATAAGCGTATCAATATCTATTTTCTGCTTTCTATCCTCTACCTCTTTTTGCTTGCTTATAACAATCTCTGACAGAAAGTTACCTTTGCTACTCATTGCTTTGAACCTCAGCACTTGCTGTCCTGAACTCATTTAATTTCTTCAAGGCTTTACCTGAATCAATTATGTGTTTTGCCATTTCTATGGCGTCTTTTATATTGTTTACAACACCAGCAACATATAAGGCGAAAGCACTATTAATTTCTGTTATATCTCGCATAGGTCCTTTAGCTCCATTAAGAACATCTATAAGTAGACTGGCATTATGCCTGGCATCAGCACCCTTCAAACTATCTAACGAGGAAAGCTTATATCCGTACTTTTCTGGATTGAAGATGTAACTTTGCACAGTACCATTTCTTAGTTCTGAAACAATACTTGTATCACTCATAGTGATTTCGTCTGTGCCATCATTTCCGTGAACCACACATGCAGATACACTGCCAAGTCTTTTCAAGACATGGGCAAATATTTCTGTTAGTTTAGCGTCATACACGCCAATTAATTGATAACGAGTACCAGCTGGATTTGTAAGCGGACCAAGCATGTTAAATATTGTTCTGATACCTATTTCTTTTCTTGGTCCAAGGGCATATTTTGCGGCTTTGTGATAAAGAGGAGCGAACAGGAAGCATATACCTATTTTATCCAGAAGATATTCAGCCTTTGAGCTATCCATATTTATGTTTACACCGAGTGCCTCAAGTACATCTGCGCTGCCACTTTTAGATGAAACAGAACGATTACCGTGCTTTGCAACCTTTACACCAGCTGCTGCTACAACAAATGCAGCTGCTGTTGAGACATTGAATGTTCCTTTTCTGTCTCCTCCTGTACCACATGTATCAATAATAACATCATATCTGGTCTTTAATTTTGTAGCCTTTTCTCTCATAATCTTTGCGGCACCAGTGATCTCATCAATAGTTTCTCCCTTCATCCTGAGTGCTGTAATGAAAGATGCTATCTGTGCATCCGTTGTATTCCCGGACATGATCTCATCCATTACTGCTGCCATCTCATCTTCTGAGAGGGATATATGTTGTACCACCTTTTCAATAGCTTCTTTTATCATGGGAATATCATTTAACCATATTGACAAAATTCTCAAGCAACTTTTTACCACTCTTTGTTAATATTGATTCTGGATGAAATTGAACGCCTTCTATAGATAGTGTTTTATGTCGGATAGCCATAATTTCATGATCCTCTTCTGATTCCGCACTGACAATAAACTCCTCAGGTAATGTTTGTTTGTCTATAACGAGTGAGTGATATCTTGTTGCTATCATAGGATTTTCAAGCCCGGCAAAAATCGTTTTGTTATCATGCCTTATCAAAGATGTCTTTCCATGGTATATCTTTTTTGCCTTAACTATTTTTGCACCAAAAGCGTAACCTATTGCTTGATGACCAAGACATACACCAAAGATTGGATATATTCCTGCATATTTTCTTATAGTATCTACAGATATACCGGCATCTGCTGGAGTTGATGGACCAGGTGATATTATAATAGCGTTAATACCAAGGTTCTTTATGTCTTCTACATCTATTTCATCGTTCCTGTACACCACCATATCAACGCCGAGCTCACCCAGATACTGCACAAGGTTGTAGGTAAAAGAATCATAATTGTCTATCATAAGTATCTTCATAAACCTGTTAGTTTATCTCTCCGGACTTTTTCAGGGCTTCTATCAAAGCCTGAGCCTTTGATCTTGTTTCAAGGTATTCATTCTGTGGTATTGAATCATAAACTATTCCAGCACCGGATTGCACATAGACGCCTTTATTATCCAGAAATGCTGTTCTGATAGCTATACATGTATCCATGCTTCCTGTATAACTTATATAACCCACTGCTCCTCCATAAGGACCTCTATTTTCTTTTTCCAGGTGTTCTATTATTTCCATTGCCTTTACCTTTGGAGCTCCTGTTAATGTACCAGCAGGGAATGTAGCTTTTAATATATCTACCGCATCCTTATTTTTTAGAGCTATACCACTTACCTCTGATACTATATGCATTACATGCGAATACCTTTCTATACTCATAAGCTCGTCAACATGAACGCTTCCTATCCTGGCAATCCTTCCAATATCATTTCTTGCAAGATCCACAAGCATCACATGTTCTGCTCTTTCCTTTTCATCTTCAAGTAATTCTTTCTCAAGTTGTTTATCTTCTTCGGGTGTTTTCCCACGTTTTCTTGTTCCAGCAATAGGTCTTATTGTTACTTTACCATCTTCAAATCTTACAAGAACTTCAGGTGAAGAGCCAATCAGGTATTTATCCTTAAAATCAAAGAAAAACATATAAGGAGAAGGATTTATAAGTCTGAGTGCCCTATAAAAAGCTATTGGGTCTATCTTTGTAGGGGAGAAAAATCGTTGTGATAAAACCACCTGGATAACATCACCTTCTACTATATGAGTTTTTCCTTTGATAACCATCTCCTCAAATGCTTGTTGGCTCATATTTGACCTGAACGGCTTTATCTTATAAGTTTTTGGTTGCTTAATCACCCTTAATGGTTTGCTAATTATGGAGATAACCATTTTTATTGAATCCACTGCCTTGAGATAAGCTTTTCTTGTATCTCCGCCTTTTATAAAGGCATTTGATAATACTATAATGGTGTGTTTGAGATTATCAAAGATTATAAGCTTGTCTGTAAAAAGAAGAAAAACATCTTCAAAGTCAGGTGATTTTTTATTCAGTTCAACAACCTTTTCAAAAGTTTTTACTATATCATATCCAAAGTATCCAACCGCTCCACCGACGAATCTGGGTAAGCCTTTTATAACTGCTGGTTTATATTTTTTTAATTCAGTTTTTAAAATTTCAAGTGGATCACGCACATTAGAATATACAGTTGTTTTTCCATGTTCTGTTATAAAAACATCCCTGTGCTTTACTCTGAATACTGTGGATGGTTCAAATCCTATGAAGCTATATCTTGCCCATTTTTCTCCACCCTCAACACTTTCAAGTAGAAATGGATATTGCAGGTGTTTAAGTTTTAATAACACAGAAACAGGGGTTTCTATATCTGATAATATCTCAGTGTATACTGGTATTATATTTGATTGCCTTGCAAGTTGATTAAACTCTCTATAAGAAGGAAAAAAAATATTAGGTTGCATTTAAATTTTCACATGGTTTCGTTATTGTAATGGGACTTCTTGAACCGCCGGCGTCCCTGAATTGGTATTATTCTTTGATGGTACATTCATTTGTACAGGTGCTGATTGTGGCTGAGTCGGTTGTTCATTCTGTATTGTTCCAGGTGCATTTTTAACAGCAATCTTTAGCCATTCTATAAGATTAAGTACCTCTTTTCGTTTTGCAGGCGGATCATTTGTGTATTCTATATACTTGGTAAGTTCTGTCAGGGCATTGTTGTAGTCCTTTCTATGATAGTACAGCAATCCTAAATTAAGATGGGCTGATGCTAATTCAGGATCCAATACTATTGCCTGTAAATAGTATTGCATCTCTTTATCAGAATTATCATTTAAAGCAGCTCCAGCGTTGTAAAGTCTAATTGCTTCTTGTTTGAGATTAGAAGATATAGATTGGCTTTGTGCAGAGGGTGAAGATGCAGGTTCACCTCCCAGTTCAACAATAACCTTTTGCACCTCTTGCTTCTTTGTTTCGTCATTAGAAAATTTTAGGAATTGATTAAAACTTGCTATAGCATCTATATTATTTCCTCTTTTCATATATATTATGCCCATATTGTAATAAGCAGGAGCAAATTTAGGGTCAAGTTCAACAGCCTTTTTGTAACACGCAAGTTCCTGATCAGAGTTATCGTTAAGTGCAACACCTCTATTGTACCAATCAAGAGCTGTTAGTTGTTTGCCACTCTGGCTCTGGATAAGCTCTTGTGTAGCAGCATTTTCTTTAGTCTTTGATATAGGCTGTGCATTTGCATACCCGTGAAGTGCTAAGAGACACATTATCAATACAATGTATGCAAACCTGTTTTTCATACAACCTCCTTAAATCTACTCGTCGTTTTTATAGATTAATTTCTAACAAATTAAATAGTCGTTGTCAAAGATTTGTATCCGACAGAAATAATAAAGAGCTGCATACCATTTACACGACCGGGTCGTTCTTCGTTTTCAACCTTTTCCTTCCTTAAACAAAGGAAGAACGGATGGTATTAGATTTAATCTTATTCTACATTCACAAACCGCATGTAATTTATAGTCGTATTGGTAGTGTAGCTTCTCTAAATTATTTTTATTTACTCTGGATCAATATAGTAACTCAAAAATTACTGGACAGATTAAATGTAAATTGATAATTAAATCAAAAACATAAAAGGAGGTTTTGTATGAATAAAGGACCAAGAGATCCTGTAATAGTAGCAGCAGCAAGAACTGCTATAGCTCGTGCTAATAAGGGAAGTCTTGTTAATGTAAGGGCTGATGATTTCGGCGCTGTGGTAGTTAAAGAGGTTGTAAAAAGAACGCCTAAGCTTGATCCAAAAGAGATAGAGGATTTGGTTGTTGGTTGTGCTATGACAGAAGGTGAGCAAGGATTAAATGTTGCAAGGGTTATTGGTATACTTGCAGATCTGCCAATTGAAGTACCAGCTGCGACATTAAATAGATTTTGTTCATCAAGTCTGGAGGCAATCAATTTTATAGCACTACGGATAATGGCTGGATTTATTGATGTTGGAATAGGTGCTGGCATTGAAAGTATGACACATGTACCAATGGGCGGACTGAATCCTGATAAGGCTTTGAATGTACCTTTATTAAATGAGATTCAAGAAGGTAAAAAGCCAAATGTTTACATAACAATGGGACAAACAGCAGAGAATGTCGCAATAGAGTATAAAATATCAAGGGAGGATCAGGACAAATTTGCCTACGAAAGCCACATGAAAGCAGTGAAGGCTATAAAGGCAGGTTTGTTCAAAAAAGAGATCGTCGGCATCAACGCACCTCAGGCTGATGGCACTATGAAGTTTTTTGATACGGATGAATGTCCACGAGAAAATACATCACTTGAAAAACTTGCAGCATTAATGCCTGCATTTTCAGAAACAGGAACAGTAACGGCTGGGAACTCAAGTCCACTCAACGATGGAGCAGGTGCAGTGATGATTATGTCAAGAGAAAAGGCAAAAGCACTTGGTATAGAGCCGCTTGCTACCATAAGGGCAATGGCTGTAGCTGCTGTCAGACCAGAGGTTATGGGAATAGGTCCTATTTACGCTGTCAGAAAGTTACTTGCAAAAACGAAACTTACATTAAAAGATATTGGCGTCATAGAACTTAACGAGGCATTTGCTTCACAGTCATTAGCAGTAGTAAGAGAGCTGGGTATACCATTTGAAAAATTAAATCCAAGGGGTGGAGCAATAGCAATAGGACATCCGTTAGGTGCAACCGGAGCAAGGATTATGACGACACTTGTTCATGAAATGGTAGATAACAATATTGAGCTTGGCATTGAAACCATGTGTGTTGGTGGTGGAATGGGTGTTGCAACACTTGTGGAAAGAGGATAATCACCCTTCGTGGGTAGTTAATTCGCTATGCTTCATCAGGGTGATAAAAGGCTAAGAATAAGCGAATAAAGCTAAAGACGGAAGTCAGTATTACCGAATCCTGAAGATATAAGGGCGGGGTGAAACCCCGCCCGCTCCATTATTTATAAGGTCTTAAAAAATATAAGACAATCTCCGACAGGCCCTTATCAATACGGGTTTTGAGCATTACAGGTGGCAGACTTTATAGATGCACTTATAGAAGACAAGAATACGATGATGCATTTTTTGGTTAATCCGAAACGATGTATTATTTGGGTTGACATATCCAATCCGTACCTGATAAATCTGTTTTAGGAGGTGGGATTATGGTAGACACGATAGTTATGATTCATGGCATGTGGGGTGGCAGTTGGTATTGGGAACGGTACAAAAACTTTTTTGAATCCAAAGGATATACATGCGTAACACCGATTTTAAGATTTCATGATATAAATCCAAAGGCAGTACCACCGGCAGAACTCGGTACAACAAGCCTTCTTGATTATACCGATGATCTTGAAAAAGAAATAAAGAAACTTCCTTCAAAACCCATACTTATGGGTCATTCAATGGGAGGATTGCTGTCACAGATGCTTGCTGAAAGAGGGCTTGCCAAGGCAATAGTGTTGCTCACACCTGCATCTCCAGCAGGCATACTTGCCCTCAGGATGTCGGTTATTAAAAGCTTTTGGAGCGGGATGACGAAATGGGGATTCTGGAAAAAGCCCATGCGTCAGACATTTGAAGAGGCTGTATACTCCATGATGCATCTTCTACCCGTCGAGGAGCAAAAAAGTTCTTATGAAAAATTTGTTTACGAATCCGGCAGGGCTGCATTCGAAATAGGACTTTGGTTTTTCGACAGTAAAAAGGCTTCAAAGGTGGATGATTCCAAGATTACATGCCCTGTTCTTGTCATTGCGGGAAAAGAGGATAGGATTACACCAGCTTCTGTTGTAAAAAATATTGCCAGGAAGTACAAAACTGTTTCAACATATAAAGAGTTTGAACACCATGCACATTGGGTGGTTGCAGAACCAGGCTGGGAGGATGTGGCCAGTTATGTGGAGGAATGGCTTAAAACACATGTTCAATAAGATAAATGCAATAAATTTATAAAATCATAAAGGGGTTTTGATAGGGATTACACCCCCGCCTTCGGCGGGGGTTTTAATTTCTTAACCCAGATCCTGCTAAACATTAGCCTCATAAAATCAATTCTTTAGTTTACACCTTCGATATATATATAAAGCTATAAGAAATGTTTTAATCAAAGGAGGTTATTATGATTGACCCAAACAATAATTACACAATTTAAATAGAGTAACCTGTGGTTCAATATATCCACCAGAATTGCTAAAGAAATATCAAACCCCATTGAAGGATTTAAGCCTTTTAATAGATTTTTAGGGGAGACGAGTATTGTGTGATTGTAAAACACACAAAGATGGTTATCATTACTCATACAGGTCAATCCTCACAGATAGATGGTAAGGAACAACGTGGATTAAATCTTTTAGTTTGACAAATGGGATATAGGTTGGCAGAAAACCGATAAATAAAGAACAACTGATCAACAAATCCGGCAGGTAGCATAGACAGATAGCGATTGATATGATGTATAGGTATACTGATCTGGATCAAAAAGAGATAGGGAAGATATTCGGGATAGACTGTTCAACAGTGAGTCAGCATCGGAGGAGATTGGTTATGCAGATTAAAGGAGATAAGGAACTGCAGGAAACTATGAACAGGATTAAAGATGCACTTGACAAATTGTCAAAATAAAAGATTTGACCCCGTTTTGCCCTCAGGATTAAAGATGCACTTGACAAATTGTCAAACTAAAAGATTTGACCCCGTTTTGCCCTTGACCCCGTTTTGCCCAGAAAGCTAAAATCCTCCTCTGGGTACTAAGAAATCCTTGTCCCCACTTACTTTGTTTTAAGCGGACAGTAGTGAACCACTATTATAAAATGGTAAATCCGTGCCGCTTGTTTTTATTTATTTAAACTTTCTCTGCTGCACGTAGTTTAAGATCCGCTAAAACCAATTCATACACAGCATACCATATAACAAAGGATGTTATAATCCCTACCCAACCGCCAAGGTGTGTAATTGCTTGGTTTTGTGTAAAACCACCTATCGTTAGTAAAATAAGGAACAAAGCTAAGAGAAGATAAATAACTATCCCTACCGTGCTTTTTGTTTTGATATACAGCATAAGCAAAACCAACGCGAAAATGGTCCACCCAACCAAAGATACAAGCATCGCTTCTCCAACCAGGGGTTTGGGTATAATGCCCCATGAAACAGTATATGTCATAAAACCAAAGCCCATAAAGAATCCACCCCACCCTGTTAATACTACTGCATGAAGAGAGTCCCCTGTTTTAAGACACATGAACCCAGAAACTATTGCCACTATTCCACCGTACAATAGAGCAAATGGTGTAGCGCTAAACATTGATGCCGGTACCATAATACCAGCGTTAGATATGTTGAACAAAAACGTCAAAACCGCCATAGCCATTATACCCGGTGTTGCCGGATTGCCATATTTTACTTCAGCCATACACTTACCTCCTTTCCCTCTATTTAATCATATTAACATTAAATAATCCCATGAACTTAATCATATCGGGTTGGAACATTAAGTATATGTTAGACCAGGACTGTTGTCTTGTAAGTTGATAGCCTCCTTTTCATAGACATAACCACCTCCTCGCTTTGGATAGCGAACAAATATTTTTTAGTTTAATAATAAATTTTTGTCAATACATTTTTTTCTGAAAATGGTGACCCCCAATCTTACTGTAAATGGTTAATTGCGCTTATAGAGTTATAGAGGTTATTTTATCAATTTTTTTACAGCTTCAAGTGCTTTATTATAATCGGGGTGATTTGTTATATCAGGAACTATTTCTATGTAGCGTATCGTGTCATCCTTATCAATCACAAAGATTGATCGTGTAAGCAATCGCAGTTCTTTAATGAGAACACCATAGGCGTTGCCGAACGATGCATCCCTGTGGTCAGACAATGTCCTTATTTTATCTATACCGCCTGCCGAGCAGAAACGGGATATAGCAAAGGGGAGATCCATACTTAAGTTTATAATCACGATATCAGATGGTAATTTCCCTGCCTCTTCATTAAACCTCGTTGCCTGCAGGTTGCAGACAGGCGTATCCAGCGATGGTGTTACACTCAGTACTTTAATTTTCCCTGAAAAATCTTTTAGCCTTACCTCTTTTAGATCTTTATCAAGTGCAACAAAATCAGGCGCCTTATCCCCTACCTTGAGCCCGTTACCAATCAGTGTGAGCGGATTTCCTTTTGATGTTACCATATTTTTTCTTTCCATACATCCTCCTTTTCGTTCATATTTTTATTTACCTCGTTAGAAATCCCTGTCATGTATGCCAGTGATAAGATACATTTTAAAGTCCTTAAGGAATAGCGCGGTATTAGCGTGTCCTTTCTAACGGGATCTTCTCAGTAATTATAATCATTATAAAATATCCAAGCAATAGACCTGCATGTCCTTTAAGGAAACAATATCTTCTCTTTCTGCTTAATATCACTGAAATGTGCTGATAGCTCTATAAAACTAATGATGTATGTTAAAAATAATACATTTGAATATGACTACAGGCACGTAGCTCAGTGCGAGAGCGCTACCTTGACACGGTAGAGGTCGGCGGTTCGAAACTGCCCGTGCCTACCATTCAATTATGCTCATTACTGTTCGCTTACAGTAAAGCAAGCTGTGACTCGGATTTATCCAGATTATGCAGTTTATACAGATTATTTTGGTGAATAGACAGTAAGTCAATTATTGATACCTTTAAAAATACCACCTTTAAGTTTGTATATAGCTACAATTTGGAGCAATTCATTAAGAACTGTGTTAAGAGAACTCATAGCTTGAACCTCCTTTGTTTATCAGTATTGTAATGTGATAGGGTACATTATCCCCTTGGAGGATTTAAGCTTTTTATAGATTTTTAGCGGACACGAGTGACGATGATATGATCCAAAAGGTTTATCCCGATAAGGTTACAGGCGTTTTTAGCTCTGCGTAAGTAAATTATCCTGCTCCAATGGCTCACGCTCTAAGGTTTTCTAAGAAAGGCAACAGGCACTGAGCCTGGATGTTTTGTCGCATAAATGCGACTGCTACCGGGGATGGATTGGCTAATACTGGATTCCCGTTTTCACGGGAATGACGCTGGAGGAATGAGATTGCTTCGCTACGCGAAGGCCGCTCGCGATGAGAGGAGAAGACACACCCCTGCACCCCTCTTATTAGAGGGGAAATTTAAAGTTGGGGAGTTTTGGAGTTAGGGATTTTAAAATAAGATCTAACGCCCTCTGTTGCTCTTTATCAAAGAGGGATGACGCTGATGACGGCTTGCAATGACAGGCATTGACACAGCCTGTTCCTTCGGGACACCACTCTTGAAAGAAGGGTGTTTGAATACGCAATTGTAAATGCATTTACAAACCAATCTGCTCATTTTAAGATGTTATGCTAATATGGTATGGAAACCTGCATAGAATTGACATACATAGTATTTCTGATAAAATGTATACATATGGATGACAGGCTAAATTTTAAAGAGAGGATTATATCAGAATTAGGTAGAATGGGGTACAGAAATAGCTCTAAGCGAAACATTATTATATCTACCTTTGTCTCAAGTAATAAACATCTTAATGCAGATGAGCTGTATGGACTGGTTAAGAAGATTGATAAGGGAATTGGTTTTGTTACTGTTTACAGGACACTTAAACTACTTGTTAAGTATGGCTTTGCAAAAGAAGTTGATTTTAAAGATGGATTCACGAGATACGAGATCAATGATGAAGCGACCACAGAGCATGGACATCTTATATGTGTGAGGTGTGGTTCTGTGATTGAGTTTAAGGACCATGAGATAGATGAATTAAAAAACAGGGTTTCAAAACGAAACAACTTCAAGCCCGTTTTTCATAGGTTAGAGATATTCGGGATATGCGAAAAATGTAAGAACAAAAAAGATGAAATCGTTAATTAGTATATGAAAGGCTTTAAGAGGTATGCGGTTGAACAATGAAGAGATCAAAGAATTAAGTAACTTTTTAGCAAAGACATTGATGGAGAAGAATTTACTTGTAAAGCAGGTTAAATTAGAGGATATTCGTCTTGACATCTACAATATTATACTTGAGGATATGAAAATGGAAGATAAACTAAATGAAGAGGTTAAAGACATAATGGAAAGGTACGAAGCAGAGCTAAAGAGTGGTAAGCTTGATTACAACAAGCTTTTTAATATGATAAAACAGCAGATTATAAAAGAGAGAAAGCTTGTTATATGAGTAGATTAAGTAATGAACGAATAAGCAAACTGGCACATAGTATAGTAGATAATCTTATATCAAAGCATCTTGTAGATCCCACAAGGAGAGGGGAGATATTAACTATCATTAAAAACGGGTTTCTTGAGTATGAAGAATTTAACGAGTACATTGATGAAAAGGTGAGAGAGAAAATAGCATCTTTATCAAGGAAGGTGCCTGAAGGTAGTGAGGAATGGAAGATCCTTTATACAAAATATAAGAGTGAGATATTGAAAAAAGAAAAGTTTGGAACTATAAAAATTTAGGAGGGCAAGATGAAAGAGCTTATAGAAAAGATAGCAAAGGCAATGGTGGACAATCCAGAGCAGGTTAGTGTTACTGAGATTGAAGGCGAACATACAGTTGTTCTTGAGTTAAAGGTTGCCAAGAATGATGTAGGGAAGATAGTTGGCAAAGAAGGTAATCATGCTAAGGCTATAAGAACAATATTGCTTGCTGCAAGTGGAAAGAAGGGTAAAAGATACAATCTTGAAATTATAGGGTGAGGTGCAAAACCAGAAGCATATTAATATGGTTACCAATTTTATTTTATGGATTTTGTAAAGGGTGTGCCTAAACTGAATCCTAATTTATCTTATAATAGTTTAAACCTTACACCAGTAGAAGGCTATCTACTATCAAGGATAGATGGGGTGAGTTCAGTAGATGATATTGTTTCAACGAGTGGATTGCCTTATGAACAGGCTATGGAGGTTGTAAGGTCCTTATGGAACAAAAATGTGTTTTCTATTGATGGTGTTTCTAAATTACCGGAAGAAAAGGGTGATATAGACTTGACAAAAGAAGAAAGAAATAACATAGAAAAAATGTTGGAAATAGTAGAAAATGGCACATTTTACGAGGTGTTATCTGTACCTTTTAATGTAAAACCAGAAGAGGTGAAAATTAGATTCTTTGAACTTTCAAAGCTTTATCATCCTGATAGGTATTTCAAGAAAAATATAGGCGAATACAAAGATAAGCTTAATAAAATTTTTAAGAAGATTTCCGAGGCTTATGAAGTACTATATGATCCGCGTAAAAAAAGGTGGTATGATAATATGCTGGCAAGTTCGGTATCAAAATCAGCTATGGTTAAGCAATCTTCGCAAGTAGAGGCAACACAGTCAATTAAGCCCAACCCCCTTGCAACCGAGAAAACTGTTAAAATAGAAAAACCATATCACAAAAAACATGGTATCCAGGCTGATACAACTCCAGCAACAGCGCGTAATTCATCAGAGTTTATACAAACAACAATAGACCAAAGGCTTGAAGTTATCAAAGAATTATTAAACAATGATATGCTTGAATCAGCATTAAAAGAGATTGACAGAATTAAAGATACCAAAGATGCAAGGATTCCATTATTGGTAGCTGACTATTATCTGAGGCACGATAATCTATTGAAGGCAAAAGATTATGCACAAATGGCGATTGATCTTGAACCAGATAATATTAATGCATATAAAATGCTCGGAAATATATACATGAAGTTTAAACTGTACAGAAATGCTTTAAAGGTATATGAAAGTATCAAAAGAATTCAACCCGATGACACTGATGTAGATGTAATGATAAATAAAATAAAATCTTTAATTGAGGATTAATTATGGGTAAAGTAATTGGAATAGATCTGGGTACAACGAATTCATGTGTAGCAGTAGTGTTGAACAAACAACCTGTTGTTATCCCGAACAAAGCTGGTTACAGGATAACACCTTCATACTTTGCAATAACAAAAGATAATAAAAAGCTCGTGGGCAACCTTGCAAAGCGTCAGGCTGTAATCAATCCAGAGAATACAGTATTTGCCTTCAAAAGGCTTATAGGCAGAAGATTTGATTCTCAGGAGGTTGAACTCGCCCAAAAGAGTGTAGCCTATAAGTTAACGCGTGGTCCAAATGACGATGTAAGGATAAATATTGCCGGAAAAGATTATAGTATTCCTGAGATTTCAGCTATGATTCTTATAGAGATGAAAAAGGTCGCAGAAGAATATTTATCCGAAGAAGTAAAAGAGGCAGTAATAACAGTACCAGCTTACTTCAATGATAACCAGAGACAGGCAACAAAAGATGCTGGTAAAATAGCTGGTCTGGATGTAATGAGGATCATAAATGAGCCAACAGCAGCAGCAATAGCCTATGGACTTAATAGAGGGGTTGATAACCAAAAAGTCCTTGTCTATGATTTCGGGGGTGGTACCTTTGATGTCTCTATTCTTGAAATACACAAAGGGGTATTTGAAGTTATATCAACAGCAGGTGATACATATCTCGGGGGAGAGGATATAGATAATAGACTCATTCAGCTATTTTTAAAAGAGATAAAAGAAACCATAGGTGCAGACCTTAGCTCGGATAGGATGGCGCTGCAGAGGTTAAAAGAGGCAGCAGAAAAAACAAAGATAGAACTTTCAGGTGCAATGGAGTCAATGGTAAACCTCCCATTTATTGCTTATGATAAAACAGGACCAAGACACTATACCCGCAGGATTGTACGAACCGAGCTGGAAAAGCTCTCAGAGGATCTAATTGACAAATCAATAGCTATTGTTAAAGAAGCTTTGAAAAACGCAAATCTAAAAGCAAGCGATATAAATGAAATTATACTGGTTGGTGGACAAACCCGCATGCCTTTACTTGTTGAGAAAATCAGGAATTTTTTTGGCAGGGCATCACATAAAGGTGTGAACCCTGATGAGGTTGTGGCAATAGGTGCAGCAATAGATGCAGCTTCTTTATCAGAGGGTTCAAACGATATGTTACTTCTTGATGTTACCCCATTATCTCTTGGTATAGAAACGCATGGTGGGCAATTTACCAAGATAATAGAGAGAAACACAACCATACCTGTAAAAAAGAGTCATACATTTACCACTTCTTATGATAATCAAACTGCTGTGAGGATCAGGGTTTTTCAGGGAGAGAATCAGATTGCTGAAGAGAACGAGCTACTTGGTGAGTTTATCCTCTCTGGAATAAGAATGACAAAAAAAGGTGAGCCAAGGATAGAGGTAAGTTTTGATATAGATAATAATGGAATAGTCAATGTATCTGCAGTAGACCTTGATACGGGTCTTGAAAATAAGATTGAGATAACATCAAGCAGTAAACTTACAGAGGATGAGATTAAGGCTATGGCAGAGGAAGCACAGCTTTATGAAATTGATTTAAAAGATGAATAATCCTGAGACTGTTATAAAAAACGAAAAGATTTTACACATCTTTGAGGCTGGTCTTGATAGCTTTGCCCAGGGTGATTTTGTGCAAGCCCAGAAGTTATGGAAGGAGATACTTGAACTGGATCCAGGCAATGAACTTGCTATGGATTACATACATTCTATAGAAGAGGAAGTATCTTTTGAAGATAAGAAAATAGTATACAAAGAATTATTGGATGAAGCTATAAGGCTGATAGGTAAAAACCAGTTTGAACCAGCTTATGAATTGCTTCAAATGGTGATACAGAATGACCCCAAAAATGAAAAAGCTCAAGAATTTCTGGATACCACGAAAGGGCTACTCTTGAAGGATTATTTAGCTGAAATAGGAGATACCAATTACATTGTAAAGTTAAATAAAGGTATGGAAGATATTATGAAGATAAATTTGACAAAAGAGTCTGCATACATCCTTTCTATGATTGATGGAAATCTAAGCGTGGAAGAATTGCTTACTTTGAGCGGGCTTGATAGATTTAATTTTATGAGAAATATTGCTATGTTATTAAGAAATGATATTATAACTTTTATTAGACCAAGGAGGTAAAATTGAAAGAAATAAAGAAGGTTGTTGTAGCGTATTCTGGTGGACTGGATACTTCGGTTATCCTGAGCTGGCTGAAAGAAAAATATAACTGTGAGGTTATAGCATTTATAGCTGATTTAGGTCAGGGAGAAGACCTGAAAGCAATAAAGGCAAAGGCTTTAAAAACAGGCGCAAGCGCGGCCTACATAAAGGATGTGAAAGATGTATTTGTGTCTGATTATATTTTTCCTATGCTGAGGGCTAATGCAGTGTATGAAAATGCCTATTTACTCGGGACCTCCATAGCGAGGCCTTTAATTGCAAAAACCCAGATGGAGGTTGTGAAAGAGGTTGGAGCTGATACTGTAGCACATGGCGCAACTGGGAAGGGTAATGATCAGGTTAGATTTGAGTTAACATATTACACCATAGATCCGAAGATCAGGGTTATTACACCATGGAGAGAATGGGAATTTAAATCAAGAACCCAACTCATTGAGTATGCTAAAAAACACAATATCCCGGTTACAGCGACAAAAGAAAAGCCTTACTCAAGTGATAGAAACATATTTCATATAAGCTATGAAGGCGGTATATTAGAAGACCCGTGGGCAGAACCACCATCAGATATGTATACCCTTATGACCCCACCTGAAAAAGCCCCTGATAAGCCTACCTACATACAGATATCGTATGAGAAGGGAAATCCTGTAGCTCTAAATGGTAAGAAGATGAAGCCACTTGCATTGCTTCAGGAACTTAATAAGATAGGTGGTAGAAATGGAATTGGAAGGGTAGATATAGTAGAGAACAGGTATGTAGGCATAAAATCAAGAGGTGTTTATGAAACGCCGGGAGGGACGATCCTTCATTATGCACACAGGGCAATAGAGTCTATCACCCTTGATAGAGAAGTTTATCACCTGAAGGATAGTCTGGTAACAAAGTATTCCGAATTGGTGTACTATGGCTATTGGTTTTCACCTGAAAGAATGGCTTTACAAAGATTTATAGATGGGACCCAAGAGAAGGTGACAGGTGATGTAAGAATAAAGTTGTATAAAGGTAATGTACTTGTTGTTGGAAGAAGGTCGCCTTATTCTCTTTACAACAAATCATTGGCTACTTTTGAGGAGGAGTATGTTTATAATCAAAAGGATGCAGAAGGGTTTATAAAGATCAATGCACTCAGGCTAAAAAGGTTTTAGGAGAGACGATGTCTGGATTCTTTCTAAATTTGTTTTCAAATGACCTCAGTATAGATCTGGGGACAGCCAATACACTTGTTTATGTAAAAGGGAAAGGGATAGTTGCAAATGAGCCCTCTGTTGTTGCTATTTATACAGACAGTCATGGTGTAAAGAAGATACTTGCTGTTGGTAATGAAGCAAAGAGGATGCTGGGTAGGACGCCAGGCAATATATCCGCAATCAGACCTCTCAGGGAAGGGGTTATAGCTGATTTTTATGTTACAGAACAGATGTTGAAATACTTTATAAACAAGGCTCAAAATAATCATTATACATTAATGAGACCAAGGATTATTGTTTGTATACCACTTGGTCTTACACCTGTGGAAAAGAAGGCTGTTAAGGAATCAGCTGAATCCGCTGGAGCAAAAGAGGTATTTCTTATAGAAGAACCAATGGCTGCTGCTATTGGTGCAGGTCTTGATATAACAAAGCCAACAGGTAACATGATTGTTGATATAGGTGGTGGTACTACTGGTGTTGCTGTGATATCCCTGTCAGGTATTGTTTACTCAAAATCTATTAAAGTAGGCGGGGATAAAATGGATACAGCTATAATTAATTATATGAAGAAAAAATATAATCTGCTTATAGGGGACTCAACTGCAGAAGACATAAAAATAGCAATAGGAAGTGCCTATCCACTTAATACTCCACTTAAGTATGATGTTCGCGGACGCGATTTGTTAACAGGCATACCAAAGGTGCTTGAGATAACAGATGAAGAAATAAGAGAGGCTCTCCAGGAACCGCTTGAGTTAATTATTGATGTTATAAAAGAAGCGCTTGAGCATACACCACCGGAGCTTGCTGCAGATATAGTGGAGAGAGGGATAGTTCTATCCGGGGGCGGTTCAATGCTCCGGAACCTTGATGTGCTTATAAGAGAACATACGGGCCTTCCTGTAATTCTCGTAGACGATCCCCTTACCAGTGTTGTAAAGGGGAGTGGTAAGGTGCTTGATGAATTAGAAAAGTTAAGTAAGGTGCTGTTAACATGAAACTTTTGTCCAGCAATGTAGATAAAGTCTTTTTTTTATCATGTAATTTATAATCATGAAGAAAAACTTATTTTCTGTGCCCCCGGCTAAAAGGCTTCTGTGCTAAATCATGTGGGACTGGCTTGTCAAACATCACAGGCATGTAATAGTGGTATTGATCCTTGTTATATCTTTTCAGCTTGCTTACTCAGATTTATTCTCAAAGGGACCATTTGTTTATCCTTCAAAGGTTATTTATCAGAGTGGAACACTTCTAATGTCAGGCATAGCTGAGATATCCTATGGAATAAAAAAACTATGGCAAAATTATATTGCGCTTGTTAATGTAAAAAAGGAAAATATTGAATTAAAAAAGCAAGTTGGTATTCTTAACCTGGAGTTAGAACAACTTAAAGATATAGAAATAAAATATCACAATATTCTGAACATTCTTAATCTACCATTACCATATAACAACCTCTCTTATGTTACCGCTATAGTTATAGGAAAAGATATAAGCTCTATATTTAGAACTGTGTCAGTTAATAAAGGTACAGCAGATGGAATAAAAAAGGGTGATGGGGTTATATCTATGTCTGGTGTGGTGGGCAGGGTGGTAAAGGTTAGTCCTCATGCTTCACAGGTTCTGCTTCTGACAGATACAAATAGTTTTATAGAGGGTGTGGATAAACAAACAAGGATACGGGGTATTATAAACGGGACTGGTTTTAACCGTTTGAATTTTCTGTATGTACTCTCGGATGCACCAATAAACAATGGAGATACTATTGTAACTGGTGGGCAGGATGGTATATTTCCGGAAGGAATTAACATCGGGAAGGTTGTAAGCATAAGTAACAAATCACCCGGTTGGTTATTTAAAGATGTCGTTGTTCAACCCGATGCCAACATAGATAGGTTATATTATGTTATGATATTGACCGGTGAGAAACAATGAGATATGTATTGTGGCTGTTTTTTATTGTTTTATGCACGGTTTTGCAGTCCACAATAAATAACTATTTACCCATTTATTTATCTCCGGATATATTGTTAATGTTGGTTACCTGTATAGCCTTTTTCTTTAATTATTACACTGCTTTAATTTCTATAATAATAATCTCCTATTTTGCCTCAGTGTTCAGCGCTGGAAGTATATGGTTTTATCTATTTTCCTATACCCTGGTTTTTTACATTCTTGTTTTTGTAAAAAGAATATTTGATAGATCCAGGTTTATAGCAACAGCAACAATAGCAACTATCAGCACAATATTGTATCCATTTGTGGTACTTCTTTTATCAATACTTTCAAAGCATACTATCCTTTTTGAAACAGCCATTTTTACCGCTCTAAAACAAATTCCTGCGAATATAATATGCGCCTATCTCCTGTTTAAATACCTCACATTGATAAATTTAAGATTAACCCACAAAAATTCATTATTGCAATTTAGGGGTTAAATTGATAAACGAGAAGGTATGATATTATGCCATCTAATGGAGAGTTTAAAGCTTACGATCCGGAATCACCACGAGTAAGTAGAAGATATAAACTTATTTTCATAGCAGTACTGTTTTTTGTTTTCTTATTAATACTGAGACTATGGTATCTACAGATCTATAAAGGGGCACAGCTTGAATTTTATTCTCAGAACAATCATCTTCGCAAAATAGATATTATAGCTCCGCGTGGAAACATCTATGATAGAGATGGTAATTTACTGGCTACAAATGGTGTGAGCTACTCTCTTTATATGGTCCCGCCTGAGTTTAAAGATGCAGAGAAAACAATGTTGTCAAAAATAATAGACAAACCCATCAGTGATATAGATACGGTTTTGTCTTCATTGGATGGATTTTCTTATACGCCTGTACTTTTAGATTCTCATCTTTCATGGAGCCAGGTTTCACAGATACTTGCCAATAAACCATTTTTACCAGGTGTTTTTATTCAGTGGCAAACGAAAAGGGTCTACTCCGATGGTACGGACATGTCACACATACTCGGGTATGTAAGAGAAATAAGTCCCAGCGAGCTTGATAATCTCAACAAATCAGGTGGAATAAAATATGTAAGCGGTGATTACATTGGTAAATATGGTATAGAAAAGATGTATGATTATATACTAAGGGGGAAAGATGGAGCTATTATAAAACTCGTTGATGCAACAGGGAAAGAACTAAAGACCTATAATTATGTATATCCGGTTCAAGGGACTTCTATAACTTTAACTATAGATGCAAAACTTCAAATTTTCACCTCACATTTAATGCAAGATTATGTTGGATGTGCTGTAGCAATGGATCCGACCACAGGTGCAATACTGGCTATGGTCAGTAAACCGTCTTATGATATAAACTTATTTTCATCTTACTTAACCCCGTCAGAATGGAACAATGTAATAAACGATCCATATCATCCTCTTGAAAACAAATGTATTCAGGGCATGTTTGCTCCAGGCTCCACATATAAACCTGTTCTGGCGATAGCTGGTTTAAATGAACATGTCATAAAACCTGATACAACTATATTTGACCCGGGGTATTTTGTTTTGGGTAATAGGGTATATCACGATTGGAAAAAGGGTGGACATGGTGTAGTCGATCTTCATAAGGCAATAGTGCAATCTTGTGATACCTATTTTTACAGGCTTGGTGTGTTGTTAGGTGTTGATACAATAGCAAAATACGCAAAGTTATTTGGTTTTGGTAGACCAACAGGTATTGATTTACCTTCAGAAAAACCAGGGCTCGTGCCTACATCACAATGGAAGGAAGAGGCTTTTCATGAGCCATGGTATCCTGGTGATACACCATCCATTTCTATAGGGCAGGGGTACGATCTCGTTACGCCTCTTCAGTTGCTTGTTGCTTATTCTGCAATAGCTAATGGAGGTAATGTAATGAGACCACATTTATTATACTATCCTACAGCTACAACACAGGACTACATAGTTTCTAAGACAGGTGTAAGTGCGAAGATACTTGATATTGTTAAAAAGGGTTTGCTTGGCGTTGTTAATGAACAGGGTGGTACTGCTCCGGGTGCGAGATTGAAGGATATTTTAGTGGCTGGTAAAACAGGTACTGCCCAGGTTGTAAAAGAAGGTGCATTCAAAAATATGCCAGAATCAAAAATACCGCTGATCTACAGAGATAATGCTTGGTTCGTAGCTTTTGCTCCTTATGACGATCCTCGTATCGCTGTGGTTGTACTCGTTGAACATGGTGGACACGGTGGATTTGCAAGTGCACCTATTGCAAAGGATATAATAAACTTTTATTTACATGGAGACAAAATGCCATGACAAAAAAAACTTCATTACTTGATTACAATCTTCTTTTACCCTTTTTTATGTTAATCGTTGTATCCATGATAAATCTTTATAGTGCTGCTATGACTGCCCATGGTGTCTCGCCGCTTTTCTATAGACAGATTCTGTGGTTCGGTATCGGAATAATAGCAATGTTTTTATTTGCGTATATGGATTACAGGATGTGGAAAAAGATTTCTTTTATACTCTACATTATAACACTACTTTTAATTCTATTGACTATTGTAAAGGGTAGAAGTGCTTATGGTGCACAGAGATGGTTATCACTTGGATTTTTTTCTTTTCAACCCTCTGAAATAGCTAAATTCTCAATATTACTCATGCTTGCCAATTATTTTGACGATCATTGGTATGAAAACGGTCATTCCTTAAAATCATTAATAATACCTTTATTGTATATTATGATTCCTTTTATATTGATAATTAAGCAACCGGATTTAGGAACAGCGATAATAGTACTACTTATTGGTGCTTCTATTATATTGTTTGCGGGTATCAGACTTAAGACATTTCTTCTGCTGGTGTTAGCTTTTGTAATAATATTGCCATTGGGCTGGCACTTTATGAAAGGGTATCAGAAGGCAAGACTTGTTGCCTTTGTGGATCCATATAAGGATCCACTTGGTTCAGGGTATCATTTATTACAATCAAGGATCGCTGTAGGATCTGGTAAGCTGTTTGGGGTTGGATATCTTAAAGGTACACAGAGTCATCTAAACTTTTTGCCTGAATCCCATACGGATTTTATATTTTCTGTATTAGCAGAGGAATGGGGATTTGCTGGAAGTATTTTTGTTATTCTATTGTTTACATTTATTATCATTGAAGGATTTAATATCTCAAGATATGCGAAGGATAGATTTGGTGTTATACTCGCATTCGGGATCACAGTATCTATATTTATACAATTTTTTATAAATATAGGCATGAGCACAGGTATACTACCAGTAGTTGGGATAACATTGCCATTTATGAGCTATGGTGGTACATCTGTATTAATATTTATGATGGAACTGGGTATACTAATGAGTATCTATATAAGAAGATTTAGATTTGAGGAGATATAAGCAATGGCTGGAATCACAATTAAAGAAAAGGTTTTAATGGAGTACCATCAGAGTAAAGGTTCAACGGATTTTGAATCTTCAGCAAAGATTTCTGATATACCAGTTAAATATATCAGGAACAACATAGAAGGTATGCCAGATTTGAGTGAACCAGAGGCTGTTAGACATTTTACAAGGCTCTCCTCCATGAATTATAGCCTTGATCTGGGGATGTATCCTCTTGGATCATGTACAATGAAGTACAATCCAAAGGTAATGGAGGCAGTTGCCTCTTACGAAGGCTTTTCTTCACTCCACCCGATGTTACCACGGACAATGGTTCAGGGTGTATTAAAGCTTTTATATGAGACAGAACAATATTTAAAAGTTGTCACAGGTATGGAAAGCTTTTCCTTACAGCTCGCAGCTGGTGCTCATGGTGAACTTGCTGGTATGCTTATGATAGCAAAGTATCATAAAGTCAATAACACAGGCAAACATACAATTATCATACCTGATACTGCACATGGAACCAATCCTGCAAGTGCAGCTATGGCAGGATTCAAGGTAGTAAATGTACCTTCAGGGAAATACGGTATGATAGAAGCTGATACGATAAAGCATTTTATAAATGAAGATACTGCCGGTATTATGCTTACTGTGCCTAATACCCTGGGTATCTTTGAATCTCAGATCCTTGATATCACAACACTAATACATGAAGCAGGTGGGCTTGTGTATATAGATGGGGCTAATTTTAATGCCCTGCTTGGAAGGGCAAGATATGGTGATATGGGAGCCGATGTTGTACACCTTAATCTTCATAAGACCTTTGCTACACCACACGGTAGCGGTGGACCCGGTGCTGGTGTAATAGGTGTATCATCACGGTTAAAAGATTACCTTCCTACACCCATTATAAAAAGGAAGGGCAGGCGTTTTGTATTTACTGATGATGTAAAGTATACAATAGGTAAACTGGTAAGCTTTTATGGAAACATTGGTGTTATAATAAGAGCATACACATACATGCGTATGCTTGGTATTCACGGAACAAAGCAGGTATCAGGGGTTGCCGCATTAAATGCCAATTACATACGCGCGATGTTACAAGACGATTATAATCTACCTTACAGGACGCCAACACTACACGAGGTGGTATTCAATGACGCTTATCAAAACGAATATGGTGTGAAGACTATGGATATAGCTAAACGGCTCATAGATTATGGATTTCATCCACCTACTGTTTATTTTCCTTTAATCGTTCATGGAGCTATAATGATAGAACCAACTGAAACAGAGTCAAGAAATGAACTGGATAGGTTCATTGCAGCAATGAAGGCTATTGCAAAGGAAGCTAAAACAGATCCGCAATTACTCTTAAATGCCCCACACACAGCTCCTGTTAGAAGAGTTGACGAGGTTAAGGCTGCCCGTGAATTAAAATTGGTTTATAGGAAATATTCAGGCTGACCAATGTATTTTTTGCAATTTTATATTTTGTGGTTATAATATAACAACTATGGATGATAACATTATCGTAAAGGATGGCTGGGTTTATATAGGATTTTTCTTTTTACTTGCGCTTATAGGTGCATTGATCAAGCATGGATACATTATATATGTACCATCAATTATCTTATTGGTATTTGTCTTATGGTTTTTCAGGAACCCTGAACGAGAAACACCCGAAGGTGATCATGTTGTTTCTCCGGCGGATGGAACAGTGATAAAGATTGAAAAAAACAACAAATATGAACAATTTATTGGAAAAGATGCAGTTTGTGTAAGTATATTTATGTCTATATTCAATGTACATGTGAACAGGGCACCGGTAAGTGGAATTGTAATAGATAAGGTGTATAGCCCTGGCAAGTTTCATATTGCTTCTGTTGACAAGGCATCTGAATTTAATGAACAAACAGCATTGTTTATAAAGGACGATAATGGCAGGAAAATTGTTGTAGTTCAGATTGCTGGTTCTATTGCGAGAAGGATAGTATGTAATGTGGATAAAGGTTCAAAGATGACAATGGGTAAAAGATATGGTATGATTAAATTGGGTTCAAGGCTTGACCTTTATGTTGAATATGATAGAAAGGTTATAGTAAATATAGGTGACAGGGTAAAAGCGGGTGAAACAATAATAGCAAAGTGATTTATGAATGAAAAGAATATCATAGAGATAAATAAACAATCAGAGAGACAGATTACAGCTGATAAACGACAGGTAAAGGGATTAGGACGGGGTATTTATATACTTCCAAACCTGTTTACCTCAGCAAGCTTGTTTTCTGCTTTTTATTCAATAATAGCGACATTTAACGGCAACTATATTTATGGTGCGGTTGCAATTATATTTTCTATCTTTTTTGATGGTATAGATGGTAAAGTCGCAAGGCTTACACACACTACAAGTGCATTCGGGGTTGAGTATGATTCGCTTTCCGACCTTGTAGCCTTCGGGGTTGCCCCTGCGTTCCTTGCTTACTCTATTGCTTTAAGTTCTTTTGGTAGATTAGGTTGGGTTATAGCATTTATTTATGTTGCATGTGCTGCTATCAGACTTGCGCGATTTAATGTGCAGATAGATACAGTGGAAAAAAGTGTATTTAACGGATTACCTTCACCAGCTGCCGCAGGCCTTGTGACAACTACAATCTTACTTTATGTGAGTCCATCTGCAGAACTGGATGAAGACAAAAAAGCGTTATTTTCTTCCTTGATAAAACATCCGGTAGATTTAATATTGAATAAACCTATTGATTTTTTACTTTCGCAGCATTTTACTATATTGGTACTTGTTCTTGTATCAGGTTTGCTTATGATAAGTACAATAAAATACAAAAGCTTTAAAAATACAGACATGATAAAAGAAAAACCTATTTCATTCTTGCTTCTTGCCATTATAATAATGTCTTTGATTGTGCTTGAACCAGTCAAGATGTTATTTGCCATATTTATAATCTACACAGCCTCTGGCTTAATTGCTCTCCTACTCCCCAGAAGGGGAGAAAAGAGATTAACTATTTAAACTACACCATTTAATCTTTAGTTTCGGTTAAAAATGTTTGTCAGCTTATACGGAAATGATTTATTCCGTAGTAAAAATATTTAATGGAGGATGAAATGAATAGTAATAAAATTATAATATTTGATACCACTTTAAGGGATGGAGAGCAGTCTCCAGGTTCAAGTATGAATATTCAGGAGAAATTAAAGGTGGCTCAACAGTTAAAGCGTCTTAATGTAGATGTAATTGAAGCAGGTTTTCCTATAGCCTCTGAAGGTGATTTTGAAGCTGTTAAAGAAATAGCAACCAATGTAAAAGGTATAACGATTGCAGGGCTTGCAAGGACAAATAGAGCAGATGTAGAAAAGGCGTATGAGGCATTAAAATCAGCAGAAAAGCCAAGGATCCATGTTTTTGTCGCAACCTCAGATATTCACTTGAACGCAAAGTTGAAAAAGACCAGAGAAGAAGTGATTCAAATGGTTGCAGAATCTGTTTCACTCGCTAAAAGTTTTGTAGATGATGTGGAGTTTTCTGCTGAAGATGCTACAAGGAGTGATAGGGATTATCTTGTAAAGGTATTTCAAACTGCTATAGACGCAGGTGCCACCACCATAAATATTCCAGATACAGTAGGTTATACAGTACCTGATGAGTTTACAGAACTTATTAAATACATAAAGGAACATATTAAAGCTCCAGAATCCATAGTAATAAGTGTTCACTGTCACAATGATCTCGGGCTTGCAGTGGCAAATTCACTCGCAGCACTCAAGGCTGGAGCAAGACAGGTAGAATGTACAATAAATGGAATAGGTGAAAGGGCTGGTAATGCTGCTATGGAGGAGATTGTGATGGCTCTTAAGGTGAGAAAAGACTTTTTTAATTTTTACACTGATATTGTCACAGAACAGATTTACCCATCAAGTAGATTGCTCACCCAGATTACCGGCGTGTCTGTTCAGCCCAACAAAGCTATAGTTGGTGCAAATGCATTTGCTCATGAGGCAGGCATCCATCAGGACGGTGTCTTAAAAGAGAAGCTTACTTATGAGATCATGACCCCACAATCAATCGGTTTACCGTCAAATATGCTGGTTCTTGGTAAACATTCTGGTAGACATGCCTTTAGAGAGAGGGTAAAATCACTTGGTTATGATTTAACAGACGAGCAAATAGACAAGGCTTTCGTTGTCTTTAAACAAATTGCCGATAAGAAAAAGGATGTTTACGATGAGGATATTGAGGCTATTATAGGAGATAGGATATTAAAATGGGAGGAAAAATATAAGCTTGAATCTGTCAATGTTTCATCAGGTACTGATATGCTTCCAACAGCAACGGTCAGAATCAGTGTGGATAATAATGTTATAACAGAGAGCGGGCACGGGGATGGACCTGTTGATGCGGTGTATAAGACTATTGCCTCAATAACAAAAACCAAAAGCAGGCTTTTGAGGTATCAGGTAAATGCCATTACAGGGGGAACAGATGCTCAGGGTGAGGTATCTGTGAGGATAGAGGAGGATGGCAACACTGTCAGCGGGACTGGCTCTGATACGGATATAATTGTTGCAAGCGCGAAGGCTTATATAAATGCATTAAATAAGCTTGAATATAGAAAAGGAAATAAAGTAAAAAGATTCTAAACATATAGCAGGGACGAGGTACTCAGCCAGGTTGATTGAATGAAAAGTATGGGAAACCGCGTTCCTGCAAAAAATTTTGAAAAGAGAAAGGAATTTAATATGGGAATGACAATTACAGAAAAGATACTCGCATTACATGCTGGGCTGGATAAGGTAGAGCCCGGACAATTAATAATGGCAAATGTGGACCTTGCCCTTGGAAACGATGTTACTGCACCAATTGCTATTGATGAATTTAAAAGGCACGGTGGTAAAGAAGTTTTTGATAAAAGCAAGGTAGTGCTTGTTCCCGATCATTTTGCCCCTAACAAAGATATAAAATCAGCCATCCAGTGTAAAATTTTGAGGGATTTTGCAAAAGAAAAGGGTATAGTGAATTATTTTGAAATTGGCAAAATGGGTATTGAACACGCTTTATTGCCAGAGTCAGGGCTTGTGGCTCCAGGTGATCTGGTGATAGGTGCAGATAGTCATACCTGTACCTATGGCGCTCTTGGTGCATTTTCAACCGGCGTGGGTAGCACTGACCTTGCTGCTGCTATGTTGAGCGGTAAGGCATGGTTTAAGGTTCCACCCACTGTAAAGTTTATTTACCGTACTGATAACAAAGGTAAACTAAAGAAATGGGTGTATGGTAAGGATGTGATCCTTTTCACCATAGGTGAGATAGGGGTTGATGGTGCGCTTTACAAATCAATGGAGTTCACTGGTAATGTTATTGATGTTATGAATATGAGTGAAAGATTTACCATGTGCAACATGGTAATAGAAGCTGGTGGGAAAAATGGAATTATTGTTCCAGATATAACAACGGTAAACTATGTAAATCAGAGGGTAAAGAGATCCTACACATTGTTTACCTCTGATAAAGATGCCAGCTATGAAAAGATTTATGAGTATGATCTAACAAATCTTAAACCTCAGGTGGCATTACCACATTTGCCTGAGAATACAAGGAACATAGATGAAATAGGGAAAATTGAAATAGATCAGGCATTTGTTGGTTCATGTACAAATGGCTGGATAGAGGATTTAAGGATAGCAGCTTCTATCATGAAGAATAGGAAGGTAAACCCAAATGTAAGGATGATCGTGATTCCTGCAACCACTCAAATATATCAACAGGCTTTAAAAGAGGGTTTAATAGAAATCTTTATTCAAGCAGGTGCTGTATTTAGCACACCTACCTGTGGACCCTGTCTCGGAGGTCATATGGGGGTTCTTGCTCCGGGAGAGAGGGCTATTGCAACGACAAATAGAAATTTCAGGGGCAGAATGGGAGACTTAAATAGTGAGGTTTACCTTGCTAATCCAGCAATTGTAGCTGCCTCTGCTATACTTGGCAGGATAGGTTCCCCTGAGGAATTAGGAATAAAGGAATAATGGAGGTACAAAATGATAATAAGAGGTAATGCACATGTATTTGGAAATGATATTGATACGGATGTTATTATCCCGGCAAGGTATCTTAATACATTTGATCATGATGAGTTAGCAAAACATGCAATGGAAGGTATAGAACCAGAATTTTATAAGAAGGTAACCAGGGGAGATATTATAGTTGCTGGTTCTAACTTTGGTAGTGGTTCATCAAGGGAACATGCACCTATTGCTATAATGGCAACAGGTATATCTCTTGTAATCGCAAAGAGCTTTGCAAGGATATTTTATAGAAACGCATTTAACATAGGACTGCCATTATTAGAAGTCAAAGATGATATTGATAGTATAAAAACAGGTACACCTCTTGAAGTTAATCTTGACACAGGGTTAATAAAAGAGCTTTTAACAAATAAGGTTTATAAAGCTACGCCCATTCCAGAGTTTATGCAGGAATTGTTGAGTGCTGGAGGTTTGATGAATTATATGGAAAAAAAGGTATTAAAAAGATGATTCTTCCACATGAATGACTGTGGATTATTCTGTCATTCATAGTAAAGTGAAGAATACGATAAATTAAAAAATCTAATGGAGTGTTGATATTATGAAAAAGAAAATTGTTATTTTCCCGGGTGATGGAATAGGTCCTGAAGTAATAGAACAGGCAAAAAAAGTTCTTACAAAGGTAATGCAAATTGGTAAAATGAATTTTGAAATGCAAGAATTTCCTATCGGGGGTGCAAGCATTGATATCTATGGGGTTCCATTGAAAGAAGAGTTCCTAAAGGAGGCTAAAAGGGCTGATGCTGTGCTGCTCGGGGCAGTAGGTGGTCCAAAATGGGATGTTGTGGAACCGGGTATCAGACCAGAAAAGGCATTACTTGCGTTAAGACAGGGATTGAAAACATATGCCAACCTTAGACCTGCAAAACCATACCCAGCCTTGCTTAAGGCATCTACATTAAAACCAGAGGTAATAAGTAATGTAGATATCCTTGTTGTAAGAGAGCTAACAGGTGGCATATACTTTGGCAAACCAAGGGGTATAAAGGATAATAAGAAAGGATACAATACACTTGTTTATTCGCGTAAGGAGATTGAAAGGATTGCAAGAAGGGCTTTTGAACTGGCAATGTTAAGAAAGAGGCATGTAACAAGCGTGGATAAGGCAAACATTCTTGAAACTTCAATGTTCTGGAGACAGGTTGTTAAAGAGGTGGCTGTGGATTATCCAGATGTAAGGCTTGATCACATGTATGTTGATAACTGCGCTATGCAAATTATCAGAAACCCTTCACAGTTTGATGTAATACTCACAGACAACATGTTCGGAGATATTTTAAGCGACGAAGCATCCATGCTTACAGGCTCTTTAGGTATGTTACCTTCTGCGAGTATTGGTGATAAGAAGGGTTTGTATGAACCTATTCATGGCTCAGCACCAGATATTGCAGGAAAAGGCATTGCTAACCCCATAGCAACTATTGCATCAGTTGCAATGATGTTCAAATACTCATTTAAAAGGATAGAGCTTTCTGATACAATTGATAATGCAATACAAAAGGTACTGGATGAAGGTTTTCGCACAAAGGATATAGATGATGGAACAGGAAAATTAGTGTCCACTTCAGAGATGGGTGATGAGATATTGAAAAGGATTTCAGACTAATACAGTAAAAATACATTACAAAACTAACAATAAAGGTTAGTTGTCATTGTGGAATTGCAATGGTACATAAAAAAATAGTAAAATAAAACATTAAATAAAAGGAGTTACAAAATGGGTAATAAAAGTTATTCAGTTGCTATTGCAGGTGCGACCGGTGCAGTAGGCAATGTGATGTTACAGTTACTGGAGGAACGTAAATTTCCGGTCAGGGAAATAAAATTACTCGCTTCAAGCAGATCAAAGGGAAAAAGGCTCAAATTCAAGGGAGAAGACATAATAGTAGAAGAATTGGGATCGAAGTCTTTTACAGGTGTTGAGGTAGCGCTTTTTTCTGCAGGTGCTTCAAGGAGTAAAGAATTTGCAAAGTATGCGGTTGAGGCAGGAGCTGTTGTTATAGATAATAGTTCTGCATTCAGAATGGAACCTGATATACCGCTTGTTGTACCAGAGATAAACCCTGAGGCGATAAGGATGTACAAGAAAACAGGTATTATTGCTAACCCGAACTGTACTACCATTGTTACACTTATGGGTGCTGCACCTCTCCACAGGTATGGAAAGATAATAAGGATGGTTGCTACAAGCTATCAGGCAGTTTCAGGTGCAGGTGCCAAAGCAATGGCAGAGCTTGAAGCACAGGTGAGGGCATGGGTAAAGGGCGAGCCATTAAAGGTAGAGGTATTTCCATATCAAATCGCCTTTAATGTGTTGCCACATATTGATGTTTTTCTTGAAAACGGTTATACAAAGGAAGAGATGAAGCTTATAAACGAAACAAGAAAGATATTGAATGACCAGACTATAAAGGTATCTCCTACAACTGTTAGGGTTCCTGTTTTCAGGGCTCATTCTGTTGCAGTTAACATACAAACGGAGAAAAAAATAACAAGACAGAAGGCGATAGAGCTGATAAATGCGTTTCCAGGGGTACAGGTAGAGGATGATCCAGAACATAAAAAGTATCCTATGCCTTTGTTTGTTGCCGGACAGGATGACTGCTTCGTAGGCAGGATACGAGAAGATGATTCAGTAGAAAATGGTTTGAACTTCTGGGTCGTCGGTGATCAGCTCAAGAAAGGTGCTGCACTTAATGCTATTCAAATAGCAGAACAAATGATAAAGGATGGCTTGTTGTGAGTGACAGGCATTTGCATGGGGTAGGGTTTTATTCGTTAGACAACGAATCAGATAAATGCAGGGGCGAGGCATTGCCTCGCCCCATTAAGAAAACAGAGTTTCAAAAAATAGCCCGTGTATTTATCGTTCATATTTTCTTCGGTTTGCTTGTAATTGGAGCGTATTCACTCCCTGGTGCAGAACCAGCTTTAGCCTTTCCCAATACAAAGGTTGCCTCAATATCAGTGGGTAATGGTCCTTATGGTATTGCAGGTAATGGGACATATATGATTGTTCCAGAAAGTCTCACAGGCTATGCAGACATAATCAATCTTTCAAACAATCAGATTGTACAGAAGCTCTTACTTGGAACCAATCCTTCAATGGTAACTATTACCTCTAATGGTTCTATAGCTTATGTTACCAATTATGGTAATAATACAGTTTATGCGATAAACCTTAATAGTTCAACAGGTTTTACTACATCCACAATTTCAGTAGGTAATGAACCGGTTGGTATAAGTATAGCAAACAATATTGTATTCGTAACAAATTATAAAGATAATACATGGTCATACTTTCAGGTTGGCTCTTCTTATCCAACAACAGTGCAATCCTGGGGTGGAGGTCCTGTAAGTATAGTTGCAAATACAAGTGCAACAGAGGTTTATGTAGCAAATAGTACATCTAATACCGTAAATGTATTTCAGTACAATTATAACGCAACAAATACATATGGCGTTACAACAACAATTACTACTGGCGCATATCCGGATGCTTTGTTATTGGTGCCCAACTCAACCAAGCTTTATGTGGCTAATGGGAGTGATAATACCATCTCTGTTATAGACACATCTTCTAATAAGGTTGTTCATACGATTATATTACCTTCATCCGGTCATCCAAATGGGCTTGCCATTACACCCGACAACTCAACCTTAATGGTCCTTAATTCACCTACAGGGGGTATAACCTATATTCAGGTATCAAATGATTCTATCATAAATAGTATATCTCTGGGCTCAAACCTTGAGCAGGCTTACATCACATCTAATGGAGCCAACGCATATGTTACAGATTACGGAACGAATAGTGTTTACGAATTATCAAGTGTGGTTACGATATCCTCAGTAAATCCATCTGCAATAAACAATACAAACAATAACACCTCAATCATTACATGGTCATCAACTATGTCAGGCACATATCAAGTAGAGGTTGGTGGTAATGGGACTATCGGTAGTGGTATCACAATACCTGGTCTGAGTGGCTCTATCACAGCTGGTCAAACGCTCACACTTGCGGTACACGCATCTGATCTTATAAGTATTTCCGGTGGCACAAATGGACCTTATACCATTTACATCTATGTCAGTACTGCTAACTTTACTACATATGCCTCAACAACCATTTTATTATTAACCATCCCGCCACAACCTGCCTCAAATCTTTCTGCCACACCCGGGGATGGTAAAGCTATGTTGAGCTGGACCGCCAGTCCTTCTCAGTATGTTGGTGGATACCTTGTATATTATTCTACATCACCATTTAATATTAACAATCTTCCATCAACAGTTGTTGATACAGGTAATACTACTTCCTACACATTAAATGGGCTTACAGATGGAACATTGTATTATATAGCCCTTGTTACCTATGATCTGGCTACCAATACAAGTGGATTGAGTAATACTGTTACAGTAACACCTGTATATATTCCTGGTCCAGCAGAACTCGCAGGTCAAAAAGGCAATTGTTTTATTGCAACTGCTGCTTATGGTTCATACGATCAATTTGATGTCTGGGTGCTGAGACAATTCCGCGACAAAATTCTCCTCAAAAATAATGAGGGCAGGTGGTTTGTAAAAACCTATTACCACATAAGTCCACCCATAGCCCATTTCATAGCAGGTCATGATACATTGAGGGCTATGGTGCGGGTAATGCTAAAACCGTTTGTATTCGGAAGTATGGTAATGCTGTATGGAACAATGGTACAGAAATACCTTATATTATTTTTATTGATAATTATATCTGGCATGATAATAGCAACTATAGAACACTGGAATTACAGAGGAAGGCAGTAAGATAAAAAGTAGCTCTTTACAAGGGGAAAATGAGAATGCTTAAAAAATTTTTTATTATGTTGTTATTTCTTGGTTTTGTGACGGTACCAGCCCATGCCTCTGACAATATCCATTATGAACTTACCTTAGGAGCCGGCGTTGTACATTTTACAAAAGATCCGATTTTACAATCATTTTATAAAAATAGGTATGTACCAATATATCAGATCAACGGTGGAGTCTTATTTTATCACATTGTAGGTATTGACGGGACACTGGGTTTTGTTTATGGAAAGAACACAATATCTGTACAACCAGGTGTTGGACAACAATATGTTCTTATGGTTTATCCGGCAAGGCTTGACGCTGTTTTACAGCTGAGGTTAACAGATGATCAGGTAGTTTATCCTTATATCGGTGCTGGTGGTGTTGCAACAGGTTTTTATCAAACAGCCTCAGGAGGTGGAAAAACAGTCAGCGGATATAAGTATGGGTATAACTGGATAGGTGGAATTCATTTTGTACTTGATCCTATTGACAGAAGGCATGTTGGTAATCTTAGAACAGAGTATGGAATAAACCATGTCTATATTGATATCAGGATTGGTCAGGACATGGTAAATAATTTTCATAAAAGTAACAGTGGATTTGATCTTTCTACCCAGTATATAATTGGTGCTTTTGGTTTTGAATTTTGAGTCAGTTCTTTTATACATCCTTCTTGTTATAATGCATGCGTAATATAAAGCTTGTTATTGAATATGATGGTACAAACTATAATGGATGGCAGGTACAGAAACCAGAAGTTACAAGCCAGAGATTAAACTGGTCGGCTAAAAATAAATCCACAAAAGCTATCTCCACAATACAGGGTATCCTTCAGGAAGCAATTAAAAAGGTAACAAATGAGGATATAAAGCTCGTAGGGGCTGGCAGGACAGATGCTGGTGTACATGCAAAGGCACAGGTAGCAAATTTTCATACCTTATCAAATATTCCGGTGGCTAAACTTCCTTTTGCAATTAATACACATTTGCCTGAAGATATAGTCATAAAATCAGCAGAGGAAGTACCTTTAGACTTCAATGCAAGAAGGGACGCAAGGGCAAGAGAATATATGTATGTGATCAACAATCATAGATTCAGAAGTGCTGTACAAAGATTGTACAGTTATCATATACCATTTAACCTTAACATTGGTGCAATGCAGGACGCTGCTGAATATTTGAAAGGGGAGCACGATTTTTCAGGTTTTACATGCAAAAATAGAAAGTTTGATGCATCCGGTCAGAATCCACACCCTGAAATTAGAAATATTATGCGTCTTGATATAGAAAAAAAAGATGACTTTATATATATAATTATCAAGGCAAATAGCTTCCTTATGCACATGGTGAGATATATGGTATCAGCACTTTTAACTGTTGGAAGAGAAAAGATGAAACCAGAGGATATAAAACTTTATCTTGAACCAAACCCTATAAAATGGACATACTCAAGGGCGCCTGCAAAAGGATTATTCTTAATGAAGGTAGAGTATTAATGGATACCTCACATATAAGAAATTTTTCCATCATAGCTCATATAGATCATGGTAAATCAACACTTGCAGATAGAATTTTAGAGCGAACAGGTGTGCTATCCATAAGAGAAAGAAAGGAACAATTTCTTGATCAGATGGATCTGGAGAGGGAGAGGGGTATCACAATAAAGGCGTCTCCTGTCAGGCTCAATTACCATTCAAAGTCAGGTGATGAGTTTATTTTTAATCTTATAGATACCCCCGGGCATGTGGATTTTTCATACGAAGTATCACGAAGCCTTGCTGCGTGTGAAGGGGCTTTGCTTGTTGTTGATGCAACTCAGGGAGTAGAGGCGCAGACTCTTGCAAATGCGTATCTTGCTATTGATAACAATCTTGAACTAATACCAGTTATAAACAAAATTGATCTGCCTGGGGCAAATCCGGACAAGGTCAGGCATGAGATTGAGGATATTATAGGGATAGATGCATCCAATGCTATACTTGCAAGTGCAAAAGAGGGCATAGGCATAGAAGAGATATTGGAATCTGTTGTGTCAAGAATACCACCTCCCGGAGGCGATCCTGACAAACCTTTGAGTGCCTTATTGTTTGATAGCTGGTACGATAGCTATCAAGGTGTGATCATGGTTGTAAGACTTTTTGATGGTCTGGTAAAAATCGGAGATAGAATAAAATTACTTTCAACAGGCAGGAGTTATGAGGTAACCAATCTTGGTATAGTTGCTCCAATGGTGAGAGAGGTGCAGAGCCTTTCCGCAGGCGAGGTCGGAATTATAGTAGCGGGTATAAAAGATGTGCACGAAACAAAGATAGGAGATACTATAACTCTGGAGAATAAGCCCGTTTTAGTACCGCTTCCAGGTTTTAAACATATAAAGCCAATGGTGTTTGCAGGTATTTATCCGGTTGAGAACAATCAGTATGAACTACTTAAATCAGCAATTGAAAAGCTATCTCTTAATGATTCCTCTTTTACCTATGAACCAGAAACATCCTCAGCACTTGGCTTTGGTTTTAGATGTGGATTCCTTGGTTTACTGCATAAAGAGATTGTACAGGAACGACTTGAGCGTGAGTATGGACTTGAGCTTATCTCAACAGCACCAACAGTGGCGTATCATGTCTTCTTACAAACAGGTGAGATGATCATGGTGGATAACCCTGCGAACTTTCCTGAAGGTATCTCTATTCAAAAAATAGAAGAGCCTTATGTAATGGTGACCATTCATATACCTTCAGAATATGTAGGAACTGTATTGAAATTATGTGAAGACAAGAGAGGCATTCAAAAAGAGATAAAGTATCTTACACAGAACAAAGTTATGATTGTTTATGAATTACCTCTTTCAGAGATGATCACAGATTTCTACGACAGATTGAAGTCATTATCGCGGGGCTATGCATCAATGGAGTATGAATTCGTGGGTTATAAGGTATCAGAGCTTGTTAAACTAAATATACTTATAAATGGTGAATCGGTTGATGCACTTTCTACTATTGTTCATAAAGATAATGCTTATTACAAGGGAAGGTTGCTGACTGAAAAATTGAGAAAGGTTATACCAAGACAATTATTTGAGGTTAATATACAGGCTGCAATAGGTTCAAGGGTTATAGCAAAAGAAAGTGTAAAGGCACTGAGGAAAGATGTGCTTGCTAAATGCTATGGGGGTGACATCACAAGAAAACGTAAACTGCTCGAGAAACAAAAAGAAGGTAAAAAAAGAATGAAGCAGGTTGGTGTTATAAACATACCTCAAGAGGCATTCCTCGCTATTTTAAAAGAAGAATAAAGGTATATATTCTCCCTTTAAATCCTTGATAATATGTATAATTTATCATACATCGTTTAGTACAATTTGTAGCTTAAATGAAAAAGATAAGGAGAGTACAGTGGCAAAAGAGAAAAAGAAGAAAAGTACTTTAAGAGAATACACAGAGGCGTTTGTAACAGCGATCATACTTGCTCTGATTATCAGAACATTCATTATACAGGCTTTCAAAATACCATCAGGATCCATGGAACCAACCCTGCTTGTTGGTGATCACATACTTGTAACAAAATTCATTTATGGTACTCATATTCCATTTACGAATTATGTGATACTTCCTGTCAGTTCTCCTAAAAGGGGAGATGTAGTTGTTTTTGAATATCCAAAAGATGAAAGCATAGATTTTATAAAGAGGGTGATTGGATTGCCAGGGGATAAACTGCAGATCATAAACAAACAGGTTTACATAAATGGTAAGAAGCTTTATGAACCTTATGCCTACTACGGTGATCCTGAAATACTGCCAGCATCTGAATCGCCGAGAGACAACTTTGGACCTGTTGTTGTACCAGAAGGAGAGTATTTTATGATGGGTGATAATAGAGATTTTTCTAATGATTCAAGATACTGGGGCTTTGTTAAAAGAGATTTGATCCTCGGCAAAGCGGAAATTATATACTTCTCATGGAATCCAAAAACATTACACATAAGATGGAATAGGTTTGGTATGCTTATTCACTAACCCGAAGCCTGCAATAGAAAGGGTTATTCATTTCTGCGAGCCGCCTCCGGCGGTGAAGCAATCACATCCCGCCAGCGTCATTCCCGTGAAAACGGGAATCCAGTTTTTTGATTTAAAAGTAGTGTTTGATTCATCAAACAAAAACACCGTTACATAAACTCCAAAATGAAATAAGAAAGTTCGTTTGTTCGTTCGGGGCACCCACCCAAAGGTAAGGGTCGTGCGATCCACTCGTAATCCCTTCTGCCCCTTTTTAGCAAAAAGGCGGAGAGGGGTTTATTA
>Ga0078972_1003039_pt1 | contig 51976 bp, 40 predicted proteins | sample YelNatPaOPGAMG01_FD_67568 | JGI IMG/M metagenome (GOLD analysis project Ga0078972, IMG submission 67568) | Hot spring thermophilic microbial communities from Obsidian Pool, Yellowstone National Park, USA - OP-RAMG-01 (SPADES assembly) (version 2) | ecosystem: Environmental > Aquatic > Thermal...
ATTAAAACCATCGTTAGAAAATCAGGAATTTTAAAAGAAGTATAATAAATATCTAACTCATTGCCAGCCCCAAATCTTCCAGCTAATAATCTGTCTCTAATTAAGCCCAAAATTGCAGAAATCAAAGAAGCAAAAGATAAAATTAAAGCAGCTGAATTAATATTTTTTGTTTGGTGATCAAAAATTTTATTCAACTTCATCATTGATTTCTTTTAGCAATTAATATTATTACTAAATTTATCAGTATTAGCAAGAGCAAAAAATTTTGGCATAAAATTGTATAATTTTAAATTCTAAATCCTAAACTCTAAATTATAAACAAAATTCCAAATACCAAAAATAAAGACCAAAGATTAAAAACTCGCCTCGCCGGCAAGTCACCAATGGGGCGACTTTACTTCTTCGGTTAAAGGTTATTTTCAATTAAAAAAGGCAAGTAAGCAATAAGCCGAATTCTGTCTCCTTAAAAAAGGAGTGGCAATCATTTGTCTAGGCCTATAATTGCTTATAGGCTCAAGCGGCTTACCAAAATTTAGCCTTGCACCCCGTCAGGGTTTAGCCGTTTCACCCTTGGTTTTTGGTTTATCTTAAAAAAGATAAACCTTATCACCAAGCTGCACCCTCTAAAAATAGAGGGTGGTTTTACCATCGCTGGTAAAACCGTCTCTGTTCGCACCTCTCGCCTTACGGCGGCTGGGTATTACCCAGGACGTTTTATCAGCTAATATAGCTGAGGGTGTTCGGACTTTCCTCCCCGCCAACGAGGCAGGGCGATTGCCTTGCTTACTTGCCTAATATCTTTATTTAAAAATAAATATGTTAATTTGTCAAGAAAGATTATCTAAGGCTGTATTAACAAGTTTATCAGCTTCAGTATTTTCTTCTCTTTTAATTAATTTAAAAGTTAAATTGCCAAAATCTATTTTTTCATTCCAAAATTCAATAAAAAGATTCTGAATTTCTTTTTCTTTAATTTTATATTTACCAGTCACTTGATAATATAAAAGTTCAGAATCGGTTCTAATCTCAATTGGTAGATTTTTAATTTTTTCTTTACCAAAAAGAGCTTTAGTTTTTTTTAAAGCAAAAATTAAAGCTTGGTATTCTGCTTGATTATTTGTTAGAGTTCCTAAAAATTTTGAATAAGATTTTAAAAAATTTTCATCTTCATCTTTAATAACCACTCCCAAAGCTGAAGGGCCTGGATTCCCTCTTGAGCCACCATCAATATTAATAACGATTTTTTTAAAAGATTTCATAAAAAAATATAATTTTATTTAAATACTTTTAAAATAATCTTGCAAATATTTTTTCCAACTTTCCAAGTTTTCATTTCTAATAGCAAAGCCAGCTGCCGGCGGATGTCCACCAAAACCTTCTAATAAAAATTGAGATGATTTTTTCAGAATTTCAACACTATCTATACCCTGAGGGGTTCTCACAGAACCTCGAGAAAACTCTTTTCCTTGATGAAAAATAAATACTGGTTTTTTAAATCTTTGACACAATCTTGAAGCAATAGCCCCTGTTGCTACCAAAGGTATATCTTTTGAACCTATAATAATAAATCTTGCAGAAGGATCAATTGTTTGAATTAATTCTTCAGTAATTTCTTCAATTTGAGCATATCTTTTTTGAGCATTTTCAAAAATTATTTTTGCTAATTTCTTTGATTTCTCAAAATTTTTTTCAGTTAAAAGCAAATAAGTTTGAGTAAGGTGGTCTTCGTTTTCGGAAATATTTAATATAGAAGCTGATTTTTTAATTAAATCAAATTTATTTGAAAAATTATTATTTTCTTGGATAATTTCAAAAATAGATAAAATACCAGGTCGAAAACTATTTTCTATATTTTGGGTTCCTTCTTGTACCAACTCTAAGTTTTCATCTTCTAGGGGCATCATATCAGCAATTGTAGCTAAAGCTACTAATTCTAAAAATGTTTTTCTAATTGCTTGCGAAAACTTTTTATAAAAAAGTTTTTCAACTAGTTTAAAACAAAGGCCACAATTAGAAAAATTTTTAAAAGGATATTTATCATTTTTTTGTTTCGGGTTCAAAATTAAATCTGCTTTTGGTAACTTTTCTAAAATTTCGTGGTGGTCAATAATAATAACTTCAAAACCAATTTTTTTTGCTAACTCTACTTCTTTAATATTACCAATGCCACAATCTAACAAAATTAAAATTGCAGGAAGATATTTCTGAAGATATTTTAAACTTTCTTCTTGTAAACCATAACCATCTTTTTCTCTATCTGGAAAGTAAACATTTATTTTAGAAAACCCAAAAGATTGAAGAGTTTCTTCTAATAAAATTACAGAACATGTTCCATCTAAATCGGCATCACCATACAAAATAATTCTTTTTTCTTCTTTGATTGCTTTTAGAATTTTTTTTCTAATTTTTTCTAAATTTTTTAATTCTGCTTCTTTTGACATTTTCTTTTAATTATTTTTTTGAGCTTCAATTCCAGGAAGAGTATTTTGAGATAAGAATTCTAACATTGCGCTACCACCAGTTGAAACATATGAAAATTTATTTAATAAATTAAATTTAGAAAGAGCATTAATAGTATCACCGCCACCAACGACACTAAAGATATCATATTTTGATGCAATAAAACTAGCAATCTCTTTTGTTCCTAATTCAAAATTTGGATTTTCAAAAAAACCTAAAGGTCCTGCCCAAAACACTGTTTTGCTTTCTGAAATAATTTGTTTCCAAATAGTAACAGTATTTGGCCCAATATCATAAATTTCTTCTTCTTTTCTAACCATAGCTGGAGCTGTAATTCTTTTTAACAAATCTCCTGTTTCATCTAAAGAAGCAATAACATCAACTGGTAAGTGAATTTTCTGATCTGTTAGTTGAATTTTTTTTATTTTTTCTATTAATTCTTCATCTTCTTCTACCAGTGGTTTTCCAATATAGATGCCTTTTACTTTTAGAATTTCATTAGCCACTTTTCCTCCAAATAAAATATGATCAGAAATTTCAATAAATTTTTCAATAAATTTTAATTTTGAAGAAATCTTAACCCCTCCTATAATGACAACTAAAGGTCTTTCAAAAGATTTAGAAATTTTTGATAAATTATCAACTTCTTCTTGAAAATTAAAACCAAAAAAACTTGGCAAAAATTTTGGCAGTAAAACTATTGAAGCATGTTCTCTATGGGAAGCGCTAAATGCTTCATTAATATAAACATCGCCTAATTTTGAAAGTTCTCTTGCAAATCCTTCATCATTTTCTTCTTCACCTTTTTCAAATCTTAAATTTTCAAGTAAAATAATATCGCCAGGTTGCATTTTTTGTATTTCTTTTTCAACCTTTTTTCCTATAACCTCTGGAATAAATTTTATTTTTCCTAAAACTGCTTCAATTTTTGGCAAAATCTTTTCAAAAGAACATTTCTCTTTTCTTTCTTTTAAATCAGAAATTTTTTGAGGATCATCAAAATGAGACAATAAAATAATTTTTGCTTTTTTTTCTTTTAAAAAATCAATAGTTTTTTTGGCTCTTTGCAATCTTAAATTACCTAATGCTTCGTCTTTATTATTTGATAAATTAAAATCGCATCTTAAAAGGACTCTTTTATTTAAAAAATCGAAGTTTTGAATTTCTATCATAAGTTTATTGCTTCTCCTGGTTTTATCTCGCCTTTTTTATTATTGTTTTTATTTTCTAAATTTTCCTCTTCTTTCTTAAAATCTTCTAAAACTTCTTTTAAAACTTTTCTAACTTCTTCTTGTTTTGGTTTCACTTTTTCTTTGCTTTCTTCTTTTGTTTTAAAAAACAAAATTGGTTTTTCTTTTAATAAATTTTCTAAACTTATTGGCTGAAAAGCTTTTCCTTTTTCTTCTAACTTTTTTTCACAATCTTCACAAAAAACAGGTTTATTAGGACTTGGCCTATATGGAACCTGAATTATTTTACCACAATTATCACACCTAGCTAAAAATTTTCTTTGAGTTTCCATTAGATTATATTCTTCTGTTTCTCTAGCAATTTCTTCTTCAACTTCTTCTCTTTTTTTAGCATAAACTTTTCGATTGTATTCTATAATTTCATTTCTAAAAGTTTTTTCTGGTTTTTTTGCTGGTTCTAAAGTTTTTGCTGAAAATGGATCTCCAGTAACTCCATCTACCATTAATTTTATATAAATTTGATATTTTGGCAAGTTAATTAAATCTTCAGCTTTTATAGTTGGATAAAATTCTTTTTCTAAATATTCAGCATCTTCGGCTCCAACTCTAAAAGTTATTAAAGTGCCTACATTACCAAAAATTGCCTCTCTAATTCCCTCTTCTAATTGAGCAATATATTGGTGAGCTAAAACTAAACAAAGATGGTACTTTCTAGCTTCTGAAAGAATATTAATAAAACTTTCGGTAGCAAAATTTTGAAACTCGTCAACATACAAAAAGAAATCTCTTCTTTTTTCTTCTGGTATATCAACTCGAGACATTGCTGTTAATTGAAGTTTTGTTATCAAAAGGCCACCTAATAATTTCGAAACATCTTCGCCTATTTTACCTTTAGAAAGATTTAAAATTAAAATTTTTCCTTCTTCCATTATTTTTCTAACATCAATGCTTGATTTTTTTTGGCCAACAATATTTCTAATTAAAGGAGTAGAAATAAACTGACCAATTTTGTTTTGAATAGCAGCCGTTGCTTCTATCTCATATCTTTGAGTATAACGGCTAAATTCATTTATCCAAAAAGATTTAATTACAGGGTCTTTTAATCTTTCAACTATTCGAATTCTATAATTCTGATTAGAAAGCATTCTATTTATATCTAAAAGAGTTGAATCTGGAAATTCTAAAAGCGATAAAATAGTATTATTAAGAATATATTCCATTCTCGCTGACCAAACATCAGGCCAAATTTTTTTAAAAATACCCATTAAACTAGAAGCAATAAAGTGTCTTCTTTCAAAATCAACATTTTCTAAAGGATTAAAACTAAAAGGATACTCAATATCGGCTGGGTTGAAATAAATAACATCTGTAATTCTTTCTTTAGGCACATAATCTAAAAGATCTTCGGCTACTTCGCCATGAGGATCAACAAAAGCAATTCCTTTTCCAGAAACAATATCTTGAATAGCCATATTTTTTAAAAGCTCTGATTTCCCCATTCCGGTTTTTCCAATAATATAAATATGACGCCTTCTGTCGTCTAATTTTATTCCAAATTTTTTATATGTTTGTCTATAAGTTGTATAACCAATAAAATTTATATCTTCCATATTTTTATTCTTCAACAGGAATAAATGAAGGTGGAGGCGCTGTTTTTGTCTCAATTCTTTCTAAAGCTATGCTTGGAGCTTCTATTTTGCTTGGAAAATGAAACAAAGTAGCTAATTCTTCAGCATTTAAAACATAGACCCCTCCTGGTAATGGATAATAAGGTGTATATCTTCTTTTATACCTTCTAAACATTGCTCTTTGCTTTTTGTAAAGTTTTACTTGACGGAATAAAGCAGGAGGAGTTACTTTTGTAGTATTAGTAACTCTTAAACCATTTAAACCTGGCAAAGATAGTCCAGAAAGGAAATTAATCATTAATCTAATCCTTGTTTTACTAAAAACCTCTCTTTTCCCTACATACACAAAACGAATATTTGTTTCAAAGCCATGTTTTGAGATTTTTTTTGTAATTGCTTTAATGATTTCTTGTTCTGTTTGAAGTAATTTCAAACCTGGTAAAGATTCTTCTTTTTTTTCTTCTCCTAGGGGCGCAAAAGGAATATCACCTTTAATTAAAAATTTTGCTGCTTCACCAATGATTGTTCTTTTATCCTCAATTTTTTCTTTATAACGGCCTGCCATTTTTGAAATTTCTTTTTGAGCCTCTTGAACCCAATTATTTTCAGAAGTAATTGGTTTTACTCTTATTTGAAACCACATTTGCTCTCCTTCTTTTAAATCTGACATTCCTTCGATTAAAACAGAAAGAGGATCTATCTTTTTTTCTTCTTTTATTTCAGGGCTTGGTTCAAAAAACATTTCATAAGTTTTAATAGGATAATAAGTTTTATTTAAAAGGGTAATATCACAACCCCAAATATCCCATTTTTTATTAGGAATGTCTTCTGGCACATTTTTAGTATAATCTTGAACTTCTTCGACTTCTACTTCAGGAAATTGCGAGTAAATAGCTGATTCAAAAATTTTTTTCATTCTTCTTGGAAGTCTAATAAAAAAATGAACTTTTCCATCAATACTTACTATTTCCATTGTAAAACTTACTAAAAACTTTCCCTCAAATATAGCTTCTTTTTTATCAGGAGGATCATATATTGTCCAAAAACTTTCTATTACCTGTTCCATTGCTTTAATAGGTTTTTTTATTTCTTTAGGAATTTTAATTTCAATTAAAATAGGGTCAACATTTTTAATATACCAATTCTCCCACATATATTGGAAATAATAAAAAACTAATGGTCTCCAAAGTAAAAAAGGTAAAAAAAACCACCACCAAGCTAAAATAAACCTCCAAATTACAGAAAAAATAAATAAAACATTTGGAAGAATTAAAGAAATAATGTAATTAATATCCATTTTATATAAGACTTGTTTTTATAAAATATCTTCCTTGATCGTCTCTTTGAAAATATTTTTTATCATAAAGATTAACTAAAACAGTTGCAGGTTTAATTTTTCTCTGTTCTAAAATTTTTTGTAAAATTTCTTCTTTTGTTAAAGGTTTATTCTGTTCTTTTAAAATTTTATATATTAACTCTTTAACTGTGCCTTCTTCATAACCCCATTTTTTAAGAGCATATATTCCCCTACCAATAAGAACAAATCTTTTATCTTTAATTAATTCATTATGAACGGTTTGGGTGATAAACTTTCTTGCCCCATTAGCAAATAAATTATTACATAATTCAGTAATTTCTTTAAAATGCAAAGGTTTTCCTTCTTTTTCTAGAACAATATAAATTCTATCATTAATTGATTTTGGAGAAACTTCTGGCCAAGAAACTAGACCATAACCCTGGAGATAACTTTCTTTAATATTTTTTGAAATATTAATAGCAGATAAAACTATTTCTGGTTTTTCATTAGAAAAAAGCTTTAAAATTTCATCTTTTTGAACCAATTTGTTTTCCTTTTGCAAATAAGATTCTAAAGAATCACAAATTTTATTGACCTTTTCAAAGATTTCTGGAAAAAGAGCATAAAAAGAAAATAATTTTTCATTTTCTTTAAATTCTAAAATTTTTTTATCTAAACTAATTAAAAAACTAATTTCATTTTCTAAATCTGAATTCCCAAGAGCTTTTAAAAATAAATCTTTTCTTCTAATCCCCCCAAAAGAAAGAAGATAGTTTTCAAAATAATTAAAAATTTCTCTAATTTCTTTTTCTTCTAATTTTTTTTGAATATTTTTTATAGCATTATTTTGTATCTGTCTCACTCTTTCTCTAGTAATTCCAAAGTACTCCCCAATATTTTCTAAAGTTTCTTTATCTCTCCCAAAAAGCCCAAATCTTCTTTCAATAATTTCTTTTTGCCTAGAAGATAAATTTGAAAGTAAATTTAAAGTTGCCTCTTTAATATTAATTGTCATAGTTTCTTAAATTTCCTTATTTTGCCATATTTAATTTTATTTGTCAATTTTTTTTAATGATAAAATTATTCCCAAAGCAATATAAGAAGCTAATAAATGAGAACCACCATAACTTACAAACGGCAGAGGAATACCAATTACTGGTAAAATTCCCAAACACATACCAATATTAATAAAAGCTTCCCCTAAAATTAAAAAAGAAAAACTACCAGCTAAAAGTTTTAAAAAATTTGATTTTGCTTTTAAGGCAATATTAATGAGATTAACAAAAAGAATTAAAAATAAAAATAAAAGAATCGAAATACCAACAAATCCCGTTTCTTCGGCAATAGCTGAAAAAATGAAATCTGTTCTAGCTGCTGGCAAAAATCCATATCTTGTTTGAGAACCATTACCAATGCCTCTACCAAAAATTTTTCCAGAACCAATAGCAATTTTAGACTGAGTTTGATTCCAAGAAATTCCATATTTATCTTCTTTTAAACCTAAAAACACTAAAATTCTATTTTTTTGATAATCTTTTAAAAAATAAAACCAGCCTATAGAAAAAAGAATGAAAAATATAAAAATTAGAACAAGAATATTTTTTAATTTAATTTCAGAAAAAATTAAAATTCCAATCCAAATAATTAAAATAGTTAAAGCAGAACCTAAATTTGGTTGCAATAAAATTAATAAAAAAGGAATTAAAAAATATACAGAAGAAATCAAAATTGTTTTGAAATTATTAATTTCTAAATGTTTTTTAGAAAAGAAAGAAGATAATAATAAAATTAAAATAACTTGAATAAAAAAAATAGGATCAAAAGAAAACATCCAAAATTGATACCAAGTTTTCGTACCATGAACAGTTTTTCCCAAAAATAACACTAATAGCAATAAAATATTAAAAATGAAATAAAAAATAAGAATTAATAAAAAATTATGTCTTAAAAAATTTAAATCGATAAAAATTAATAAAAATGTTAATAATAAAGAAATAATTAAAAAAAATAGCTGTCTTTTAAAATAAAATAAATTACTACCTTGAAAATTTAAACCAGAAATTGATAAAAGCCCAATAATACTTAAAGAAACAACCGGAATTAAAAGTTTAAAATTACTTTTAACTAAACTAAAATTCATAAATTAGAAAACTAATTCAATTTTTCTTTTGCTATTCTTATAAATTCCTGTAGACCAAATGATTATATTAGGACTAGTAGAAGCAACGCAAACACTATATTGAGCTCCAGTACTATCTAAATTTTGCCATTCAGGATAGGGACAACCAATTTCTGTGGGTTGATAGTCTCCTTTATAAAGATCATATAAAATTTTTTCAGCTCCAGTATCGGCAGCAAAAAAAGCAACTATTGAATCACTAATATTAAAAGAAATTTTTATTGTTTGATAAATTAAGTTAAGCAAAAAACCTCCAATTAAAATTATTGTCATCATTAATAAAATAACTAAATATAAAGTTATGCCTTTTTTTGATTTAAAGTTTATTTTTCTCATAAATTTAATACTGAACATCTAATTGCCTTTGAGAAATCGTTGTTTGAACTATAAATGTTTTTTGAGGCTGGGTATTATTTCTTAATTTCAAAACTATGGTTACTCTTGGCTGCAAATTATCATCTTGACTTTCACCTAAAATTTTAAACTTTAAATCTTCAACTAATAAATTTGGTGGATTAATTGTTAAAGGAATATTAGATTTTAAAATCATTAGTTGATTAGAATCTAAATAAAATTCTATACATTCTCCTTTTGAATTTAAAAATTTAATTCTATTAGGATTACTTTGATAATAATTTAAATTTTGGCCAATACAATTTCCTTGAATATCTTTTTGGGCCATTCTTAAAGCTCTGGTAAGATAATCTAACATATAAGAAGCACTATCTAAAAGGTAATTTTCAAGAATATTTTCTCTATAATAATTTATCGCCCAAGTAAATAAACCCATAAAACTTACAATAGCAATTGAAAAAATGGAAATAGCAATTAAAAGTTCAACCAAAGTAACACCTTTTTTCATATTTTATTTCCAATTATATAAAATTTCTTTAACTACAAATGGAGAACCTTTACCTAACCAAGAAACCGTTACTGTTATTCTTGTAGTTGTGGTATTAATATTTTCGATAGTAATTTTTCTCTTAAACTTAGTATTATTGCCATCAGTATAATTATAAAAATTATCGCTAGAAATTTTTAAAGGAATATCTTGATAAGGCAATAAAGAAGTAGTGTTATATTGTAAAATGTAATCTCCATTTGAAAGATTAGCTAACCAATCCTTTTTTTGAATATAATTACTATCTCTTATATTTCGAACAACTTCTAATCCTTCTTGAGCTAATTGAGAGGCAATAAATCTATCTTTGCTTTGAGTAAAATATTCAATTACTTTTGGAAAAATAGAAAATACTCCTACCATGCCAATAGAAAATACGGTGATAGCCACAATGGTTTCTATTAAAGTAAAACCTTTTTTCATAAATTCTGCTCTATAGAAATTCTACCTGTATTATTAATTTTAATTGTAATACTTGGAAGATTATAAGAAGAATTTAAAATAATTTGAGCTTCCTGATTGCTCCAAGAATTATTATTAATATAAACAATAGGATCTGGGGGTTCAAATAAAATTTCTAAAGGAGAAGAAGGAGATAAACTTTGAATAAAAACACCTTCTTCTAAATTAATTGTTTTAATAATATTTCTAGTAGTATCACACTTATAAAACAATTGATATCTCGTTGGATAGTTTATATCAAAATAAATTCCAAAACCTTTAAAAATACCACTTGGACAAGTTTGCAAATTAGTAGCCAAAGCTTTTTCTTGAACGTCTCTTATATCTTTAGAAAGTTGATAGGCTGCTCTTTGCACAGAAGTCTGCTTTTTAAATACTGGCTGAGATAAAAATAAAGAAGAAGATAATATACCAATAATTAAAATCGTAATTATTAGCTCTAATAAAGTAAACCCTTTTCTTTTTAACATAATTTAAAAAAATATTTTATTCAAATACCAGTTTATAATATTTTTTCCCAAAAAGAAAGCAAAAAAGACGCCCAAAACTAAAAAAGGACCGAAAGGAACTTGAGACTTAAAAGTTTTTTTACCAAAAAGGATTAAAAAAATACCAACAATTGAACCTAATAAAAAAGAAATAAATAAAGCTACCATAACATTAGGCCAACCCAAAAATATTCCCATAAATAAAGCCATTTTCACATCGCCAAATCCAAGCCATTGTTCTTTAGAAAAAAAATATAATAAAAAGAAAAAAATAGCAGGTAATAGAAATAAAATTGTATTTTTAAAAGAGAAATTTAAAAAAATTCTTTCAAAGTTTAAAATTAAAGATAATAAAATTACTGCTAATAAAAACTCATCAGGGATTAAATAAGTTCTTAAATCATAAACAAAAATTAAAATTAGAAAACAAAAAATAACTAATACTAAAATAAAATAAAAAAGATTATAGAAAGTATTGATAGAATTTTGAAAATTATAAAAAGTAAATAAAAAAATTATTCCAGTTGCTAATTCAACTAAAGGATATTGCCAAGATATTTTTTCTTTGCAATAACGACATCTACCTTTTAAAAAAATAAAGCTAAAAATTGGAATTAAATCGAAAAAAGAGAGGGTGTGTTTACATTTCGGGCAATAGCTTCTTCCTTTTAAAAAACTTTCCCCTTTCTGGGTTCGAAAAATAACTGAATTTAAAAAACTACCAATAATTGTTCCTAAAAAAAAGAAAAAAATCAAAATTAAAATTTGCATATAATTTATTAAATTATAAATAAAAAATGCCGACTCTCAAGAGTCGGCATTTAAATTAAAAAATTTTTTATTGACAGACTCCATTACTACAAGGAGTAGTTCCTGTATAATACTTAGAGTTGCCACTACTATCGGCACAAAAATAATAACTGGATTTAGATTGTAATTGAGCATAAATACAAGTTGTTGTATTGTTTTGATCAGTAGAAGACTTATACTGAATTATAAGATTACTACCATTGTTTGAAACTTCAGCACTAAGTTTTTGCATTTCATCTGGAGTACTAGTAGAAAAATTTGAAGGGGTAAGTACACCATCTCTAGCTAAAACTGTAGCCATTACTGCTCTTGCCTGGCCGATAGCTGAGACAATTCTTGAATCTTTAGCTGATTTTGTGGCTGTTGGGAAATAAACGACAACCACCGAAGCTAAAATACCGATAATAGCAATTACTACTAATAATTCTACTAAAGTAAAACCTTTTTTCATAAAAATTAATTTAAATTAAATTACGACCTTTAATAAATTACGACCTTTAATTTCAAAAATTTTAATAAACCGGAGGACACACAGCTGAACCGGTATCTCTGCAATAAAGATCGTGGTCAGGGTTAGTATTAGTATAACCTGCATGTCCTTGACTATCTATACAATACCAATAATTATCTTTTGAATTTAATTTAGCATACATACAAGCAGCTGGAGGATCTAAATTATTATTGGCTCTAATTTGTAAACCTCTAGTTCCAACACTAAACTTTTGATTATTACTAACTTCATTACAGAGTTCAACCATATCGGGATAAGAGCAATTAAATCTAGAAAAATTTCCATCAAGAGTATATAAAGTTGACATAATTGTTCTTGCTTGAGCCATAGCAGAAACAATTCTGGAATCTCTAGCTACATTAGTAGTTGTTGGAAATTGAACCAAAACTACAGAAGCTAAGATGCCAATAATCGTAATTACTACTAGTAATTCTATTAAAGTAAAAGCTGAATAAAAATTATTTTTTAACATATTTTTTATTTTTATGGGCAAAGACCTGTCCCCCCTTGAGAGCAATAGGATTGGGGGTCTTGAGTTATAGTTCCAGCTCTGCCTGAACTATCAGCACAATACCAAGTTCCTGATTTAGCAGTTAAAGGACTATAGACACAAGCAGTGCTTTCTGTAGTATAAATTACCACATCTGTCCCTCCATTATTTTCTTTAACTTCATTACACAAAGATTGCATTTCAGGAGAATAACTACAAGAAAAATTATTATAATTACCATCAGTGCTATAAACTTCTTGCATAAAAGATCTCATCTGGCCAATAGCAGAAATTACTCTTGAATCTTTAGCTGATTTTGTGGCTGTTGGGAAATAAACGACAACTATAGAAGCTAAAATACCAATAATAGCAATTACTACTAACAATTCTATTAAAGTAAAACCTTTTAATAATATATTTTTATTCATAATTTAATTAATTTTGTATAAAAATTCGACCTTTATTAGATTTTATTTTTTTTATTTTGTAATGTCAAGATTACATTCCTTTTAAACCAGAAATACCTATCTGGAAAATTGGGATAAAAATAGCAATCACAAGAATACCTACTCCAATGCCTAAAATCACTAATAAAACTGGCTCAATTAAAGAAGGGAGGTTTTCTGTAAACCGATTTAATTCTTCTTGATAAAAATTCTCTACTTGTTTTAATAATTCTTCTAAATTACCTGTTTTTTCTCCAGTAGAAATCATTTGAACAACAAAAGAGGGAATTAAAGAAGGGTATCTTGAAAATACATAACTAATAGGTTCTCCTCTGGAAACTTCATTTTCTGTTTCTTTTAAAATCTCTTTATAGGTATTACTTTGAACAATTTCGCCAGTAATTCTTATTGCCTGAACAATTGGTAAGCCAGCTCCTAAAAGGGCACCAATATTTCCACAAATATTAACTAATTGCATTTTTTTATAAAAATCTTTAATAATTGGTAGTTTTAACAAAATTTTTTCAAAAGATTGAGAAAAAGATCTTTTTTTTCTTAAAAAGATAAAAAATAAAAAAAATAAAAAAGTTAGAGCTAAAAAAATAATCCAACCTTTAGTTCTAAAAAATAAAGTAAATTTTAATACTAATTTTGTAATTAAAGGAAGTTTTTCTCCAAAAGTTTCAAAAATAGGAGTTAATTGAGGTAATACAAAAAAAGAAAGAATAAAAATTGCTATAATTAAAACAATAATAATAAAAATTGGATAAATTAAAGCGCTTTTAATTTCAGATTGTAATTTATAACTTTTTTCTAAATGATCGGCAAGATAATTAAAAACATCACTAAGCTTTCCAGTTGCTTCTCCCGATCTTATCATACTTAAATAGAATTCATTAAAAACATCAGGATAGAAAGAAAGAGCTTGAGCTAAACTTCCTCCAGATTCTACACTTTGGGCAATAATTAAAAGTTTTTCTCTTAAATTTGGATTGCTAACTTCAATAATTTGAGCTCTTAAAGCCTCTAAAACAGAAAGCGATGATTTTAACATTGTTCCCATTTGGCGAGTAAAAAAAACTAAATCTTTTAAACTAACCTTCTTTTTTAAAGAAAAAAATTCTTTTTTTTCTTCAATGGTAGTCGGTATTAAATCATATTTTGTTAATAAATTAAAAACTTCTTCTCTCGATTCTCCTTCTAAAAAACCTTTATAAATTCTACCATCTTTTGTTTTTGCTGTATAATAAAATTTCATATCTTAAAGGTCATCAATCTAGAAATTAAATCTTTTTGATTAAGAGAATAATTAATAGCAGTTTCTTTTGATATCTTTTTTGCTTTTACCAAATCTACCAAAGATTTATTTAAAGTCATCATTCCACTTTCTGCTGAAGTTTCAATAATAGCTGGGATTTCGTGAATTTTATTTTCTCTAATTAAATTCGAAATTGCCGAATTATTAAACATCACTTCACAAGCTGGAACAAAACTGCCATCTAAAGAAGGAACTAATCTTTGAGCCACAACTCCAAATAAAGCCCCAGCTAATTGGGCCCTAATTTGATTTTGATGAATAGCTGGAAAAACATCAACAATTCGATGAATTGTTTGATCGGCTGAATTCGTATGTAAAGTGGCTAAAACTAAATGCCCAGTTTCAGCAGCAGTTAAAGCAGTAGAAATAGTTTCTAAGTCTCTTAATTCACCGACCATAATAACATTTGGATCTTCTCTTAAAGTAGCCCTTAAAGCTCTTTTAAAACTTAAAGCATCGTAATAAATTTCCCTTTGTTCAATTAGAGATTTATCTGGCACAAAAATATATTCAATAGGATCTTCAATTGTAATAATATGTTCACATCTTGAATGGTTAATTTCATCAATGAGAGCTGCTAAAGTAGTAGACTTTCCTTGAGAAGAAGCTCCAGTAATTAAAATTAATCCTTGATTAACTTGAGCAAATTTATGCAATACAGAAGGTAAATTTAATTCTTCAATTGTTCTAATCCGAGGATATACTAATCTTAGAGCCAAACTAATATTACCTTTTTGAAAAAAAATATTTACTCTGAATCTCGTTTTATTTTCGAAAGTAAAAGAAAAATCAATATCTTTTTCTTTTAAAAATTTTTCTTTTTGTTCTTCTTGCATCATTGTAAAAGCAAAATTTTCAGTCATTTCAGGGGTAAGAATTTGTTCTTCTTCTAATTCAAAAAGTTTGCCATTTTTTCTAAAAAATGGTTTATAATTAGCAACTAAATGAATATCAGAAACGCTATCATCTTTCAAGGCTAAATCTAAAAGATAAAAAAGGTATTTTTTATAATCCATAATATTATTTATTTTATTAATTTTAATGATTCTTCAACGACCTCTTTGGGAAGATAATGGGCTTTTACTAAATATTTTTCAACACCAAGAGAAAAAGCTTTTTCTATATCTTCTTTACTTGAAAGATTACTTAAAATAATAATTTTAATATCTTTTGTATTTTTATCTTTTTTTATTTCTTCTAAAATTTGCCAACCTGACATTTCTGGCAATAAGATATCTAATAAAATTAAACTTACTTTATGATTTTTTAAATAATCTAAAACCTCACTCCCTCTTGTGACTACCCCAATTTGATAACCAAACCTTTCGAATTCTTTTGTATAAATATCAATTAAAAAGGGGTCATCTTCAACTAGTAAAATTTGATTATTTAAAATTTTATTATTTTCTTCCATAATTTTATTTTTCTTTTGCAACTCGCATTACCTCTTCAAAAGAAGTAAGACCTTGGAAAACTTTTAAAATTCCATCTTCTTCCATAGTTATAAAACCTTCTTTTCTTGCTTCTTTTAAAATTTCTTCTTCTAAAATTGTTTCTTTATTTATTAATTTGGCTAAATTATCAGTCATTTTTAAAACTTCAAATAAACCTATTCTACCTGAATAACCCTTAAAGGCACATTTTTTACAACCTTGAGGTTCATAAATTTCAATTTCTTTAGGAATTTCTTTTTGAATCGATTCTGGAAGGTTTTTAATTTTTTCTTTAATATAATCTTCAACTGTTTTACTAGGTTTAACTTTCTTTTTACAATAAGGACAAAGCTTTCTTGCTAATCTTTGACTAATTGCTAATCTTAAAGTTAAGGGAATAAGATAGTTTTCGACTTTCATATCAATCATTCTTGGAAAAACTCCAACGGCATTATTAGTATGCAAAGTAGATAAGACTAAATGACCTGTTAAACCAGCATGAATTGCTAACTCTATTGTCTCTTCATCTCTTATTTCTCCTACCATAATTACATCTGGGTCTTGTCTTAAAATCTGCCTTAATCCTTGAGCAAAATTCCAACCTATTTCAGGTTTTACTTGTGATTGATTAATACCTTCAATAAAATATTCTACTGGATCTTCCAAAGTTACAATATTAATATTCTCTTGGTTTAATTTAGTTAAAATAGAATACAAAGTAGTTGTTTTTCCAGAACCAGTAGGACCGGTAACTAAAATCATTCCGTATGGTTTTAAAATAGCTTCTTTTAAAATTTCAAAATGCATTTTTGAAAGACCAAGTGCCTCTAAGGGTTTTAAACCTTGGGTTGGATCTAAAATTCTTATGGCTACTTTTTCACCAAAAATTGTTGGAAAAGTGGAAACTCTAAAATCAATTCTTTTTTCACCTATAACCATTGAAAAGCGCCCATCTTGAGGTATTCTTGTTTCATCGATTTTTAAATTAGATAAAATTTTTATTCTAGCTATAATTGGGCTTAAAGCTTCAAGGGGAAAAGTTAAACTTGTATGTAAAATACCATCTTGGCGATATCTTACCCTTACTTTATCAGAAAGAGGTTCGATATGAATGTCTGAAGCGTTTCCATCAACGCCTTCTTTAATTATAACATTTACCATTTTTACAATTGGCGCTTCTTCAGCAGCTCTTCTTTCGAATTCTACATTTTGAACTAAAGAAGACGTTTTGCCACTTTGAGTTTTTAATTTTTCTAAAGCACTTTCAAATTCTTCTTTTGGCTGGACAAATTGTTGAAAATATTTTTTAAAAGTAGATGGAGTAATTAAATAAATTTTTAAATTCAATTTTTCTTGCCTAGCTAAAAATTTAATAATTTCCATCGCCTGAATATCCTCTGGAAAAACCATTCCTACTTCTAAAATTTTTTCTTTTTTATCAATAGAAAAAGGGAGAAAACGATAATACTGAATAGTTTCTTTTGAAAACAATTTAGAGATTTCTGAAGGAATTTCTTCTGGTAAGGTTGTTTTCAAAGGAATACCAGAAATTTCACTTTTTATTTTAAATAGATCTTCTTCTGATAAAAGTCCTTTCTCTAATATTAAATCTTCAATAAACCCTCCTCTTGAAGTATATTCTATTTTAAGTTCTTCAATTGTTTTTTTTGATAATTTTTTTCTTTTTTCCAATTCAGAAAGTAAATCCATAATTTTAAGGAGAAAATGGATTATCTTTACCCCTTTCTTCTGGCAATTTCAAATTTTCAATTGGTGTTAAATTTTTTAACCTTTCTAATTTCTCGAAATCAATTTTAATTTCTGGTGTTGAAAAAATTGGTTCTTGAAACTCTTGGGACTCTTTTTTTCTAAATTTAAAATTATAGACAAATAAAATTAAAATAAATAACAAAAAGATTAGTAAATAATAATTTTTTTGTTGTTTTTTTTCTACCATATTTTATTTATAAAACGTTCTTCCTTCTATAGAAACATCTAAATCGTTTGTTTCTATTTTTCTTTGAAAAGAGATTTTATCAAAATAAATAATCTTTGCAGAATTTTCTAATTTACTTATAAAATTTTTTAAAGAATTATAAGAAGCGCTAAAATTTATTTGAAAACTCATTTCTTTTACATTTTTATTATTAGATTCTTCTAAAGGAGAAATTTTAATTGCAGTTATTAAAATGCCAGAATTAGAACCTTCTGTTTGAATAAAATTTATAAAATTTGGTATTAAATTTTCTTTTGAAAGGCTATCTTCCATTAATTTTATTTCTTCTTGATAATTTTCTTTTTTTTGAAAAATTCCATTGATATTTTGAATATAACTTTCTAATCTTTCTATTTTGTTTTCTAAATCTAAAGGTGTTTTAGATAAAGAACTAAGTTTTCGATAATTAGGGTAAATATACTGGAAAATTATTATAAAAGAAATAGAAAAAATAATTAAAGTAATAATTTCTCTTTTCATATTTATTGATTAAAATTTTTATTAAATTTAAAAGAGATAGAAAAAACAATCTCCCCTTCTTTACTTCCTTTAATATCAGATACTAGAAAATTACTAATACAATTTTGTGATTGAAAAATTAAAATTTGTTCTGATAAATCTTTTAAAGATTTTGTCGCCCCTGATAAACTTACTGAATTATCTTTTGCATCCCAGGAAAAACTATTAAAATAAACATTTTTATGAGTGTTTTTTGAAATGAAATCAAATACTTTTGAAGGATAATTTTTTTGATCTAAAATTTTAAAAAAATATCTCATTTCAGAATTTAGATTTAAAAGTTCATTTTTCTTTTTTAAAATTTCACTAGATTGCAAAGCAGATAACTTTTGTTGTTTTTGAATTAATTCATTATCTAATTTTTTTATTTTAAAATTTAAAAAAACACCTAAAATAATCGTAAATATTAAAAATAAAATAGAAAAATAAAAAGCTAAATTAGCTATCAAAGAAGGTGGCGCCGGAGTACGAGGAATAAGTTGAATTTTCTCTTTTTTTTCTACCATAAATTTATATATATTCTAAATATTCCAAGCCGGTTAAAGAAAGCCCTGCAGCTGAGCTAAATAAAGGGCCTATTTTTTTTAAATACTCATTTATAACTTTAGGAGTAATTATTTTTTTAAAAGGATCAATAACTTCTATATCAATTGTACCTAAATTATTTTTTAAATTTTCTTTTAAATTTTCTATAAAACCAGGAATTAAAATGCTTCCACCGCTAAAAATAATTTTTTCGCATTTTTTTTCGTTTTTATTATTAAATTCTGTAATTATCTTAGTTACTTCTTTAGAAAATTTAAAGGTTAAAATTTTAAAAATTTCTACAATATCTTTTTTTTCAAAAAGAAAGCCCTTATTTTTTAATATTTCTTTTGCTTCTTTTAAAGAAACTTGCAAGCCTTCAGAGATTTGGGTAGATAAAATAAGAGAGCCAAAATCTAAACTATAGCTACTTAAAATAGAATTATTTTCTCCTATTAAGCTTAAAACTGTACTTTTAGAGCCGATATCTAATATACAAAAATTTTTATTTTCACTTACTTTATTTTTTTTATCATTTATATTTTGCGAAAAAAGCTTTGTTAAAGCAAAAATTTCAGCTTCCATGCCAATAATTTCTAAATTGCAAATAGTAGCAATTTTTTGGAATGCTTCTAAAACTTTTTTAGGGACAACCACTAAAAGTACTTTTGTTTTTAAGGCAGGGCCTATTTTTTCTTTAGAAATTACTGTCCAATCATAAACAACTTCAGATAAAGGAAGGGGAATTTGATGTTTAGCTTCAAAATCTACGCTTGAAGGAATATCCTTTTCTATCATTGGAGGTAAATCAAATAGCAAAAATAATGTAGAAAAATCAGGAATAGAAAAAAATACTTTTTTTTCTTTTATATTTGCCTTCCATAAAGCTGCTTCTAAAATTTCGCTTACTTTTTCAACATTAGGTAAAGAATTCTCAGGCTCGTAAATTTTAAAATCTTTATCGTCTATTAATGTATATTGAGCGTAATTTTGAAGATAATTTTTCTTTCTAAATTTAGCAATTTCTACTATTTTAATTGAATCTGTACCAATATCTATTCCTAAACATTTTTTACCAAAAGTAGAAATTAAAGAAGATGGCATATTTTTTATTTTATAATAAAATTATACTATGAAAATAAAAAATATAAAAGAGTCAATCTTAGATTTACTTTTTCCAAAATTCTGCCTAGGTTGCCATAAAGAAGGAACTTTTTTATGCCAAGATTGTCTTTCTACAATTGAAATTTCTGAATACACATTTTGTCCTTATTGTTCTTTGCCAAAAAGAACTTTTGCTGGTAGAACTTGTCAAAAACACAGAAATCAAAATCTTTCTGGTTTATTTGCGGCAACTTCTTATCAAAATAAATTATTAAAAGTTTTAATTAAAAATTTTAAATATCCACCTTTCTTAAAAGAACTGGTAAAACCTTTATCTTTTTTAATTATATCACATTTTATTTTAAGCGGAAATGAAAATATCTTCAATAGCAAAGATTGTTTAATTTTACCAATACCCCTAGGCAAAGAAAGATTAAAATGGCGAGGGTTTAATCAGTCAGAATTAATTGGGAAAGAAATTTCTAACTATTTTAAAGTTGAATTTAGAAATGATATTTTGTTTAAAATCAAAAAAACTCAACCTCAAGTTGAATTAAAAAAAGAAGAAAGAAAAATAAATATTAAAGATGCTTTCGAAATTAAAAATCCAGAAATTTTAAAAGGAAAAAGAATTTTTTTAGTTGATGATGTTTTTACCACAGGCTCAACAATGGAAGAAGTAGCGAGAATTTTAAAATTAGCAAAAGTAAAAGAAGTTTTTGGAGTTGTTATTGCTAGAGAATAAAATTGTATTTTTGTGTGTAGTTTGTATTTTGGAGCAATTTCTGCTTTTCAGCCTGTATCTTCTTTCTTTTTTCTAAACTACTAGCTACTACAAATTTTGCGGCAGCAAAATTTGCTGGCGGAGGGGGCGAGACTCGAACTCGCAAGCCAGAAACTGGCACCGGTTTTCAAGACCGGCTCCTTACCATTCGGAACACCCCTCCAGCGGTGGGTGCAGGATTTGAACCTGCGGGGGATTTTTTAGATCCCCACGGGTTAGCAACCCGCTGCTTTGGACCACTCAGCCAACCCACCATTGTTAAATTTTAGAATAATTAAAAGATTAAGTCAACCAGCCGTATATAAATTTTCAATTTTAAATTTTCAATTTTTAAACTCGCAAATAATCACAAATTTGAGCACGAATTTCACGAATTTATTTTACCCGCCGACGAGGCGGGCTATCGATTAAAACGATTTTGTCGGAGAGCCGAGATTTGCACTCGGACTAAATCCTCCCGAAGGATTCGTGCTACTATTACACCACTCTCCGAGAAGGCTTTAATAAAAATATTTTGAATCTTTTAAAGTAAAAAAATAGCCAAATATTAATTAAGTTAACCAGTATTTTTTTCTTGTCATTTCGTCTCTTTTCTGCTCAATTTTTTCCCTTTCTTCTCTGGCTTTTTTTGCCAAATTAGAAAGTTCTTCTTCAGAAAGTTGGCCTAATGTTTGGATTTCTTTTTCTAAAAAAGATTTTTCATTTTTTTCTGGGTTTTCTAAAACTTCGCCCAAAAGGATATCTAATATTTGGCCAATTTTTGGTCCTGGTTTAATATTTAAAATCCTCATAACATCATTACCATTAACTTTTAGCATCTTAACTGAAATAGGGTCTTGTAAAACTTTTTCAGCTACATATCTTAAATATCTTAATCTATAAGGTTCAGCTTTTGGCACACCAGAGCCAATTCTATCGGCTTGTCTAACTTTTAATAAATCATCAAAATTTTCTATACCAACACCTCTTAATAATCTTCTTACCGAAGAATCACTAACTTCTTCTTGGTTATAATAAAAAAGATGATATCTCACTAACTTAACAATTTTCTCAATATCTTTTTTTGGAAATTTTAATCTTTCTAAAATTTCTTTTGTAATTTTAGCCCCAACAATTTCGTGATTATAAAAAGTGGAATTTGGACCTTCGCCCTGTTTTGTTCTTGGTTTGCCAACATCATGCAAAAGAGCAGCTATTCTAACTTCAATAGGAAAATTTTTTTGACAAGCATAATTTAAAGATAAAAGCGCATGCTGATAAACTTGATAAATATGATGTTTATTCTGTTCTAAACCAAAACCTTCTTCTAATTCTGGAATAATAAAAGTAAGTAAACCAAATCTTCTTAAAAGTTCAACTCCTTTAGCTCCATTTTTAGAACCAATAATTTTTAAAAATTCATCTCTAATTCTTTCTTTTGAAATATATTCTAGCAATTTTGCGTTATTTTTAATTGCTTTGGCTGTATTTTCTTCAATTTCCCAAATAATATCTTCATCTAAAGTAACAGCAAATCTAATGGCTCGGATTAATCTTAGAGCGTCTTCTTGAAATCTTTCTTCTGGATTGCCAACTGCTCGAATAATTTTTTTATTTAAATCTTCCAAGCCATTAAAAAGATCAATTAAATGATAATTAATACCATCTATTTCCATTGCCATGGCATTAATAGTAAAATCTCTTCTTTTTAAATCTTCTTCTAAAGTTTCAGCCCAAGTTATTTCATCTGGGTGCCTTAAATCAGAATATTTAGATTCAATTCGATAGGGTGTAATTTCGATTTCTTTTAAAGTGATATCTTTTGATTTAGTTAAAACAGTTACTGTCCCGAAATCATTTTCTAAATAACTTTTGGGAAAAATTTTCTGAATTTCTGGAGGTTTAGCATTAGTGGTTATATCCCAATCATTCGGTTTTTTATTCCTTAAAATATCTCTAACACAACCCCCAACAATATAAGCCTGAAAACCATTTTCTTTGAGTTTTTTAATTATTAGCCTTATTTCTCTTGGAATTTTTAGTGTTTCTAACATAATTTCTAATTTTATTTTTGCTCTTTTATTCTATATTAAATAGTTGTTTTTTTCAAACAAATTGTTAAAATAAATAAAAATTTAGCCCTCGTGGTGTAATGGATAACATCTTTGGCTTCGGACCAAAGGATGAAGGTTCGAATCCTTCCGAGGGCAAATATTTTTTAAAAAAATTCTATTGATTAAATTAGAAAATTAGATATAATAAAGCAAAAATATGAGTATTACTTACAAACCAAAAAAAAGAAAAAGAAAGAGAACCCATGGTTTTCTAAAAAGAATGAAAACTAAAGGAGGACAAAAAGTTTTAAAAAGAAGGAGATTAAAGAAAAGAAAGAGGCTTACAGTTTAATAAGAAAGAAAGTTTTAAAATGGAAAAATTTTCAAAATGTTACCAAAAAAGTTTCGGCTTAAAGGGAGAAAAGAAATCCAAAGGGTTATTTCTCAGGGAAAAAAAATTACTTTAGAAAATAGTGATATTTATTTTATTAAAAACAATTTAGACTATTGTAGGTTTTGTATCGTAGCCAAAAAGAAAGTTTTTAAAAAAGCCTCTCAAAGAAATAGAGCAAAAAGATTGGTTAGAGAGAGTATTAGAAAAAATTTAAAAAATCTTAATTTAAGCTACGATTTTGTTGTTTTTGCAAAAGAAAGTATATTTAAAAAAAAATTAACTGATATTGCAACAGAGTTCAAAAATTTCTTTAATAAATTAAATAAAAATGAATATCTTTAACTTATTTTTTTTACAACCAATTTTAAACTTATTAATTTTCTTTTATAATTTTTTTCCTATTAAAGATATTGGTTTTTCAGTAATTTTTTTAACAATTTTTATTAAAGTTTTGCTTTTTCCTGTTTCTTTATCTATAAAAAAATCTCAAGAAAAATTAAATTTGTTACAACCTCAAATTGAAACCTTACAAAAAAAATTAAAAAAGGCACAAAACCCTGAAGAGCAAAAAAAAATTTATCAAGAAATAATAGAAATTTACAAAAAAGAAAAAATTAACCCTTTTTCTAGTTTGGTTCCAACGATTTTTCAATTTTTTGTTTTAATTACTCTTTTTACTGTTTTTAAAAATTTATTTTCAAAAGAAAGTTTAAATTCTCTTTTGTATCCATTTTTAAAACAACCTGAAAACATTAATTTTTCCTTTTTAAATATTATTGATTTATCAAAACCAAACTTTTTTTTGGCAATTTTAGTAGCAATTTTACAATATTTTCAAATAAAAATTTATCTACCAAAAAATTTAAAAGAAAAAAATGATTTTATAAATTTATTTCAAAAACAAATGCTTTTTTTGATGCCTCTGATGATTTTTTTAATATTATTAAAAACAGAGTCAATTTTTGGGCTTTATTGGATTTTAATGATAACTCTTTCCATTTTAGAAGAAAAATATTTCTTTGTAAAAATTTTAAAATCTAAAAAATAAACTTATGGAAAAAGATAATTCAAAAAATAATAATGAAAAAATTAGTATTGAAGAAATAAAAATTACTATTAATGATTTTTTAAAAAGAATTAATCCAGATATTAAAATAGAAATTAATGAAGACGAATTAGGAACAATAAAAATAAATTTAATTGGAAATTTAGAAAAATATTTTACAGAAGAACAATTTTTATTTAATTTAGAGCTTATTTTAAGTAAAATTTTACACAAAAAATTTGCCAAAAAAATTTTTTTAGATATTGATGTTAATTCTCAAAAAGAAAAAAGAATTAATTATCTCAAGGCTTTAGCAGATGAATTAGCAAAAGAAGCAATTGAAAAAAAAGAAGAAAAAATAATGCCTCCTTTAAGCAAAAGAGAAAGAAAAATTATTCATCTCTATTTAGCAAAAAATAAAGATATCATTACAGAAAGCCAAGGTATAGAGCCAGAAAGAAAAATTGTTATTAAGCCGAAAAATTAATATTTTATTTATAAGGAATAATAGATATTACTTTATCTGTATTGAAACAGGATTTTTTTAGAGCACCGAAGAAATCCCAAAGTATCGCCGGACCACAATGACCAATGTCAAATTGATAAAGATTGGGGATACTATCTCTAGTAACTAAGCTTCTATTCCCTGGAAAACTATTATCATCATCATTCTGAGCATCTTCTAGCTTTTCTGTACCTAAAGCAAGAATACATCTACCTTCAATTTTAATTGACCAAATATCTCGATCATTCATTTTAGTTGAGCTACAATCACCTAATTGATTTGTACCACTACTTAATAGTTTCAAATTACTTAAAGAATAAACTGGATATTTTCCAGCGTCTTTATCTATTCTTATAATACACATAGGATGTTTATCATCTGATTGATAATCAGGAGCTGTATAGAAACTAATTGTACATTTAGGATCTGGATCAACTTCAAAAATTGTAGCTGAAGATACTTTTTGTACATCACCCCACTTTTTTTTCTCTTCAGGATCTAAATTACTTCTTACTGGAGCCCAAGATTCAATAATTGGAGTGCTTTCATCATCAAAAGGAACGTTTCCCCAATTTTTAGGTGCTTTTGAACTGTGTCTTCTATCTTCTAAAAAGATTTTGAATTTTCCTTGAAATTTAGGATTTTCAGATAAAATTACTCCATAAGAGGTATTATGGCCTACATTTTTAAGTAAAACCATGGCTACTTTGTCGTTCAAAGAAAGAGAAGTTTTGTCTTTAGACATATCTGGAATATCAGTTCTGGAAAAATAAAATTGAGAAATAAACTGAGTTTGAGGGGTAAAAACATAGAATTCAGTATTATTTAAAACTCCTCCTGGTATCTCTGAAATTTTTATACACCCTGTAGAAGTGGCGACATAAGAGATTCTTCCACCAGTTGAAATATCAGCTTTAATTTCACCATAATAATCAAGTTGTGTTCTATCTACTCCTTGTTGTATTATTTTATAGCTCTTACTACCAATAGCAATAGAATCTCTCTGCTTTTCTGGCCATAAAAGATAATGAAGAGGATTACAACAATGAACATTACCAGTTTTATTCTTTATATTAATTTTAATTGATTGAATGCCATTTTTCCATGGAGAGTTATCATCATTCCAGGAAACACTGCGCCCTTCAACATAAATAGGTAGCCGTTCCAAACTGGTACTACAATCATGCGGGTCAGTTGTAGTACATATTTCAAAATAATTACCTTGATAATTTTTTTTACTAAAAATAGTAGCACCAATATAATCTTTTAAATAATTCCCACAAGAACTAGCATTTAGTGGTACCACAACTCCTACAAATTTTTTCCCAGGGTATTTTTTTTCGAGATCACTAATACTTGAAGTTACCGTGGTCGCTTCATTTTGTGTATCAATTAACTTAACCTCAACTTTTAAACTAGAAGTACTAAATTGTGTTCCATCCCACCCTACCTCTTGTGATGGATATGTATTAACATCGCTCCAAGGTGGAATTAAATATTCTGATGGTCTAAATCTATCCCCTTCTATTGAAGGTGAAGGAAAAAGATAAATTTGTCCAGGTTGACTCATTTTTCTCCCAGGTGGCGGATATAAATAAACACCATTTCCTACTGGAATTATTTTAACTGATTTTATAATATAATCTCCTGTGCTAAGCTTATAATCTCTTTCCCCTATTATTCTTTTGTTTCCTTGATAATTTTCTTTATCATAAATTTCTAATTTAATTACACCCTGCGAACCCTGTGCAATCTCTACATAATTTGGTTTATAATCTTTACCAAAAACTGCTTGGACGTTAGGAATACTTGTATAAAGTTTTTTTTCATTACTATTATTTTCTCTCAAAATGTACCCCTCACTAATTTCTTTGGGAATTTCAGGAAGATCGACAATCGTTAATTTTGGATTAAGAATTGTTAAAATTAAATGAGAAGTTAGAAGGATTAAAAGACCTAAAAAAGCAGAAGTAATTTGAGATTTTGCTTCATTAAGTCTAGAAGAGTTATCAGCTGAAGTTATATACAAAAAACCACCATAGATTAAAGATAAAACAGCAATAATTACACCAGCTATAATTCCGAAATTAAAAACATAAATAATATACTGGGGAAAATCAGTTTCATCTGTAATTTCATGACTACCAATACTTGGATATTTCACTTCTGGTTTCCAATAAAAAGCATTACAAATTAAAGGCAAAAATACTATTGAAATAAAAATTAATAAAAATTTACCTTTTTGCATAATTTTTATTTAATAAATAGCATTATAAGGAATAACACCAAAGCCAGAAACACAAGAAATAGTACCAAAAATTGGAATCCCAAAAGGACCTTTTTTAGGGCAATTACCGATAGGATTATCTTTAAAATTTACATCATCTTCTAAAAAAACTGCACTTCTTTCTCCAGGATAACTATCATATAAATCAAGAGGGTCTTTTTCTGTTAAAACCATTATAATATTACCACTTTTTCTATAAGACATAATTTGTCTGCTACATTTGTTTTTTTTCAATGTGCTTTGAGTATCACTGCAATATTCTTTAATAGAATATGGAATATAACAATATTTCTTATTTTGACTACATTGTTCATCTGACAAAGAAAATATGCCTGACAATTCTTGATGAATTTTATTAATATTATTAATATTTGGAGGAAATGGATTTTCAAACAAACCAAATTTATATTTTTGGTTTGGATCAACATTAAATATTAAGATAGAAGAAACTCTCCTAACTTGGCCCCATCTATCTTTTATATCATTACCTGAACTATCTTTTAAGGGTATAATATTAGATTCTCCTTCTGGATTATAATTAGGGTAGCCTAAAATATTTATGCTTCCAATTAACTCATCATAAGATTTCCAAAAAGGTTTGGGAGCTAACCAATTCATTAAAGGAATAGGTGTATTATTATCAATATTAGAAGGATGCCAATAATTTTTATTTTCTGTTATAAAAATTTTGAAACTACCTTTATAAAATGGTTCTTCAAATAAAATCGCTCCTAAATTATTTAATTTTTCATTATTAGGTGTATTTTTTATTTTAATAGCTATAGCACCTTTATAAAGTTCTGGGTAATCTTCTCTTAAATCAGGTCTGCTTTGAGTAACATAAGTTGCTTCACTATCATCAAAAGCTGGTTCATTTTCTAAAAACCAAACATCAAAAAAACCTACTTCTTCTGGTACTCTTTTTTTAAAAATAACACATTTTGGAGGTTCATTAACATTTTTAAAAAGATTTACAACAAGAGGAGACTTTTGGGCTTCAACTTTTAATTGCGAAGATCTTATTCTATCTTCATCAGCACCTTTATCTATTTTTTCAGGACAAAATAGCCTTTCACTACAAGCTATACCATTTTGTTCTCCCTCTGGTGTTTTAAGAATAATTTTAACAGATTTAATATCATAATAATTACCTGGATTTGTCGGATTTGGATTTGAAACTTTTGGAATAGTTAGTATATTTCTATTAACATTATAATAATTAGTTGAAGTTCCTTGAAATTCTTCTTTAGCATAAATAATAACATTAAAATAGCAACATTTAGGGTTTGCGCCACAATAAGTAGTAGTTCCTGGTGAAGGATAGTTTGAAAAAATTTTGTAGTTTTTTATTTTAGCACACTTATAACTATCACTTGAAACATCTTTAGTAGAACTTGTGGAAGTTGTAATTACTATCTTATTACCAGTACAATCTGGCCTTTCATACAGAATCACCTCTGTTGGTAAAGCAGTAGTTGAATAAGAAATTTCCAGGTTATAACTCCAAGGAGCAATTAAGGCTCGCCAAGGTTCAAAATCATCATCTGGATTTGAAGGGCTAGGAAAAAGATAGGGTTTATCATACACTGAGGCTTTTCTTGCATTTTTAGGCTGAGTGTATAAATAGACTCCTGGACCAAAAGGAATAATTTTAATAGACTGAAAAGAGGTAGTCTCACTATTATCTTCATATTCTGCCCAACTTCCTTGATAGTTTTCTTGAGAGTATGTCCTTACTTTTACCTTTCCTTTCCAATTACTCAAAATTTCTATCTTATTTACTTGAGCATTTTCGCCTAATAATTCTGGGATACTAGGAATACTTTTTTTAATAATTTTAAAGCTTTTACCATTATCATAGGTTAATTTTATTCCTTCTGTATCTATCGTTTCATTTTTCATTTCTTTAAGTACAGTTAAACTTGGATTAATAAAACTCAAAATAAGATGACTTCCTAAAAGAATTAAAAGTCCTAATATACCAGAAGAAATTATTGATTTTCCCTCTTTAATTTTATGAGGATTATCAGCAGAAGTTACATATAAAAATCCTCCATACATTAAAGAAAAAATGGCAATTAAAACTCCAATAATAATAGCAATATTAAAAATATAAAGAATATAAGAAGAAATATCCATACCCTCTTTAATTTGAAGACCGCTAATAATTGGGTATTTTATTTCTGGTTTCCAATAAAAAGCAAAGACAAAAGAAAAAGACAAAAGAAAGAAAACTACAATAAAAAGAAGGGTCTCTTTATTTTTCATATATTCTTTCTTTCTATTTAAAGTTTATTTTATTTACATCCACAAACACCATTCATAATACTTATATGGATATGATCACTTTCCTCATTAAGCCACGTTCCATCCTTTACGAACTTATTGCCTGTTTCTGGATTAATTTTGTTATCACATTGTGCTTTTACTTCTTCTAATATCTTTTTTAATCCCTGAACAGTTGTTGCATTACTAACAAGGTCAACGGCATGAGAATATCCTTGACATTTTCTACCTCCAAAATGGCAAGAATATGCTGTATGTCCACATACTTCTTGAGTAATATCACAATTAGGATTATTGCATAATATATTACTTGAAATAGCACTAATCACAATAGAATTTTTGATATAATTATTTATTTTATTATTGTTATTTATTTCATTATAGAGACAAGTTATATAAGCAGTAAGTCCTAGAGAAGCGTCACCTACTTGTTTTTTTACACTTTCTGAAGCAAAATTCCAATTTTTTGGAATATTTTTAGTTCTTTTACACCAAGGATAAGTAAGTGCTCCTTCTGATTCAAGAAAGACATGATTATAGCAATAAAGCACTCGAGGAACATACCTACGAGTCTCAATATAACTCCCATTACCATTATTACATTCAATAGCACCATTTTCTGTTTTCCAAAGACATTCCCATTTCATAGGATGATAATCATCACAAATGTGACAATTTCTGCAAGTAATGCTTTCTCTAACAGCATCTGGCCCACCATTGTAATAAGCAATGATTTTTCTAAGATCACATTTTATTGCATTTTGATTAGCAACTTCTGCTAAATGTTTAGCAGCGACACAAACTTGTTTGTCAACATTTATTGGTTTATTATTTTGAGAAAACCAAGAAAGGGGGTGTGTTTTACCATCTGCTGGAATATTTGTTGGTATAATAACATCAATATTATCATTAATATTACAATTACTCTTATATTCATTAAATATCTCTTTACTTAGTTGCATTATTCCACAAACTATTGTACTACTGGCATTTTTGCATCCTAAAGCATCCTGACTTGTGCCTCCTGATGTTTCTCTTGCCATAATTGCTTTAATTAAAGGTTTAATAAAAATAGGGTTACCATTTTTATCGTAGCATAAAGGATTTCCGACATTTGCTAATTTTATTCCCTTTTCAATGTCTGGATCCCAGTGATTTACACTATCTTGAGAACAACCACCATTTGTTTCGCCGCAAATATTTTCAAAGGGCTCATCCTTGCATTTAGGAAAACTCTGATTTTCATTGCACCTATTATCCTTTGCCACTCCTGGAGGCTCTATTGGTTTTGCTTCAGAAATATAAATTGAAGGAAGGGAAATCTGAGGCAAAAGAGGCTTGTTATAAGAATAAGGTGATAAACCTCCATAACAACAGGTCCAATTGTATAAATTGAATAAAGAAGGAATATTATTTATTTGGAAATTGCCACAAAGATAAGTTTGTAATATAATATCATTTTCTACTTCTTTTTTATTTTTTTCATTAAGAGGAATTTTTTCTTTAGTTAAGATGGAATTAATTAATTTATTAAAATCGTCATTCTTTCTAAATTTTGTTCTCGTGTCTTCAAGGTTAATTCCTGTTAAAAGACAATCTCTACAAGAAGTAGTAAATTCAGTAATACCAGGGCCATAACAAGCACCCCAACAATTAACAAAGAAATTACAAGCAAGATGGTGCTCAAAATTAAGCTTTATGGCATTATTATTTGATAAATAATCTATGCAACTATCTGGCGAAATTGCCCATCCGTATGTTGTGGAATTTATACATGCAATAGGTGTAGGAGAACATAGACACTGAAAACAATCTTTATAATTTTCTATATCAGGCCTATCCTCAACTTTTTCATTTAGAATTTGGCAAGAGCTAGCACATTCTTGAGGAATAGAAGCACTATATTCTTTCTTTTGAATTGCTTCTGGACATCTTAAGGCTCCCATTGCCATTTTATAATTTTTGCTAATAGCAGGGAGATCAGAATAAAAAGTTTGGCAGGCAGCAAATTTTTCTCTGGCAACTTCTAATTTTCTTCTAGCATATTCTAACAAAGGAATTTTAGTACCTAAAGTTTCTTTTGCTTCTTGTGGTAAAGAAAAAGGTAAAGAAGAAAATGTTAATCCTGGAGAAGTAGTTGCTTTAATGGCGATAATTTCACTATCAACAATACCAGAATTATCTTTTTGTTGAATAATCTTTTTTAATTCATCAAGAGAATTTTTAATCTCTGCTTGTTTTTTTTGAGCACTCTCTATAGAATTACCAATTCCAGGACAAATATTACCATAACATCTATTGCCTAGCTGAAAATTAATTAAATCATTAAAATTGTGAAAGTTATTATTATCAGCTGTTTTTTTAGCAATATCACAAGCTTTATTAAACAAATTCATATTTTGATAGGAAATTCCATACCTAATACATTCTCTACATTTTTCATCATTTAGCAATAAAGGAGAAGATAAATCACAATCTCCTCTACATCCATAAAAAGCAAGGCAAGAAATTTGATGAGGGAAATCTAACGAACTTCCATTAACGCAGTTTTGACAATCGCGGCGATTTTGAGAAGAAGCATTAGCACATTTTAAAGCACAATCTTCTTGGCACAAACAATTAATACAGCTATTACCATTTAAAGCAAGAGGGGAAAGATTATTATTTATTTCCTCTTGAATTTTTTGTGCTGATGTACATTTATCTTTACATCTTTCAGGAATAACTATTCCTCCTATACTAGCCGGCAATTGGCTAGATAACGTTTGTTTGCCTAAAGAAAAATTAAGAGAATAGTTTTCTTGATTTGTCTCTATGTTAAAAGGTGTCGAAACAGTAAATAAATTCAAACCAAATAGCACTAAATTAAGATTTAAATTACCGCCTAAATTTTGACAAATTGGCCTACAATTTCCATTAGAAGTACACTTTGTAGCATATTCTTTCTTACTTTTATTTTCGGATACCCCCACTGCTATCACAGCTTTTTGGGCAATATCAATAATTCCTTGTACATCTTGCCTCGCTTTCTCTATTTTTTGCAAAAGGGTATCTAAAGTTTTAATTGTTGCTCCTAAAGCTTCACCAATAGGAATTTTTGGTTTACAAGTAAGATTTTCAGTTAAAGTATTTTCTCCAACAGCAAAAGTATTTTGGAATAAAGTTAAATTTACTAAAAAAAACAATAAGAGAGTAATTATTTTTTTAAAACCTTTCATATTTTTACTTCTATTAATTTTACAAAATTTTTTATTTTTTTAAAATTTTTACTCTTGAGTTTCTTCTGTCCCTCCTGTTTCTTCTGGCTCCCTTATATTTTCAACATCTCTAAAAATAAAGTTTTCTGTATCTTTAGTAACGTTTCTTCCTAAATAATTTACAAACCAAGTAACAAGACAGTTTGGATTTATAAAATGTTCAAAATTTCCTATAATTTCGCAAGTTTTATTATTAGGACCATAAAGGCTTTCAATTGTTTCTTCAGTTTTTTCATCAATAAAATTATTATAACTCTCTTTGTCTGAATATTTTTCAGGATCATAAGGATACCACCATTTATTTACTGTTCTTAGAATATCTTTAATCCCTGGGGTAATTGTATCCCAAAGTAAAGTATCACAATCTGGAAGCCTGCCTCTTAATATAAAATTAATAAAGTCGTATAAATTTGGAAAGCAAAAAGTCCAATCGCAAAGATTAGAATGAGAACCACAGGTGCAACCAGAACTAAGAGAACTTAAAACATAAGAAAAAGCATAAAGACCAATTACTTTATTTCTAAACTCAAAAGTGGTACTAGCAAGAGCATTAATTTTTGCTGTATCTGGATTCTCAACACCAGCTATTGCATTAATAATTTTATTTCTATCTTTAATCCAGATAACTTTTCTCATCAAAGATTTAAATTTCGAATAATTATCTATAATACCTTTTTGTAAATCAGAACTTGGCCTACATACTGGAGCATAAAAACTACCAGTTTTAATGTCATAAGATGAAGGATATTTGCTTTTAGGAGGTAAAGAGATACACTTGGCTTTCCCTAAAGTAATTGGGGGTGGTGGTGCGCCTGGAGGAGGTGGAGGAGAAATAATCTTTTTTATTTCCTCAACAAGTTCATTAACTTCATCTCCAATCTTCTTCATTAGTTCTTTAGTTGATTTTACTTTTTGATACATTAAAGCAATAGTTTCAAAAATACCAACTAAACTCATTACTTCAAGCACTTTTGCGCTCCTATTGGCAATTTCATTTAAATCTGATTTTACTCCAGAAATAAGATATCCCATATCTTTTAAATATTTATCTTCAATGCCATGCCTAACTAACATATTATATAATTCTTCGTTGCCACAAGAAGTATCAAAAGTTGTAAAACAGTTTCCATTAGTAGTTGTTTCACAATATTCGCCACTTAGATCAGAACTGTTGCAACCAATTTTATTCATTTCTTGTATAATTGGAGGACAAATTTCGTTTTTTGCAGCTACATCAATAGTATAACTTTCTTCTGTTCCATCAGGGTTTTGAACGGTAATTGTAGAAGAGGCATTTATATTATCGCATCCCCAGCTATTATATCTTCCTTTTAAACTTTCACACATTTCTTTTTTATCATAGCAAACTTTGCTGGTATAAGTAACTTGATTTCCTTGACTATCATAAATTTTACCGCACATAACACTGTCTCCAAAATAGGTGCCACCACAATAATCACATCCTTTTGGGTTATTACAATCATTAAACAAACAACAAGGGCTACATAAAATATTTAAAGAACCAGCACAGCTACAACTTCCGTTTCCCCAATGTCTTGAAGCATATCCTCCTAAAGGACAAACTTGAGTACAGGGAGGCCAGTGTTGAATGTAAGTTATAAATTCATCAGCATCACATTGGCCAGATGTTGATAAATGTATATTCCTAACTTGAAAATTAGATGGAACTTGAGTATATCTTATTTGCCCATTTTGACTCCAGCAACCAGTAAATAGCCTAACTTTGCTGCCATCAAAACCACAAGTAAAGGCATCATACGTGGCACAAGGCATAGATGCATCTGGCCATCTAATTCCAGTTATAATTTCATTAGCTCGAGGAGGTGGAGGGAAATCTAATCCTGACTCAGTAGTTCTTGAAGTTCCTAAACCTTCACCAAAATTCTCTGGTAAACAACACTGAATATAATCTCTTTCTAGTGGGATTGGAATAACACAAGTATTTGTTGGTGACCAATATTCCCGGTTCCACATTGCCATCCAGCCTTTTTGATCTGGTGGAAAATGAATTTGAGTTAAAATACCCATTTGAAAATTAGTTTGAAATGATGTTAAATTATTTCTAATTATATTTAAATCAGCTTGGACAGAAGACATCGTTGAAGTAGGACCGATGTTAAAATCTTCAATTTCTCCTTGAATTTTTTCAATTTTTGGAAAAATATTTGCTTCTAATTCCTCGGCATTTTTAAGAATTTGCCCTAATTCTTCAACTGAACCTTTAATTCCTTCTAATTTTTGCCAGGCTTTTTCAAATTCTTGAGTATCAAAATATGCCTCTAAAAGATTAGCATCTAAAGTATTTACATAATCAGAAAGATTTTCTTTAATTTTAGCATCTTCACTGGTTGTAGGAGAAAAAGTAGCGTTTTGAATTTCGTCTGCCAAATCTCCAATTAAATTATGAATTTCTTTTATTTTATTTTCAAAATCAACAAGAGGTTGTTTTACTTTAGCTAATAAAAGAATAGTTGAACCAAACTTTCCATTACCTAAATCTTCAAGAGCTGTTGTTGCATTATTTTCTTCTAAAGCAACATTAAATTTAATAAATAAATTACAAAGAGAACCAGTGGTGCCTGCTCCTGTTTGGTTGCAATTTCCAATTTGACTTAAAATATTATCAATTTTACTAACTAAAGTGCTAGAAGAAGAAGTAACACTTAAGATTTCCTGTTTAGTGCTAGAGGCAATATCATATAAACTGCCCCAAGCAAGAAAACATTGCCAGAATCTTTCGCATTCTGGTTTTAATCTAGCACTAGTATGACAATAGGGAGTCTCAAAATTAACATCTTGGCAAACATCTTCAGTACTTGTAGTACCATCTTCATTTTGAATTGTCTCTATTTTTTCTAATTTTTGAGATAAATAAGAACAATTATAGATTTCTTTCCAGTTTGCATTAATACTGCTTCCAAGTAAATCTAAAAGCGAAGTGTGGCCTAAGATTTCCTTTATTCTACCATTAACTTCAAAATAGTCATTAATGACAGAATTATACCACCCCCCAGTGTCTATCCAAATCGATGGCCCCTGTAGAGCATCACGTGCTACCCATAATTCAATATTATCTCCTGGTTGCCAGCCATCAATTGTAGTAGTAAAAGTCTTATTTTCGTACCTTTCACCGTTATGTATTACTTTAAAAGTTTCGCTCACTTGCTCTCCATTTTTTGCAATATAAGCATAAGCATTTCCTCTATAACCATAACACACTGAAATATTATCAGATGCTGTAAGATTAAAACTAATAGTTAAAGGAGAAATAGAAGTTGCATTTGAAGGTACTGAAAATGATTTTATCTTTGTAAAAGGAACTCTATCACAACAAGAATAACCTCCACAATCTTTAGCACAATGACCTTTGACCTCTTTAGATTCATTATCTTTCCTATTATAAATAATTCCTGCTGTTGTTGTTTGCGACCAGCCTTTTGAATTTAAAATATCAGTAATAAAAAGAAAAGTATCTTCTAAAGAACTTTTTAAAACAAAATCATATCCTTTTAAGGTTAAGCCAAAACTATTTTTAATATCTTCTGAAACTGTAACTAAATTATTACCTAAATCATCAATTTTAAAAGCAATACTAGTATCATTACTAAGATTTAAATTTTTATTAATATTATTAATAAGAAAATCTAAGGCTTCATTTAATGGCTTTACAATTTCTTGGTTATTTATATCAAGGGTGGTAGTAGTATCGGTTGCATTTTCTCTAATATAGTCAATTTCTTTTTTAAATTGATTTTGAAAATTCTGAAAAGCTAAAGTAGAGGTTTCGATTTCTTCTTTCATTTTCAGAATATCTCCTTCAAAAGAACTTGCTACTTCAATGACATCTTTTTCTAAAGATTGACCTAATTTAGCATAAAAACCATTTAAATCAGATTCTAACATTCCAATATTTTCTCCAATTTGGTTTAAAGCTAAAGTAGTACTTGCTCTTTGGTTTTCATCTAATTTGTTATTGGGGTTTTGAAAAAGATCAATTAAGTTCATTATATAATCAGAAAGGGTAATCATTTGATCTGAAGTTTCTGGTTCTAAAATTCTTTCAAATGGCTTTCTTAATTTAGTAAAATACCATTTTTTAACAAAATCTTCTGAATTCATTTCTTCATTTGAATTAAGACTATTTATTTTTTCATTCAAATTTGAAAGAGCATTTTTAAAATTATTAAGTAAATCTCTAAGAGCTTCAAAATCGTCTGTGTTAGAAGGAGAATATTTTTTAGGTGGTGGAGAATATATTGTAGGTGATGGAGGGGATATTTCAGGTGGTAGAGAATATATTTCATAACTAGATTTTTGTGATATATATATTGAAATACTCTTTAAAATGGTATCAGTAGTTGAAATATAATCTTCAACTTTAAAATCTTTTTTTAGTTTTTCTATATAGCCATTGTTTAAATAAAAAAAATCTGTACCGCTAGCAAAAAATTCTTCTAAAGAATTTTTTTGACTTCCTAAATTATTAATAATATCATCAAAAAAACCAATTCCAAGTGGATCTGGAAGATATTTTTCTAAATTATTTGTTAAAATAGAATCTTTTATTTCTGAAGAAGAACTTACAATTTGAGGAATTGAAGAAAAAATATCATCAATTTTTGATTTCTCTACCCTTTTATATTTTGTTAAATTTAATTTTAATAAATAACTCATTTCATAAATTCTTCCTTTTAATAATTCCATTCTTTTCTGAGCGATATATTTTTGAGAATTTAATTTTGCCAAATTTACAAAAAATAAAGCAATTTTACTTGAACTACTATTAGCCTCTAAAGTATTTCCTTGAATAAGTTTTCCTATCTCATCAAAAATCTCTCCTATAATTCCACTTTGAATAATATTATTTACTTGCTCAAAGAAAATTCCTAGCAATCTAAAGAAATCAGAAATATTACTAAAAACCTGTTGGGTATCACTTACAATCTGAGTAGTAGAATTAGCAAGAATATTAACAGCATTTATTAAATTTTTTATCCTTTCTACCAAATTAAGAATTTCATTTATTTCTTGGAAACTACATGCTCCTGGTAAACCAATAGCCGTTGCTAAAATATTACAAACTACTTTTGTGATATCAATATTAATATTGATATCTGGAAGTTGAAAGTTGCAATTAGCAAAACAATTTCCTAAGGGATTACATTTTGAAAGAGGACTAGTATTATCAAGTATTTGCTTTGTTTTCTCAGCAATAGAAAGAGCAGTATACTCACCATTAATATAAAAATTGCACGCTTTAGAAAGAAATTTATCTGCTTTTGCTAATTTGAGAATATCATTTTCAAATTCTTTTGGCGTTTCTTCTGGAGGAATTGATAGTTCGCAAACAGCAGGATATTTTACTTTGTTTCCCCTCTCTTCAATCTCAATATTAGCAAAAATTTCTTTTGGCGCTAAAAAATTAAAGCAAATTATAATTAGTAAGAAAGAAGAAATAATTTTACTAGTTAATTTTTTCATAATTTTATAAATTTTCTAAATCATTTAAATAAATTCCATTTTCCAGCAAAGAAGGAATGGTTTCTTTTAAAATCTCTTCTGTCGTTGAAGTCATTGCTTTTGAAATTTCTTCTATAGTGCTTGAACTAACTACTTTTTCTCCAAGCACTTGGCTAATAGCTTCATAAACAGATTTTTCTAATTCTTCTTCTACATTTTTCTTAATATTATTCCAAAGTTGTTCTGGGTGTTCTTTAAAGTAAGTTGTAAAGATATCATGGACAACTCCTTTTATCCATTCTTTTAAATTAAAGTTGAAAAAAGCATCTAATGGTTCTTTTAGAGGAATACAACAATAAAGTTTATTTTCGTCGCTAGTTGGAGAACAATTATTTTCAAAATTCAAAGCTTTAGCAATACTTTTTGAAGTAGTAGCGCAAACTTTATCTGGAAGTATTTCTTTAACAGTAGAAGAAAATGGAGGTTTATTTTCTATCCAATATTTAAGAGGATTTTCAAAAATATCTTGAGTATTTGCTGAATTTCTAATAATGTTTTGGTAGATACTTTTATTTAAAATATCATCTAAGAAATAAACTAAATCACAGCCTTTTTGGCAATCATTTACTTTTTGCCATTTTTCATCATCTGTTCCAGTACTTGAATAAAAAACTAAAGCACAAATATGATATTTATATTGATAATCCTGGGTATTTTTACTAAATTTTTGGCAAAGGAATGGTACCCTTTCGATTTGTTTTAAACTACTAGTAACATTATTAGAGACTAAAAATATTGGGAATAAATCTTTAATAGAAGTATTTAAGAAATAATTAAAGTAATGAAAGTTATATGGACCATCAATTACTTTATTATCTAGTAATTGAATTATTGTAGAAGTTGGATAATTATTTTTCAAATATTGATAATCTAAATTTTCATCTATACAATATTTTAATATCTCACTTATCTTAGCCTTAAACAAACTATCAAGAGTTGTATATTCTCTATTCTTGCAAATAACATTTAATGGAATAAAATCAGCCAATGTTTTATCTAAACCTTTTATTCCTAATAAACTAGCGATAGATTCTCTTGATAACCACTGATAAGTTTCCTCTGCTTTTTCTGTTGAAGAGGTAAAATTTCCTTTTGTTGGGGAATCATCAGAGAAATAAAAAGCAGAAAATAAAAGATCCCATACTATTTTTTTATCTAATAATTGAAACCATTGACAGTTCTCAGGTAAAATATGACAGCTCCAAGTCAGGAAAAGTTCTTTCCACGGTTTTTCCCAGGAATTTAAAAATTCAACTGCTCCTGGGAAAGTTTGAGTAAATGTTTTATCGTATTGGAAAATTAATTGTTTTAGGGTTCTCAAATCTTGAGGTAAAAGATTCTCAAAAGGAGTTTTTCCTTGATCTGAAAAGAGATCAAAGAAAGTAGAAGTTTTAAGAATATTACTAACTTGTATCCCTGTTTCTGAACCATCAAAAGCAGGCCAACTAAGAAAGGGGGTAGTAAAGAAAGCAATTATTTTATTACCATCTGGAGTTGAAGCAAAATCAGAAATATATTGAGAAATTGGTTTTTCAAAGAAATCTTTTATATATTGTGTTGTCGTTGGGTCTAGATTAGGATTATTTAATAATAAATCGAGAGGTCTATTTTCTTTTAGCCAGTTATCAATAGCACTAGGTTTGCATAACTCATTATTACAATAAACTTTTTCTTTTTCTAGATTTTGAATTGGAGCATTAAATAAATCATCTACAGAAATTTGGCAATCGCAACTTGTATTATCTATAGTAAATTGAATTCGAATAGTTCCTGCTGCTCTTAAAATGCTAGAACTTGTTGGCATTTCACCTCCTGTTAGTTCAATAATACTTGAAGTGGTATATTTACTTAATGCAGCCAAAGGAGTTGTCTCAAAACAATTACAAGTTCCATCGCCGCACCAATCATTATTTTTAATAAAATCACAAAGATAATCTTTTGGTGTTTTTTCTATAGCGTTTTTAAATATGCATCTCACATCCTTAGTATTATTTTGATCAGGGCATTCAGTAATAATCTGATAAATTGTTTTTTTATCCCAATATTGATAAAGTCCAGGGGCAATAATTCCAGCTAAAGTACTAGGTGTAGTTGAAATAGTATCATCAATTTGATTTATAACATTTCTTATGCCATCAGCAATTGCTTGTGTAGTTGAAATAGCATTACTAAATAAATTCAAAGTCTCTAAACAAATTTTAGCTTGACAATTTTCTAATGTTTCTTTTAGCGAATAATTTAAGTCTTTAACCCATTGTTCTGGCAAAGTATCTTTTAACTTTGTATTTAAAAACTCTCCAATTTCAATTGAAATAGAAATTGGCGAAATCATAACTTCAGAAAGATAACTTTCTAAAAATGCTTCAACATTTTCTGAAATATAAATATCTAGATAACTTAGAGCAGCATCTTTTAATACTTCTAAATAAGGAAGCAACATTTCTCCAATTTTGCCAGTATCTTTTACCATCGAAAGCAAAGCATCAAAAATATTTTCTATTGATATTAAGATCCAAGAAGTTATTTTTTGGGAAATTTGATCCATTGCATTTTCAATAGCATTACTTACCTCATTTAAATAATCTGTCATAACTGATGGCAAAATTTCTTCCATTTTAGATTCTAAAGCTTCTTGTAAATGAGGAATAATATCTACCCATCTAGCATCTAAAATATTTTGAAGGTCTTTAGAAATACTCTGCCAATAATTTGGATTAAATCCAGGATAATAATTTCCTAATTCTTTCAGAATTTGAGATAGAGCAGACATCCCTAAATCCATTAATATATTTTTTAAATCTTCTTGAATAAATTTTTGTAAAAATAAATTAAATTGTTGAGCAATATATTCAAAAAGAGAATCGCCATTTGTCTCTTGAGCTAAAGCAATATTTTGTTTTAAAGAAAAGATTTTTGTTTTTTGATTATTTTGATAACTACTGGGAACAAGATCTTTAAGTTTGTCTATTAATTGTTGAATAGCATTCTGTGTAGCTAATCTAGCATAAACATTAGCAATAGTATTAATAAGAACTTCGTCTTTTTGTAGTAATAAATTTGCTGTATTAATAACTTCTCGCCATTCTTCATCTGTAAGGTCTAAATATGGAGTACCCAAAGCACTTTGAATAGCACTTTTATATCTCTCTTCTAATTTCGTATATGGTTTTTTCGAAAGTACGCTTAATATATTATATTCTTTTGCTTTATTCATTAAATCTTTATTAGTTAAATCTTCGGAATTGAAATAAAAAGTTGCATAATCAGGTTTAGCATAAGGAGCAGCAAAAATTGCATCTGCATAAAGAGAAATATAATAAAGTTGGAAGAAAATTCGATCTAAAATTTTTAAAGCTTTGTCTGTATTTTTCTCTTGACCTGTTCTTATATATGTACATTGTTCTAATAAATTAGTATGAATTTGAGGGTCTTCGACGTAAATTTCTTTTATTATTATATTTATTTTATTTTCAAAATAATCTACTAAAGTTGCCATTCTTGATAATTCTAAATAAATCTTAAATGTTCGATATTTAGGGGAAACTTTATCTTCTGCTTCTCTTATTTGAAAACTTTTTTCTCTAAGAAAATTAATAGTTGAAGTTGCAGTAGCTACAAAATCTTTTAAAATTGCCAATCCACCTTGTTGGTTAACGCATTCTTTTGCAAAAGATGATGTAGAATTTGATAAAGAATACCAATAATTTAATTTCTTTAAAGTTTCATCTAATTTTGATTTCCATTGATTATTTCCTTCATTATAAATATTAAAAGCTATACTCATTATTGAAGTACTATTTTCAGATTCATCGCATAATAATTTATAATTCGCAGAATCAACATTTTTATTACATATGTTTTTTACAATTTGAATTATTTTTTGAACAGAGCCTGATTCTATTGCCAAAGGAGTAGATGTTGTTTTAGAAACATCTTTAAATTCTAAAATAGATTGAGCAGCAATTTTCTGATTAGTAGATTGCTGATAATAACTAAAATAACCATAATCAGCTAAATTTTCTGCATTTCCCATAAAAAAAGCGGCTACTTTAAGATCTAAATAATTAATTAATATAGGAATTTCTAAAAGAATTAATTTTTTTTGATAAAATTCTAAATTTTTAATTATATTTTCAATTTGCTTTTGATCTTCTCCAACTAATTTTTTACATTCATCTTCATGGGGAGGATTACAAGGTTTTTTAGGATTGGGTTTATTTCCCAAACAGTTAGCACTGCCACAACCACAGATATCGCTTTTTATATCATTATTCATTTTTTCAAGAGCTATAACTAATTTATCTGTTTCTTTTTGAATCTTGTCGGTAGTTTCTTCGATATTTCTGCCAAGAGTATTCACTACTTCTATTTTTTTAAGCGTTCTTTCTATAAGATAACCTGTAGGTACAGATCTCATAACTTCTTCACCAGACCCTTTAGATGGGTTAACAGAAGGTGAAAGTTTACTTACTTTTCTTTTTAAGAAAAATGTAAGTTGAGGATTAATTGTGTATAAAACAGCATAAGAAGCAATCACAATAATTAAACCACCAACGGCAGCTTGCATCCAGTCTTTTCCTTCCTTTAGCATTGCAGGTTTACCAGTGGAAATAAGATAAAGAACGCCGCCATAAATAAATGCTCCAAAACAAATGATAACAGCAATAATAGTAAGAAGATTTAAGAAATAAATAAAATAATATCTAAAAAGATTATCTTTAGTGTAACCTGCATTTTGAAGTTGGTTTTGAAACTCTGTTTTGTTAACAGTAGCATTTTGATCTATTAAATTTTTACAAGGTGATTTAGCATTAGGATTAAATTCACCATTTTTATCAAATAAATCTCCAGGATCATCAGCACACTTAATTTTAAAAATAAAACTTTGTGGAGGCTCAATACCACCTGGTAATTCAGGATATTTAATTTCAGGTAGTTTTAATTCAGCAAAAACTACATTATTAGTTTGCTTTTTTTCATCAAGAGAATATGGCAAAAATAAAAAAGAAAGTTGTTGAGAAAAAAAGAAAATAAGAATAGAAATAGAAATAAATTTTTTTATTCTGTTTTTCTCTTCCATTTTTTAATATTAATTTATTTTAAAATTTTTAAAAAATAAAGGCAAGTAAATTATTAAAAAACTAAGTTGATAATTTTTTCTTTGCTTCCTGAATTGCTTTTAATTTTTCTGGAGAAGTATTAACTATTTGGTCTTCAACGTAAGAAGCAACTACTCTTAGAGCAACTCTTTTTGTACCAGCAATAAATATTCCTTCACCTACGTTGCATTCTAAGAGGAGGTATTTTTCTTCGTCAGTAAGATTAAAAGTTTTTTTGACTATTTCTATTGTTGCTGGCGATTGTTTCATTAGAAATTGAAGCGAAGAATTGGTAACGATTGGTTTGCCATAATAAGATTTCATAAAGTCAGAAACATCTTGGGTAATGGTGGTAACTCCCAGCCAATATTTTCTGCCTCTTTTACATAATCCAAAAAGAAAGGAAGCGCCATCTTCAGTTTGCATAATCCACCAGGCTTCATCGATTAAGAGAATTCTTTTTTTAAGTTCAGAGCGAACGACATTCCAGATGTATCTTAAGATAATATAAAGGGCCATTGGTCTAAGATCCGGTTCCATGTTTCTAATGCCAAAACAAATAAAGGAATTGTTTAATTTGATGTTTGAATAGTTGTTGAAAAAGGGGGCGTAAGAGCCGGTGGTGTATTTACGAAGTCTCTCGACTAATGATTCTGTACCTTCCATTCCTTCTAAAACTGATTGGAGATCTTGCATTCTAGGAATATTATTTTGCCAAGTTTTAGGATCAGTGTAAGGGGTAATGTCTCTGGCTGCATAAACTTCAGTAAGGGCGTGATCTAAAATGGCGTCTTCTTTTGGAGTTAAACCACCTAACATTATTCTTAATAAGCCTACAAGATTAATGACATTTGATCTTAAAACATCTTCTGGGTTTTCGTCGGGCCCAATTTTAGGAAGGTCGAAAGGATTGAGATGGGTTTCCGAAGTAAGAGAAATTTCAAAATAGGACCCTCCTATTGCTTCAGCAAGAGCTCTATATTCGTTTTCTGGATCTAAAACAATAACATCAACGCCTTGCATTAAATATCTTAGAATTTCGATTTTACAAAAATAACTTTTCCCCGAACCTGATTTAGCAAAAACAACCATATTAGCATTTTCTAAAGTAAATCTGTCAAAAAGAACAAGAGAATTGTTGTGACGGTTGATGCCGTAAAGAATGCCTTCATTTGCTGAAAGATCTGGAGAAACAAAAGGAAAAATTGAAGAAAGAGGGGCGGTATTCATTGGTGTGTGAACATCAATAAGATCTAAACCATAAGGAGCAGTAGAAATGAAACCTTTGTCGTGGCGCAAAATAGCTGGTTTGAGATAAATTAATCTGGCTTCAAGAATGGCTCTAAGCATTGTTTCTATTTCTTTGATTTCGGCTTCTGAATTACCATAAACAGTAATATAGATGCCTAAATTGAAAACTCTTTCTCTGGCTGTTTGCAAACTATCTCTTAAATCTTCAATATCATGAAAGGCAGTTTCTAAAGCAGGATCCCTTATTAACCCTTTTTCTGTTCTTTCTTCTATTTCTGCTTGAACTTCAGTAAGCTTTCTTCTTAGTTTTGATAAAACAGTGCCGGTATTTACAGGATGAATATGAAAAGCAATATCTAAAGGAAAGGTTGAATTAATAATCGGCGTTAACCAACCTGTATAGAGATATCTTGGATAAGAAAAAATGAAGAATGTTTTTGAAATTCTCTCTTCAATATGAAGATAATTTTCCTTAAAAATAATTAAAGGAGGAGCAATAATGTCTTTAATAGTAATTTGAGGAAATTCAAATTTTACTTTTTCTCTTGTTTTAGATTGAAATTTATCAAAAAATGGTAACTTCATAAATTATTTATTTTATTAATTCTGGTAGTATTTCTGGATAATATCCTATTTCTGATTGAGCTGGATGATGCCAACTCCATAATAACTCAATAATCTCTGGAGTTGAAAGAGGCATTGCTGATAATCCACATCTTCTTAAACCAATAGCTATAAATTCCATTCTTTGCCAAAGTTGATCACGACAAACTTTAAAATTTTCTGGTGATAAAATATCTCCTTTTAATACTGATTTTATTCCAGTAACTTCTCCGGGGTATAAAGGGACAACTACAAAAAAATTTTTCTTCATAATTGTCCCCTTACCAACTAAGTTTTCAATAAATTTTCTATATTCTCTTGTTTGAATTTTTAAAAGTTCATTTTTTTGATTTTTTTCTAATTCTTTTAATTTATCAAAATATCCAGTAATATTTAATCTTCTTGAATTAACAATTATTTGAGTTGAAAAATCAAGAGAGTTTAAAAAACTTTGAAATTGATAAATAATTGCTTTTTGTTCTTCATCTGATTTTAAATCAAAATTAATCGAGGAAACATAAATAATTCCCCTTAAAGTATTATCAGGCATAATTAAAACTCCTTCTCTAATTTCTTTAAAAGGAAGAAATTGTTGAGTTTTATTCATTTTTTAATTTAAAATTATTCTTTTATGTTTTTTATACCAAATTCTACTTTTCTACTCATTTCTTGTAATTTACTTTTTGGGGTTATTCTTATAGGAGCCATTTTTTCTTTTTCTGGTTTTTGTTTAGTTTGAATAATTTTTATAAATGTTTGCGATGTTTCTTCTTTATGCCAAACATATTGTTTACTTTTAAACATATACTCAAAATAATTAATTATAAATTCTCCAACAGGAACTCCATCTATTTTTCCAAAAACTAAAGCAAAAACTCCAGCTAAAACTGCAATTACAGCAATTATAAAAATCGATTTTGGTAATAAATAATAAAGAATTACTAAAAGTAAAATTCCGCCTGCAATTAAAATAAATTGTTTGAAAGTTAAAGGCCCAATTATTTTTGATTCCCTTTCCAAAAATTGTGGTACTTGAAATTGCATATTTTTTATTGATATTTATATTTTTATTTTATATAATTTTATAAAGAAGCGCAATACTTTTAAAAATAAAAGGGTCTAATAAACAAAATAAATAATATGGAAAATTTTGAAAAAAATATGTCAAATAATAATTCAAACACAGAAAAAGGTTCAGAAAATAATTCCCAAGAAAAAAAATTTAGATTGTCAGAGCCTCTTATGAAAGATAAAGAAAAGCCTTTAGGACCAATAGAAAAACCACAAGAAGAAAAAGAAACTTCTGAAACAACCAATGTTTCTGAAGAAAATAAAGAAAAGTCTCAAAAAGAAAAAGTGGAAAAACCTCAGGAAAATTTAAATAATGAAAAAGAAAATCAATCAAAAGAACAAAAAACAGAGCAAAAAGAAAAAGAACCCAAAATAGAAACTCCAATTTATCTTCAAGATCCAGAAAAAAAATTAACTAGAAAAGATATAGAACAAAATTATAAAGAAGCTATTAATGCTGCTGAAAAAATAGTTGAAGAATTTAAAAATGATTTTAAAAGTATTCCAGAAGAAAAACTTTTATTTGAAATTAGAGAAAGAATTCAAAAAGTAGGAAGGTATGAAGCAAGAGGCAATGAAGATAAAATTTATCAAAAACTTAAAGAAATATCTAAAAACCCTGATATTTCTAAGATTCCTCCAGACAAAATTTTAGTAGCTTTTGATTATCTTTTAGATCAAAAAAATAAAGAAAATTATTTAAAAACAAAACAACAATTCGAAAAAAACATTTCTGAAATATCTAAAGAGAAAAGGAGTTTAGCTGCCATTGTTTCTTTAGAAGGCAACATTTTAGAAGTATCAAATAAAGTAGAAATTTTCGAAAAAGACAAAATGGGAAATGTCGAAATTAAAGAAGAAATTTTGCCAGATTTAAAGAGAGCTGAAATTGCTTACAAACTTTTAAAAGAATATTGTCTTGACAAAGATACTAAAGGCAGATGGCAGGATATGGAAAATAAAATAAATAAATTATTAAAAGACGAAAAAATTAGAGGTCTTTTAGACAAAAGATCAGAAATAGAAAAACAACTTAAAGAAGCCCAAGAAAAGAAAGATACAGAAAAAATAAAAAGTCTCCAAAAAGAATATTTTGATATTTCAGAGCAACTTAAAGAATATGATGAGCTAAACCAACAACTTTTAAGAGAAAAATACGACTTTAATGCACATCTTAATAATGTTTTAAAAAATTTTTATTTTGAAGGTAAAATTACAAACGAAAAAGAAATGGACATTTTAAAAAAAATACAAACTGCAAAATCTCTTTCTTTTGAAAAATTATTAGAAGCATCTGGGGTAAGTAAAGAAGTAATTTCTCAGGAAAGAGGAATTACTGAAGAAGATAAAATAAGACAAAGATTAGAAAAAGCTGGTATTAAAGAAATTTCAATGCCCAATATTGAAAAATACGCTTTAGAATACCTTGACCTTTTAGATAAAAGAAAAGGTTTTATTCCAATGCCAAAAGAAATGGAATTTTATAAATATATTTTTGTTAAAACATCTAAAGAAGCAAAAGATTATTTAGAAAAATTAGAATCTAAAAAAGAAGAAGAAAGAGAAAAAGAGGAAAAAGAAGAAATAGACAAATTAAAAAAAGAAGCAGAAAAATATTATGAAGAAAAAGGAGAGAAAGAAGAAGGAGAAAAAAAAGAAGAAGCTGAAATTCCTCAAATTCAAGAAGCTGAAAAAAAACCTCCAGAAGAAAAAACAGAGGCTAAAGAAGAAAAAGTTGTTTCAAAAAGAAAAAGATTTTTAGATTTAGGAATCATTTCTGAAATATTAGAAGCTATGATAAAAGAATTTAAACAATATATTAAAAAAAATAAAGATAAAATTAAAAATATATTTAAAAAAATTAAATTTTAAGAGTCGTTTTCTTCTATTGGTTCTCGATAAATATCAGCTGAAGGAGGAGTTTCTTCTTTTTCTTTTGCTTCCTCTTTTTCTTCTAATTTTTCTTTCTCTTTCGCTTGCTTTTCTATTTCTACTATACCCCCGGGATAAATTTGAATATTTGGATATAATTCTTCAAGATCATTTTTAACTTCATAAAGGATTAATCTAATTATTTTTTGAAAAATATCTCTAGCAACATTTTCTTCAACATTTAGTTCTGTTTTTATTTCTTTTTCTAAATTTAAAGGAGAAAGCATTCCTAATAAACAATAACCAACTAAACTTGATAATTTTGTTACTCTTTCATCATTGATATTATATTCGTCAGTAATTTTTAAAATTGTTTCAGCAGTTTCAGGAGAAAAAATTAATTCTTTTAAAGCAGGTGGAATAATTTTTAACATTTTTCTCGCCTCTTCTTTTGAATATTTAGCCATAATTTTTTAAAAATTATTGATATTATTTATCTGTTTTTGGAATTTTGTGTAATAAGTTTTTAAGTGTTTATAATATTTATAAGCTCTCTATTTTTGATTATTTTCGCCTGTTTTTTATTATTTTTATTTTGATTATTTTCATTTATTTTTTGATTATTTTTAGTAGTGTTATTTTTTTATACGTCAAAATCGGCCCCATTTGAAGATTGTATTCCAGGGCTAGTAGCCGCATTTGATTTTTGATTATCATTATTTTTATTTTGATTATTTTTAGTTTGTTGTGGAGTATTTCCAGTGGTTTGTTGTGGAGTATTTCCAGTAGAAAGATTTATTTCATTTTTTATTTCATTTAATACTCCTTTATCTAATAATTCGCCCCTATATGTTGGAGTTTGTATTCCAAGGCTATTAGCCGCAGTAGAAATTAAATAAGAAAGCATTTTTGAATTCTTTTTAAAAATGTTTCTAATTATATTTTCATTCATTTTCGTTATTGCTGAATTTATAGTATCTACCATTTCGTCGCCATATTTATTAATAAGTGTTGACATAACTGTAGGTGATAAATTTTCGTAATTGTTAGGATCTCCAAGCATTTTTTTAGCAACATCCCCACTCATCAAATTAGCTAATTTGCTATTTTTAATTAAATTATTTTTAATTTTCTTTAATGTTCCTTCAAGGGTAGCTTCCAAACCTATTCGCTTTTGTTGTTCAGGACTGAGTCCTTTTCTTATCTCTTCAATGTAGTTTCTCACTTCTTCATCAGAAACACCAATTCCTGCAAGAGCATGAAGTGTTGTTTTTATATTACTATCAAAACCCCACCTCTTATTAAATCTACCTGCTTCCTTAATGTCTTCTTTTGTTATTATTCCACTATCAACAAATTGAGCAAAATCATCTCTTTTCATAAAAGCACTAATAAGTCTTGACCTTTCTGTACCCCTAGCAGTCTTAAGTATGTTTCGAGCTTCTAGAGGATCCATATTTTTAACTTTAGATTCAAATTCTGTTATTCTTTTATATTCTTCAATGTATTGATCTCTTGCATATTTACGAGCAGCTTTTATTCCATATCGCACTCCAGCCAAAGGAGGTAGAGCAAATGTCGCCCAGCCTCCAAATCTTGCAATCCACTTAGCTGTAGGAGAGGCATCTGCAGGTAAATCTTTTAATCCAGTTGTAGACAAAAATGTAACCCAACCTTTTTTAAAACCACCCATCTCGTTCCATTTTTCTTCTTTTCCTCTAAAAGCTCTTCTGCCAAAATATGCAGCTCCTTTTCTAAGGCCTCCCTTTCCAAAAGCAACAGCAGCACCTCCAGCCATAAGAGTAGCCGTTCTGCCGAAATTTATTGCAATATCTGCTCCAATTGCACTTGTTTTAGTTGAAAAAATAAAACCAATTGCTAAAAATATCAAAGCCACAAAATAATAAGGACTTCTAGTAACACCATTTTGCTGACTATCAGATTGTACAGGAATAGCAGAAACATTTATTTTATTGTCAGTAGCTAAATATATTGTATAGTAAGAAAGATAAATAAAAAAAGCAGCTATTGCCCCTACGAATGTCCATTGAACTAATTGATGCCACCATTGTTTAAATAATTTATTTGTTTGAGGAAAAATATAGGCAAAAAAAGCAGCTGGAGAAAAAATAACTAAAACCCAAATGGCAATATTCCTTATTAAAAATAAGAAAAAGTATGAGAAAAAAATTAAGCTAGCTATCATGCAAAATAGTAAAATAGTTACCAATCCAAAAACTCCTTCAAAACTACCCGAGCTACTAATTATTTCGGCCCAACTTGTAGCTTTTGCATCATCTAATACCTCTGTTACTTTTGACCAATCAGTTACATCTTCTAAAAAAAAGCTCATTGTAAGCTGACCAGCATCAACAACAATACCACAAATTACAGGAGAAAAATTAATTAAAAGAGCAATTATTAATAAATTAGCAAAAATCTTTTTTGTATTAAAATTAGAAATCCTTAAAGCAGTAGCAATACCAATATATACTAAACCTAAAATAAACCCCATATTGGTAATATCTCTAATTAAAGTCCAACCAACCTGAATTACTGGATTACCATTAGGAGCTGTTCCTGGTTGGGTAAGAGGTAAACCAAATAGAGGCATTGTTGACCAGTTAAAAAGAATAATAGATAAACGTAAAATCCCTGTAAATAGAAAATAAATAAGTAAAATAATACCCCCAATAATTATTGCAAAACCTTTTTCAGCCGACTTAGCTATAAGATCAGTCAAAATGTTAGCTTCAGCTATTTTAAAAGATAAAGAAAAGAAAATTAAAAATATTGTAAAAAAAACAAAAAATTTTTTAATAAATTCTTTAAAATTTTTCATAAATAATTTTTAAAAGTTTTATTAAGAATTAACCATTCTTCTATAGTTAATTCTCCTGGTCTTTTTTTGTCTGAAATATTATTTTCTAAAATTATTTTTTTTATTTCTTCTTTATTTTTTTTAAAATATTCAGAAAAATTATTCAAAATTGTTTTTCTGGGATGTAAAAAACCTGCTTTTAAAATTATAAAAAAATTTTTTAAAAAAATAAAGTCAAGATTTTCTTTGGGAACTAATTTAATAATTGCTGAATCAACTTTTGGTTTTGGGAAAAAATTTTCTTTTTTAACGATAGCTATAATCTTTGGTTCTGCTAAGAGCTGGACAAAATTTGAAAGAAAATTAGCTCTTGGACTTTTAGCTACAATTCTTTGAGCAACTTCTTTTTGAACCATTAAAACCATTAAAGATGGCTTTTCTTTTATTAATAAAAAATTTTTAATGATAGGTCCTGTAATATAATAAGGGATATTGGCTACAATTTTATAATTTTTAATTTTTAAATTTTTAATTTTTAAAATATCTTCATTAATAATTTTTATATTTTTAAAATCTGAAAGCTCTTTTTTTAAAATTTCAACCATATTAATGTCCTTTTCTATAGCAATAACTTTTTTTGCTCTTTTTGCTAATTCTTTGGTAAGGAATCCTAATCCAGGTCCAATTTCTAAAACAACATCATCATTTTTTATTTCAGCTGTCTCTATAATTTTATAGATAATATTTTTATTAATTAAAAAATTTTGGCCAAATCTTTTTTGAGGAAAAATTTTATAATTTTTTAAAACTTCTTTTAACTCTTTTTTCAAAGAAAAAGACATAGTTAATTTTAACATAAAAAAATTTAAAACCAAAGATTAAAAACTCGCCTCAACGGCGAGTAAAAAAATTTATGTTTTTGGTTTTTGGTCTTTGATTTCGATTTTTCCTAAGCCAGACCTAAGAGTAAATTCGTGTATATTAGTAACCAAATTCGTGTATATTCGCGATTTGAAAATTATGTTTTAACAATCTTGATTTTCTACCTTCTTTTTTTATAATTTAACAATAAAGATAAAAAGGTCTTTTATAAAAATTTAAATTAAAATTATGCGCTTAGAAAACAAAGTTGCCATTATAACTGGTGCTGGTTCTGGCATTGGCAGAGCAATGGCTATAATTTTTGCCAAAGAAGGAGCAAAGGTTGTGGTTTCTGATATTAATGAAGAAGGCGGTAAAGAAACAGTTGAAAATATTCAAAAAGAAGGAGGCAAAGCTGTTTTTGTAAAAACTGATGTTAGCAAGGCAGAAGATGTAAAAAATATGGTTAAAGTTTGTTTAGATAACTTTGGCAGAGTTGATATTTTGGT
>Ga0078972_1000305_pt2 | contig 51959 bp, 42 predicted proteins | sample YelNatPaOPGAMG01_FD_67568 | JGI IMG/M metagenome (GOLD analysis project Ga0078972, IMG submission 67568) | Hot spring thermophilic microbial communities from Obsidian Pool, Yellowstone National Park, USA - OP-RAMG-01 (SPADES assembly) (version 2) | ecosystem: Environmental > Aquatic > Thermal...
CCTCGCAGCGGGCGGTGCCGGCAAAACCCAACGGCCCCGCCCCGTTACCCGACGCCAGCGGCTCCCCCCAATCGGGGTCGACACCGATCGTCATATCGGCGTACTCGTCGCCGTGATCGCGCAGCGTGGACCGCCGGCGCCGCCGCGCCCGGCGCTGCTCCCGCGCGGCCGCTGCCGCTGCCGCCGCGGTGATATCGGGTTCTGGCGCCTTGCGTTGGACGCTGGAACCTACGTCGGTTTTCGTGTCCGAGCCGAACCCGATACCCGGCGGGCCGACCGCGTAGGGCGAGACAAAACCTGCCCCGCCGGCAGCCGGCGGCGGGGCCGGTCCCGCACCGGCGGTGGCAGGGGCCGAGGCGGGCGCGGGCGCCGGGGACGTCGCAGGGGCCGCGGCTGGTGCGGCAAGAGTCGGTGCCGCGCCGACGGCCGGCAACGTCTCGGGCGCAACCGGCGCAGCCGGCAGCGCCGGCGCGACAGCAGTCGGGGCGGGGTCTACGACGGCCAGCCCGGCCAACCCCGCGACGCCGCTCACAGACCCGACGGAGGCGGTCGACAGGCCGGCGAAGACGGACGGGAGAAATGCGTAGCCGAGCGGGAAGAACACCTCATCGCCGTCGAAAAACACATAAAACGGGTTCACCAGCAACGACAGCGGATCCGTCAGGAGTCTGCTGATCAAGTGCGTCTCGGTGTAGCCAACCGGATTGGTCAGGAAGTCATAGATGTTGTCGATCCCCCACGCATAAGCAGTTTGGTTCGAAATTCCTAACTGCTGGAGGTAAGCCAGCACGGTGTCGAAGCTCACCGGCTGGCCGGCCTGCGCCGGGGCGGGGCCCGCGGCCTTGAGAATCTGCGGCGCCGAGGTGGTCTGCGGTGTCGATGCGACCGCGGCGCTGGACACCGTTTGATAGGTCGTCATCGTGACGGCGGCCTGGATCCACATCCGCGCATAGTCGGCTTCGTTGACAGCGATCGGAATCGTGTTGATCCCGAAGAAATTCGTCGCCACCAACACCGCATGGGTGGCGTGGTTAGCGGCCAGCTCAGCCAGGGTCGGCATGCCCGCCAACGCGGCGCTGTAGGCCGCGGCCGCGGTCTCCAGCCGGATGGCGGCCACCGCGCTGTCGGCGCTGGCCTGCATCAGCCACGTCATATACAGCGTATTCGCGGCCACATACGACTCCGCGCTGGGACCCTGCCACGCCCCGGCCTGCACCGACGACAACACAGCGCCGAGTTCCTCGGCGGCCCAAGCGTATTCGACACTCAGCGAGTTCCACGCCGCGGCAGCCGCCAGCAACGACCCCGGCCCCGGACCGGTGGAGAGCAACGCCGAATGCACCTCCGGCGGAAACGCCATCCAGACGGGCGCGCTCAACGCTGGCCACCGCCGACCGGATACGACGCCGCCGCGGGCGCATCTCCTACCGCAGGACTGGCGCCGGGCTCAGCCGCCCGGACTCGAGCCATGGGCTCCCCGTTGGCGGAGTTGTCCACACCCCTGCCATCCCCTCCTGTGACGCACCATTAATCCGCCCGACATTAGCATTGCCTAAGCTAACTTGTCGAGCTCGGGACTGCCGCTACACCCGGGGCGGTTCGGCTTATTCCTCGATATTCTGCGGGTCGGCGGCGCCCCAACTACCCGGCACCATCGGCATGTTCGGACCCCCACCGAACCCGTCGCCGGCCAGCGAGGCCAACCCTGCTGCCTTCTCGGCGGCCTGGCCGCGCACCGTGCCCGAAAAACCCGACAGCCCGGCCCCGCTGCTCGAGGCCACCGGTCGGTCATCGGACGACGCGCCCCAATCCGGGTCGACTGCGATATCCATATCCGCGAACTCGTCGCCGTGATCGTGCAGCTTCGCCCGTCGGCGCCGCCGCGCCCGCGTCTCTTGTCGCGCGGCCGCTGCTGCCGCCGCCGCGGCGATATCGGGTTCTCGCGCTTTGCGTTTGGCGCTGGAACTGGCACCGGTGCTCATCGCCGAGCCGTGGCCGATGCCGGGTGGCACCGCATATGGGGGAATGAAGCCTGCCCCGCCGCCGGTCGGCGACGGAGCGGGAGCGGTGGTGGCGGCGGCGGTGCTCGTTATGGGCGCGGAAGGAGGCGCCGGGGGCGGGCCGGGGGCCACGACGGACGTGACGACGGTCGGCACCGGCCCGGCCGCCGGCAGCACTGGAGGCGCGGCCGCGGCGGGAGCCAGCGCCGGGACGCTGGCGGGCTGCGCGAGGCCGGCCAGCCCGGCCAAGCCGGCACCTGCGCCGGGAACGACTGCGGGGCCGGCGCCGGTCGCCAATGCCGCCGCATTCTCGGCGGTGAAGATACCGAGTTGCTCGATGTGAAGCGGAATGTCGAACAGCGCCCAGCTGAAGAAGTACTGGGCGGCCTCCGCTGGATTATGCACCAGGTAGGTGCCGAACTGTTGGGCGTCCTCGAAGAGTTCCAGCGATCGGACAACCCACCAGATCGTCTGGCCCGGGTCCGCGTAGGAGTCGTAGACGGCGCCGTTGACCGTGCCCGCGGTGGGATTCCAATTCACCCCGAAGTTCTTCAGCACATTCGCGACGATGTTGTCGAACCACAGATCGATCTTCGGGTCGTGGGCAACCAGGGTGTTTCCGACACCGACCTGTTCCAGGAACTGCTGGAGCCACTGCGGAATCCCCAACGGGTTGTCGCCGGACAGCGGGATGCCGTCGGTGTAGATGTGCGATGGGTTCGGGGCCTTGGATTTCGCGATGGCGGGTGCCGGCTCGGTCGGCGGTGTCGCCGCCACCGCGGCGCCGGCGACCGCGTGATAGGTGCTCATCGTGGTGGCGGCCTGGATCCACATTCGCGCGTAGTCGGCCTCGTTGAGCGCGATCGGGATGGTGTTGATCCCGAAGAAATTCGTCGCCACCAACACCGCATGGGTGGCGTGGTTGGCGGCCAGCTCGGCCAGGGTCGGCATGGCCGCCAGCGCGTCGGCGTATGCCACGGCCACGGTTTCATGCGCAGTGGCGGCCGCCGCGCTGTCGGCGCTGGCCTGCATCAGCCACGCCAGAAATGGCACGAACGCGGCCACGAACGACTCCGCGCTCGGCCCCTCCCATGCGCCGGCCTGCACCGCGGCCAGCACTGCGCTGAGTTCTTCGGCTATCGAGGAGTATTCGGCGCTCAACGAACGCCACGCCCCCGCAGCGGCCAGCAACGATCCGGGCCCGGGACCGCTGCTCAACAATGCCGAATGCACTTCCGGCGGAGCGGCCATCCAGATAGGCGCGGTCACCCTCAGCCATTCACGATGCGATACGGCGTGGGACTTGTCATGGGGTATGACAAAGCCGCCGCCGCATCACCGCCGGCGTAGCTGGCGCCCGCCTCGTCCATCCCCACACCGGAGCGACCGAGCTCTTCGGACCCCGAGCGGCCATCGCCGCGTGTGCGCCGCCGCGGATGCTGAACCCTGCCGCGCTGTGCAGCGACACCGGACCTGCGGCTGGCGGCACCACTGCTGTGATCAACGGGGCCGCGCCGGCATGCGCGGCGGCCAGCCGAGCGGTCAGCGTTTCGATGGCTGCGCCCGCGGCCGCCAGGCCTTCGGGAACGACGCGCAAGGTCACGACAACACTCCTGGGTAGCGGGCTGGGTTCCCGACGGACCGGATGAACATGATTTTCATTAATATTAGTACGGAAACGTTATCGCGCGGCCGGCGGCATGGCAAGCCCTGCCGCGGCCGGTCAGATATGCGGCGCGAGCGCGTGATAGCCCGGATCGGCGAACTGTTGAGCGGCCGCTAGCATCTCCTCGGTGATCCGACGGCTCTCGGCTGCGGCGCCGGCGAATGCCCGGGGTGCCGGATCCTTGGCATAGAAGCGGGATTCGGCAATCATTCGGTCAATCGTCGCGGCGTCGGCCTCGAGCCCAAAATGCGGGAGCACGTGCCGCCACACCGCGGCGGGCAGGTCGGCGTGGTCGATGCAGAGGCGCTGAGCCGGGTACGCCGCGGCTGCCGCCAGCATCGCGCCGAGGGTGCGAGCTGCGAACTCGACAGGCGTCATCGCCGGGACCGCGGCCGAATCAAGGCCGAACAGCCAAGCGGCCTGAGCGGGCGCGGTCTGGACCCGCAACCAATCGGGCGGCTTTGCGAAAAGTGAGGCCAGGATATGCGCCGGTTCGCGCTGGACCCAGACCCACGGCGTTTCGGGGAAGGCCGCGGCGAGGACCGCGCGGCGGCGGATATTCCAGCTCGAGCACTTGAGCACCAGCAACCGTTCGTCGCCGTGCCGGCATCGGGCAAGCGCCCGCACCACCAGCCGCACCAGCCGGACCAGCGTGAACTCGTCCATCCTGCCGGGATCGAGGCCGAGCAGGGCGTTGAGCGGCGCCGGCTCGGCAAGCACGACGACGCCGGGAACCGTTCCTAAAAGCCGGGACACGAGCGTAGATCCGCACCGCGAGAGGTGAAAGATCATGCCCGCCGGTTGCAGCGACGGCTCGCCGTCGAGAGCCTCCAGCGCGTCGAGCCCGGTCCTGACCAGCGGCCGGGCCCGCGGGCCGGCGGCCCAGCCGGCGACGGTCTGGTCGAAGAACGGTTCGACGAAGGACGCCGCCGTCAGATCGGCCCAGTAGACCGCCGGTGCGGGACCGGAAAAATCCAACCTGATCGGCGTCCATCGGGCGAAGTCGGCGTACTCCATCAATCGTCGGGCAGTCGGACGAGGAATCCACTCATGATCAGCGTTCGGGCCAGCTCCGTCTGCTGCGTCGCGGACAGCCCGGGCAGATCACATACCCGGAATGGCTCGGTACTTTTGGCGAGGAACGACATCGCGGCGTGGTGGTCGGGGCCGGCGTTGATGACCAATTGCGCAAAGTGCAGGGCAACGCCGTCCGCAACCGCGGTCACCCGTGAATACAACGGTTGGTACTTCGCCACCAATGTGTGTCCGTCGATCCCGGCGGCGTTCGAGACGGCCCGCCCGACCGGTGGGCAGCGCCCGCGCTTGACCAGGACATCCTCCAACCCGCCGAGCCCTTCGGCGATAACCTCGGGTTCTTCGAGGGCTCTGGCGACGTCGCGCACCAGGACGCTCACGCTCGCGCGCACCTCCGCGTCGTCGAGGTGCCGCACCGGCAGCTGGGTGTGGACCCGGTCATCGGAGCGACTCAGCGAATACAGCGCTTGAGTGACGAGCGTGAGCAGGGTGGGCGCGTGGATCCCGACCGTCAAATGCACCGACGGCTCCGAGGTCGTCTCGGCCGCATGAACTCGTCCGCGTGGCAGGTACAGCACGTCGCCGACCTGCAGGCACAGGTTGGTCGGCGTCGGGAGCTCGGCCGCGTTCACCGGCGCCCGGCGATGCATGTCGTGCAGTGACACGTCAGCGCCGTCGTACACATGCCAGACCTTGGATCCCTGAATCTGCAGGATCAACACGTCGTGCTCGTCGTAGTGGGCGGCGAAGCCTTGGGAGCCGGGTGGCGTGATATAGGCGTTGACCTTGGTCGCGAAATTCAGTTCGACCTCGATGGAGTGCGTCAGCGAGGCGATCGCGCGCACATACTGTTCGACACCGTCCAAGACGATGGTGTAGCCGTCGGCAAAGTCGTTGCGCACCCGGACAAGATCTAGGCTGCCGTCGGCACGCCGGTAGGTGTCGGCGTGACGTTTCTCTCCCGGCCGCACCAGCCGCATCGCCCAGGCCGGCCCGGGCTCGGAGCGGAACAACTCCAGCAGCGCCTCGACCGCCGTCGACCCGTCCAGCAGGCTATCGAAGTAGTCCGCGCAGCTGCGCTTGACGTGGTAGTGAGTCGCTCCCCAGATGTCGTCGAGAAAGATCTCGACCGGCAGCGGTGCAAGCAGCCAGGCCAGTGACAAATCACTGCTAACGCCCGACAAGAGTGGCCGCATCAGCCGTGATCTCCGCCTTCTCCCGCCTCGCCGGCCGGATCCGGTATCCAGCTGCCCGGCACCATCGGCATTCTAGGACCCCCACCGAATTCGGCACCGGCGAGCCTGGTCAACCCTGCCGCCCGCCCGACGGCCCCGTTCCGCACGGTGCCCGCAAAACCCAACGGCCCGGCCCCGTTCTCCGACGTCACCGACGCGCTCCAGTCCGGTTCGACCTCGACAGTCATATCCATGAACTCGTCGGCGTAGCCGCGCAGCCCTGCCCGTCGGCGCCGCCGCACCCGGGCCTGCTCCCGTGCCGTGGCAGCGGCCGCCGCCGCGGCGATGTCCGGCGCTGGCGCTGGTCTTTTCGCGCTCGAGCCGGTGCCGCTACCCATCCCCGAACCGAGCCCAAGGCCGGGCGGCCCCACCGCGTAGGGCGGCACAAAACCCGCCCCGCCCGCAGCTGCGGGCGGCGACATCGGCGCGGAACCTCCTACCGTGCCCGCCATGGGCGTGAGGGAAGACGGGCTTATCGGGCCGGAGACCGAGGTGCTCAGCGCAACGGGGCTGACGCCGGTGGCCGCCGGCAAACCGGGCGACGGGGGCGCCGAGGCAGCCACCGCGGCGGTGGGCGCGGCCGCTTCAAGGTGGATACCGGCCAGCCCACCGAGACCGGCGAAGCCTCCCACGGCCCCGGCCGGCGTGGTCGTCGCAAGCGCCGGGATTTCAGGGAAGTACTCCGCGACTTGGACAGCGTGGCCGAACAGGTCCGATGCCAGGCCCGGGATGTCGTAAGACAGCTGTAGAAACCCCTGCGCAGGATCCTTCGCGATGATCCCGACATCCCTCCACAGGGTTTCGGGGACTTCGAGGAATCGATTGATCCACCAACTCAGGTCGTACGGATCGCCGCTGTCGTTGTCGATGATGGGTAGTATCCCGTGGCCGCCTCTGCCGCCGAATTCGCCGTCGGCGGGGCGGGCGGTGTCGCGGCCGGATTTCTGGATCGCAGGTGCCGGGCTGCTTTGCGGTGTCGAGGCCACCGCTGCGCTGGAAACCACCTGATAGCCGGCCATCGTGGTGGCCGCCTGAATCCACATCCGCACGTAGTCGGTCTCGTTGAGCGCGATCGGAATCGTGTTGACGCCAAAGAAATTCGTCGCCAGCAACACCGCATGGGTCACGTGGTTGGCGGCCAGCTCGGCCAGGGTCGGCATGGCCGCCAGCGCCGCGGTGTAGGCGGCGGCCACCGTCTCGTGGCGGGCCGCCATCGCCGCACTGTCGGCGGCGGCCTGCATCAACCACGCCACAAACGGCACGTTCGCCGCCACATACGACTCCGCGCTGGGCCCGCCCCACACGCCGGACTGCACCGACGCCACCACAGCACTGAGCTCATCGGCCGCCGAGGCGTACTCGGCACTCAACGCCGACCACGCATCGGCGGCCGCCAGCAGCGACCCGGGCCCCGGACCGCTGGACAGCAACGCCGAATGCACCTCCGGCGGTGAGGCCATCCAGGCCGGTGCCGTCATGACAGAACCTCCCCTGGAGTACGCGCATGCTGACATCCAAGGGAGGTAGTCGGAGAGCGGTGCGGAAAAGTTCCGCGGGCTAGACGAATCGCACGACGCGCCCGGGCGAAAGCTGCTCCACCCGCCCCTTGCACTCGATTTCGATCGACTCGACATCGCGCGGGTCGACGCTGATCTCCGCGCCCTTCCCGCTGATTCGCAGGTGCAGGTGGTTGCCGCGGTAGCGAATCGGGAAGCCCAGGGCACCCAGATATTCCGGCCAATGCGGGGAGAGCACGATGCGGTCCCCGCGAATCTCCAGGCCGGAAAAGCACCGTTGCACGAAGTCGACACTGCCGGCCATCGCGGCCAGGTGGATACCCTCCGACGTGGTGCCGCCCTGGATATCGGCGATGTCCGCCTTGAGCACCTGCTGAAAGAACTCCAGCGCCCGATCCCGATTGGCCCGCGCCAGCACCCAGGCGTGGACGACCCCGCTCAGGGTCGAGCCGTGCGAGGTGCGCGCCATGTAGTAGTCGACCATCGTGGGGATCTGGTCGCGGGGTAGGTGGTAACCAAGCCGGCCCAACAGCTCGGCCAGCTCTTCCGAGGAGAGCAAATAAAGCAGCATCAGCACGTCGGCCTGCTTGGACGCCTTGTAGCGGTTGACGTCGTCGTCCTCGGCTTCCAGAATGCGGTCCAGGCGCTGGATGTTGCCGTAACGCTGACGGTAAGCGTCCCAATCCAGTTCCGCCAGGTCCGCGTATCCATCGAACTGACTGATCAGGCCGTCATGGAACGGGACATACATGCGCCGGCTGACGTGGTCCCACTGCGCTAGTTCGGCGTCGGTCAGGCCCAGCTTCTCGCGCAGATCCAGCCGGTTGGGCAGCGGCATCAGCTCAAGGGCGTCAATCGCGCGCAGGATCACCCAGACGGCCATCACATTCGTGTAAGCATTGTTGTCCACCCCGTCATACGGGCGGTCCGGGTAGCCGGAGTGGAACTCGTCGGGGCCGATGACACCGGTGATGCTGTACCGATCGCGGCCACCGTCGTAGTCGGCCCTGTTGACCCAGAACCGCGCTGTCTCGGCCAGCATTTCGGCTCCGTAGTCGATCAGATAGGCCAGATCGCCAGTGAATTGGTAGAACTGCCACACGTTGTAGGCGACGGCGATGCCGATGTGGTGGGCCAGGTGACTGGGATCGGGCCGCCACCGACCGGACCGCGGGTTCAGGTGCTGTTCAGGGCTTTCCTCTCGCCCGTCGCTGCCGGACTGCCACGGGTACATCGCCCCGCGGTAGCCAGCCACCATGGCTGCGCGGCGCGCCTCCGGCAGGCGGCGATACCGGTAGCGAAGCAGCGACCGGGCGACGACGGGTAGTCGCAGGTTCAGCACCCGGAAGACGAACAGCTCATCCCAGAAAATGTGCCCGCGGTACGCCTCGCCGTGGAGCCCACGCGCCGGAACCCCGACGTCGAGATCCTCGCTGTTGTAGGACACCGTCGCCAGCAGATGCAGCAGATGCAGGCGCAGAACCCGTAATTCGTCTATGTGATCGGTAAATTCGATCGACAACCGCTCCCACAGATGCGCCCACGCTAGCTTGTGGGCTTCACATATCTCGCCGAACCGCGGCTGACGAGCGAGTCTGCGTTCGGCGCCATCGGCCGGGTGCGACATCGCGACGTCACGCCCGGTTACCACGGTGACGATTTTCTCCACCGCGAGCCTCTGCCCTTCACGCAGGTCGGTGACAATCTCGTGACCAATTTCGAACTGTTCGTCGAGCAGCCGATACGTCGCGGCGGCCGGCGTGTCGCCGTGCCACACACTGGTCCGCGCGGCTAGCGCGATGGGAATTTTCGACTGGGTGGTCTCGACGGTCATGATCACCGAGTTCTCCGCAAGCGCGCGCTTTTCCAGGCCCTGCAGGTGATTGCTGGCCAGGTCGCGGTAACGCTCCACCAGGCTGTTGCGCACGTTGCCGTCGAGCGTCGAGCGGATCACGATCGTGCCCGACCAGTCCTCGGCGACGATGGTTGTTTCCAGTGCGGCCACCTGCGCCTGGTGCATCGCGACGAACCGGTGCTGGGTCAGCGCGGTGGTGCGGCCGGCGTCGTCGCGGAAGCGCAGTTCGCGGGTCAACACCGCCCCCCGCAGGTCGATGGTCTGGCGGTAGGACAGCACTGTGACGGCATCGACGTCGAACCAGGCACCGCCGTCGATGCGAAACGTCAGCGGAAGCCAGTTGGGCAAATTCACCAGGCTTTCGTGCGCTGTCCGGGTGCCGCCGATCAGGTCGTCGAGCCGGTTGTACACGCCGGCCGCGTAGGTCCCCGGGTAGTGCACCTGACCGGCCTTGGATTCCGGGGCGGCTCCGCGGGTCGCGAAGTAGCCGTTACCGACCGTGCACAGCGCCTCGCGCAGTTTTTCGCTGGGCGGGTCGTAGCCCTCGAAGGTGAACGTCCAGGCGCTGGCCTGGGTCTGGTGCTGGTGGGCTAGCCAGTTGCTGCCCCGCCGGATGAATTCGCCGACTTCGGCCGGACATCTAAGGGTGAAGCTGGCGGCGGTCGGCCGATCGCCCGCTTCGTCGTGGCAGACCGCTATGCCGACACCGCGCAACCGGAGCACGTCGAAGGCGTCCTCGTCGGTGAGGTCGTCGCCGATGTAGATCGGCAGCACCCGCTCCGCGTGCCGGATGCGTTCGCAGATCCAGCTAAGTGCAGCACCTTTGTCCCAGTCGACATCCGGGCGCAGTTCGACGACCTTGCGGCCGCCGGTTACCCGAAGACCACGGCGAAGGCCCTGTCGACGTGCGGCCGCGATCGTCTCGGCGACCTGCTCGGGGGCCACGTTGCGGTAGTGGACCGCGACGGCGAACCGCTTGTGCTCGACAAGCGCCCCGGGGACCTCGCTCAGCTCAGCGCGCAGGTCGGCGGCCGCGCTGGCCAGCACGCCGACCGCGTCGGCCGCCGCATCGTTACAGAAGGCGCTACCGTCGGGTCCGCAAAGCTCGAAGCCGTGGCTGCCGGCATACCACAGACCCGGAACCCCAACCCGGTCGCGGATGTCCGCCAGGTCGCGGCCGGACAGTATCGCCACTGGGCACTGCGCCGCCAACTGCTCGAGCGCCTCGGCGGCGCCGTCGACCAGGGTGGCCGCGTCGGGGTCGGGGACGATTTCTGACAGTGTGCCGTCGTAATCAAGGCAGATCAGCGGCTGCCGGCCCGCGGCGATGCCGATGAGCTGACCGTAGGAATCCAACGCATTGGGGCGCTGTGAGAGACGTTTGTCGCCCATGCGGACCTCGATGGCGGCGAAGTCGGGGACAATGACATCGGCGCCGCGCCGCAGCAAGGCCCCGGCATGCTCGTCCGGATCGATACCGATGACGGTGGCGAAGCCGCACGCGGCGGCGGCTGCCATCCGGTCTGCGGCGTCGACGGCGACCGACCGTTGCGGTGTCGCACCCAGCCGGACCACGGCCGTCGCGAGGTCGGCCGCGGCACTGTCGACTCGAACCGCGAAGGTCTCGGTGATCCCCGCCGCGTCCAGCGCCGCCTCAAGCCGGCCCGCTACCGAATACACGGCGGCACCGACACCGGCCTTATGCAGCTTGCGTGCCAGCGCGGCCATCGATTCCAGCGCCGAGTCCGCGGGCTCCAGCCATCCGGCGGTGATCAAACCGTCGAGGTTGAAGATCACAGCATCGTGCACACGCGGGTCAATCGTGACCAATTCCGCCTCCCCACCTGAGATCTGCTCGTCGTCTCATGGTGGCGGCCCGCCCGGCGGGGAGAAAGCATAAGAACCCACGGTGAGCATTTCAGCGGCGAATTTGAGGACGAAAGTCCCGACTGCACGGTCAGAACAGGGTCGGCAGCGCGATCGCCGAGTCCAGCGCTAACGCGCAGAACACCACCGCCAGGTAGTTGTTGGACTGCAGAAAAAGTCGCAGCGGCTTGACCGCCTCGCCGCGGCACACCCCGGCGTAAAGCTGGTGGGCCATGGCCAGGAACCACACCCCGGCCAGCGCGGCCACCGCGGCGTACAGCCAGCCGGTGGCCAGCGCCAACACCAGCGTCGCGGCCACGGTCAGCCAGGTGTAGACCAGGATCTGTTTGGTGACCTGACGTTCGGTCGCGACCGCCGGCAGCATCGGCACGCCCGCCGCCCGGTAGTCCTCCTTGTAGCGCATCGCCAGCGCCCAGGTGTGCGGCGGGGTCCAAAAGAAGATGATCGCGAACATCACCAGCGCCGGCCAACCGATGGTGCCCGTGACCGCCGACCAGCCGATCATCACCGGCATGCAGCCGGCCGCCCCGCCCCACACCACGTTCTGCGACGTCCGGCGCTTGAGCAGCAGTGTGTAGACGAACACGTAGAACGCGATCGTGGCCACGGCCAGCAGTCCCGACAGCAGGTTCGTCGTCGACCACAGCCAGAAGAACGATCCGACGCTCAATGCCACGCCGAACATCAGCGCGTTGCGGGTCGGCACAGCGGCACGGGCCAGCGGCCGCCGGGCGGTCCGCGTCATCACCTTGTCGATATCGGCGTCAGCCACACAGTTCAGCGCGTTGGCGCCGGCGGCCGCCAACATCCCGCCGATCAGCGTGTCCACGACCAGCACAGGGTTCACCGTGCCGCGATGGGCGAGCAGCATCGCCGGTATCGCGGTGACCAGCAACAGTTCGATGACCCGCGGCTTGGTCAGCGCCAGATACGCAAATACCGTATCGCGGACTGTGTTTGGCGCGACGCGCCCGCGAATGCTCACGCAGTAACTCCTCGGGTCGCAGCAGCGCGCAGCTTCTACTACAGACGATGGTAGACCGCATGCCGGGTCGGCCTGGGCTGCGGGGTGACATGTCACCATCCCACACCCTGGAACAACCGAGAGCGGTATGCCGGAATCTCGGTCTGCACCGACGGACCGCACGCCATTAGGGTGGGCATTAGGGTGGGGTGGAAATCAGGCAGACGACCCGAGGATTGGCTCGTGACCACACTGGACGATATTTCTGCGCTGACCCGACCGCATCACCCCGATGACTGGACCGAGATCGATTCGACTGCCGTCGACACCATCCGGGTGCTGGCTGCCGATGCGGTCCAGAAGGTCGGCAATGGGCATCCCGGCACGGCGATGAGCCTGGCCCCGCTGGCCTACACGCTGTTCCAGCGGGTGATGCGCCACGATCCCCGCGACCCTGCCTGGATCGGCCGGGACCGGTTCGTGCTGTCTGCCGGGCATTCCAGCCTGACCCTCTACATTCAGCTCTTCCTCGGCGGATTCGGCCTGGAGTTGTCCGACATCGAGGCCTACCGGACCTGGGGCTCCAAGACACCCGGGCACCCCGAATTCCGGCACACCCCGGGGGTGGAGATCACCACCGGGCCACTCGGCCAGGGTCTGGCGTCGGCGGTCGGAATGGCGATGGCGTCGCGTTTCGAGCGCGGCCTGTTCGACCCGGACGCTGCGCCGGGCGCCAGCCCGTTCGACCACTACATCTACGTCATCGCCTCCGACGGCGACATGGAGGAAGGAGTGACCTCGGAGGCGTCGTCGCTGGCGGCGGTGCAGCAACTGGGCAACCTGATCGTCTTCTACGACCACAACAAGATCTCGATCGAGGACGACACCACCATCGCCCTGTGCGAGGACACCGCGGCTCGCTACCGCGCCTACGGCTGGCACGTGCAGGAGATCGAGGGCGGCGAGAACGTCGTCGCGATCGAGCAGGCCATCGCCAACGCCAAGGCGGTCACCGACCGGCCGTCGTTCATCTCGCTGCGCACGATCATCGGGTATCCCGCCCCGCATCTGATGAACACCGGCAAGGCGCACGGCGCCGCGCTCGGCGAAGAGGAGGTGGCCGCCACCAAGAAGGTGCTCGGATTCGATCCCGACAAGCACTTTCAGGTCAGCGACGAGGTCTTGGCCCATACCCGCAAGCTGGTGGACCGCGGCCAGCAAGCCCACCAGTGCTGGCAATCCGGGTTCGACGCCTGGGCGCAGCGCGAGCCCGACCGCAAGGCGTTGCTGGACCGGCTGCTGGCCCATCGGTTACCCGACGGCTGGGACGCCGACCTGCCGCGCTGGGAGCCGGGATCCGATCCCATCGCCACCCGCAAGGCATCCGGCGCGGTGCTGGCCGCGGTGGGCCCGAAACTGCCCGAGTTGTGGGGCGGCTCGGCAGACCTCGCCGAAAGCAACCTCACCACGATCGCGGGCGCTGACTCCTTCGGGCCGCCGTCGATCTCGACCAAGGAGTGGACAGCGCATTGGTACGGGCGCACGCTGCACTTCGGCGTTCGTGAGCACGCGATGGGCGCCATCGTGTCCGGCATCGTGTTGCACGGCCCGACGCGCGCCTACGGCGGCACCTTCTTGCAGTTCTCCGACTACATGCGACCCGCGGTGCGGTTGGCGGCGCTGATGCAGATCGACACCATCTATGTGTGGACCCATGATTCGATCGGTCTGGGCGAGGACGGCCCGACCCATCAGCCGGTCGAGCACCTTGCGGCGCTGCGCGCCATCCCGAACCTGGCCGTGGTCCGCCCCGCCGACGCCAACGAAACCGCCTACGCGTGGCGCACCATCCTGGCCCGCGGCGGATCGGGAACCGGCTTCGGCCCGGTCGGGCTGATGTTGACCCGTCAAGGGGTCCCGGTGCTGGAAGGCACCGACGCCGACGGCGTCGCCCGGGGCGGCTATGTGCTGATCGACGCCGACAACGGCGAGCCCGACGTGGTGCTGATCGGAACCGGCTCAGAACTTCAGCTCTGCGTCGAGGCCCGCACACTGCTGACCGACAAGGGCATCGCCGCACGGGTGGTGTCGATGCCGTGCGTGGAGTGGTTCGAATCACAGCCCTACGACTACCAGGACAGCGTGCTGCCCCCGGCGGTGTCGGCCCGCGTCGCGGTCGAGGCCGGCGTGGCGCAGTGCTGGCACAAATGGGTCGGCGACACCGGGCAGATCGTGTCGGTCGAGCGCTACGGCGAGTCCGCGGACTACAAGACGCTCTTCCGCGAGTTCGGCTTCACTGCCGCCGCCGTCGCCGCCGCCGCCGAGCGGGCGCTCGACAACTAAACCGGTCGGATAAGAAAAGAAGGTTGATGCACGATGTCTCAGAATCCCAATCTCGCTGCGCTCAGCGCCGCCGGTGTCTCGATCTGGCTCGATGATTTGTCGCGGCAGCGGCTGCGCAGCGGCAATCTGCAAGAACTGATCGACACCAAGAGTGTGGTGGGGGTCACCACCAACCCGACGATCTTCCAGAAGGCGCTGGCGCAGGGCGATGTCTACCGTGCCCAGGTAGCCGAGCTGGCCGAGCGCGGCGCCGACGTCGACGCGACCGTGCGCACCCTGACCACCGACGACGTCCGCCAAGCCTGTGACGTGTTGCGGCCACAGTGGGAGGCTTCCGACGGCGTCGACGGCCGGGTCTCGATCGAGGTCGACCCGCGGCTGGCTCACGACACCGACCAGACGATCAGTCAGGCCGTCGAGCTGTGGAAGATCGTCGACCGGCCCAACCTCCTCATCAAAATTCCGGCCACCAAGCAGGGTCTGCCGGCCATCACCGCGGCACTGGCCGAGGGTATTTCGGTCAACGTCACGTTGATCTTCTCCGTCCAGCGGCACCGCGAAGTGATGGACGCCTACCTGAGCGGCCTCGAGCAAGCCGGCAAGGCCGGACACGACCTGTCCACGATCCATTCGGTGGCTTCGTTTTTCGTCTCCCGGGTGGACACCGAGGTGGACAGCCGGCTGGAGAGGATCGGCACCGCCGACGCGCTTGGGCTGCGCGGTCAGGCCGGTGTGGCCAACGCCCGGCTGGCCTATGCCGCCTACCAGGAGGTGTTCGTCGGTGGCGAGCGCTATGCGCAGCTCAAAGACCGCGGTGCGCGGGTGCAGCGGCCGCTGTGGGCGTCCACCGGCACCAAGAACCCCGACTACTCCGACACCCTCTACGTCACCGAGCTGGTCGCGCCGAACACGGTCAACACCATGCCGGAGCAGACCCTCGAAGCCGTGGCCGACCACGGTGTCATCCGCGGCGACACCGTCACCGGCACGGCCGCGGCGGCCCAGCAGGTGTTCGACAAGCTGACGCAGGTCGGCGTCGACCTGGCCGACGTGTTCGTGGTGCTGGAAAACGACGGAGTGCGCAAGTTCGAGGCCTCCTGGAAGGAGCTGTTGGACGAGATTCGAGCCCAGCTTTCCGCCGCCGCCCAATGAGCCCGACCGGCGCCCGGGGCAGCGCCGGGCAGTGGCAAAACCCGCTGCGGGACAAACGCGATAAGCGGCTGCCGCGCATCGCCGGGGCGTGCAGCTTGGTGATCTTCGGCGTCACCGGCGATTTAGCCCGCAAGAAGGTGATGCCGGCGGTCTACGATCTGGCCAACCGCGGCCTGCTGAACCCGCGGTTTGCCCTGGTCGGATTCGCGCGCCGGGACTGGGCACACGAAGATTTCGGTCAGGTCGTCTACGAGGCCGTCAAACAACACTCCCGAACGCCGTTCCGGCAGGCGGTCTGGGACCGACTCGCCGAGGGAATCCGCTTTGTCCAGGGCACTTTCGACGACGACGCCGCATTCGCACGATTGGCCGAATGCCTGGAAAAGCTCGACGCCGAGCGCGGCACCCGCGGCAACCACGCCTTCTATCTGGCCATCCCGCCGAAGAGCTTTCCCACGGTGTGCGATCAGCTCTATCGGTCCGGACTGGCGCGCCCCCCGGAAGGACGATGGAGCCGGGTGGTGATCGAAAAGCCTTTCGGCCACAACCTGGAAAGCGCGCGGGCACTGAACAAGTCGGTCAACAGCGTCTTCCCGGAGGAGTCGGTGTTTCGCATCGACCACTATCTGGGCAAGGAGACGGTGCAGAATATTCTGGCGCTGCGGTTCGCCAATCAGTTGTTCGATCCGATCTGGAACGCGCACTACGTCGACCACGTGCAGATCACCATGGCCGAAGATCTCGGCCTGGGTGGGCGAGCCGGCTACTACGACGGGATCGGCGCCGCCCGCGACGTGATCCAGAACCATCTGATGCAGTTGCTGGCGCTCACCGCAATGGAGGAACCGGTGAGCTTTGCGCCGTCGGAACTGCAGACCGAGAAAATCAAGGTACTCTCGGCCACCGCGCTCGCACAGCCGCTGGACGAGACCACCTGTCGCGGTCAGTACATCGCCGGCTGGCAGGGCGGGGAAAAAGTGGTCGGGCTGCTCGATGAGGAAGGGTTCGCCAAGGACTCCATTACCGAGACGTTCGCCGCCATCACGCTAGAGGTCAACACCCGGCGTTGGGCCGGTGTGCCGTTTTACCTGCGGACCGGAAAACGTTTGGGCCGCAGGGTGACCGAGATCGCCCTGGTGTTCAAACGCGCGCCCCACCTGCCGTTCGACGCCACCATGACCGACGAGCTAGGAGCCAATGCCCTGGTAATCCGCGTGCAGCCGGACGAAGGTGTCACGCTGCGGTTCGGCTCCAAGGTGCCGGGCACCGCCATGGAGGTCCGTGACGTCAACATGGATTTCTCCTACGACTCCGCGTTCGCCGAGGATTCACCCGAGGCCTACGAGCGGCTCATCCTCGACGTGCTGCTGGGTGAACCGTCGTTGTTTCCGGGCAATGCGGAAGTTGAACTGGCATGGGCAATACTCGATCCCGTTCTCGACAATTGGGCCGCTCACGGAAAACCCGAGCCTTACGAGGCGGGGACGTGGGGTCCGGCGTCGTCGTTTGCGATGCTGCGCCGGACCGGGCGGGAATGGCGCCGGCCATGACCGCCGATGACGATGCAGAGCACAGCGATGCTGAGGAGTGGCGCAAATGATCCTCAACCTGCCCAACACCAGCACCACTGCGATCAACAAGAAGCTCGACGAGTTACGCCGCAAGGTCGGCGCGGTGACGCTTGGCCGGGTGATGACGCTGGTCATCGCACCACATAGCGATGCGTTGCTCGAGGAGTCCATCGAGGCGGCTAACGCAGCCAGTCACGAGCACCCCAGCCGGGTGATCGTCGTGATGACCGGGGATGCGGAGGCTCCCGAAGCACGCCTGGACGCCGAATTGCGGGGAGGCGGGGACAGCGGCGCCGGCGAGGTGGTGGTGCTGCGGCTGTCGGGCCCGCTCGCCGGTCACGCCGACAACGTCGTCATACCCTTCCTGCTGCCTGACATCCCGGTGGTGGCTTGGTGGCCCGGGCTGGCGCCGGCGGCACCCGCACACGATCCTTTGGGTAAGTTGGCAATTCGGCGTATCACAGACGCAACCAACAGTCCCGATCCGTTATCGGCGATCAAGAGCCGGCTGCCAGGATACACGCCCGGCGACACCGACCTGGCCTGGAGCCGCATCACCTACTGGCGGGCGCTGCTCGCCTCGACGATCGACCAGCCGCCGCACGAGCCGATCAATGCGGCGCTGGTGTCCGGACTGAAGACCGAGCCGGCATTGGATGTGTTGGCCGGCTGGCTGGCCAGCCGCATCGACGGGCCGGTGCGGCGCGCTGTCGGCGAGCTCAAGGTCGAACTGATCCGTAACACCGAGACCGTGACGCTGAGCCGGCCACAGGACGGCGTGACGGCGACCTTGACCCGGACCGCTCGACCGCCCGCGTTGCTTCCGTTGCCGCGCAGGGAAACCCGAGAGTGCCTGGCCGAGGACCTGCGGCGACTCGATCCTGACGCGATTTACTTTTCGGCACTGGAGGGCATCGACCGGGTGGAGTACGCATGAGTCGCGGAATCGAGATATTTCCCGACAGCGACGCGCTGGTCACTTCGGTGGGCGAGCGCCTCATCGGCGTCGTCGAGTCGGCCGTGGCGGCCAGGGGGCGGGCGCTGATCGTGTTGACCGGCGGCGGTAACGGCAACAAGCTGCTGCGCTATCTCGACACCCAGCGCGAGCGCGTCAACTGGAGTGCGGTCCATGTGTTCTGGGGCGACGAACGCTACGTGCCGGCAGACGACGACGACCGTAACGACAAGCAGGCGCGGGACGCCCTGCTGGATCACGTCGACATCCCGGCGCGCAATGTGCACCCGATGCCGGCCGGTGACGGCGAATTCGGCGACGATCTGGATGCCGCCGCACTGGCCTACGAGCAAGTACTGGCCGCTAATGCCCAAAACGCCGAGCCCGCACCAATTTTCGATGTGCATTTACTCGGCATGGGACCAGAAGGCCACGTCAATTCGGTGTTTCCGGATACTCCCGCCGTACGGGAAAGCACCCGGTTGGTGCTCGGTGTCGACGATTCGCCGAAACCACCGCCGAAGCGGATCACGTTGACGCTGCCCGCAATCCAGCGCTCTCGTGAAGTGTGGCTGATGGTATCCGGGGCGGAAAAGGCCGATGCCGTCGCCGCCGCCATCGGTAGTGCGGACCCGGTTTCACTCCCGGCCGCCGGTGCGCACGGACGGGAGAAAACCGTGTGGTTTCTCGACACCGAGGCCGCGGCCAAACTCTCTAGGTAGACCGCCACTGCGCTATGAAACCCCATCCTTGCGCGAACTGATGAGCGCCTCTGAGCGAGAGCGCAAGCAGGCGGCAATGCTTGGTCAGCACCTATTGGTAGTGCGAAATCTACCGGCACGCGATCTCGACTCAGTCAAGACGCAATACCTGTGCCAAGTCAGATCGGATCGGATGAGAACCCACTTTTCGGTGTTGCCTCCCCATGACGATTCAACGTGCAGTGGTGAGCAGCACCTGGCCGCGAGGGTCACCGCCGGTAAATGTCCACACGGTGGTCCACGCGCTGAATGAAGACAGTTTTGTGGTCGTCCTCGATTCGGTAGAGGACGCGGTACGGGCCGCGCCGGCCGCTGTACATCCCGGCGAGCTCGCGCCGCAGCGGCTTGCCGACGCGCCGCGGATCGTTCGCCAGATCGCCAAAGACGAATTCGATCACCGCGGACAGCACCCGTGGCGGCAGCTTGTGCAGGTTACGGCGCGCCGATGCGGTGAATCGAACCGTGTGGGGCACGGTTAGTCGGTGCGCCGCGGCACACCGAATTCAGCGCGGATCTCGTCTTCACCGTAGGTCCGCCCAGCCGCAATGTCGGCGTCGGCCTCAGCAATGGACTCTTTGATGCCCGGCTGGGACAGCCAATAGAGCGTCTCTTGCAATGACTCCCACTCATCAGCGCCGACCAGGACCGCCGCCGCGGCGCCGTTCTTGGTAATCGTGATCTGATCCTTGGTCTGCGCGACCGCATCGACGTACTCGCTGAGCTTGTCCTTCAACTTGGAAATCGGCAGTATCCGCATGCCACCATGATAGCCTAGATATAGGCCGACGATATGCGTAAATTAAGGCCCATAGAGCCCTAGACACCGTCAGCCCGTTCACGGCACCGCGTTGGCTGGTTCCGCGCCCGAGGCGACGGTCATAATGAGCCGCATGGCAGACAGCACCGTCCGCGGCCGCGCTCCGCGACAGCGCATCAAGACGCTCACGCAGGCAGCAATGAACGCCGACGTGACGGTGGGCCAGCTCGAAGACGTGCTGCGCGGCTTGGGCGGCACCCTCACCGACCTCAACGATTCACTGGCTCGGCTGAACACCGCCGTGGACCGCCTCGACAGCGGCCTGGACCACTTCGAGTCCACGCTGAGCAGGATTGACGACCTGATGGGCCGGTTGGCGACACTCGTCGCGCCGGTCGAGGCGATCGTCGAGCGCATCGACTATCTGGTGAGCGTGGGCGAGAAGGTGATGTCGCCGTTGTCGGTGACCGAGCATGCGGTGCGCAGCGCGCTTGACGCCTTGCGCAACCGGACCGCTCGGTAGCGCACGCTTTACGCGGACTCGCCCAGCACGGGCGGCGCCGCCATCGGTAATGGTCCGATCACGGCGTCCCGGGAGTCCATGCGGTCGATCAGTCGAGTTGTCGCCGGCACCTGGGCAAGGTCGGACGTCACATATGCAGAGGTCACAATCATCCGACGCACTCCACGCCGCCCGGGTTCCGGACCGGCTCAGCGGTACTTGATCAGCAGCGCCATCGCGATGATGGACACCAGCCAGATGCCGGTGACGAACAACGTCAACCGGTCGAGGTTCTTCTCCACCACCGCCGACCCGGACAGGCTCGACTGCACGCCGCCGCCGAACAGGGTCGACAGGCCGCCGCCCTTGGCGCGGTGCAACAGCACCAACAGGACCACCAGGACACTGGTGACCACCAGGGTAATCTGCAGGGCCAATTCCATGGCCTACAGCTTACCGGCCGAGAGTCCCTGACGTTCGACGGCGCCCGGCGCACGCCGCCGTGGTGCGCGAAGCGCGAAAACCGCCAAGCCGTGGTCGCGGCGACCGCACCCTATCGAACCGAACAAGCCGCCGGCTGCCCGGATCCAAAGACAACCCGGCACCGGGCGTGGCCGTCACCCACGCGCCCACTTTCCAGCGCATCGTCGCGTCAGGCACCTCGACCGGCGTTAGCTTGACGGTCCGGGCAGATCGAAGGTGGTCGTGTCGTTGGCGTAGTCGACATAAATCGGGTACTGCGAGAACGGCACGTACCCGGTGTCCATGTCGGAGCTGCTGGACACCAACGTGGGATCATTCGTCGGGGTCGTGACGTAGGAGTACAACTCCTGACCGCTGTTGTCGTAGACGGTGATAGTTGTTCCCGCCGGCAAGTTGTCGGTGACCGACTGCGGCATGGTTCCGTACACGCCACCGGAATCGATGTCGCCGGTCACCGCGACCGGAGGCCCGCCGTTGATGCTGACATCCAGGTTGGCCAGCGGCGCTCCACTCACCGTGACATCAGCGGCGGTAGCTGCCGAGTTGGAACCCACGACCAGCTCGCCTGCGGGCTCGTCGACGAGCACACCCGGGTAGCCCGCCGCCTCCAACGGGCTGGTACCCGGACCCGCGTCATTGCTGCCGAGGCCCAAAATGCCCTCTACCTGGTCATCGGCGAGAAATTGCTGGAAATCTGTCGGCGAAGTGGCCGACGTCGGCCAGGAGAACAGCTCCACGTAGACCGGTGTCGACGAGGTGGTGAGCTCGCCGCCATAATTGACCGTCGTGTCGAACGTCAGATACAGATAGTCCACTCCCCCGCTGTAGCCGCTGATGCCGATGCCGGTGGGAAAGCCGAGGCCCGCCAGGTTGGATAGCCCGACGTCTTGCCAGGGGATGACAAGACCGCTGGATCCGGTGTCGACGAGCACCGGCACCTGCGAACCGCCGTTGACCGACACGTCCACATACGGCTCGGTGGTCTCTGCGACGTGCAGCGGGATAACGGTTGTGGAGTCCGCGGTCGACGGCACCGCGGCGGCCGGATCAGCTGCCAAGGCCCCCGAGAGTGCAGCCGCCGGATCGTTCGTCGCCAGGCTAAGACCACCGAGGTCCAACAGGCCGGTCAGGTCCGTGGCGGCAGCGGGGTCGATGCCGCTCAGTGCGTCGGTCAGCCCGGCCAAGAGGGGCTGCAGAATCGGGTCGAGAATGTCGTCGAGCAGGTCGGCCTTGGCCGAAGGGGCGGCGACCAGCGCGCCGGCCGTCATCGTCGCCGCGGTCAGCAACCCGCCCACAGCAGTCCCCATGACTCCTGCGCGGGTCCTGCCGCCGCCACGACGACGCCGGTGCGCCGTGACGTCGCACTCCCCGCAGTTGCTGTTGCCACCAGTCATCGAGTTGCCTTCCGGGACGCGGGCAGGACTGCCTGGATTCTCATGCTCGTTGCAGCGGTCTGATTGCCGCGGTTCAGTTTACCGTCGGGCCGGCGCCGCGGTCACGGCAGCGGCCCGCCGGCGGCGATCGCGCACAGGGTCGCGAACTGCTCCCCGTCCAGCGACGCGCCACCGACCAGGGCACCGTCGACGTCGCCGCAGCCGATGATGTCGCCGATGTTTTTCGCCGTCACCGACCCGCCGTACAGCACCCGCACGGTCTGCGCGATCGGCGCGGAGGCCAGCGTGCCCAGCTCGGTGCGGATCGCGGCACAGACCTCCTGGGCGTCGGCGGCGCTGGCCACCCGCCCGGTGCCGATCGCCCACACCGGCTCGTAGGCGATCACGACCGCGCCGATCTGCTCGGCCGAGAGCCCCGCCAGCGAGCCCCGCAACTGCTCGACATTGTGGCTGACCTGCGCCCCGGCCTCCCGCACCTCGAGGTGTTCGCCGATGCACACGATCGGGGTCAGCCCGTGCCGCAGCGCCGCAGCCGCCTTGGCGGCCACCAGTGCGTCATCCTCGTGGTGGTAGGTGCGTCGCTCGGAGTGTCCGACGACGACGTAGCTGCAGCCCAGTCTGGCCAGGAACGCGCCGCTGATGTCGCCGGTGTAGGCCCCCGAATCGTGCTGCGAGAGATCCTGCGCGCCGTACGTCAGCCGCAGCTTGTCGCCGTCGACCAGTGTTTGCACGCTGCGCAGATCGGTGAATGGCGGGAGGACCGCGACGTCGACCTTGTCGAAGTATTTGTCCGGCAGGGCAAAGGCGATTTTTTGCACCAGCGCGATCGCTTCGAAGTGGTTGAGGTTCATCTTCCAGTTGCCGGCGATCAGCGGCTTGCGGCTCATCAGGATCCTTATCTCAGCGGCTCAGCACGTGCAGGCCGGGCAGGGTTTTGCCCTCGAGGTATTCCAGCGACGCGCCGCCGCCGGTGGAAATATGCGAAAAGCCGTCGGGCGGCAGGTTCAGCGCCCGCACCGCGGCCGCGGAGTCGCCCCCGCCCACCACCGAAAACGCGCCCCTGCTGGTCGCGGTGGCGATCGCCTCGGCCACGCCCCTGGTGCCGGCGGCGAACGCCGGGAACTCGAAAACGCCCATCGGACCGTTCCAGAAGATCGTTTTGGCGTTGGACAGCAGCTTGGTAAACCGTTGTACCGATCCTGGCCCGATGTCCAGTCCGATTGTGCCGTCCGGGATCGCGTCGGCGGCGACGAGCTGCGACGGCGCGTCGGCGTCGAACTTCTCGGCCACCACGACGTCGACGGGCAGCCGAATCACGTCAGCGTAGGTTTCCATCAACCGTTTGCAGGTTTGGATCATCTCCGTCTGCAACAGCGAATTGCCCACCGCAAAGCCTTGTGCAGCAAGGAAGGTGAAACACATTCCGCCGCCGATGATGATGCTGTCGGCATGCAAGGCCAGTTGTTCGATCACGCCGAGCTTGTCGGACACCTTCGAGCCACCGAGCACCACGGCGTAGGGACGTTCACCTGCGGTGGTCAGCTGCTCGAGCACCGCGACTTCGGCAGCCACCAGCCTGCCGGCATAGGACGGCAGCACGGTGGCCACGTCGTAGACCGAGGCCTGCTTGCGGTGCAGTACGCCGAAACCGTCGGAGACGAACGCGCCGTCGTCTCCGACCAGCCCGGCCAGTTGCCGGGCCAAGGCCAGCCGCTCGGCGTCGTCCTTGCTGGTCTCGCGCGGGTCGAAGCGGATGTTCTCCAGCAGCAGGATCTCGCCGTCTCGCAGTTCCCGGGCGCAGGCTTGCGCGTCGGGACCCACGACGTCACCGGCCAACGGAACGTCGCGGTCCAGTTGCCCGGCCAGCGCGGCGGCCACCGGGGCCAGCGACAATTTCGGGTCGGGGCCGCTCGTCGGTCGGCCCAGGTGAGCGGTTACCACCACCTTGGCGCCGGCGCCGGTCAGCGTCTTGAGCGTGGGCGCCGACGCGTTGATCCGACCCGGGTCGGTGATGGCGCCGCCCTGGTCGAGGGGAACGTTCAGGTCGGATCGCACCAGCACGCCGCGTCCCGAAACTCCTTGCGCCAGAAGGTCGTCAAGCGTTTTGATCGCCACGATTACAGCGACTTGCCGATCAGCGCGACCAGGTCGATGAGGCGGTTGGAGTAGCCCCATTCGTTGTCGTACCAGGACACCACCTTCGCCTGATTGCCGATGACCTTGGTCAGACCGGCGTCGAAGATCGAGCTGTGCGGGTCGGTGACGATGTCGCTGGAGACGATCGGCGCGTCGTAGTACTTGACAATCCCCTTGAGCCGACCCTCGGCGGCGGCCTTGTATGCGGCGTTGATGTCGTCGACGCCGACGGGCTTGGACAACTCGGCGGTTAAGTCGGTCACCGAGCCGGTGGCGACCGGCACCCGCAGCGCGTAGCCGTCGAGCTTGCCGTTGAGCTCGGGCAGCACCAGGCCGATCGCCTTGGCCGCGCCGGTGGAGGTCGGCACGATGTTGATCGCGGCGGCCCGGGCCCGGCGCAGATCCTTGTGCGGCCCGTCTTGCAGATTCTGGTCCTGGGTATAGGCGTGGATGGTGGTCATCAGGCCTTTGACGATGCCGAATTCGTCGTGCAGGACCTTGGCTAAGGGTGCCAGACAGTTCGTGGTGCACGAGGCGTTGGAGATGATGTTCTGGCTGCCGTCGTATGCGTCGTCGTTGACTCCCAGGACGATGGTGATGTCCGGGTCGGTGGCCGGCGCGGAGATCACCACCTTCTTGGCTCCGGCGTCCAGGTGGCCTCTGGCCTTGGCGGCGTTGGTGAACAGTCCGGTGGATTCCACGACGACGTCGACGCCGAGGTCTCCCCAGGGCAGCGCGGCGGGACCTTCTTTGATTTCCAACGACTTGATTGCGGTGTTGCCGACCACGATGGTGTCGTGGCCTTGCAGGCTGACGTCGTGCGGAAGCCGCCCCAGGATCGAGTCAAACTTGAGCAGGTGCGCCAGGGTTGCATTGTCGGTCAAGTCGTTGACCGCAACCACCTCGATGCCGGTGCCGGCACCCTGGGCCTGCTGCGCCAGGAGGGCCCGGTAGAAATTGCGTCCGATACGGCCGAAACCGTTGATGCCTACCCGGACCGTCACGTGTCTCTCCTTGGTCGCTGATGTGGTCTCGGGGGTAGCGTAAACCGGCCGCGCCGCGAGCGGGCTGGGGCCCACGCAGGAACCGGACCATCGGACGCTGGGCCGGCACGGATGCGGGCCAGCTAGCGCCGCGGGATTCCTCGTGCAGGTACGCGCCGAGGAGTTTGAGGAACTCACCTGCGCTCTTTCACACGTTTCGACGCAGGATCCGCAGCGCCGGCTGGCCGCCCTCGCCCGCGCCTAGACTTCGGACTCGCTAATCCGGATTTTTCGCGAAAATCGGCGTGACACCGTGTCGAGTTAGCGAAAGTGCCTGTCCTGCACAGAATAATCGGATGTGTGAAGGGTAGCGCAGCGGTTTCGCGGGCGAAAGTTTCGGCAGATGGCACTGATGTCGTGTCGCACGCCGGGGTGGACATGCTGCGCGAGGTCGCTGATCTGACCGGGCTGTCTTCGCAGGTCACGACGGTATTAGCCGACAACTACCGCGATCCGATGGCGATCGAGTTCCGCAGCAGCGGTGACGGTTTGGTCGTCGAGATGCCCTTGATGCCCATCCTGTCGCGCCGGCGCCGGCCAAAAGCGCCAGCCATACCTCAACCATGACCACCAGGTACTTGGCGCGGCATGTCCATCAACGCCCACACATGCTCCAACAGCTCCCGGGAGTGGTCGCTGAAAGCCCCGCGCCCGCAACCTGCGCCCGTCGACCTGCTCAGCCGGCTCCGGCAGCTTCGGGCCGGTCAGCATCCGCCCTGCCGTCGAACGGCCCACCCCCGCGATGGCCACCACCTGACCCAAGAGTCTTGTCCGCCTTGGCCGCCGTGCGGTACTGACCTCGTAGTTTGTTGGTCACCTGCCGTCTTGCAGCCCTGCCGATCTTGCCCTCCACCTCGGGCAAGCCTTCCGCGCTACGCGCTCAAAATAGCTGACGTACGTCGCGAGGTTGGCCGATACTTGCCAGGACCGGTAGGGATAGGCTTTCGCAGATGACCCAGAATTTGACGTCGTCGACGCACTGGGGTGCGTTCACCGCACAGGTGAGCGAGGGCGACATTGTGGCAGCGACCGCGCTGAGTAGCGACGCCAACCCGGCCCCGCAATTGCAGAATCTTCCCGGTGCTGTCCGGCATCGCAGCCGCGTCGCCAACCCAGCAGTGCGGCGCGGCTGGTTACACAACGGCCCGGGTCCTAGTTCTACACGCGGCACAGAGGAATTCGTCGAAGTCGGCTGGGACGAGTTGGTCGACTTGCTCGCCGCGGAGTTGCGTCGTGTCGTCGACCGCTACGGCAACGAGGCGATTTACGGCGGCTCCTACGGCTGGGCTAGCGCCGGCAGGTTTCATCACGCGCAAAGCCAAATCCACCGTTTCCTTAATCTTCTGGGTGGATACACCGCATCTCGGCACACCTACAGCGCCGGCGCGTCGGAGGTGATCTACCCCCACATCTTCGGTATGGAACTGTTCGGCGCCTTGGCAGGCACCACCACCTGGGATGTCATCGCCGAGCAGACCGAGTTGCTGGTCGCCTTCGGCGGTTTGCCGCTGAAGAACACCACTGTGGTACCTGGCGGGGCGACCCGCCATCCCGACCGTGACTACATCAGCGCTTACCGCGCCCGCGGTGGTCAGCTGGTGTCGATCAGCCCGCTGCGCGACGACATCACCGCGATCGCCGGCCCGCTCGACGATCGGTGCCGCTGGATTGCGCCGGTGCCCGGCACTGATGTGGCAATCATGTTGGGCCTGGCGTACGTGCTGGCCACCGAATCACTCGCCGATCGAGCCTTCCTGAGCAGGTACTGCACCGGATATGACCGCTTCGAGCCCTACCTGCTCGGCCGCGATGATGGGGTCCCCAAGACACCCGAGTGGGCTGCTGCGCTGTCCGGGCTTAATGCCGGCGAGCTGCGCGACTTGGCCCGGCATATGGCGGCCAGTCGCACGCTGATCACCACCAGCCTGTCGTTGCAGCGCATCGAATACGGCGAGCAGAGCGTATGGATGGGTGCCACCCTGGCGGCCATGCTGGGCCAGATCGGCCTTCCCGGCGGGGGTTACGGGCATGGATACAGCGCCAACGGTGTCGGCAACCCACCTCTGGCGTGCCGGCTTCCGCGCCTGCCGCAGGGCACCAATCCAGTGCGCACGTTCATTCCGGTGGCGGCGATCACCGAACTGCTGGAGCGGCCCGGAGAGCAACTGCCCTACAACGGCATGATGCTGAAGCTGCCCAGCATCAAGTGCATCTACTGGGCCGGCGGTAATCCCTTCCATCATCACCAGAACCTGCCCCGTTTGCGTCGGGCCTTGTCTCGGGTCGACACCGTCGTGGTGCATGAACAATATTGGACCGCGATGGCCAAGCATGCCGATATCGTGGTGCCCGCCACCACCAGCTTCGAGCGCGACGACTTCACGGGCAGCAGTACAGACCCGATGCTGGTCGCGATGAAAACGCTGGTGCCGCGATACGCCAACGCCCGCGATGATTACGACACGTTCTCCGCGCTCGCCCACCGGCTGGGTTTCGGCCCTCAATTCACCGAAGGACGCACCGCGGGCGAATGGTTAGCGCACCTCTACACCAAATGGGCAGTGGAACAGAACTTCCCGGTTCCGTCGTTTGCTGACTTCTGGCACGCCGGGCATGTGGAGTTGCCGACCAAAACCGGCGTCACACTGCTCGCCGATTTTCGTTGCGACCCAGTCGGCTATCCGTTGGGCACCCCCAGTGGGCGCATCGAGATTTTCTCGACGACGATCGACAGTTTCGGACTGCCGCACTGTGCAGGCCATGCCGCCTGGTACGAACCCAGCGAGTGGCTTGGTGGCCCGCGGGCTGCGGTGTTTCCGCTGCATTTGATCGCCAACCAGCCGCGTACTCGGCTGCACAGCCAACTCGATCACGGCGGCGTCAGCATGGCCTCGAAAATTCGGGGGCGAGAGCCAATTCGCATGCATCCCGCGGACGCCGACGCGCGGGATCTGAGCAACGGCGACATCGTTCGGGTGTTCAACGACCGTGGTGCCTGCCTAGCCGGTGTCGTGATCGACGATGGCCTGCGACCTCACGTAGTGCAGTTGGCCACCGGAGCATGGTTCGATCCCGCCGATCCCACCGATCCGGACGCGATGTGTGTCCATGGCAATCCCAATGCGCTGACCAACGACTCCGGAACGTCGTCATTGGCCCGCGGCAGCACCGGCCAGCACGTGTTGGTCCAAATAGAGAAATTCACCGGCGAGCTGCCTCGACTGCATGCACACGAACCACCGCGGTTTGCGAGATAGTGCCGCAAATAAGGTGGAATGCGGGCGGGTCGGTGCGGTTCCCCGACATGGTGCTGCGCGCGCCGCCGATCGCGGGCATTGCGCGCAACACCCTCGGGCGATTTTTTGCTCGCAGAGATCATGCGCGAGGCGATCCAGTCCGATCCCGGCTGGGCTGGCGGGGAGTACCGCTCCAACGCCGACTTCGCCGCCGGACTGATCCGGCAAGCCCACATCTGGGCGGTGGTCGGTTTCTCGACCGAGTTCTGGAAGCAAGAGGCATGGTGGGTCTGAGCCATCGGATGGCAGACAGACAACGTGGCCGAGCACGACAGCGGCGGCGGGTGGTCGCTGATCTGACCGGGCTGTCGGCGCGGGTCGCCGTGGCGTTGGCGGACGGTTATCGGGGGCCGTGGACTCACACGAACCGACCGACCACTTCGCCGACTACGTCGGCCAACGCCCGCTCACTTGAAATAGCCGGAATTTTCGTAATCCGCCACCAGGAAGCCGCTGGCTTCGCTGCTGTAGTTCGCGTAGCCGGAGATGAGGTAGCCGTCGTTGAAGTAACCCGAGCCGGCCGATCCCGTGTCTGCCAGGCCGGAGAGGTCACCGGCGGTGCCGGTCACGTCGAAACCGTCGTTGACCTGTTCGGGGGCGGCGTTTCTGATGCCCGAGTTGTCCAGACCCACGTTGATCGTGCCGGATTCCTGGCTGCCCTCGTTCTCCAATCCCGAGGTGCCGAAGGTGTAGGCCTCGTGGAAGTCGTTGTCAAAGCCCGAGTCGTTCGCGCCGCTGCCCGCGTATCCCGACAAGTGATAGCCCGATTGATCGAAGCCCGAGTTTTCCACCCCGCTGGGGGTGCCGGAGTTGCCCAGCCCCGTATTGAGGTTGCCCGAGTTAAACACACCGGTGTTGATGTCGCCGGAGTTGCCCCACCCCGTATTGGTGTCACCGGAGTTGAAGTCGAAGGTGTTGGTGTTGCCCGCGTCGAAGGCGCCGGTGTTGGTGTGACCGGAGTCAAAGAACCCGGTGTCGGTGGCGCCCGAGTTGAACCAGCCCGTGTCGGTGGCGCCCGCGTTGAACCAGCCGGAGTCGCCGACGCCCGCATTGAACCGGCCGGTGTCGATGGCGCCCGAGTTTGCGAAGCCGGTGTCGAAGTTACCCGAGTTTCCAAAGCCGGTATCGAGGTAGCCGGAGTTGAACGCGCCGGTGTCGAGCCTGCCCGAGTCGAAGAACTCGACGCTTAAGAGCCCCGATCCTATAGAGCCCGAATTGCCCACGCCGATGTGCCCGTTGCCCGAGTTAAAGAAGCCGATGTCATCGTTACCGGAATTGAACAGGCCGACGTCGCCGGCGCCGGAGTTCAAGCTGCCGAAGCCGACTTTGTCGTTGCCGGTGAGGCCGAACCCGATGTCGTTACTGCCGTTGTTGCCGAACCCGGTGTCGTTGCTGCCGTTGTTGCCGAACCCGATGTCGTTGCTGCCGTTGTTGCCGAACCCGACATCCTTGTCGCCGTAATTGCCAACCCCGACGTTCGCGTTGCCGGTGTTGCCGCTGCCGAGGTTGTCGCTGCCGGTGTTGCCGTTGCCGAGGTTGCCGTCGCCGATGTTGCCGTCGCCGACGTTCGCGTTGCCGGTGTCGCCGCTGCCGACGTTGTCGTCGCCGATGTTGCCGCTACCGAGGTTCGCGTTGCCGGTGTCGCCGCTACCGAGGTTGCCGTCGCCGGTGTCGCCGCTGCCGACGTTGAGGGTGCCGGTGTCGCCGCTGCCGAGGTTGCCGTCGCCGATGTTGCCGCTGCCGAGGTTGAGGCTGCCGGTGTCGCCGCTGCCGAGGTTGCCGTCGCCGATGTTGCCGCCGCCGAGGTCGAAGGTGCCGATATTGCCGCCTAGGCCCACGGTGATGGTCGAATTTTCATTGCCTATCGGGAAGGGGGAATTGGTGATGTCCACCGGCGGGCCTGGGCTGATGACCACCGGGGCGACCGGTGTGCTCGCAATCGCGCCGGTCGAAAGATCTACCGCCGCGGCGCTCTCCGGCGCCATGGCGGCATCGGCGCCGACGCCGGGCAGACCACCGCCCGCCATTGCGCCGGCCATGAGGGGTTCGACGACAAGGTCGATGAGGTCGTCGAGGTCGGCACGGGCTGTCGGCGCGACGATAACCGGGAGCATGACTGCCAGCACCCCGACAGCAGCTGTTCGCCCTGGGCAGCGCTGACGATTGATCAACCTCACTGCCACGCTCCAATCGGTTAGGGTGTCCCGGATTTACGGGATGCGTCTTAACTGATACCGGCGAGCCCGAAAAGGGCTAGCACGGGGACCAATCCGAAGTCGGCCGCGATCGGCATCCCGACGGCGTCGAGGAGATTACCCGAGGTGAGCTCCTGCGCAAACAGCGCGGTGTCATACGCCGGCAGGGTGGTCAGCAGCGCGTTGAGAGTATCCGCCACCGGCAGCAAAGGGGTATACACGCCCGCGATCGCCCTGGAGAGGTCGTTGGCGAGGTCGATGAGGCTGGGCAGGGAATTGCCCGCCCCACCCACACCGTTGGCGACCTCTGCCACCAGGCCGGGGAACGACACGTGAGACAGATCGGTGTCGAACGCGCTCACCCCCTGCTGCGCCCCGGCGGCCAGCGCCGCGAGCACGTCGGCCGGGTTGATGTTGGTGGGGAACAGTGAGGCGCTGAACGGCGTGGGCACGTTCGCCGGACCGGGGTTCCAGCCCTCGGTGATGCTGCCGTAGCCCAGGTTCACCAACACCGAGAGGTCCGGTTGCAGCAGGTCGGCGAGGGGGTTCCCGATGATCGGGATGCCGCGAAGCGGGTCCAGCAACGGCAAGTCCGCGGTGGGAAGCATGAAGTATTCGGTGTGGCCGGTGTAATCGGCGGACACCGGCAACCTGACTGCGTCAGCGATCTGGGCGTCGGTGAAATCGACCAACGTGCCGTGCACATAGTAGATGCCCAGGGCGGCGTTGAGGTCCGACAGCAGATCGATCGGGTAGCGCGGGAAATCGGAGAAGCCGTCGTATTCCTGGTCGTAGATGACGGTGTCCCACGGGGTGTCCGCCGGGGTCGCGCCGGAAAACGTGATCCCGAAACTCGGGACGGTCAGCGTCGGCAGGTTCGGGTCGTCGAAGCGTTCGAGGATACCGCCGTTCGGGGCGCTGACGTCGACGAGTGCCACGAAGGAAAGCTGATCGCCGGTCGGGCGCTCGTCCGCCGGCAGGGCCAGCAGGTCACGCATTTCCAGCGACTCGATGGTGGCACTTTGCGAACCGCCCCCGACGACGACCTTGTTCCCCTCGGCGAGTTCAGTGGTGATGTCGCTGTTCAAGATCGCGACCCCCTGCGCCACCGACGTGTCGAATTCCAGACTTTTGACACCGGTGGCCGGATATAGGCCCTCCGGGGTGAACACCGGTATCACCGTGTCGACCGGGAACACGGGTTGCCCCGGGAAGATGGGAGTCGTGGGGTCGTAGCGCGCCAACACCTCGGCGATGAACTCCGGCGAGGGTATCGGCATTCCGCTGCCGCCCATGATCAGCCCCACGGTCTCACCGTCCAGCAACTTCAGCGGCGCCCGCACGGTTTTCATCCCGCTCGGCAGCGCCGCCATCACAGCGAACGCCACACCCGCGACAACCACCAACGGCACGGCACCGCGCCAACGCCAGCCCCGGCTGGTCATACGCGCCCCTCCCGCCCGGCATGGTGTGCGGTTACCCGCCGCAGCCCCTGCGGCCCTCCACTATTCCACGGGTGAGTTGGGCATAGTCCGGATTAGGCGTCTTCGAGCAGATCCGGGGTTACTGCCGATTCGGTGTCCGGCACGCCTTCCCGTTTCGCCTTGCGGTCGGCCATCGACAGCAAGCGTCGAATACGGCCCGCCACAGCGTCTTTGGTCATCGGCGGATCGGCCAGGCGGCCGAGTTCCTCCAGCGAGGCCTGCCGGTGTTCGACACGCAGCTTGCCCGCCGCGGCCAAGTGGTCAGGCACGGCGTCGCCGAGGATCTCCAAGGCGCGCTCGACCCGGGCCGCGGCGGCCAGTGCCGCGCGCGCCGATCGGCGCAGGTTGGCGTCGTCGAAGTTGGCCAGTCGGTTGGCGGTGGCCCGTACCTCGCGGCGCAGCCGGCGCTCCTCCCAGACCAGCCGGGTTTCCGGGGCGCCCATCCGGGTCAGCAACGCACCGATCGCCTCGCCGTCGCGCACCACTACCCGGTCCACGCCGCGTACCTCGCGGGCCTTCGCACTGACCCCGAGCCGGCGAGCCGCGCCGACCAGCGCCAATCCAGCCTCCGGACCCGGGCAGTTGATTTCCAGCGCCGACGCGCGCCCCGGCTCAGTCAGCGAGCCGCGCGCCAGAAAGGCACCCCGCCAGGCCGCCTCCGCGTCGACGACGCTGCCGCCGACCACCTGAGCGGGCAGGCCGCGAACCGGGCGGCCACGTAAGTCGAGCAGCCCGGTCTGGCGGGCCAGCGCTTCGCCTTCGTTGGCGACCCGCAACACGTAACGGGTGTTCTTGCGGATCCCGCTGGCGGCCAACACATGCACGACGGCGTTGTAGCCGTACAGCTCGAAGATCTCCTGGCGCAGCCGCCGCGCGATGATGCCCATGTCTAACTCGGCCTCGATGACGACCCGCCCTCCGACGATGTGCAGCCCCCCGGCGAACCGCAGCAGCGAGGTGACCTCGGCACGCCGCGCGCTCACCGAATTCACCACCAAACGGCTCAACTCGTCTTTGACTTCGGCCGTCATTGCCACCGGTCGTCACCTTTCGGTTCGTCGTCGCCCGGTCCGGTCCAGCGGGCCAGACCACTGCCGCGCACAGCGACCCCATCCAGCGCGGCGGCCAGCTTTCCCGGGTCATGTAAAGGTGTACCAGGACGGGACACGTCGGCGAATTGCACCTGCGCCTGCAGTAGCGTTGCGGTGCGGCGCAATTGCTCGCGCTCCCGCTCACTGGGCACCCGCTCGGCATCGATGATGACGTCGTGCACGGTGAAGTCCGGGGCGTGCTGCGCGAGCACGTGCAGGTGACGTTCGACCGAGAAGCCGGCCGTCTCCCCCGGCTCGGCAACCAGGTTGAGCACCAGCGCCCGGCGCGCCGTGGTCGCCTTCAGCGCCGCAGCCAGCTCCGGCACCAGCAGGTGCGGAATCACACTGGTGAACCACGACCCTGGACCCAGCACCACCAGATCGGCGGCCATGATCGCGTCGACGGCCTGGCGGGTGGCCGGCGGGTCGCCGGGCAGCAGCCGCACCCGGCGGACCTTCCCGACAGTGGTCGCGATCGCCACCTGACCGCGGATCAGCCGGAACATGCGTGGATCGGCCTCCAGCCCGGAGACGTCGGCCTCGATCTGCAGCGCGATCGGGCACATCGGCAGCACCCGGCCGCGCACCCCCAGGATGCGGCCGAGTTCGTCGAGCGCGGCCACCGGATCGTCGAACACCTCGGACAGCCCGGCCAGCAGCAGGTTGCCGATCGGGTGCCCGGCCAATGCACCGGTCCCGCCGAACCGGTGCTGCAGGATGGTCGCCCACAGCCGACCGTGCGGGCTGTCGGAAGCCAACGCGGCCAAGGCCATTCGCAAATCACCAGGCGGCACTACTTCGAGTTCGTTGCGCAGCCTGCCGGACGAGCCGCCGTCGTCGGCCACGGTGACGACGGCGACGACGTGCGGGGTCAGTCGCCGGGCCGCCGACAACGTCGCGTACAGGCCGTGTCCGCCGCCCAGAGCGACGATGCTGGGGAAGGGGCCCGGGCTCATTCGCGTCCCAGATCCCGGTGCCGCACCCGCACCGACAGGTCCGCGTCGCGCTGCAGCAGCTGCGCCAGCGCCTCGGCGATGACCACGCTTCGATGCTTGCCGCCGGTGCAGCCGATCGCCAGCGTCATGTAGCGCTTCCCCTCCCTGCGGTAGCCGTCGAGAACCAGGGACAGCAACCGATGGTAGGTCTGCAAAAACTCCGCCGCGCCGGTCTGGCCGAGAACGTAGTCGCGAACTGCGTGATGCTGGCCGGTGTGCGAACGTAATTCGTCGACCCAGTGCGGATTGGGCAGGAATCGCACGTCGACCACCATGTCGGCGTCCATCGGCAGGCCATATTTGAAGCCGAACGACTCCACGGTGACGCTGGTGTGTGCGACGGCCTCGCCGCCGAATGCGCGTTCGATCGTCTCCCGCAGCGCCCGCACCGACAGTGCCGAGGTATCGATGATCAGATCGGCAGTTGCCCGCACGGGGGCCAGCATCTCGCGCTCCGCGACGATCCCTTCGGCCAGGGTTTGATTACCCTGCAGCGGATGGCTGCGCCGATTCTGCTCGTAACGGCGCACCAGCGTGTCGTCGGAGGCTTCCATGAACAGCACCCGCGGGGTGATGTTTCGGGTCGCCAGGTCGTTGCGCACCCAGTCCAGGTCGCCGGTGAACCCGCGTGACCGCACGTCCATCACCACCGCCAGTTGGGTGATCCGGGATCCGGCCGCCAGGCCGATGTCGACCATCCGGGTGATCAACTGGGGCGGCAGGTTGTCGGCGACATACCAGCCGAGGTCTTCGAGCACCTTGGCCGCCGTGCCGCGGCCGGCCCCGGACAGCCCGGTCACCAAAACGACGTCGATACCGGTCGCGCCGGCGCCGTCGCCGGGCGGGCTGGCCAACCCCGTACCTTCGCTGGTCATCCCGACGCCCGTTCGGCGACCCGGTCATCACCCGCGGTGTGTGGACCGGCGTCGCCGCGCAGCGCCTCGAGCACCGCTCGGGCGGTCGCCGCACCGATTCCCGGGACCGCGGTGACCTCCTCGACGGTGGCCTCCTTCAGGCGGGCGACCGATCCGAAGTGGGTGACCAACGCCTTGCGCCGATGTTCGCCCAGTCCCGGCACCACGTCCAGCGCCGACGCCGTCATCCGCTTGGAGCGTTTGCTGCGGTGGTAGCTGATGGCAAACCGGTGGGCCTCGTCGCGCACCCGCTGCAGCAGATACAAGCCCTCGCTGTGACGCGGCATGATGATCGGTTCGGGCTCGGTAGGCACCCACACCTCTTCGAGCCGCTTGGCCAGTCCGATCACCGCGACGTCGGTGATGCCGAGTTCGCCGAGCACGGCGCTGGCCGCGTTGACCTGAGGGGCGCCGCCGTCGACGACGTAGAGGTTCGGCGGGTAGGCGAACTTCCGTGACCGGCCCTCGGGGGCAAACATGGTGGGGTCTTGGCGGTCTTGCAGATGGCGGGTGAACCGGCGTCGGGTCACTTCGGCGATGGAGGCGACGTCGTCGGAGTGTCCCTCGCCGGCTGCCTCACGGATCGCGAAGTGCCGGTAGTCCGACTTGCGCGGCAGCCCGTCTTCGAACACCACCAGCGACCCCACTACGTCGGTTCCCCCGACATGGCTGATATCCACGCATTCGATCCGCAGCGGAGCCTCGGCCAGGCCGAGGGATTCCTGAATATTCTGCAGCGCAGCCGATCTGGCGGTGAAGTCGCCGGCCCGTTTGAGTTTGTGTTGCTGCAGGGCTTCTTTGGCGTTGCGTTGCACCATTTCGGCCAGCGCCCGCTTATCGCCGCGGCGCGGCACCCGCAACGCGACCCGTGAGCCGCGCAGCCTCGACAACCAGCTGGCCAGCTCGTCGGCGTTCGGCGGCAAGCATGGCACCAGCACCTCGCGGGGAACCGGGTTGATCGATTCGTCGGCGGCCCCCTCGAGTTCGGCCTGCTCGGCGTAGAACTGGCTGAGGAACTGCTCGACGAGTCTCGCCTCACCGGAATCACCAGGCTCACCAGGCTTTTCGACGATCCAGCCGCGCTGGCCGCGCACCCGGCCGCCGCGGACGTGGAACACCTGCACCGAGGCTTCCAGCTCGTCGTCGCAGAACGCCACCACGTCGGCGTCGGTGCCGTCGCCGAGCACCACGGCCTGTTTCTCCAGGGCCCGCTTCAACGCCGACAAGTCGTCACGCAGCCGCGCGGCCCGTTCGAAGTCGAGGTTCTCCGCGGCGGTGTTCATCTGCCGCTCCAGGCTGCGGGCATACCGATCGGTCTTGCCGGACAGAAAGTCGCAGAAATCGTCCACGATCTGGCGATGCTGTTCTGCGCTGACCCGCCCGATGCACGGTGCTGAGCACTTGTCGATATAGCCGAGCAGACATGGCCGCTCGATTTGCTTGTGCCGCTTGAATACCCCAGGCGAGCAGGTACGGGCCGGGAACACCCGGGTCAGCAGATCCAGCGTCTCGCGGATGGCCCAGGCATGCGAGTACGGGCCGAAGTATCGCACTCCCTTACGCCGGGGACCGCGGTAGACCATGAGCCGGGGAAATTCCTCGCCCAGGGTCACCGCGAGCACCGGATAGGACTTGTCGTCGCGGTAGCGGACATTGAATCGCGGGTCGAACTCCTTGATCCAGTTGTATTCCAGCTGCAGCGCCTCGACCTCGGTGCTGACCACCGTCCATTCGACCTTGGCGGCGGTGGTCACCATCTGCCGGGTCCGTGGATGCAGGCTCGCGACGTCGGCGAAGTAGGAGTTCAGTCGACTACGCAGACTCTTGGCCTTGCCGACGTAGATGACTCGCCCGTGCACGTCGGAGAATCGGTAGACGCCGGGCTCGACCGGGATCGACCCGGGCGGAGGGCGGTAGGTGGCGGGATCGGGCACCCCTTCAGGCTAGTGCGGTCCACTGGCCCCATGGTGCATACCGGCTGCCCGCCCCGCGTCACGCTGGAGTGACGCGGGGCGGTCAACGTCACGCTGGCGTGACGGTCGGCGGGAGATCTCGCCGGTACCGCCTCATCAGCATCCGCACCGTACTCATGGCGGCCACCGCGCGGTCCTTGTCGACGGCCTGGATCGCCATCAGCGGGATGTACTCGTCGTCGGGCAAATCGATTCGTGCCCAGCGAGCGCCAGCGGGAAACGACACACCGACCACCTCCGACCAGGGCACCAGCCGGTAGCCGAACAGGTTGCGCACGTAGAGCCCCGCAGCCCCCACCCGCAGCCTCGGCCGGGCCAAGAGCAGCACGCAGCCGGCGAGCACGACGCCCAGGCCAGCCATCGCCACCTGGTCGGCGGTCTGGAAGATCACCCCGCTGGACTTGATCTTGAGCAGCAGGCCCACCACGATGTGCGCCGCCGCGATCACGAAAGCCGCCCCGTAAACGAAATACGGCGTCACGTGCGGGCGCACCTCGACGTCCCATTCGGGCTCGGTCACGGTTTGGCGCGCAGATCGCGCAGGGTCAGCGCGGTGCTCAGCGCAGCCGCCGTCGCCTGAGCGCCCTTGTCCTCCGACGACGTCGCCAAGCCGGCCCGGTCCAGCGCCTGCTCTTCGGTGTTAGTGGTCAGCACCCCATTGGCGACCGGCGTCGCGGCGTCCAACGACACCCGGGTCAGACCCTGGGTCACCGCGTCGCAGACATAGTCGAAATGCGGTGTCTCGCCGCGGATCACCACTCCCAGTGCGACGACGGCGTCGTGGTCGCGGGTCAGCTCCTGAGCCACCACCGGGATCTCGATCGCACCGAGCACGCGGACCACCGTCGGGTTTTCCACCCCCCAGTCGCTGGCCACCGCGCGGGCCCCGGCCAGCAGCGCGTCACAGATCTGGGTGTGCCAGGTGCTGGCCACGATTGCCAGCTTGACCCCCGACGCGTCGAGCGCCGGCATATCCGGCACACCGGCGCCACCACTCACCCGCGCCCCCCGGCGTTCACAACGCTCCCCCGAACTCGCCGGGCATCTGGACGGATTCGTGGTAGTCGTCCAGGCCGGTCAGGTCGTGTCCCATCCGGTCCCGTTTAGTCATCAGATAGCGGATGTTTTCCGCGTTGGCCCGCACCGGCAGCGGCAACCGCTCGATGATGTGTAGCCCGTAGCCGTCCAGGCCGACCCGCTTGGCGGGATTGTTGGTGAGCAGCCGCATCGACCGGACCCCGAGGTCGACGAGAATCTGCGCGCCGATGCCGTAATCGCGGGCATCGGCGGGCAACCCCAGTTTGAGGTTGGCTTCGACGGTGTCGGCGCCGGCGTCCTGCAACTGGTAGGCCTGCAGTTTGTGCATCAGACCGATGCCGCGGCCCTCGTGGCCGCGCATGTAGAGCACCACACCGCGCCCCTCCCGCGCGACCATCGCCAGCGCGGCGTCCAGCTGCGGGCCGCAGTCGCAACGGCGCGAGCCGAACACGTCACCAGTCAGGCACTCCGAGTGCACCCGGACCAGCACGTCGTGGCCGTCGTAGTTCGGTCCGGCGATCTCACCGCGGACCAGCGCCACGTGTTCGACGTCCTCGTAGATGCTGGTATAGCCGACCGCACGGAACTCCCCGTGCCGAGTGGGGATCCGCGCCTCGGCCACCCGCTCGACGTGCTTTTCGTGTTTGCGCCGGTATTCGATCAGGTCGGCGATCGCGATCAGCGCCAGACCGTGTTCGTCGGCGAAGACTCGCAGCTCGTCGGTCTGCGCCATCGCGCCCTCGTCTTTTTGGCTGACGACCTCGCAGATCGCGCCGGCGGGCTGTAATCCTGCCATCCGGGCCAGGTCGACAGCGGCTTCGGTGTGACCGGGCCGACGCAGCACACCACCGTCCTTGGCGCGCAACGGAACCACATGGCCCGGCCGGGTGAAATCGTCGGCGACACTGGCCGGGTCGGCCAGCAGCCGCATCGTGGTGGCCCGATCCGAAGCCGAAATACCCGTTCCGACACCGAGTCTGGCGTCGACGGTGACGGTGTAGGCAGTGCCATGCTTGTCCTGGTTCACCGCGTACATCGGCAGCAGGCCCAAGCGGTCGCAGATCGCGCCGTCCAGCGGCACACACAGGTAGCCAGACGTGTAGCGCACCATGAACGCCACGAGCTCCGGGGTGGCCTTTTCGGCGGCGAAGATCAGGTCGCCCTCGTTTTCCCGGTCTTCATCGTCGATGACGACGACGGCCTTGCCGGCCGCGATGTCGGCAACCGCCCGCTCGACGGAGTCCAACCTCGTCATCTCTCCCACCGGTTCTCGGGTCAGTGCTAGGCCCCAGTACTAGGATTTCGGGCTCAGCTGCTACTTTCAGTATGAACCACGAGGCCGCGGTGCTTGTCGCCCTGGCTTACTCAGCGGGATTTTCGATCAGTCGTTCGACGTACTTGGCGATGACATCGACCTCGAGGTTGACCGGTGTGCCCACCGGGGCACGGCCCAGTGTGGTCAGCTCCCGGGTGGTCGGGATCAGCGACACCTCGAACCAGTCCCGGGGTTGGGCGCCGAGCCCCGAGACGGTCAGCGAAATACCGTCGACGGTGATCGAGCCCTTCACGACCACGTAGCGGGCCAACTGCGCAGGCAACTCGATGCGCACGACTTCCCAGTGTTCGGCCGGGGTGCGGGCCAGGATGTGTCCGGTGCCGTCGACGTGGCCTTGCACGATGTGCCCGCCGAGCCGGCTGCCCAAAACCGCGGCGCGCTCCAGGTTGACCGGACTGCCGGCGGCAAGTCGGCTCAGGCTGGACCGGCCCAGCGTCTCGCCCATCACGTCGGCGGTGAACCGACCGCCGGGCAGCACCTCCACCACGGTCAGGCACACCCCGTTGACGGCGATCGAGTCGCCGTGGCCGGCATCGGCGGTGACGACCGGGCCGCGAATGGTCAAGCGCGCGGAATCGCCCAGGTCGTCGCGGCCGACCACCTCGCCTAATTCCTCGACGATCCCGGTGAACACCGCCTCAGGTTACCGGCGGTGAAACCGATCGCGCGACGCCGACATCGACCTCGTGGTTCCGAGCGCCGCTGTCGGCACCCTCTACGATGCACAGTATGCCGACGCCTCGCCGACTCTTCGCCGTTCTCGCCGCCGTCAGCCTCGCCGCCGGGCTGGCCGCCGGCTGCTCGTCGCCGGCGTCGAAGGAAACCGCCGCACCGCTGCCCGACGCGGCCAATCTGGTCAAGCAGTGCAGTCAGGCCACCAAGGAGGTCACCAGCGTGCACCTGGTGCTCTCGACGACCGGCAAAATCAAGAGGCTGCCGGTCAAGACGCTGACCGGCGATCTCACCACCACTCCCGGCACCGCCGCCAAGGGCAACGCCAAGCTCTCCATCGCCGGTTCGGACGTCGACGCCCAATTCGTCGTTTTCGGCGGCCGCCTCTATGCGGCCTTGACCGGCGATCAGTGGAGCGACTTCGGGCCCGCCGCCGATATCTACGACCCGGCGTCGATCCTGAACCCCGACACCGGGCTCGCCAACGTGCTGGCTAACCTTTCCGACCCCAAGGCCGAGTCACGCGAAACCCTCAACGGCCAAGACACCATCCGGATCACCGGTAAGGTCTCGGCGAACACGGTCAACCAGCTTGCTCCGCAGCTCAAAGCCGACCAGCCGATGCCGGCCACGGTGTGGATCCAGGAAAACGGCAACCACGAGCTGGTGCAGGCGAGGCTGAACCCGAGCGCAGACAACTCCATCCAGATGACGCTGTCGAACTGGAACGAGCCGGTCACCGTCGCCAAGCCGTCGGTGAACGGCTGATGCGGGCCGCTCGCAGCCTCGCGATCAGCGCGGGAAGCCTGGCCGTCCTGCTGGGTGCCCTCGACACCTATGTCGTGGTCACGATCATGCGCGACATCATCCACAGCATCGGCATCCCGATCAACAAGATCCAGCAGATCACCCCGGTCATCACCTGCTACCTGCTCGGCTATATCGCCGCGATGCCCCTGCTGGGCAGGGCGTCGGACCGGTTCGGCCGCAAGCTGGTGCTGCAGGCCAGCCTCGCGACGTTCGCGGCCGGTTCGGTGGTCACCGCGCTCTCCGGTGACCTGCACATGCTGGTGGTGGGCCGCACCATCCAGGGGGTAGCCAGCGGGGCGCTGCTGCCGGTGACCCTGGCGCTGGGCGCTGACCTGTGGTCGGAGCGCAACCGCGCCGGGGTACTCGGTGGCATCGGCGCCTCCCAGGAACTCGGCAGCGTGCTGGGGCCGCTTTACGGCATCTGCATCGTGTGGCTGACCGGCCGCTGGCAGGACGTGTTCTGGATCAACGTGCCGCTGGCCGCGGCGGCAATGCTGATGATCCACGTCAGCCTGCCGTCGCATGACCGCGCCGCCGAGCCGGAGCGGGTCGACGTGGTCGGTGGCGTGCTGTTGGCGATCACGCTGGGCCTGGCCGTGGTCGGGTTGTACAACCCCGCGCCGGACGGCAAGCAGGTGCTGCCGAGCTACGGGTGGCCGCTGCTGATCCTCGCGGCGGTGTTCGCGGTGGTGTTCGCGCTGTGGGAGAAAGTCGCCCGGACCCGGTTGATCGAACCCGCGGGTGTGCGCTTCCGGCCCTTCCTTGCCGCGCTGGGGGCATCGCTGATGGCTGGCGGCGCGCTGATGGTGACGCTGGTCGACGTGGAGTTGTTCGGGCAGGGCGTGCTGGGCCAGGACCAGGACCAGGCGGCGCTGTTGCTGGGGCGGTTCATGATCGCGTTGCCGATCGGGGCGCTGCTCGGTGGATGGATCGCGACCAGGATCGGTGACCGGGCGATGACGTTCATCGGACTGCTCGTCGCGGCCGGCGGCTATCGGCTGATCTCGAAGTGGCACATCGACCTGCCGGTTCAGCGTCACGACGTCTTCGGCTTGTTCACGCTGCCCGCGATGGACACCGACCTGATGATCGCCGGCCTCGGGCTGGGGCTGGTGATCGGGCCGCTGACCTCGGCGACGCTGCGAGTGGTGCCGTCGGCGCAACATGGGATCGCCTCGGCAGCGGTGGTGGTGGCCCGGATGACCGGCATGCTGATCGGTATGGCCGCGCTCAGCGCGTGGGGACTGTTCCGGTTCAACCAGATCCTGGCGGGTCTGCCGTCGCGGCTGCCGGCAAACGCCAGCTTGCTCGAGCGCGCACAACTGATCGGGCACAACGCCCGCCTCGCCTATTCGATGATGTACGGCGAGATCTTCGCGATCACCGCGGGTTTATGCGTGGTCGGGGCGCTGCTGGGTCTGCTGCTCGGCGGCCGCCAGGTGCACACCGACCAGCCCACGGCTGCGGAGGCGCAGCCCGTCGCTCCGCAGGCCTGAAGACCCGGCCGAGCAGACGCACAATCGCGTCAAAAGCGGCTATTCAGTGTGATTGTGCGTCTGCTCGGCGGGAAACTCAGCGCGGCACCAGGCTGACCAACAGGTCTGGGCCGATCCGCTCGACGCCGTCGAACCGCCAGCGCAGCGCCCGCGCGATGCTGGGCACCGCGACGTCGTCGACCGCGGTGCCCGGCCCGCCCAGCAGCATCGGCGCGATGTAGGCCAGGATGCGGTCGACCGCGCCGGCCCGCAGGAACGCCCCGGCCAGCGTCGGCCCGCCCTCCAGCAGCACATCGGTACGATCCGACAGCGCCTTGAGCACGTCAGCCGGGTCGTGGGTGCGGATCAGCATCGTGGGCGAGTCGTCGTTGAGAACCTTCGCTTCGGAAGGGATTTCGCGTTTTCCCACCACCACGCGCAGCGGCTGGCGATCCGCCAGGCTGCCGTCGGGCCGCCGCGCGGTCAACGCGGGGTTGTCGCGGAGCACGGTGCCGGTGCCCACCACGATGGCGTCGACGGTTGCGCGGCGGCGGTGCACGTCGGCCCGGGCGGCCTCGCTGGTGATCCACTGGCTCGAGCCGTCGGCGGCCGCGCTGCGCCCGTCCATGCTGGCGGCGTACTTCCACGTCACGTGCGGGAGCCCGGTACGTTGCTTGTGCAGCCATTCGCGCAGCGGGCCGGCGGCCACCAGATCGGCGTTCACACCCGCGATCACCTGCACGCCGGCGGCCGCCAGGCGCGAAGCGCCCCCGGCCGCCATCGGGTTGGGGTCGGCGACGGCGTAGACCACCGCTGCGACTCCGGCATCGAGCAGAGCGTCGACGCACGGCGGGGTTTTGCCGTGGTGGTTACACGGCTCGAGAGTCACCACCGCGGTGCCGCCCGCGGCCAACGTGCCCGCCCGCCGCAGCGCCACGACCTCGGCGTGCCCACTGCCGGCCGGCCCGGTGCCGCCCACGCCGACGATCCGGCCGTCGCGGTCCAGGATCACCGCACCGACCGGCGGGTTGGGGTAGGTCGTGCCCTTGACCAGCTCGGCGTGCTCGACGGCCAGCCGCATGGCGGCGTCGTAGTCGACCGCGGTGGGAATGCTCATATGCGCAGGCGCGTGGACGCAGCGGCTGCCCGGCGCCGCAGGTCCTCGACCGCGGCGGCCGGGTCGCGGGCGCCGTAGACGGCCGACCCGGCCACGAAGCAGTCGACCCCGGCCTCGGCAGCCTGCTCGATGGTGTCGGCGTTGATACCGCCGTCGATCTCGACCAGGATTTGCAAGTCGCCGGAGTCGATCTTCCTGCGGATTGTGCGGACCTTGCCCAATACCTCCGGGATGAACTCCTGGCCGCCAAACCCGGGCTCGACCGACATGACCAGCAACGTGTCGAAGTGTTTGAGGATCTCCAGGTAGGGCTCCAGCGGGGTGCCGGGTTTGATGCCCAGGCCGGCTTTGGCGCCGGCCGACCGGATGTCGCGGGCAACGGCGACGGGGTTGTCGGTCGCCTCGGCATGGAAGCTGACGTTGTAGGCGCCGGCTTCGGCGTACGGGGGAGCCCAGCGGTCCGGGTCCTCGATCATCAAATGGCAATCCATCGGCAGGTCGCTGGCGGCCAGCAGGCTTTGCACCACCGGCAGGCCGATGGTCAGATTCGGCACGAAATGACCATCCATCACGTCGACGTGCAGCCAGTCGGCACCGTCCACCGCGGCGGCTTCGTCGGCCAGCCGGGCGAAATCGGCGGCCAGGATCGACGGAGCTATCATCGGCCGCTCGTTGGTGGCGGACATGGCACGAGCCTACTGTGACCGTACTTCGAGCGCCGCGGCGAACATGGCGTCGGTGCCATGCCGGTGCGGCCACAGCTGCACGTAGGGGCCGTCACCCAGATCGCCGAGCGGCTCGAACAACGGTCGGGCGTCTAGCGCGCACACCGGATGGCGGCGCAGCGCGTCGGCGACGATGCCGACCGTTTCGGCCAGATGCGGCGAGCAGGTCGCATACAGCACCACACCGCCGGGCCGGGTCAACGCGATGGCCGCGCTGAGCAATTCGCGTTGCAACGCGGTCAGCGCCGGCAAGTCGGCGGGCCGGCGCCGCCAGCGCGCCTCGGGTCGGCGGCGCAATGCACCCAGACCGCTGCACGGCACATCGACCAGCACCCGGTCGAAACCTGGCTGCAGCCCGGTCCGTCGCCCGTCGAGCACCAACACGTCCACCGGCAGGCCCCGGGTGTTCGCCACCACCAGATCGGCCCGGTGCGCCGACGGCTCGACCGCGGTGACCCGTGCTCCGCGCGCGGCGCCCAGCGCGGCCAGCAAAGCCGTCTTGCCGCCCGGCCCCGCGCACAAGTCCAGCCAGCGGCCCGTGTCATCAGCGTCGTTGGCCACCGGCGCCCGGGTCAGCGCACGGGCCACCAGTTGGCTGCCCTCGTCGCAGACCAGCGCCCGGCCGTCGCGCACCGCGGGCAGCTTCCCCGGATCGCCGGCCGGCAGGTAGACCGCGTACGGCGAATACCGGCCTACCGTGCCGTGCACCGCCTCGGCCAGCGCCTCGGCGCTCAACCGGTCGGGCCGCGCGGCCAAGTGCACCTGCGGGCGGGCGTTGTCGCTGACCAGCACCGCCTCAAGCTCCCCGGCAGCCGCACCGAGCGCGTCGGCGAAGGCCTGCGCGATCCACCGCGGGTGCGCGTGCACGAACGCGACATGGCCGACGGGATCGCTTGCCGGGTCCGGGGCCAGCTCATCGACCCAGGAACGCTCGTCGCGGCCGCTGATGGTCCTCAGCACACCGTTGACGAAACCCGCGCGTGCCGAATCGAATTCGATGGCCGCCTGTTCGACGGTGGTGGAGACCGCGGCGTGCGCGTCGACCCGGGTGCGCAGCAGTTGGTAGGTGGCGAGCCGCAACAGATCGAGCAGCACCGGGTCGATGGCGTCGACCGGGCGTCCGGCCGCCGCGCCGATCACCGCGTCGAGCAGGCCGCGGGTGCGGCAGGTGCCGTAGGTGAGCTCGGTGGCGAAAGCGGCGTCGCGGCCGGTGATCCCGCGTTCGCGCAGCAGCGCCGGCAGCGTCAGGTTGGCATAAGCGTCGCGCTCGGCGACTGCCCGCAGCACGTCGAACGCGACCCGGCGCGCCGGATCCAGCGGCCTGCGACGCCGCCTTTCCCGTCCCGGGGTCACGATGCGCGCACCGCCGGGCTCAACCGGGCACCGCGGGCCCACTCCGCCGCATCCATCAACTTCTTTCCCGGCGCCTGGATGTGGCCCAGCCGCACCGGATGCGTGCCGGTGCCGACCCACACGTGGTGACGATTGACGTGAATCTCGCCGGGGCACAGGGCATCTGGGCCCTCGGTGTCGATTGACACCGGGCCGAGTTTGAGCCGCAGCTCACCGATCATAGTCCAGGCCCCCGGGTTCGGGGTGACCGCGCGGATGCGCCGTTCGACGACCTGCGCCGGTAAGTCCCAGCGCACCCGGGCCGCTTCCACGGTGACCTTAGGGGCGAGACTGACCCCGTCGGCCGGCTGCGGCACCGGGGTGAGCACACCGTCGGCGATGCCGTCCAGGGTGCTGGCCAGTAACGCTGCGCCCGACACCGCCAGCCGATTGAGCAGCTCGCCGGCGGTGTCGGTGGGCCGGATCGGCTCGGTGACCATGCCGTAAACCGGCCCGCAGTCTAGGCCCGGTTCGATCCGGAAGGTGCTCGCCCCGGTGATGGTGTCGCCGGCGGCGATCGCGGCCTGCACCGGGGCGGCACCACGCCAGGCCGGCAGTAGCGAGAAGTGCAGGTTGACCCACCCGTACCTGGGCACCGCCAGCAACTCCGCACCGAGCAGCGCACCGTAGGCCACCACCGCACAACAATCGGGCGCCCACTGCGCCAGCTCGGCGACGAACTCAGGGCTGTTGGGCCGCGGCGGCCGCAGCACGGGAATACCGTGCTCTAAAGCCAACCGGGCGACCGGCGACGGGTGCGGTCTGCCTCGGCGCCCAGCGGCGGCGTCGGGCCGGGTGAGCACCCCGATCACCTCGTGGCGGGGCGAGTCGAGGAGCACCCGCAGCGCCGGCAGTGCAGGCTCAGGAGTGCCGGCGAACACAAGGCGCACCGGCACAGTCTAGGGAAAGCTTGCGCGGCTGCGGCGGCCGCTTTGTTAGCCGGCTGCCGGTGGGCGGACCATCACGGTGAGCCGTGCTCCCCGGCGGACCGGGCATCCCGGGTATCTCGGTGCCGGGCGCGGTTGGCTGACCGGCCCTCGGCAGGCCGGGTACCCCAGGCTGCCCCGAAGCCGCCGCCGGGCTCGACGATGCCCACCAGTCGGCCGGCACCGGCATCGACCCGATTGTGCCGCCATGAGCAAAAGTAGCGGAGACCTCGCCTAAACCAGCACCCAAGCCGGTACCGCCAAGGCTCGCCGCCACGCCGCCAAGCGGCACGTCTTCGACCGCTGCTGCGGCTCCCAGATTGGGAAGAATCCCCACTTTGTTCATCGTTGCAATGGTGTTGGCCACCACCTGCGTCAAACTGTTAGTGCTGTTCGTCGCGGTGAAAAGAAAGACGACCTCGTCCAGGAGGGTGAAATCGTCAGGGACAATCGGGGGAATTATTGCGGCCGGAACAGCCGCCCCCGACCCGCTCATCCCGGAAAGCGCCGCGTCTACCGAGGCCGAACCGGCAGCAGCGGCCGCGCTGGCGTCATAGCTTGACATCGCGGTGATGTCCTGGGCCCAGTAGTCGGCGTACTGCGCGTCGAGGGCGGCGATCGCCGCGATGTTTTGACCTACGTAGTTGGTCGCCACCAGAGCGGCCCGCTGGATGCGATTGGCTGCAACGACCATCGGGGGCACTGTTGCCCGCAACGCCTGTTCGTAGGCCGCGGCGGCCGCACGAGCCTGGATTCATAGTGAAAATCATCGTGGAGTTGACCTCCGGCGGGTTCAACAGCTAATTCATGCGTCTCGCATCTTTTCGATCAGAACTAACAGCTCACAGAAGACGCGGCGGTGCTCGGCGACATGCCTGCCGGCGTCAGCCGCATTGCGCGTGGTCGGCACGGACCGTTTCGCCAGCGGGCGTTCCCACGCTGCATCCGTACTGATCCCCTTCGTTTACAGCGTGGGCACAGCGGAATATTTATTTCGCGCGAATTCCTCATGATCTTTGAGTGAAATCGTGCCGGCTCATTTAAGTCGCTTGGGACCTTTACGTTCACCCGCCGTTAAGAATTCTGTTGGCGAGCGTGGCGGGTGTTGTTTCCGTGTGCCGGCGTCGGTCCATCGGGCCGTCATAACCGACGTGGCGAGCGCCCGAGATGCGTACCCCGGCCCGGCTGCGACCATGCCCTGCGGCCAGGCCTCTCGGCAATCCCGGTCTACCGCAATGCCTGCATAACCGGCAAGTCGGCGGCGTCCCCGGATCAGCGAGTGCTCCTGAGCGCCGTCACAACCTGCCGACCGAGGGCGCCGGCATCGACGGACCCGGCAGATCGAGGGCTAAGCTGCCGTCCGCGCTCAGCGCTGATTTTCATTTTCATTTGGGAAATGCTGGCCAATTTAAGACCCGGCAACAAACCTGAGGCTTACTTTACTGAGGGAAACCTTCGCTGCATGAGTGTTACCTTCGTTGCCAGGCGTACCTATCGGTGCTAGCGTACATTAAATCATGAGCAGGAACCTCTACCAATTCCATTGTGAAACGCTAGTTGACAATAGTTTGCAAAATCAGTGGGCGCGGGCCTTGCTGTTGCTTACCACACCAACCCGTGATTGCGCCCCCGCCGCACTCAGCTGCCGATGAGTGTCTGTAGTCCGATGGATCTTGCGCCTTATCACGTCACCGCTGGCACCGCGGCGGCCGGCGCCGCGGCGATCACAACCAGCTACACCGCGGGCTCGCTGCCGGATTACGGCTCCATACCGCCGGAAACGAACTCGGCTCGCATCCGTTCGGGTCCGGGTTCGGCACCAATGCTGGCTGCGGCACGAGCGTGGGACGTCCTGGCCGACGAGTTGTACTCCGCGGCGGCCTCGTACCGATCGGTGATCGCCACGCTGGCCGGTGGCGACTGGTTGGGGCCGGCATCGGCGGCGATGGCCGCCGCGGCGACCACCCACCTGTCGTGGATGATCGAGACCGCCGCGGCGGCGACGCAGGCCGCCGACCAGGCCCGGCGGGCGGCGACCGCCTACGAGACCGCCTTCGCGATGACGGTGCCGCCCCCGGTGATCGCGGCCAACCGCGCCCAGGTGGCGCTGCTGGGTCGCCGAAACCCCTACGGCCAGCACGCGCATGCGATCGCGCAGGCAGAGGCAGACTACGAGCGGATGTGGGCACAAGACGCCGCCGCGATGTACGGCTACGCCGAGCACTCGGCCACCGCATCGAGCCTCACGACGTTTCTGCTGCCGCGGCACATCGCTATTCCCGGCGCGACCCAACTCCTGTCGGCGGTGCCTCAGACGCTGCGCAGGCTTGCTGCTCCGACGCGGTCGGCGGCGTTGCCGTCGGCGAGTGTGGGCCGCGCCGGTGCAATCGGTCTGCTCTCGGTGCCGCCCGCCTGGACCCCCGTGCGCACTGCCGCAGCCAGGCTGGCCGGCAGTCGGCGGTTCTCGAAACCCCTGCGGCACAATGCTACCGATCTCATACCGGCCTGGGCGTAGCCGACGGCGATCGCACCGAGCGAAAGGACGACAGCCTTCGCCGGAGTGTTGGCCAACATCAGTCCCGAACAGCTCAGCGCGCCGACGCCATGCTCCCAGTGGACGGTGGCCGACCTCATCGAGCACGTGGTGGGCGGCAACGAACGCGTCGGCCAATGGGGTGGCCGCTACGAGCAACCGCCGCCCCGACCGGACAGCCTGGTCGAAGCACACCGGGCCGCTGCGTCGGCGGCGCAGCAGGCATTCGCCCGGCCGGACGCCATGGTGGCTGTGTTCCAGCTACCGATCGGACCTGTGCCTGGCAGCGTCTTCATCGGTATGCGCACTACCGACCTGCTGACCCACGCCTGGGATTTGGCAGCGGCCACTGGCCAGTCCACCGATCTGGACCCCGAGTTGGCGATCTATCTGCTGAGCCTCACCCACGAACGTGTCGGCCCCGACTTTCGGGGGCCCGCAAAGTTCTTCGGTGCGGAGCGGGACTGCCCCGCCGACCGCCCGCCGGCCGATAAGCTCGCCGCGTTTCTGGGCCGCACGGTGACGTAACTGTCACTCACCCGATGTGCAACGGGTCGATCTGCACCCGCACCGGTTCGTGGTGTTGCCGGGCGCTGAGCACGGCCACACCCCGGCGCAACGCCGCCGCCAATGCCAGACCCTGCTCGCGGGGAACCCGCACCAGCATCCGGGTCATCGATTCTTCGGCGGCCCTGAAGCCCGACGACCCGGCCGGGCGGCGCGCCCCCGCGGGCAGCGGCACCGGGCCGAGCAGCTGCGCCCCATCCGGCAGCAGGGTCGCCTCGAGTAACGCCGCAATCGCCTCGGCACTGCCGTCGAGCGCTGCCAGATGCACGCTCGGCGGCAGGCCGACGTCGGTGCGCGCGGCCAACTCGGCTTCGGCGTGCCCGACCGGATCCCATCGGATCAGCGATTGCACGGTCGGGATCGACGATTCGGCGACCACCACCACTACCCCGCCGTCGCCGCGGGCCCGCACCAGCGCCGCGGCGGCCAACCAGCGCCGCAAGGTGTCCTCGGCGGCGCGCAGATCTTGGCGGCCCAGCAGCGCCCAACTGTCCAGCAGCAGCGCCGCCCCGTAGCCGCCGCAGGCCCGCGGCTCAGCCCCGGGGGTGGCTACCACCACCGCCGGGCGGCCGGCGACCTCGGGCACCACGGTGTCGCCGCCGGAGGTGATCACCGCGGCTTTCGGGAAGGCTCGGCCAAGTTCCTCGGCGGTGCGCCGGGCGCCGACGACGACGGCGCGCACCGCCTCCGAACCGCAGCGCGGGCAGCGCAGCGCCAGGTCGGCTCGGCCGCACCACCGGCAGACCGCGCCCCCGCCGGCCTCGGGCAGCGACAGCGGGCCGGTGCAATGCCGGCAGCGTGCGATCGCCCGGCAGCGTCCACAGGCCAGCGCCGGCAGATAGCCGCGGCGCGGCACCTGCACCAACACCGGCGCCCCGGCGTCCAGCGCCGAGCGGGCCGCCCGCAGGGCCACCGACGGGACCCGGGCGCTGCGGGCCGCCGGGTCGCGCTCGTCGGCGTAACCGCCGTCGTCGAGCGCCACCACCCGCGGGGTGCGGGCCCGCACCACCGGCCGCGCCGCGACCACGTCGTGCGCCCACCCGCTACCAACCAGCGCCTGCGCTTCCGCGGTGCGGGCATATCCGCCGATCAGCGCCGCGCAGCGGGCCTGGTGCGCTCGCAGCATCGCCACCTCGCGGGCATGCGGATACGGCGCGCGCGGCTCGGCCAGCGTGTCGTCGCCGTCGTCCCAGACCATCACCAGACCCAGGTTCCGCACCGGCGCGAACACCGCGCTGCGGGTGCCGATGACCAGCCGTGCGCTGCCGCGCAGCGCCGCCAGCCAGCGCCGGTAGCGCACGGCCGGGCCCAGCCCCGCCGACAACGCCACCACACTCGACGCGTCGACCAACGCGGTCGCAGCGCGGCACAGGTCGTCAAGGTCGCGCTGATCGGGTACCACCGCCAACACCCCCCGCCCGGCCTGCACCGTCTGCGCAGCCGCCTCGGCGAGCCGGTCGGCCCACGACTCACCGGGCAGCGCCTGCCACACCGCGCGGGCCGCCCGCGATTCGGCCAGGGCGGTCAGAAACTGTGCACCACGCCCATATTCGGCCCAACCAGCCGGGTCCACCGCGGCGACGACGGGCAAGCTTGGCGCCTGCGCGGTCTCGCTTTCCACCCGGGCGTGCCGGGGCGGTATCGCCAGCCGCAGCACGTCGGCGCGGGTTCCGGCGTAGCGCGCGGCCACCGCGTCGACCAGCCGGCGGATATCGCCGGTGAGCACCGGCTCGGGTGAGACGACACGCTCCAGCCAGGCCATCTTGCCGGGGTGATCGGTGTCGGTGCGGCGCTCCAGCACGAACCCGTCGACCAACCGGCCGTGGAACCGCACCCGCACCCGCACCCCCGGATGGGCGTCATCGGACTGCTCGGCAGCCACCAAATAATCGAATTCGCGGTCCAAGTGCGGCACCGAGAGCATCGCCACCACCCGTGCGATCGGTTCGTGCTCGGCGGCCCGTCGCCTCCGCGTGCTCACTGCCCAGGTGTCACAGCGGCCGCCGGCGCAGCCGCCGAACGCGATGCGTACGGTGCCCCCACGCCCAACTCGGAGCACGTCGACCAAGCCGGACCCGCCATCGACCCCATCTTGCTGAAGGTACTGGATGCGGTGCCGTTTCAGTTGTCGCTCGACGACGGGGTCCAAGCGGCGCGCCAACGG